>ERZ1066121.1513-NODE-1513-length-16840-cov-6.849747_pt1 | contig 16840 bp, 15 predicted proteins | sample MGYA00382768_ERZ1066121 | MGnify/ENA primary metagenome ERZ1066121 (study PRJEB33369, sample SAMEA5778351) | biofilm metagenome | biome: Industrial cooling water; feature: Water cooling tower basin; material: Biofilm | place: United Arab Emirates | collected... | reverse complement strand
CGATGGGATTGTATTCGATGATGTTGACCTTGCCGGGCACCTTCCTGACGAACTTCACGAGGTCGGCGGCGTCTTCCAGCGAGTCGTTGAAGCGGTCGAGGGCGATGTATTCGTACGTCACGTCGCGGCCCGTGAGGCGGCGGTAGTGCTGGATGGCTTCGGTGATGACCGCCAGCGAATTGGTCTCGTTGATGGGCATAATCTCGTTGCGCTTTTCGTCGCGGGCGGCGTGGAGCGAGAGCGCGAGGTTGGCCTTCACGTCGTCGTCGGCGAGCTTGCGAATCATCTTCGCAATGCCGGCCGTGCTGAGGGTCAGGCGGCGCGCGGCCATCCCGAGGCCGTACTTCTGGTCGGTGAGGCGCGTCACGCTCTCCACCACGTGTTGGTAGTTGAGCAGCGGCTCGCCCATCCCCATATACACCACGTTGGTGATCGGCAGGCCGAAAGCGTCCATCGCCTGCTGGTTGATGAGCACCACCTGGTCGTAGATCTCGGCCGCGTCGAGGTTGCGCTTGCGCTCCATATAGCCCGTGGCGCAAAACTTACACGTCAGCGAGCAGCCTACCTGCGAGGAAACGCACGCCGTCATCCGGTCGTCCTTCGGAATCAGGACGCCCTCCACGATATTGCCATCCCAGAGCCGGAAGGCCGATTTGATGGTGCCGTCGGTGCTCTGCTGAGCCTTCTGCACCGTCACCGGCCGAATCTCAAAGTGCTGCCCCAGCAACTCGCGCGTGGCGAGCGAGAGGTTCGTCATCGCCTCGAATCCGCGCGCCGAGCGCTTCCAGAGCCACTCGTACACCTGATGCGCCCGAAATTTCTTCTCGCCCTGCGCGAGCAAAAACTCGGTAAGCTGGTCGAGTGTGAGCTTGCGGATATCGGTTTTACCAACAGAATTCATAACCAACGGCCCGCCCTGGGGTTACTGGAAAAGGCACCCGGCTATGGTGGCCAAAGTGCCCTTCGTGGCGGTGCTTGTCCAGACAAAGGTACGGCCGGAGTGGTTCGGCAGTGGCCAGCATAGTGAGGCCGCCGCTGACAATGAATCAGTTATGCCGCCGTCGCGCTTTTGTGTGGAGATATGACACGCAGGAGGCCGAACAAAAGCGGACACCTGGCGTAGTGAAGCGGCTTCGGACCAGATCGACAGATTCACTGCCAAAATCGAAATGAAAAAGGCGGTCGGCTGATGTCACCATCACGTATCCGAATCCGTCTTGTAACTTTGGGAACCAGTCGGTACTCGGCCTGGCCTTTTTTTCAGTCACTCCACACCTTTTTGTTAACCCCCGTGAACAAAAAATTTTTACTCGGTCTGCTGGCTCTGGCTGCGGCCCATTCGTCGGCCGAAGCTCAGTCTCGGCGTCCGCGCCTGACCCTTCCGGCCGGGAAAATCTTCAACGCCCCCGTGCGTCGTCCGGTGATGTTGACCGCCCCCGACGCGCCCGGTCCCGTGCGGCAGGCTGTGCCGGCGCGTAGTCCGCAGGCGCCCAACCCCGCCTCGTTTGGTCAGTTGATCGGCCAGACTACTTACGACCTGCAAACCAACCGCGCCACCGCCAACCGGATGGCAATGACCGGCACGGCGTTGTCGGCCGTCTGGACGCAGACGTGTAACCTGAGTGGCGGTACGTGGGCCAACCGTGGCGCTGGCTACAATTTCGCTGCCGACGCCAACGCGACGGCCGTGCCGAGCGTGCCCTTCGCCAACGGTACCACGGGTAACTGCCCCACCAGCTTCGGCCTGACCAGTATGCGCACGGGCTGGCCCGAAGTGGTACACAGCAACGGCAATGAAGTGGTGTTCGCCCACTCCGGCACCAGCACCGTAATGACCCGCCGCACCGCCGGCAGTGGTGCGTGGCTCAACCCCTCGACGGTGCTGCCCTTCTCGCAGAACATCGATGGCCCCGGCTCGGCCGCCAACGGTACGTGGCCGCGCGCGGTGGCAGGTGCCGCCAACACCATTCACCTGATCTACACCAGCAGCATCAGCGGCAACGTGGATCAGGCGCAGAACCCGGTGGGCAACCCTGCCAACACGCAGCAGGCAGGCATCGTTGGGCCGGTGGTGTACTCGCGCTCGCAGGACGGCGGCCTCACTTGGGACCTGCAAAACCAGGTGCCTCCGATGTTTACGCGGGAGTTCATTGGTAATGGGACCAATACCGACACCATCAGCATCGGCGGCGATTCGTACGCCATCGCGGCCAACGGCCAAAACGTAGCCATTTCGGCTGGTTCGTTCGGCGACAACACGATGCTGGCGACGTCGAGCGACAATGGTTCCACCTGGACTTCGATGCGTATCGCCGGGCCGTTCACGGATGCCGATACCATCGGCGTACAAACCGCCAACGGCCGTACTCCTGCTATTTTGGCGTCGGACGGATCGATGGCCCTCGTCATCGATAATGCCGGTACGACTCATTGGTTCTCCGGGTCTCAACTGATGGAAGTGCGCCGTTTGGCGAGTGGCAACTGGGTGCCTACCGGCTCCTACTTCCCGGATGCCCTACCCGCGATGCTCTACTGGAACAACCGCGAGCTGATGCGTAATAAGCCAGAGATCATCATCGAGCTTGACTCGCTGTGCCCCAGCACACCTGCCTTTACGCCTTGCGGATTGGCTCGCGCTGACGGTACGGTGCAAAGCCGCCAGCCGTACAACGTGACCGGCCCGATCTCGATGCCGACAGCTGCCGTTGACGCCAACGGCGACGTGTACGTGATCTACGCTGCTGGCCGTCTGGGCACCTCCAACACGGGTGCTGAAGATGGCCAGTACCTGCGCGACCTCTACCTCAACAAGCTGACTTTCCCCGGCAATATGATGGTGAACGTCGGGGTGCAGAAAAACATCAGCCGCGATATCTACAACATCGCCGATGGTGCCGCCGCTGCCAACAACGAGGAGAGCGTGTACCCGAGTGCCGTGCATATGATTATGGGCGGCAAGATGCACTACCAGTTTATGTCGGACTTCGAGCCGGGTAACGCTCTGCAGCCTACGGGCGCTGCGGACCCGGAAGTGGAGAACGCCGTTATGTACGACAACATCACGGTAGCCAACCACACGTTCCCGGTCGGCCTTACCATCACCGGTGTGACCGGCACCCGTGAAGATGCCGCCAACTACGTAGCAGGCGTTTCGGCTGCCCCGAACCCCACCACCGGCAGAACCACGCTGCACCTCAACCTGAAGCAGAACGCTACCGCCGCCATCGTGGTGCGTAACGTGCTCGGTCAGGAAGTGCTGCGTGTGCCGGTTTCGGCTCTCAACGCCGGCCAGAACACGGTGGACCTCGACCTCTCGAACCAGGCTTCCGGCGTGTACTTCTACACGGTGGCTGCCGACAAGTTCACGCTCACGCAGCGTGTCGTGAAGCAGTAAGCTGACCGGTCTGAGGCCACCCGGCTTCGGACAGTAGCTGAAAAACACAACGCCGCCCCCGCAATCTGCGGGGGCGGCGTTGTGCGTTTGGGGACGGTTGTAATCAGAATTGCTATGATGGGCCGGCCTTGGGGCCAACCGGATGGTAGCGCATCGTAGAGACGCATCCTTGCGTCTCCAGCGGCTGGGCGCGGCGGTTAGGCGAACGTGGTAGGGCTGTGCCGTGCAGCGGAGACGCAAGGATGCGTCTCTACGTCACCCGCACCGACGCCAAGGCGGCCACCTACGCGCTCAACACCGTGAACTGCCCGGCCAGCGGCTCAAACGCGGCCAGCAACTCATCGAGCAGGTACGGCAGTTGGGGGAGCAGCGACAGCACGTTGTCGTGGCGCTCCTGTAGGCCGTTGGCGGGGAAGAGGCGCTCCTTCAATGTATCTACACGGTCGAAGTCGGTCGCATATCGGCGGTCAAGAGCTTTCTGCATTCGGTGGCTGAGGTGCTCGATTCGTTTCCGCGTACGGGCTTCTTCAGCCCGAACCGCACCCTCGAGCGTCTTATCAAGCCTGATGGCCCGCGACGTCAGCTGATCAAACCACGCCATCAGTGCGTCGATTTCCTGGGCTAGCGATAAGTGCGTACCGCCAAGGCTGGCGGCTACCCGGCGATGCAGCTCCGACACACTGCCGAACAGATCGACAGCCGATATGCCCAACTTAACGACCTTTGCCGCCATCGCCGGGGGCAGTACCATCGCGGAGTTACGTAAGAGCAGAACCGGAAACAGAACACCCAGTGCGGCGAACACGCCGCGCAACTGTAGCCAGTACGCCACCTCCCCCCCACCGCCGATGTACGCCAGATCAGGCAAAATAATCTCCTGATACACCGGCCGGAGCACTACGTTGGGAGAGAAGCGCTCGGGGTGCCTCTCGGTCATCATCAGCAAGTCTTCGGCGGTGAAGGTCAGCGATGTATTGACGACGCGGAACGTGCCGTCGTCGTGCCGTTCGAGGCGTTCGCGGGTGTCGCCGTCGAGGTAGAAGAAATTGAGGGGCCGGGCGTACACCTGCGGCTTGTAATGGGCCGCCAGCTCCTCGTTGGCGCGATGAACGGCCTGCTGCACCACCGGCGCGGCCAGCTCGGCGCGCACCACGGGCGCCAGCGCGGCTTTGAGGACGGGCGCATCGGCGTCGAGCGCCACCACGCCCCACGCGCCGAAGAGCGTATGCACAAGGCGGCGCGTAGCGTCGGCGAGGGTGGCGGCGGCGGTGTATGCCTCGGCCAGCGGAGCGGCCTCGGGCACGGCGGTCGTCAGCTCGGCAAGGAGCGCGAGCAGAGCGGCGTCGGGGCGCATCCGGCCGGTGGCGCCGCGCTGATTGGTTTGCCACTGGTAGCGCTGCCCGCCGACGCTGAAATGGTCGATTTCGGCCAGATCGTGGTCTTCCGTCGCCATCCAGAACACGGGCACGAAGTGGTGTTCCGGGTAGGCGGCCGCCAACTGCCGACACAGTTTCACGGTGCTGACAATCTTGTAGATGAAGTACAGCGGCCCGGTCATCAGACTGAGCTGGTGGCCTGTGGCGACGGTGAATGTGGTGGGCTGGGCTAAGTGGTCGAGATTGGCCACCACGGCCGGATGAATGGGCGAGCCGAGTTGTTCGAGGTATTGGCGCCGCACTTCGGCCGCCAGCGTGGCGCGCTGAGCCGGCGAGTACGCAGCGGCTTTCTCGCGGAGCTGCTCGCCGAGGTTCTCAATCGTCGGAAATCGATTGTAAAACGGCGCCAGATGCGGCGCGCGGGCCAGATAGTCGAGCACCAGCGGCGCGAAGGCACCCGTGGCGGCGTAGTCGAGAAACTCGGTTGTCATCGGAGGGCGAAGGTAGTGGCCGGGGCGGGCCGGGAGCGCCTCGCTCCGGCGTGGCCCGCACCCACACGGGGCCAGGCTGGCGCCTGGTGCTCCCAGGCACAGCGTCTTTGATTTACGCAGAAGCTGTTTGCGTTGGCTGGAATGGACCGCGAACCTCCGGTTCGCTCGCGGTTAGGTAAAGCGGTTGGGCACGGCGGCTATGGAGCGCCGAGCACCCGTTGCCGATGCCGTGGAGGCGAACCGGAGGTTCGCGGTCCATTCTCAACCGCCTTGCCTACCTGCTCTACCTAACCGCCTTGCCTAGCCGCCTTGCCTAACTGCGAGCGAACCGGAGGTTCGCGGTCCATCCCGGCTACCGTAAATAGCCTCTCAGACCCAGTTCGCTTGCCAATCACTCAAGCATCGATTCACGTATGCGCCGCCGATTCCTGCTTCCGCCGTCTCGTATGTCGTTTCCGCTCTGTCTGCCTTTCGCGCTCTCGGTTCTGCTTCTTGTGGTGCAACCGACCGTATTTGCCGAGTCGGCCGCTGCCCAACCGGCCGCTCAACCGGCCGCCCTGCGCGCCGGGCCAATGCCGAGTGGCGTGGCGCCGACGCGCGCCGTGCTGTGGGTGCAGACCACCGCTGCCGCGCGCCTGTTCGTGGAATACCGCACGGTGCCGGCCGACTCGCAGCGGCATTGGCAACGCAGTGCCTACGGCATTCCGGCCGGTGAGTGGCAGCGCAGCGCGGAAGTGGCCACGGCTGGCCCCGATTTCAGTGCGTCGCTACCGCTCGCCGGGCTGCGCCCCGCCACCCGCTACGCCTATCGGTTGCTGCTCGACGGCCGGGCAGTGCCGACCGGCATCGGCAGCTTCTGCACGGCGCCGCCCGATTCCGCCGGCGGCGCCGACCTCACCCTTGCGCTCGGTTCGTGTGCGTTCGTGGCCGACCCGTACCCCGCCGAGGGCTACGGCATCTTCCGCCGCATCCTCGACCAGCAGCCGGACGTGATGCTCTGGCTCGGCGACAACGTGTATCTGTGGGGCGATGAATGGGCCAGCGCCGCCGCCGCTGCCCGCCGTTACGCGCACACCCGCGCGCTGCCCGACCTGCAACCGCTGCTGCGGGGAGCCAACCACGCCGCCATCTGGGACGACCACGACTTCGGCCCCAACGACGCCGACTCTACCCTGCCCACGCGCCGGACGATGCTCGATGTGTTCCGCCGGTTCTGGCCGCACGACCTGTACGAAGCCGCACCGGGCGGCGCCACGGGCCATTTTCGGTGGGGCGACGTGGAGTTTTGGCTGCTCGACGACCGCTCGTGGCGCACCCCCAAGCGTGGTACGCCGCGCCGCCTGCGCTCGCAGCTCGGCGCGCGGCAGCGGGCGTGGTTGCTGGCGGGGTTGCGCGCGTCCACGGCCGGCTTCAAGCTTGTGGCCGTGGGCGGGCAAGTTCTGAGTTCCAGCGGGCGCGGCGAGACCTTCTGCAACGGCTTCCGGCGCGAGCGTCGCGCGCTGCTGCGGGCACTCGATTCGAGCCAGGTAAAAAACGTCGTGTTCCTCACCGGCGACCGCCATTACGCCGAGCTGAGCCGTCGCGAGTCGCGGCGGGGCGCCACACTTATCGAGCTGACAGCCTCGCCGCTGACATCCAGCCCGGCGCGGCCAAAGGCGAATCGGCAGCGGGTAGCCGGCACCGTGGTTGATAGCCACAACTTTGCTACCGTGACGATGAGTCATCCCAACGGCACACCGCAACTCACGCTACGGCTGTTCGATGCGGCGGGCGGGCAGCGGTGGCAGTTTGTGGTGAATCGGACCGACGACTGACTGCCGGTACAAACGTAGAGACGCGTCTTCGCGTCTTCGGCGGTTGGGCCGCACCGTGCAGCGGAGACGCTTGCTTAACAGCTTATCGGTTGGGCCGCACCGTGCAGCGGAGACGCGAAGACGCGTCTCTACGCCTAACCGCCACGGTCCTGCTTCACCAGCTCGCCGTACAAATCAAAGTCGACGGCCGACGTGATGCGAACCCGCGCGAAATCGCCCAGCCGAACGTGGATGTCGGGCGTAGCCGCCACGAGCACTTCGTTATCGACCTCGGGCGAGTCGAACTCGGTGCGGCCCACGAAGTGGCCCGACTCCTTACGGTCGAAGAGCACCTTGAACTCGCGGCCGACTTTGGCCTCGTTCAGCTCGAGCGAGATGCCTTGCTGGAGCTCCATAATGGCGTCGGCGCGCTCCTGCTTCACGTCGGCGGGCACGTCGTCGGGGAGGGTGAAGGCGTGGGTGCTCTCTTCGTGCGAGTACGTGAAGATGCCGAGGCGCTCGAAGCGCGTCGCCTCGACGAAGCGGTAGAGGTCCACAAAATCCTGCTCGGTCTCGCCGGGGTGACCGGCAATGAGCGTGGTGCGAAGCACGATGTCGGGCACCCGCTGGCGGATGGTGTCGATCAGCTCGACGGTGCGGCGGCGCGAGATGCCCCGGCGCATCGTTTTAAGCATATTGTCGCTCACGTGCTGCAAGGGCATATCGAGGTACTTGCAGACGTTGGGGCGCTCGGCCATCACATCGAGCACTTCCAGCGGAAACTGCGACGGGTAGGCGTATTGCAGCCGAATCCAGTCGATGCCGCTCACGTCGGAGAGGCGGCGCACCAGCTCGGCGAGCTTGCGCTCGTTGTATTTGTCGAGGCCGTAATAGGTGAGGTCCTGGGCGATGAGAATCAGCTCTTTGGTGCCCATTCGGGCCAGGCGCGTGGCTTCCGTCACCAGCTCGTCCATCGGTCGGTCCACGTGCTTGCCGCGCATCAGCGGGATGGCGCAGAACGAGCACGGGCGGTTGCAGCCTTCGGCTATTTTGAGGTACGCGAAGTGCTGCGGCGTGGTCAGGAGCCGCTCGCCGACCAGTTCGTGCTGATAATCGGCGCCGAGGGTTTTGAGGAGCTGCGGCAGCTCCAGCGTACCGAAATAGGCATCGACCTGCGGAATCTCTTCCTCGAGCTGGTCTTTGTAGCGCTGCGAGAGGCAGCCCGTGACGTAGAGCTTGTCAATCTGGCCGGCCTCTTTGGCGTCGGCGTAACGCAGAATGGTATCGACGGATTCCTGCTTGGCGTTGTCGATAAAGCCGCAGGTATTGACGATGACGATGGCGGCATCGTTTTTCGCCGATTCGTGCGTCACCTCGTAGCCGCCCGCGCGGAGCTGGCCCATCATCACTTCCGAATCGACCAGATTTTTCGAGCAGCCAAGCGTGATGACGTCAACGCGGTTGGCGCGGGTACCTTTTACTTTCAAGGGGGAGTTTATAAACTGCGGTTGGAACTTGCCGACGGCGGCAGCATCAGGCCGAAACAACAGATTCTTCAATAGCTGGGGCGTGGTAGCGAAGCCAGTCGGGACACATATCGTAGTCGTTGGGCCAGTAAACGCCCCGGCCGCGCGGGTACAGCGCCGGCTGAGCAAAGTAGGCCGGGTCGGCGAGCGGAGCCGTCAGCGGGTTATCAGAGATGAATGGGCGCACATCCAGCATCTTCACGACTCCATCGTCGAAAGTCAGGCGCAACGTGGTCGGCGCAAGGGTTTCGAGGCGAACGATGCGAATCATCAGTCAAGGGGAGCAATACGGGTAAGTGGCGCCGGCAAAATGGCCTTATGCCAGTTAGACATCAATTCTTCGCGGTGTTCGGCAGCCCATTCCATTACGAGGGCGTGGGCACACCCGGGTAGTCGCCCTTCAAGAATTTCGAGCGTCTGAATGGCAATCAACGCTTCGTCCTCTTGATACTCCGCGTGAAAATGAGGCGGATTGTGATCATCGAAATACATTCAGATGATAATCCCATAGAAGCGACAAATTTCGGACATTCTGGCTGACAGTCCGGGGGTTTCGTCCCTGCAAAGGTACGCCCCCCGCCAACGGCCCCGCCCCACAAAACGTTTGGGTTGCCAGGTGCGCGGGTCTCCGGCCCGCTGCGGCGGTTACGGCACGGTAGCCAGGCCCACGCGAGCAGGTTGAAGAGCGGGTTTTCAATCCGCTCCCGGCGGCCACGGCACGGTAGCCGAGCCTACGCCGCCGGGCTTACGTGGACGGATTGAAAATCAGCGCTCCGTTGGCGCACTCTGGCGGGCTGTTGAGGCGCATATTGGGGCAGTTGGCCTACGCAATGTCGCATTACTACCCCTGACTATTGCATTCTTGTCGCGCCGAGCCACATCTTTGCAAAACCGGGCGCCACTCACGCACCCGCCCGCCCCCACACGCCCCCACACGCCCCACCAATGTTCGCTCTGCTTCGCACCTGTGCCACCACGGGCCAACGGGCCAACGGGCCAACGGGCCAACGGGCCAACGGGCCAACGGGCCAAGTTAATAGGAGCTACACTTTCGCCGACGCCCCCGCGCCGCTTACCGGCGTGTGGGGCGTTGGCGTGTTTGGCCGGGAGTGGCGAAGTGCAGTGGTGCGGGGCTTTCACTAACCCAGCTTGTCAGGGCGCGAGTGTGTACCGCCGCGAGGTGAGCCTTGACGGCAAGCCGAAATTTCTGGCCCGCGACACCCGCTCGCCCTATGTCGATACCGAAATCTTCGGCAAGCCTGTCACGCGCGGATACCACGTGGTGGCCGTGTACAACTACGATGTGATAGGCGAGAGGAGCGCGACGGTGGGGATTACGACGAAGGAGTAGATCCGTTTTTCTCTGGCTGCCGCAAGGGTGGCTGGGCTGTTTTTTTATCCCGTCGATTTATTCGACATCACTTCCAACCTTTCAAACAGGATGCAAGACCAGGTAACTGTCAACGGACACACGTACCGCCTGCAATCAACCACCGGAAAAGTGCTGAATGCAAGCAAAAATATGGAAACCATCGTCAGGGGCGGCGGTGGCGGTGGCGCCACTTATAAAGGCACGGGTGGGACAGCTCCTGTCCACATTTCTTCGACGACGATAGTACACGATCAGTTCTTTCTGGAAGACACCAATGGTCAAGAACATTCCTTCCAGTTGAGTGGCTTCGATCTGGCTTGCCGCGAAGGCAACGTTCTAACGGTGGCCTGGGCCATCAAACAAGGACGCGACAAAGGCCCTTATGTAGCAATAACCAATCACACAACGCAAAAAAACTACTTCAACAACGACGCGATCCGGTCGTTGTGTAAGCCAGGGATTCTGGTATATATACTGGCTGTACTGGGCACTATCCTACTGGCATTCTTACTCGAAAATGCTATTCTGGGAGTGGCGGTTTTTGTGGTAGCTGTCGCGGCGGCTATCATATTTCAGGTCAAAACGAACGTAGGCATCAAGGTTTTCAAGGCGGCTTTTTAGATTTGCCGGCTTTTCGGATCCGACCCGCAATGTGACACCGTGGCTTACAGGGTTTTTAGGGTCAGCAGCGGTCAGCCAGAATCTCTACGGTATTCCGCTCGAACTCGTCAGCCTACTGGGAGTGGTCAGACGAGGCCGCATCGTTATAGTCAGACCACTGGAAGTGGTCTGACGACTATCGTGATGAGCAGTCAAATGCCTCAGAACTTTCGGTTGACCGCTAGTTTACAGACGGCTGAGAGTGGGTGGGCGGGCCTCCGGCCCGCCTCGGCAGGTAGCTGGCTGACCGGCTCGGCTGGGTAAGCGCGTACCCTGCTCACGCTGCCGCTGGCGGGCGTGGGGGCCGTGCGGTGGGTGCGCGACGCCGAGGCGTGGCGACACCAGTAGGCGCTGTGGCGGCTGCGGCAGCGCCGCCCGCGCCTGCTGGCAGCGCTGGGGTAGGGGCGGCCGGCCGTGCTGGCGGCGGTGGGGCGTGAGGCGTCGGAGGGATGTCGGTGAAGTTGTGAAAGCCGGCCACCCCACGGCGAGCGCCTGCCCGAAACTGTTTTTCAGATGGGTGTTCGCCGTTATGCGCCCTGAAACCGCGCGGCATTTTTCTGCGAAACAAGCGACTACGGCAAACGTATTTTTGCGCGTATGGCAGTCACGTTCAACCTGAATGACGACCTGGTGCGCCGGGCCAAGACGCTGGCGCAACGGCAAGGCCGGACGCTGGCTGTGCTCGTGGAAGAGTACTTGCGGGAGGTGGCTGGCCCGGACCAGCCGGCTGGTTTGTCGCCGCTGGTACAGGGTCTGTTTGGGGTGCTGGCGCTACCGGCCGATTTTGATTACAAAACGCAGCGGATCGCGGCGTAATCAGCCAGGCAATACGGCATTTGTTTTTGGACACGAACGTCATTTTCGACTATTTGGGCCGGCGGAAGCGGCCGGGTTGTTCGAGGCCGCGTTTCAGCAGCGCGTGACGTTATATGTTGCCAGCCTGACGTTCAGCCACGTGTATTACACGGCGCGGAAAACGGTCGGGCCAGACCAGGCCCGCAATTGGCTGCGTCAGCTAACCGCGTTGGTGCGAATCGTAGCCATCGACGCGGCCACAGTGGAGACGGCGTTGGCGTCGGCTATTCCTGATGTAGAAGATGCCCTCCAATACGCAGCGGCCAGCGCTCAGCCGCTGGTGACGGCCATCGTCACGCGCAATACACGCGGCTTGCCGTTCACTCCGCACCTGCCGATTCTCGCGCCGGATGAAGCGGATCGACTGGTGGTAGCGTAATCGTATGACGCAGGCAAAAGCCTGACGCCCGCCCGGAAGTGCTTTCCGAGCGGGCCGGAGACTGTCTGGTGCCCGGCGCTTCGGCATCGGACCTGGCAGCGACTCACAGCCCGCGCCCCCCCGTCAGCGCCCCATATACGCCCGGCGCCAGCCGCCGCGTCAGCGCGCCCAGTCCGGCCGCCCCGGCCACAATCAGCAGCGGCAGCAGCAGATACGTGAGCAGATGAATGTGCGGCACCCCTCGCCCGAACCGCAACGCCAGTTCCGTAGTGTAGTTGACGGTGGGGACGTGCAGCACGTAGATGAAAAACGAGAAGCCCGTGAGCCACACAAACCACCGCCGGGCCATCGCGCGGCGCACGAGCCAGTCGAGGCCGAACCACGCCGTAAGCACCCCGGCGGCTTCGCTGAGGCGATATAGCGCCAGCATTCCGAAGGCGCCCGGCCCCATCACCTTCGGCAGCCCGAAGGCGAGCAGCGTGAGCGCCGCCGCCGCCCCCACCCACAGCGCCGCCGCCACCGGCAGGCGCAGCCACGCGGGCGGCGCTTGCGGGTCGCGGTGGGTCAGGGCCAGCCACGCGCCCAGCGCGAAGAACAGTAGCCCTTCGCCACCCACCACGAACAGCTCAATCCCCCAAAACCACAGCAGCGCCGCCACCGCGAAATAGACCTTCGGCAAGCGCACAACGGCCGCCCGAAGCAGCGGATACGCGATGTTGAGCACCAACAGGTTCCGCAGAAACCAGAGTTGAAAAGGTGGCGGAAACTCCAGCCACCGGCTCACCAGCTCGCCGGCCGTAAGCTGACTCAGAAGCTGGCGCGGCCAGAACGGACTGATTTCGGCCTTCACCACGGCCCAGCGCGTGAGGCTGCCTTGTTCGAGCGCCCAGCCGAGGCCGAGCCAGATGGCGCTCCACAGCAGATACGGCAGCCCCAGCGTCCGTAGCCGCTTGACCACACGCGCGCCGTGCGGCGCCCCGCCTTCGGCCCCCCGCGCGAACAGGTAGCCCGAGATGGCAAACAGAATCGGGATGCGAAACCGCAACAGCCCGTTCGAGAGGAAGTATTGCAGAAAATTACCCGCCGTGAGCGGCTCGTCCACCACGGTCCACGGCGCAAGCAGGCGCGGGTGCAGGTTGAAGGCGTGGACGTAGATGAGCAGCACCATCGCCGCCAGGCTCCAGAAGCGGAGTTTTTGGCTCAGAAACGTGTCGAGCGGGGCGGTGGCGGCGGGTGTGGGCGATGACATCGGCGCCGGCAAGAGCGTACGTCGGCCGAAAACGTTGCTCGCAACGCACAGTAGCAACCAGGCGTGAGCTCTCCGGGCGAGCGGGTCAGTTATTTCTTCCCGAACAACGACTCCACGAACGCGCGCCGGTCGAACACCTGCAAATCTTCGATCTTCTCGCCCACCCCGATGTAGCGCACCGGAATGCGAAACTGGTCGGAGATGCCGATGACCACACCGCCCTTCGCCGTGCCGTCGAGCTTGGTGATGGCGAGGGCCGTCACTTCGGTGGCTTTCGTGAACTCCTGGGCCTGCACGAAGGCGTTTTGGCCGGTCGAGCCGTCGAGCACGAGCAGCACTTCGTGGGGCGCGTCGGGTGTCACTTTCTGCATCACGCGCCGGATTTTGGCCAGCTCGTTCATCAGGTTCACCTTGTTGTGGAGGCGGCCGGCCGTGTCGATAAGCACCACGTCGGCACCGGTTTCGGTGGCTTTGAGCACGGCGTCGTAGGCCACGGCGGCGGGGTCGGTGTTCATCCCATGCGCGATGATGGGTACGCCCACCCGATTGGCCCAGATGGTGAGCTGATCGACGGCGGCGGCCCGGAAGGTATCGGCCGCGCCGAGCACCACCTTCTGGCCCGCCCGATGAAACTGCGCCGCCAGCTTGCCGATGGTCGTGGTTTTGCCCACCCCGTTCACGCCGACCACCAGTATGACGTAAGGTCCTGAGGCGGCTTTCGGCGCGGTGTGGCCGGGGCCGGCGGCGCGGGCGCTCTCGTCGAGCAGGCCGGCCACTTCGTCGCGCAGGATGCGGTCAAGCTCGGCCGTGCCGACGTACTTGTCGCGCGCCACCCGCTCCTCGATGCGCTTGATGACTTTGGTGGTGGTGGCAATACCTACGTCGGCGTGAACGAGCAGTTCTTCCAGGTCGTCGAGCACACTCTCATCCACCGTCGATTTGCCGACGACGGCCTTCGTGAGCGACTCAAAAAACGAGGTTTTCGTTTTTTCGAGACCCTTATCGAGGGTTTGCTGCTGCTCCTGCGCCTGCTCAGGGGTTTCCTGCTGAGGCGTCTTTTTGCCGAAGAGTCCGAAGAAGGCCATTTGGAGGGCTGGTTTCTGGTTGCTAGTTTCTGGTTTCTGGTTTCTGGTTGGTGTGTAGGACGAGCAGCTAGGAACAAGAAACTAGCAACCAGAAACTAGAAACACAAAAAAGTCCCGCGCGCGAACACGGGACTTTCTCACTTCACACACGCGAAAAAAACGCGCCTTACTTGGCGGCCAGCACCTCCTGGACTTTGTCCACGGGTACCATTTCTTCTTTGAAGGTGTAGGCGCCGGTTTTCGGCGACTTCACCGCTTTGATCACGCGCGCCCAATCTTTGCCGGTCGCGGTTTTCAGGGTAGCAACTACTTTCTTAGCCATCTTGCTCTATCAGGTAACGGCGCGGGGCCGAGTGATTACTTGATTTCCTTGTGAACCGTCACTTTCCGCATAATCGGGTTGAATTTCTTCAGCTCGATGCGCTCGGTGGTGTTCTTGCGGTTCTTGGTGGTGATGTACCGCGAGGTGCCCGGCAGGCCCGAGTTCTTATGCTCGGTGCATTCGAGGATCACCTGGATGCGGTTGCCTTTCGCTTTTTTGGCCATCTCGGTAACTGGTTTCGGTTTTGGGAGCGCAAAGGTACGCACCTGAGGCTGAAACGGCAAGCGTCGGGCGTGGTAAGTTTTGGGTCATAGGTGTTGCACCACCCACTCGGCCACCGCCGGCAGCAGCAGCGTGGCATCGCCCAGCCCGGCGTAGTAATGGTCGTGCCGCCCCGGCCGGGCGCCCGCCAGCAGCGCCGCCGCCGCCACCGGCGGCACCAGCAGCACGGCGGCGCCCGCGTCGGGCAGGCCCGCCGGGCGCAGCAGGGCGCAGCTCAGCAGCAGCGCCCACCCCAGCCACCGGGTGCGGCGCGCGCCCAGCACCAGCGGAATGGTGCGGGTGCCGGCGGCGGCGTCTTTGGCTACGTCGCGCAGGTCGAACACGAGCGTGAGCGCCAGCACAAACAAAAAGCGCCGCGTCAGCAACAGCAGCAGGGCGGCGGGCGGCACGGCCGGGTGCCCCAGCCGCGCGGGCAGCGCCACCGTGACGCCCGTCCAGACCGCCGCAATCAGGACGCCCTTCGCCAGGGGCACGTCGCGCAGGGGGCGCAGGCGGCCTGCATCCGGCACGATGGGTACCGAATAGAGCACTGCCAACAGCACCAACGGCAGCAATTTGAGCCACGCATCCGGCGCGGCCCGCAGCAGGTACCACGCCAGCGGCACGGCCGTGCCGATGCCCAGCGCGGCCAGCCCGGCCAGCAGCTGCGGGCGCGCGCGCAGCCACCGGCCGCGCGCCGTGGCGGCAGGCTGGCCGCGTTTGTAGGGCATCAGGCCGTCGAGATTGTACAGCGCCAGCGTGGCCGCCCCCGCCAGCGCCGGCAATGCCAGCGGCAGCCGCTGCCCGAGCAGCTCGCCGGTGGTCCACGTGAGCGCCGCCGCCGCCGTGGCCAGCAACAGGTGGCCGTAGAGCACGAAATCGAGCACGCTGCCGAAAAATCTGCTCACGGGGCGGAGGATGAAAGTGGGAGGGGAGCGCGCGAGCGCGAAAGAAGCCGCAAAATCGGCCCAACTGCGGCTTGGTACCTTTGCGCCGATGATAGTTCGACTGCTAACGGCGCTCGTGTCGGTGCTGGTGCTTTCGGCGCGCGCGTTGGCGCAGGCGCCGCCCGCGCCGCCGCAAACGCCCGCCGCGCCCGCCTCCCGCCTCGAAACCGAGTACAAGCTGGCCGTGCCCGCCGGGCAGGATGGCGAAGTATGGCGCTGGCTGACGACGCGCTACGCGGCCGACAAAACCGGCCGCCTCGGCGCGGGCTGGACCAGCTCGCTCGGCGACGAGACTTTCCGCGACCGCTATTTCGACGTGCCTGCCGCCACGCTGCTGCGCGCGCGCGCCGGGCTGCGGCACCGCCAGCGGTTCGATACCACCGGGCAGCTCACCAAGCAGCTCGTGCAGCTCAAACTCACCGACGACGCCGGGGGCTTGCTGCGCGAAGAAATCAAGTTCAAGCCCGTGGAAGGCGCCACCGACCGCCTGGCCTTGCCCGACCTGCTGCGGCCCGCCGACCGCGCGGCGCTCGATTCCATCCTGACCACTCTCGGCGTCCGGTTCGCCGCCGTGCGCCCCGCGTTCAGCCTGCACCAGCGGCGGCGGCGGCTGTATTTTCAGCAAGACGGTGAGGCCTTCTCCACCGTCACCCTCGACTCGTCGTACGCCGGCGACGGGCGCCCGGCCACCTTCACCGAAATCGAAATCGAGCTGAACGAGAAGCGGTACACCGGCGCCGCCGAGCCGGAGCGCGCCCGAATGCGCGCCGTGCTCGACGGCATCCGGGCCGATGTGCTCCGGCAGTTTCCGCGCCTCACGCAGGATCAGCGGCCCAAATACACCAAGCTCGCCGCGCTGCTGGCGGCTGATTCGGGCACCGCCACCGGTGGTACGCGCCCGACGACTGCCGCGCCGCCGGCAACGCCGCCGACAACGCCGCCGCGCGCGGTGCCAATGGCCGTGGCCGGCGCCGCCGTGGGGCTTTTCGTGGGCTGGTGGTGGCTGTGGCGGCGGCGGCGGCGGCGGCGGCGGGCGCGGGTGTAGTGAGGGCTTACAGCGGTTTTCGGATCTATTTAACCCAAGTTGCGGATCATTGAAGCGGCTTGAGGGGCAGTGGCCGGGGTAGAGA
>ERZ1066121.1506-NODE-1506-length-16947-cov-167.336491_pt1 | contig 16947 bp, 13 predicted proteins | sample MGYA00382768_ERZ1066121 | MGnify/ENA primary metagenome ERZ1066121 (study PRJEB33369, sample SAMEA5778351) | biofilm metagenome | biome: Industrial cooling water; feature: Water cooling tower basin; material: Biofilm | place: United Arab Emirates | collected... | reverse complement strand
TTCGCGACGAAGTGCCGTGGACGGTGCATCGCATCCGGATGTTCGGGCGCTGGGTGGATTCGCCGCGCCTGAGCTGCTGGATGGGGGATCCAGACGTGCGCTATCGGTACTCCGGCGCGCTGTTCGAGCCGGAGCCGTGGCACCCGGCCATCCGCGCCCTGCTGCCGCGCCTCCAAGCTGCCTGCGGCGCGCCGTTCAACAGCGTGCTGATCAACCGCTACCGCCACGGCGGGGACTACATGGGCTGGCACAGCGACGACGAGCGTGAACTCGGTGCGGAGCCGGTGATCGCGTCGCTGAGCCTCGGCGCGGCGCGGCGTTTCGTCATGCGTGTGAAGAGCGATCACGCGACCAAGGCCGAATGGCGACTCGCGCACGGCGACCTGCTCGTGATGCGCGGCGATTGCCAGCAAGTGGCGCAGCACGCGCTGCCGAAGATGGCGGTCGTGCAGAACGAACGGATCAATCTGACGTTCCGTAACGTTGGCGCCGCGAGCTAGGCCGCGTCGGGATGCGGTGGTACTTCCCAATGCATTCCCCCGACGAGATTCACCTCCATGGACTGGCGTTCCACTTTGATCGCGCTTGCGGGCGCGCTGTCTCTCGCCGCGGTTTCGTCGCGTGCGGCGGCGCAGTCGTCAATCGACGCACCCTCCTGCACTCGCGCTGACGTCACCTGCGTGCCCGTCTCCGGCTCCGTCGCTTTCGGCGCCGGGGCGACGCCGCCCGCGGAGGTCGATATCGAGGTGTCCTATCCCTTCGGCGATGGCGTCGAATGGTTCCGGATCCGCACGTCAGGGCCGGATTACCGCTTCGTGGCCAACATCCCGCGGGGTGCGAATGCGGCTTTCGTGCTCCGCAACCTGCCGCTCCCGTGGCTCAACGATCGACCCGTGGTGTTCGACCGCCTGCCCGGGCCGCAGTCCATCGTGCTGAGACCTGATGCCGGCATCCCGGTGACGGCGACCTTCCGCTATCCATCCGACACGGTTGCTCCGCCTCCGTTCTCCGCCACCGTCCGTCGCTCGTCCGGAGATCGCTGGTTCGTCCCGGTCGAGGTTTCGAATGGACAGCTCGTTTTCGCCGTGCGCCCCGGCGAGCCTTACTCCCTCGAAGCGCGGCCGGCAGGATTTGGCCCCGTCTTCGTGGAGTTTCCTCCGCAGTCTGGACCGCATGCGGTCATCGTGAATGTCGATCGCCGCGCTCGCCCCTCGGCGCAATCCTTCACCGTACTTGAGGGGCCGGGCTGGGTGCCCTCAGGTCGGATGGTGCGCCTGCCTATCGCACTCGAGGAGCCGGCGCCGTCGGGTGGCGAAAGCCTTCCGTTCGAGCTGTCGATCGTGCCCGGCACGGCGGCCGCGGCCGAGCTTTCCGTGTTCTCTTCCCTCACGGCGGCCCCGCGGGCGCGCTTTGTGATCGGGTCGATCAGGATCGAGAACGATAGCGTCGCGCGCCCTGCGCGAGCCGCTGCGATCCGGTTCAGCACCAGCCCTTTCGCACTCGATCCGGTGGGCGTGCCGACGGTTCCCGATATCCCGCTGACGCTTCTCGATGACGATGCAGGCGGATTGCCGCCGGTGTTGTCGGTGGTTGGTGCCGCGCCACTTCCGAGTTTCGGCGGTGCGGCTGCGCTGGTGCGCCCCGAGGGTGGGCCGGGCGAGGATTGGGTCATCACCTTCGAGCTCGACCGCCCGGCGCCCGAAGGCGGAGCCGAAATCACGGTTGACACGGTGAGCTCCAGCGCGTCCGGGGCCGCTATGGCGATTTCCGGCGTCGATTTCCAGGCCGTTGTGGCGCGGCTCGTCGTGTTCCCGCCCGGCAGCCGCACCGCGACGGTCCGTATCTCAGGCGTCGGCGATGACCGCGTCGAGCCAGAACGGGCCTTCTTTCTCGCTCTGACGAATCCGCGAGGCCTCGTGCCCCGCGATCCGGTCGTGGAAATGCGCATCGTCAACGACGACGTTGACGGCAGCCCAGCGGCTCGTTCAGATCTGCTGCCAGTCACCCCGTTGCCGCGCGCCAACACTCTCGACGTTTTGGTCAACGACGTGCTTCCGGGGGATCGCTTTCCCCGCGGCAGCTTGCAGATCACCGAAGCCCCTTCGCTCGGTTCAGCGACGGTGGACACGCGCGGGACGCCATCGCCTCGCGACGATCGAATTGTCTACACGCCACAGGCCGGGCGGGCGGGGAAGGCTGATCGGCTTCGCTATCGGCTTTGCGACGCGCTCGGCGAGACCTGTGTTTCGGCGCGGGTGGACATTCCGATCCGGCCTGTTCCCTCAGTACCGACAACGTTCCTGGCCGCCGGCGAGGCCGGTTTTCGCGACATCGTTTTTTCGGGCCTGCCCGCCTTGCAAGACGCGCGAATCGAGGTGCTGAGCCGACAGCCGGAAGGGGACGAACTCACGGAGGGAACGGCGGGTGTCAACCTGGCACAGCGATTCGCTCCCGTCGTCTTCCATTCGCTCGCGCTTCCGTTTCTCGGGACCAACGGCCCCGCCGAGGCCAACTGGACGATCCTCGTCCATTTGCAGGGTGCTGCTGACTCTGATGTCGATCTGTATGTCTCGTACGACGCCAATAACGACGGATTGATGTCAGACGATGAGCAGTTGTGTGCATCGGCAAGCCTTCATGCCTCGGAAACGTGCCTCGTCAGCTTCACCCAGACGAGAGCAGGTGCAACGCGCGTTCTGATCGGGGTCGCCAATCCCGGGCCGACTCCCGTTCCTTATCGCGTCATGCGTGGCAGCGTCGGCGGCGTAGGGACGTTGCCAGGATTCGTGGCAACGGCCCCGACCCGCCTTGCCGAGGGCGAGGCATTTCCTGTCCGCTTGTCTTGGCGCAATGACGCCACGTTTGTTCGCGATGGTGCTTACGGCGTGATGCGGATCCGCAATGCCGCAGGTGAGGCATTGGGCGACATACCTTTGGCGATCGAGGTTCCGCGCGTACCCGGTTCCGTTTCGCAAGCGGTCGCCCCGAGGCCCCGAGCGCTGCGCGATGGGCAGGTTGAAGTGGCGCTGGTGCCCCGCGGCGAACAGCTGAAACGGGTGTTCGTGGATGTGCCGACGGGAGCACGCCTGCTCGACGTCAGAGTCCGTTGGTCGAAGGACACATACGTGGTGCTGGATGCGAGCCTGAGACGTCTCCCGCTTCCAACGGACGGTGCGAGCACTGCTGCGTTGACTGCGCCCAATGAGGACGCGAACTCGATCCGTCGTTCGGGAGACGGCGAGATCAGTTTTCTGGTGCCTGATCCCGTACCGGGACGATGGTTTGTCGTGCTCTCGGTTCCGTCGTTGTATCCCAAGGTTTCTGAGCGGTTCCAAGTTACGGCTACGACAACAGGAGGCGCCGCAGTCCCCCTCGTCCGCCCGGGCGGCTATTTCAACCCTGCGCGCTCGGGCCACGGGCTGTTCCTATACCCGGCCGGCAACGACTTTGCGGGGCTCTGGTACACGTACGCGCAGGACGGCACGCCGGTCTGGTACTACCTGCAGGGCGCGAGGCCGGTCGCGAACGGCATCTGGACGGCGCCGATCTTCCGCTCGGGGTGGAACGGCAGCCGCAACCACCTGACCGAAGTGGGCCGGGCGACGATCACGCCGACGGCGAACGACGCGTTCCAGTTCACCTACGTGCTCGATGGCGAGCTCGGCAGCGAGCCCTTCTCGAGTTTCGGCCGCGGCTGTCCGAGCATCGGGGGTCGCGTCGTTGACGCCAGCGGCCACTGGTTCGACCCCGCGCGTTCGGGCACGGGCTACAGCGTGCAGCTGCTGCCGAACTACGAGTTCTATGCGGTGTTTGGCTACTCGGCGCGCGGCGTGCCGCGCTTCCTGGTGGCGGAGCGGGGTGCGGTCGGCGCGGCGGACGACACGCTGGTGCTGCAGCAGCTGCGGGGCTTCTGTCCGCTGTGCGCGCGGGCGGGCTTCCCGGAGCGCCGCAACGTGGGCGTGCTGCGGCGCGAGTTCGTGAACGGGCAGCTGACGCGGATCGGGGTGGACGCCGCGTTCACCAATGGCACGCCGGGCACGTGGACGGCAAATGACGCGGTGGTGCCGCTGGGCGGCCTGCAGGGCTGCGCGGCGCAATAGCGGCACCGCGTCGCGGGCGGCTCAGGCCGCCCCGAACGCCTCGCGCGTGAGGTTCTCCGGCGCGCCCTCGGTGCAGACCACGTCATCCTCGATGCGGATGCCGCCATAGGGCGTCAGCGCCTCGACCTTGTCCCAGTCCACCGCCCTCGCATGCGGGCCGGCCTTCAGCTTCGCGAGCAGGGTCGGGATGAAGTAGATGCCGGGCTCGATCGTGACGACCATGCCGGGGCCGAGCGTTCGGGTGTTGCGCAGGTAGGGATGGCCGGCGGGGCGCGGGATCTCGTTGCCCTCGGCGTCGTGGCGGCCGCCGACGTCGTGCACCTGCAGGCCGATCGGGTGGCCGAGGCCGTGGGGGAAGAACGTGCGCGTCACGCCTTCGGCGACCATCGCGCCGGGATCCATGTCGACGATCCCGGCGGTGCGCAGCACGCCGCCCAATCGCAGGTGGCATTCGAGGTGGAGGTCGCGGTAGTCGGCGCCGTCGCGCACCATGCCGCACAGCGCCTGCTGCTCGTCATCGACGGCAGCGATCAGGTCGGCGAATTCACCGTCGTGCATGGCGTAGGTGCGGGTGATGTCGGCGGCGTAGCCGTCCACCTCCGCGCCCGCATCGATCAGGAAGCTCAGGCTCTTCGAAGGGCGTTCCGGCGACTGGTACTGGTAGTGCAGCACGGCCGCGTGCGCATTGAGGCCGATGATGTTGGTGTAGGGCAGGTCGAGGTCGCCGTGTCCGGTGGCCTCGAGGTAGGCGCGATGGATCTCCAGCTCGGAGGCGCCGCCGCGGAACGCGGCCTCCGCCGCGCGATGCCCCTTCACCGCCTTGCGCTGCGCGCGGCGCATGCGGTCGAGCTCGTAGGCGGTCTTGTAGCCGCGCTGGTAGTGCAGCGCGTCGATCAGCGGCCGCGGATTGTTCGGGATCACGTTGCCCTGCGCCGAGCCCTCCAGCGCGGCGTCGGGCTCGCCGATGATCGCCGCCTTGCCCTTCGGCAGGTGCGCGGCGGCCTCGTGCGGCTCACGAATGATGCGGATGTCGAAGTGCTCGACCCAGAAGCCCTCGGGCGGCGCCGGCGGCACGTGCCAGTAGTCGTCGGGCTGGAAGTACACGAGCACCGGCTTCGCACCGGGCGTGTAGGCGATCCAGCTGTGCGGGTGGTGCTGCAGCGGCACCCAGTGCTTGAAGTGCGGGTTCGGCTTGAACGGGTAGGGGCGGTCGTCGAGGAACTGGTATTTCTCCACACCCGAGGCAATCACGAGATGGTCGAAGCCGGCCTTCGCGAGCGCGGCGTCGCTGCGTTGCTTCAGGGTGGCAAGGTGCTCGGCGTACAGGCTGGACATGGCGGCATCGTTCATCGTCAGGCGAGACCCCGATTGTGCCGCAGCGTCTGTCAACGCGCGCCGCAGGCCTCGCCGCTGTCGATGCGCGCCGCTTCCGGCAGCGCCCGCTGCCATTCGAATCGCGCCGCCATGCCGGTGGTGATCCACGCGCGGCCTTCGGCGTCGATCAGCACCGCGCAGCCGAGCGCCATGCCGTGCACCGTCGCCTCGAAGGCCTCCGCGCCGCCGGCGAGCAGCGACGTTGCCGCGGCATCGGCGCGCACCGGGTCGGGATGCAGCACGGCGCTCAGTCGCGCGCCGGTCGCCGGCCTCCCCGTTCGCGGATCAAGCACGTGCGGCCAGCGTTCGCCGTCCGGCGCCTCGCGGTACTTGGCGTAGCGGCCCGAGCTCATGAAGGCTTCGCCGTCGCGCAGCTCGACGCCGCCGAGCACGCCGCCTTCGCCGTCGTCGAGGCCGACGTGCCATGCCGCGCCGCCGTTGCTTCCCAGCGCCAGCACGTCGCCGCCGAGGTTCATCAGCGCGTGTTCCACGCCGAGGCCGCGCAGCAGCGTCGCACCTTCCTCCAGCGCCACCCCTTCGGCCACCGCGTTGAAATCGAGCTGCAGCGCTGGCGCGGCGCTCGTGCAGCGCCATGCCTCGTCGCAGCGCAGGTCGCGCAGTGAGTCGGGCCGCGTGGCCCAAGCGTCGAGCGGCGCGTCATCCGGCGGCGGCGTGCGCACCGGATAGTCGCTGGTGTGGAATCCCCAGGCCGCGACCAGCCGGCCGATGCCCGGGTCGAACCCGCCGCCGCTGCCATCGACCAGCGCGCGACTGCGCTCGATCAGCGGCCGCAGCGCCGGCGGTGCGGTCGCCTTTCCCTGCGCGGCAAGGGCGTCGTTGAATGCGGTCAGTTCGGACGCCTCCCACGGATGCCAGTCGCGCTCGCGCTGCTGCCAGTGCGCGGCCAGTGCACGCGCCGCAACGACGCGCGTCGACTCGGGCGTTTCGGTCGGCCACTGGAGCTCCGCCGCGCTGCCGAACACCGCCCATTGCTGGCGCGAGGGCGCCGACGGCGCGCAGGCCACTAGCAGCAGCGCGGCCAGCGCGGCGGCGCCTGGTGTCAGACGTAGTCGGCGCCGGGCTGGTCGACCCACTGGCGGATGTTCTCCAGCGAGTTCGCGGCCACGTCGATGAAGCGGAAGCCCGCCCACACCTGCCCGGGCGCCGCGGCGTCGTCCTGCCACAGTTCATGCGCGCCCACTTCCACTTCAAGCGGACGCCCGTTGCCCATCGGCAGGTCGAAGCGGAACTGGTAGAGCGCGTCGGCCGCGGGCAGGGTGCTGAGGATCAGCAGCACGCCAGACTCCGAAAGGTTGCCGATCTTGCCGACGACCTGGTCCGTCATGTTGTCGACCACCGCGATGTCATGGGTCGCGCGTCGACGGCGGGCCCGGCGGTACTCGCTGTGCGGTTCGTTCATGCCACGGCCTCCTTGGGCTTGCTGCCGCCGAAGCCGGACAGGGTCTTCATCACCGCGCCCCACGCGCGGTCCAGCAGGCTGGCCTTCGCTTCCTCCTCGACGAGTCGCGCCTGGCCGTTCGCCATCTGGATGGCGAGGTGCTCGATGCTGGTGTCGCCGATCTTCTGGCCGCGATGGTTGACGAACATCGCCGTGCCGCTGACCGGCGAGTACCACGACAGGCGACGACGCACGCGGTCGCCCTGCGCATTGGTGACGAATTCGAACCAGGTGCCGAAGTTCAGCGTCTTGATCTGCGCGACGCGCGCCAGCACTTCTGGCGTCAGCTGTTCGGGCTTCGGTTTCGCCGGCCGCTCGGTGGTGCCGAGGCGGTTGGCCGACTTCATCCGCATCAGCAGCTCGGTGCGGCTGGCGGCGTCATCGACGGCGGCTTCGCTCGTCGGGGCGATCAGGCGCTTGGCGATCGCCTCGGATTCGGCTTCGTGGTAGCCGACCTGCCGCAGCGACTCCGAGACTTCCTTCTGCAGGACCGGCACCTCGACGTCGGCGGCGGCTGCCGCGCCGGGCTTGGCCAGCTCGACGAGCTTGCGCGCCGTTGCGAGGTGCTGGTCCCACGTGGCCGAGTCCTCGCCGTGGCGCAGCGAGGTCAGCGCCATCACGTCGGTCCAGGCCTGCGTCAGCAGGGTGCGGGTGAACACCGGCAGCTCGCTGCCTTCGGTGATTTCCTTGACGGCGTCGGCGGCGCGATCGCGCGCCTGCGCCAGCCGCTCCTTGCCGCGTGCCGCTTCGACGTGCCGGCGCTCGGCCACTTCGGCCTTGCGGGCGATCGTCTGCAGGTGCGAGGACAGGTCCTTCAGCAGCGACTCGAACAGCGACATGTCGCCGTCGAAATCGCGCAGCGTGCGATCGACGAGGCCCTGCATCTTCGAGACCAGCGCGCCATCGGCGTCGTCGTCGCCCAGCCAGTAGGCGCCGGTCTCGGCGACGGCGTTGAGCATCTGCCGCGCCGGGTGGTGGCTGTCGTTGAAGAAGCGCTTGTCCGACAGCGCCACGCGCAGCAGCGGCACCTGCAGCTTGGTCAGCAGGGTCGAGGCCTGGCTGTTGGGGCGCACGTCCTTGACGAGCTCGTCGAACAGCATGCCGACGAGGTCGAAGGTGTCGTTGTCCTCGTCGGGCAGGGCCGGCGATTCACCGGCCGGGGCGCTGCGTCGCAGCTGGGCCAGCAGGTCCTGCTTCAGGTGCGCGACGGTGCGCGGCACGATGCGGCCGCCCATGTTCACCGAGGTGGCGGTGCTGGGCTGCAGCAGGCTCAGCGCGTGCTGCACCTCCTGCGGCGCCGGCAGGTGCACCGGGCCGCTCGGCGTCGCCGGCGCCGCGCTGCCGCCGGAGAGCTTCGACAGCATCGTCCGGCGCGAGGTCAGCAGGTCGCGGATCTGGTTGAACTCGGGCAGCGGTGCCGCCGACGCGGTCGGGCTGGACGGCGCCCACGCCTGCGTTTCGCCAGGCAGCAGCCAGGGCAGCGGCACTTCCGCGTCGCCACCGTCGCGCGCCGCGCCGGTGCCACCGGGCGGCCGCCCATAGGCCGGCATCGTGCCGCTGGTACGGCCGTACGCCGGCATCGAGCCGGTGCTGCGCCCGGCGCCGCGGTCGGCGCTCGCGGACGTGCGCGCGTCGTCGCCCGCGTCGTTCGACCGCGCATCGGCGGGCTTCGCGCCCGGGCGCGGCTGCGGGGTTGCCGGGCTGCGGAACGGCATGTACTGCAGGCCCGGCAGCACGCCGTTCTTGATCAGATGGTTGTTCAGCGCTTCGAGCAGGCGGCCGTATTCCACCAGCATCTGCCGCTCGAACAGCCGGTACAGCAGCACGCGATGCTCGGACGAAATCTCGAGGTGGGCCGCCGCGGCGCGCATCACCTTGCACAGCGTCTGCGGCCCGACCGGCAGCGCCTCGGCGTCGAAGGCGGGCTTGCCGGCGAGCACGCCGAAGCGCTGGCCGAGCAGGTAGATCGGCAGGCTGTGGCGCATCTCGATCCGGCTGCCGATCTCGGCCAGCGTTGTCGATTCGTCCATCTCCGAGGCGTCGATGAGCGCCAGCTCGTTGAGGCCGCGCTGCGCGGCCCGCCCGGGTTCGGCGCTGGCGGGCTCGCGGATCACCGCGAGCTGCGCCTCGATGCCCTGCAGCACGCGCGGCACGAAGTCGGCGCGGGTGCGGCGGATGGTGCGCAGCGTTTCCAGCCACCGCACCTGGATGCTGTTGCTGCGCGCCTGCTCGGCGTTGTTGTAGGCCTGCTGCTCGAACTCGTTGAGCGCGCCCGTCAGCTCCCGCTCGAGCGCATCGGCCGCGAGTTCGTGGAATCCAACGAGGATCTGCCTCACCTTCCGGGGCAGGGCGCCTTTCGACAGCGTGGCGGTAGGGGTCGGGCTGGACGACGCCGGGCCGGTCATGCGCAAGGTCCGTTGCGGAAAGTCAATGAATCTGAATATAGCAGGCGCGCCAAGGCCTCGCCGCCTTCCACGGGGGCGAGGCCAGGGGTCGGACAGGACGACTCAGCGGTCCGGGTGCCAGGCGATCTCGACCAGCAGGCTGCGCTCTGGCGTCGCGAAGCCGCTGGCCAGCGTGTAGTCGCGATCGAGCAGGTTCTCGATCCGGGCCCGAAGCGACCATTGGCGGTCGAGCGCCGCCTCCATGCGCAGGTCGACCCGCGCGTAGCCGGCGAGCGGGCCGTCGAAGTCCTGCCGGCGCGAGGCCGCCGTGGCGTCGAGCCCGAAGCGCAGCCAGTCGTTGGCGGGCAGGTCGAGGCTCAGCGACGCCTTGCGCGGCGCGCGGCGCAGCAGGGCGGCGCCGCTGCGCGCGTTTTCGGCGCGCTGCCAGCCGAGGTTGCCGCGCAGCCCGACGACGCCGAGCGTCCAGCGGCCCTCGAGCTCGACGCCGTCCAGCCGCGCCTCGTTGATGTTGGTGGCGCCGAAGGTCGGGCCCGCGAAGGCGATCAGGTCGGTGACGCGGCTGCGGTAGGCCGACAGCTCGAGGCCGCCGTCCGTTCCGCTCCATCCGAGGCCCATCTCGGCGCTGCGCGAACGCTCCGGGGCAAGGCCCGGATTGCCGGCGAAGAACCCGCCGAAGCCCGGCGAATACAGCTCGTTGGTGTTCGGCGCGCGGAAGCCCTGGCCCCAGCTCGCGCGAAGGCGCCATGCCTCGCCGAACGCGAGGCCCCAGGCCGCCTGTACCGTGTTGGTGCGGCCGAACTGGCTGCTGTCGTCGCTGCGCGCGGCGAGGTCCCACTGCTGCGCGCCGAGGTCGCCGCGCCAGGCGGCGAACACGCCGGTGTTGCGACGCCGGCGGTCGTAGACGACGGCACTCGCGGCATTGCGGGAGACGGCGTCCTCCTCGACGTGATTCAGGCCGAACAGCAGGGCTTGGCGATCGCTCAGCGCGAGGTCGTGCAGCCAGTCCGCCGAGCGACGGCGGCTCTCGAAGCGGCTGCCGAAGCTGGAGATCGTCAGCAGGTCTTCGCGCGCTTCGCCCAGCGCCACGCTGTGCGACCAGCGCGCGGCCAGCGGGCCGCCGAGCGTCGCGCCGCCGCTGGTCGAATGCGACTGCGTCAGCCCGCGGTCGAACTCGATGTCGGCGACCGTGGACAGCAGGTTCAAGCCGAGCGCCTGCGTACCGAGCGGCGCGCGCGCGCCGAGGCTCCAGTGGCGGTTGCGGAAGCCGTCGCGGTCGGGGTCGAAGCCGAAGCTTGACGGCGTACTCGCGTTGTAGCCCTCGATGTCCTGCACGCCGCCGCCGATGCCGACGCTGCCGCGCTCGCCGGAGACGCCCCACTGGGCGGCGGCCTCGCGGCGCTCGAAGCTGCCAACGCGCCCTTGCGCGCCGCGCTGGCCCGGATCGCGGGTGAAGATCTGGATGACGCCGCCGATCGCGTCCGAGCCCCACAGCGCCGCGCGCGGGCCGCGCACGATCTCGATGCGTTCGATGCGATCGAGCGGCAGGCTGCTGAAGTCGTACTGGCCCTGCTGCACCGAGTTCACGCGCACGCCGTCGATCAGCACGAGCGTGTGGTTCGAGTTGCCGCCGCGCAGGAACAGCGTCGACAGCGCGCCCGGCCCGCCGGTGCGCGAGACGTCGACGCCGGCCTGGCGGGCCAACAGATCGATCAGGTCGGGGGCCTGGGCCTGCTCGATGGCCACGCGGTCCAGCACGGTCGTGGCGGCGAGGCCGGCGGCGATCGGCGTCGGTGAACGCGTGGCGGTCACGATGACGGCGTCGAGGGTTTCGGCCGCGCCTTGCACTCCGGCCGGCGACGCCGGCGCGGAAACGACGTGGGGAGCGACGAGCGCCAGCGCGAGACCGGCGGCGAGGGGAGAACGGTTCATGGAAGTCCTTTGGTTCAACGCACACCCGCGGGTAGCGCGAGCGGGAACGCAAGGACGTCGAGCGGCCGCGCGCGAGCGAGGCCGGACCCACGCCTCGCTGCCCACCGCAGCGCGCCATGACCGGAAGACGCGCGCGGATGAACGCGCGTCGCCGGTCTGAAGGCCGGTCTCCGGACTCTCCGCTTGCGATGCAAGTGCATCGCGGCCTGCCGCCTTCCCAAGGCGAGCCCCAGTGGCGATCTGGCAGGTTGGCAGCGGATTACCGTTGCGGGGGCAGTGCCGGATTCACACCGGCTTCCCGAACACCTTCAGCGCCGCGGAGTGTAGCGGGTTTGTGAAGGCGTCCGTCTACTCGTCGTCGTGGAACACCCGCAGTCGGCCACCGCGCGCGCCGGGGCGCAGCTCGAATTCGATCGGCCGGCAGCAGACCTGGCAGTCCTCGATGTAGCGCTGCGCCTCGTCGGTCGATTCGATCTCGACCTCGATGGGCTCGCCGCAGTAGGGGCAATCGATAGAGCGCGAACGCAGCATGGGCAAAACCTCCGACGGCGACGATACTGCGCGCCCGTTCCTGCGCCTCGTGAAGCCATTGATGCCTGCCGATTCCGCCCCGACCGTCGACGTCTCCGCCATGCTGGCACTCGACTTTCCCGCGCTGCCTGCTGTCGATGCCGACGGCGATCTCGCCCGGCGCGTGCGCGCCGCTTGGGATCGCAAGACCAAGCCGCCGGGTTCGCTGGGCCGGCTCGAAGCGCTGGCGCTGCAGATGGCGCTGGTGCAGGACCGCGCCGACCCGCGCGTCGCGCAGGCCCACGTGCGCGTCTTCGCGGCCGACCACGGCGTCGTCGCCGAGGGCGTGTCGCCGTACCCGCAGGCCGTCACTGCCCAGATGGTCGCGAACTTCCTCGCGGGCGGGGCGGCGATCAGCGTGCTCGCGCAGCAGTTCGACGCCGCGCTGGCCGTGGTGGATGCCGGCGTGGCCGCGTCGCTGGCTGCCCATCCGCAGCTGCTGGATCGCAAGATCGCGAGCGGCACCGGGAATTTCGTGCAAGGGCCGGCGATGTCCGACGCCGCGCGCGATGCGGCGTTGGCTGCGGGCGTGGCGATCGGCCGCGAGCTGCCGCCGCAGGCGGCGCTCGTGCTCGGCGAAATGGGCATCGGCAACACCACCAGCGCGGCCGCGATCATGGCGGCGCTGACCGGTTGGCCTGCGGAACAGTGCGTCGGCCGCGGCACCGGCCTCGACGACGCCGGCGTGGCGCGCAAGGCCGCGGTGGTCGATCGCGCGCTGGGGGCCAACGGGCTGCGGATGCCCGCTCCCGCCGGCATCGACGAACCTCGCGCCGCGATCGTCGATCGCGACGCCGCGCTGCGCGCGCTCGCGGCGGTCGGTGGCTTCGAGATCGCGATGATGGCCGGCGCGGCGCTGGGCGCAGCCTCGGTGCGCGCTGTGGTCATCGTGGACGGCTTCATCGCGACCGCGGCGGCGGCGATCGCCCTGGCGCTCGACCCGACGCTGCGGCCCTTCCTCGTTTTCGCGCACGCCTCGGCGGAGGCGCCGCACGCGCGCTGGCTGCAGCAGCTTGGCGCCGAGCCGCTGCTGTCGCTCGGCATGCGGCTGGGCGAGGGCAGCGGCGCGGTGCTGGCGCTGCCGCTGCTGAGCGCGGCCTGCGCGCTGCTGGGCGAGATGGCCACCTTCGACAGTGCCGGCGTGTCGGACCGGGCGTGAGCGCCACAGGCCAACCACCGTCCTCCGATGAGGTCGCGCACCGGGTCGGCGCGCTGCGCCGCGAGTGGCGCGCGTTCTGGCTGGCGCTGCAGTTCTTCACCCGGCTGCCGACGCCGCAGTTCGAGGGCTTTCGTCCGGAGTGGCTGAACGATGCGGCGAAGTGGTTTCCCGCCGTCGGCCTCGTCGTCGGCGCGATCAGCGCGGCGGTGATGTGGGGGGCAGCGCAGGTGCTGCCGGTGCCGATCGCGGCCGGGCTCGCGCTGGCGGCCGGCGCCGTCGTCACCGGTGCGTTCCACGAAGACGGCTTGGCCGACACCTTCGACGCCTTGGGCGGCCACGTCGATCGCGCGAAGGCGCTCGCGATCATGAAGGACTCGCGCATCGGCTCGTACGGCGCGCTGGCGCTGGTCGTCGTGACCGGCCTGCGCTGGGTGGCACTCGCCGCGCTGCCGCTGGCCGTGGCGGTGCCGGCGCTGTTCGCGGCGCATGCGCTGGCCCGCGGCGGGGCGACCGCGCTGATGGCGCGGCTCCACTACGTGCGCGACGAGGACGGCAAGAGCAAGCCGCTGGCCGTGGCGCTGGGTGCGGGCAGCCTCTCCGTCGCGCTCGTGACCGCAGCGCTGCCGCTCGCGGCGCTGTCGGCGTGGCGTCCGCCGACGTGGCCGCTGTGGGCCGCTGCCGCGCTCGGCGTGCTCGCCGTGCACGCGTTCTGCGCTCGCTGGTACCGGCGCCGGCTCGGCGGCTTCACCGGCGATGCGCTGGGCTGCGCGGAACAGCTTGGCGAGGCGGCGGCGCTGCTGGGCGTCGTCGCCGCGCTGCCGCTCGCGGCATCGCTGGCCGTGGGACCGTGAGCGCGCCGCGTTGACGCGCATCCCGCTGATCGCGATCCGCCACACGCCGGTCATCGGAGGCCAAGGCGTGTGCTACGGCCGCAGCGACCTCGACGTGCATCCGCGCGAGGTCAGCGATGCGGCGCGAAGGCTGCGCGTCGCCGTGCCGGACTGGCCGATCGTCAGCAGCCCGCTCACCCGCGCGCGACAGTTGGCCGAGGCGACCGCGCGCGCTTTCTGCATCGAGGTCGCGCCGGCGCGCGGTGTGCCGGCCTCGCCGTGGCCGCTGGCAAAGGCGCGGCACAGCGTGCGCGAGGTTCGCGTTGACGCGCGTCTGGCGGAGCTGCATTTCGGCCAGTGGGAGTCGCAGCCGTGGAGCGGGATCGACCGCGCCGCGCTGGACGCCTGGGCCGCCGATCCCGCGGGCTTCCGCATGCCCGACGGCGAGCGCTACCTCGACCTCGAAGCGCGCGTGGCCGAGGCCCTGCGCGAACACGCCGAGCCCACGCTGTGGTTCACCCACGCCGGCGTGATCCGCGCGCTGCATCACCTCGTTGGCGGCATTGATCGCGACGAGGCCCTGCGCATCGCCGTGCCGTACGCAGCGCCGGTGCGATTCTGAGCGGCGCGCTCAGTCCTTGAGGAACAGGCTGACGAGGTCGTTGTTGAAGTTCCGGCCCTGCGCGGTGAGTGCGTAAACCTCGCCGTTGCCCTGCAGCCAGCCGCGGTCTTCGGCCTGCGCGAGTTCGCTGACGATCGCTGCGCGCGACACGCCCGTCGCCTGCTCGAAGTCGCTGAGCGCGAATGGCGCATGCAGGCGCAGGCGGTTCAGCATGTAGTCGAACGGGCGCGCCGGCAGCAGCACGTCCTCGTCGCCGCCCACGTGCGCGCCGTCCGGCGCGCCGGGGGCGAGGGCCGCGAGGTACTCGCGCGGGTTCTTCTTCTTCCAGCGCCGCAGGACGCGGCCATCGAACCCGAAGCTGATCTTGCCGTGCGCGCCCGCGCCGATGCCGAGGTAGTCGGCGTAGGTCCAGTAGGCGAGGTTGTGCTGGCACTGCCGGCCGGGCTTCGCGTAGGCCGAGATCTCGTAGTGCGCGAAGCCCGCGTCGCCGATGCGCTGCTGGCAGGCCTCCTGCATCGCCCACGCGTCGTCCTCGTCCGGCAGGCCCTGCGGCGGCCGCGCCGCGAAGACGGTGTTCGGCTCCATCGTCAGGTGGTAGTGCGAGAGGTGCGCCGGCTGCAGCGCGACGGCGCGCTCCACATCGTGCAGCGCCATCGCCATCGTCTGCTCCGGCAGCGCGTACATCAGATCGATGTTGAGATTCGTCAGCCCGGCGTCCTGCGCGAGCTTCACCGCGCGCTCGGCCTCCCCGCTGTCGTGGATGCGGCCGAGAGCGCGCAGGCAGCCGTCGTCGAAGCTCTGCACGCCGAAGCTCAGGCGGTTCACGCCGGCGGCGCGGTAGCCCTCGAAGCGGTCGAACTCCGCGGTACCGGGGTTGCACTCCAGCGTCACTTCCGCGCCCGGCGCGAAGCGCAATCGCGCGCTGCAGGCCGCGAGGATGTCGTTGATCGCCGCGGCGGGGAATAGGCTCGGCGTGCCGCCACCGAAGAACACGCTGTGCACGGTGCGGCCCCAGACGTTCGGCAGGTCGAACTCGAGGTCGCGCACGAGCGCCGCGACGTAGTCGGCCACCGGCAGCTCGCTGGGCCGCTGGTGCGAATTGAAGTCGCAGTACGGGCACTTCCGCACGCACCACGGGATGTGGATGTACAGCGCGAGCGGCCCCGGGATCAGCGCGGGCGCGGCGTCGTGATCGCAGCCGGCCGCGCAGGATCCATCGTGGGTGTGCGCACCGGCCGCCGGAAGCATTGCTCAGCCCACCGCGGCGCCGCGCGCGATCCACTCCGCCAGCCGCGCCTTCAGCGCGGCGAGCGCGCGACCGCGATGGCTGATGGGGTTCTTCTGCTCCGGCGGCATTTCGCCGGCACCGAGGTTTGTGGCGGGATCGAAAAACACCGGGTCGTAACCGAAGCCACCGTCACCGCGCGGCGCATCGAGAACCCGGCCCGGCCACTCGCCTTCGGCGATCAGCGGCTGCGGGTCTTCGGCATGGCGCAGCAGCACGAGGCAGCAGTAGAAGCGCGCGCTGCGGCGTTGCGTCGGCACGCCGCGCAGCTCACCCAGCAGCTTCGCGATGTTGCCGGCCGCGTCGCCGTGCACGCCGGCGTAGTGCGCGCTGATCAGGCCCGGCGCGCCGCCCAGCGCATCGACGATAAGGCCGGAGTCGTCGGCCAGCGCCGGCAGGCCGGAAAGCCGTGAAGCGTTCCGCGCCTTGATCAGCGCGTTTTCGACGAAGGTGTGGCCGTCCTCGACCGGATCGGCGATGCCCAGCGCGCCCTGTGGCACGAGCTCGAGCCCGGCGCCGCCCAGCAGATCGCCGAGCTCGGCGAGCTTGCCCGGGTTGCCGCTGGCCAGAACGACCTTCATGCGCGCGGTTCGACCTTCGCCGGCTCGATCAGATCCCAGCGGTTGCCGTAGCGGTCGACGAACACGACGACTTTTCCGTAGGCCTCTTCACGTGGGGCTTCCGCGAAGCGCACCCCGCGCGCGCTCATCGTCGCGAAGTCGCGGTCGAAGTCGTCGGTATGCAGGAAGAAGCCCACGCGGCCGCCGGTCTGGTCGCCGATGCGCGCACGCTGAGCTTCGGTCGCTGCCTTCGCGAGCAGCACGCGGCACTGCGAGGTGGGCGAGGGCGCCACTTCCACCCAGCGTTTGCCGCCACCGAGCTCCTCGTCTTTTACCAGCGCGAAGCCGAGGTCATCGACGTAGTGGCGGATCGCCGCGTCGTAGTCGTCGACGACCAGCGAGAACAGCGCGAGGTGGCGGTTCATTCGTGCGTGCTCATCCGGCCAGCGCCGCGCGCTGCGCGGCCACCAGCTCGGCGACGCCCTTCTCCGCGAGTGCCAGCATCGCGTCCATCTCTTCTCGGCGGAAGGCGTGGCCCTCGGCCGTGCCCTGCACCTCGATGAAGCCGCCGCCGTCGTTCATCACCACGTTCATGTCGGTGTCGCAGTCGCTGTCCTCGGCGTAGTCGAGGTCGAGCACGGGCACGCCGCGGTA
>ERZ1066121.1504-NODE-1504-length-16991-cov-6.074575_pt1 | contig 16991 bp, 12 predicted proteins | sample MGYA00382768_ERZ1066121 | MGnify/ENA primary metagenome ERZ1066121 (study PRJEB33369, sample SAMEA5778351) | biofilm metagenome | biome: Industrial cooling water; feature: Water cooling tower basin; material: Biofilm | place: United Arab Emirates | collected... | reverse complement strand
CTTCCATAGAGCGAACGCTCACAAAGAAGCCATCGGTCATGGCCAGCGACAAACGTGGCGAAGGCGCCACCGCCTCTACCCTCAAGGTCGCGCCAGCAGCAGGCACTTGGTAGACTTTATGGAGGCTCTCTCCGTCGATTTCTTTGCCGTTTTGCAGCAGCCCACGCTGGTCGGCGGCATTGGAAAAATGGCCGCATGGGTGCAAGAGGGCGACGTCGCGCAAGAGGCTGGGACAGTAGTTGCCTACCGGCGCGGCACTCGCCGCTGTTTCGGGCGAAGTGCATGCCTGGCGGGGAGGGACCAAGTGGGCGTGGACGGTCTGTCCGGGGCTCTTGCCGCGGTGCACGAAGCAGAGCTCTTCACGCGCGACGAGGGCAAATGCCGCCGCGAGCTCCTCACGACTCGCGGGCTCGCTGGCGCTGCAGCCACATCCCCCGTCGTTTTTGCAGGGAAGCATGCCGAAGCCGGCCGCGAGCAAAGCGGCGCTGCGCTCGATGCCGGCTTCGTTGTAGTCACCCAAATCGAGCGCCACGGCCCTAGCGTTCTCCCCGCTCGCTTCCTGAAGTAAATCGAGCGCACGATCGAGATCCTGCGCCAAGCCCTCTGGAGGGCAGCCGACGCCGGCATTTTGCCTTCGTCGCGTCCCATCCGGGTCGAGAGTTTCGATTTCGACGCATTCGTTTTCGAGCCGGAGCGCTTTGCTAATGAGGATCGCGACATCTGCGACTTCGAGCTCGGCGCAAAGGTCGAGCGCCTTAGTAGTGCTCGATGAGGGGCTGACCACCGATCGATTGGCGCTGGCCGCCGAGCGAGCGTCTACAGGACGGAGATAACCAAGCGCATACGCTCGACAAGCGGCTTCACTGAGTTGCGAGGCGCTCATGTCGCCGGCGCTGCTCGAAGAGTAGCAGGCGCTCGCATCGACCTGCTCGTTGCTTTGACCCTGCGAGTCGACTTCCGTCCGCAGATCACTGGGCAGAGGGAGCGAGGGGTCGCGCTGAGCCAGCGTATCGAAGGAGCATGCGCCCGGGCCGAAGCGCTCGAGAAGTCCCGATTTTCTGAGCGCCATCAGATAGTAAACTCTTCGTATCGTCGCTGCGGGGTTGAAGGCGCCATTGCCGTCCGGGACGAAGACCTGCGCCTGCCCGCCACTGACCCGAGGGTGAAGAAGGGCGGCACTCGCCCAAGACTCATCGATATCGTTGAAGAGGGAGGTGGGGGTCAGCGCGCTCGTGAAGCCGGCTTCGCTGCACTCCGCTGCCGTGGGCAAGGCTCTCGGCAAAACGACACCCGCCGACTTGCGGCGAGCGTCTTCGCCTCCAGCGTGGGGGGCACAGGCGCTGAAGAAGGCCACAAACAGGGCTAGGCATCGCACTTCAGCTCGCATCATCAGCCCCGACGTACTCCACGACGATATGCCGCGGTGTAGAAAAGCGAAGGAGGTAGTTGCCAGGTTGAGGGTAAGTGACGCGCCAGACGCGCGGCAGACTCAGCATCGAGCTCTCGACACAAACGACCTCGCTTGCAGTCGGAAAAAGCATCGCAGAGGACGCGCCTTCGAAGTAGGCGTCGTCGCTGCCTCGATCCTCTGTGCTGACGTAGAAGTCAAAGGTATGGCTCCGCGTAGGCGCGTAACGCGAGTTCGAGCCGCCGAATACGAAGCGTCGCTCGCCTTGGCCCAGCCGGTACATATGGTGGTTGGGACGGAGCTCGGAAACCTCGTCGAAGCAGAAGGGAAGCTCGGCCGTGTCCCAGAGACTTTCGTCGCTGCCCAGGCAAACTTCGAGGTGCAGGCATGCGTGGCTGCTATCGAGACGAAGCTCCTGCTGCCTGAGGGGGGAAGCCTCGGCGTCTTCGCTCGCCGCGCTCTGCTGCGAGCACGCGGCGAGCGAAAGGACACACGAGGCAATGGCTGCGGGGCGGACTACCATCGATGACTCCTCGAAGGAACTCTCGGCCTTGATCCCGAAGGCGAGAGAGCTATCACCCCTAGACGCATATGCAACTGAATTGCTTTTGTATCGTTCGCGGGGTAAACAAGTAAAGATGTGCTCAGTAATGTCGGTGCGCTTCGTGGGATTACTCGTGACCAGGACGCGCCGCCTCCGGGGGTTGCGCGACGAGTGCCAGGCTGTGGTAAGCGCCGGGCGGCAAGGCAAAGCGGCGCGCGACACCTGCGGATAGGGACGAGACCTCGAGCTCGAGTACGACTGGATTTCTTGGGTCGACGACGTAGACGCGCGCAAAGCTCAGCGTCATCGCCGGTCTCAGCGCATCATGTCCCTGCGCCAAGGGGAAGGCGTCCAAGACTTGAACCTCATGCTTGATCTCAAGGTCTTTGAGCTTGAGATGCTGAAGCGTCCCGTCCGCCGTGAGGAGTATCGCGTAGTCGCCGTCTTCACTCACCTGAAAGCTCAGGAGATCCGACGCCAGAGTTAGCGTACGCAGCGTCATGCTCGCCGGGTCGATGATCGCGATCGCCCCAGGGCCCCAATTTCCTAGGAATACGCCGCTCGCGGCAGGCGCCTCGAGAGTGCCGACGCGGAGATCGCTGGGCGTGCCCTGAGGTCGAGTGATCTTTCGAGAGCTCAAGCTCCCGTCGACCTCACGATGCAAGCACAGAACCCCATCGGAGCAGCCGAAACAGGCGTACTCCTCGTTGGCGGCTTCACCATGCAGACCTGGGCATCCGAGGAAACTCTCCCCGGCGTTGCCTTCGAAATCGTAAGCGCGGATGCCGACGGGCAAGGCCGCATTGGGCTGATTGGGGTCGGGTACCGTCAGGAGAACGTGGCCCAAGGCGACCACGGCGGCCCCATGATGCGCTCGGCCACTGTCGAACTCTTTGAGAATGAGCTGTCCGGAGATCGACCGCTCAGAGAAGATATAGGCCTTGCCGTCTCCGTCGCAGAAGGCCGCGCCCCAATCACCATGCGCATTGAAATGAATCGGACGCGAGCAACGAATCGCGAAACGATCGCTCGGCAGCACCTGCGCCTCACCTTCTTGCAGGTGGAAATGATCGATATGGCTGACGTAAACGAGACCAGGATCCACCGCCTCGACGGCACCGGCCGTAGTCCGAACGGCGAAACCGTAACGAGAACTCGAACTCGCATACACCCGCGCTGGGCCGGCAAGTGGAAGGCTCAACGCCAACTCACCGCGGTCGAGATTCACGAGCTGGACCTGGGAGGCGTCGGGGGAACCATCGGCGACCAATAGCCTTCCCCATGAAAACTCGGCGGCATCCGACCCGGGCGCTGTCCCTTGGTCTTCCCGACCTTGCAGTGTCGGCCCGTCGACCTCTGGGCTGCTCTCGTCGCCGCAAGCGACAGTCCAGACCAGAACACAAAGCATGATTCCGAGTCCGCATTCGATAGAGCCGCGATTCATTCCGCCTCCTTGGTCGTCGGATGCATATCACCCGCCCACCCAAACGCAACTCAATTGCATTTGACTCCCTGCCAAAAGCAAACGATATCGGATTGCATGAGCAACTTCTTATGCCATAAGCGCTCGTCGCAGCTTGCTTCTGCGCTCGGATGCGGTGACCACTTTCATCCAGGAGGTCACAGAGAGCGGATCGCAGGGAAGATCGCGTGCCTTTTCGAAGCTCACTGGGAGTGATCGCCATGGCCCTTGCCGCCTATGCCGCACCGGTCGCCGCGCAGGAGCCCCCCCCCTCTCCGCCCCGCCTCGATGAGTCCGGAGCTCCGCCGCCACAGCCCCTGCCCGAAGTCGATGGGAAGGTGGAGTTGCTCTTCGACCTACTAGTCGACGCTGAGGGACAGGTGCGCCAAGCGCGCCTGCTCGAGTGCGAATGTGAGGATGATCGGCGAGAGGCGCTGGCTCTCGCTGCCTGGGAGCATCTGAGCTCGCTGCGCTTCCTTCCCGCCCGACATCAAGGTCGCGCGCGTAGCGCACGACTACAGTACCGGGTCCGCTTTCCTTCAGCCCACGAAGCGGCGTCGGATCTCGCGACCACGAACGCAGCAACAAACGAGAGGATCCGCACGACTGCGCCCACCACACCAAAGGAGAGCGAACTCGGAGGTCGAGGTCTTCGAGAGATCAAACGAGGGAAGCGAAATGGGCCCTTCGGTGCCAAGGCTACGGTCAAGAGTCGTATCGCCGAGCAGGACCCCGTATCGATCGGGGATCAAGAGATAGAGCTTGGCAACCTCCGCCGTGTTCCACGTTCGGACGCCCAGTCACTCTTGACCCTCGCGCCAGGCATTCTGCTGACGAACTACGGGGGCGTCGGTCACCCCTCGACCATGTATTTGAGAGGCTTCGACGCGGCCGAGGGAGAAGATCTCGAGATGAAGCTCGAGGGAATTCCCCTCAACGAGGTCTCCAACGCGCATGGACACGGCTATGCCGATACGCTCTTCATCATGCCTGAGCTGGTGCGCTCCCTGCGGGTAACGCAGGGGCCCTTCGACCCCGAGCAAGGCAACTTCGCGGTCGCCGGCAGCGCCGAATACCGATTGGGTTTGCGCAAACGCGGCATCCATGTGCTCAGCGCTTACGGAACGTACCAAAGACGGCGCCTCGCGCTCTGGTGGGCACCCCAGGGTCAGTCCGAAGGGACCTTCGTCGGCGTATCACTGCAAGCAGGCGATGGCTTCGGACCCAACCGCGCCTTCGCGAATGCCACCGCCATCGGGCAATACGAGGGATATCTCCAGGGCAAGAAGTGGCGCTATCGCCTCTTGGCCTTCGGTGCCATGGGACGCTGGGATAACGCCGGTGTGCTGCGCGCCGACGACTTCGAAGCGCGACGCTTGCCCTGCGCGGGAAGCCAGGACGCGCAATTTTTCTGCACTTATGACCCCAACCAGGGGGGAAGCAGCGCGCGCGTGGGCATTTCCCCTTCCCTGCGTTGGCAGTCGGCCAACGAGCTGGCAGAGCTCGGTCTTTTCGGCATGGGCCGTAACCTGCGCGTGCAGGAGAACTTCACGGGCTTTCTCAACGACCCGAGGACGGACGGTGGAGCCCAGCGCGGCGACAACCTCGACCAACAGTACAACGCCACCACCTTGGGCTTCCGCAGTCGATACCGGCGGCGCTGGCAGTGGCTGGATCACGAGCAGTATACCGAGGTCGGCGCCTATATGCGCTACGACGATGCCGATACCGCGATCGACCGACGTCGCCGCGAGCTGAATGTCCCCTACGCCACCGACTTTCGCAGACGCATCCGCGAAACCAACGTCGCCGCTTATCTGCGCAGCGACTTGCGGCTCCTCGAGTGGTTCGCGCTCAGCGGCGGCGTGCGCGCCGATATGTTCGGCTTTCACGTCCGCGATCGGAACCGCCCGGCCGAAGATCGGCTCGGCCCACGTCTGCCCTACGAAAACAGCGATGCCTACGGCGTGGCGCTTCAGCCCCGCGGCACCTTGCGTTTCATCCCCCGGCCGGGTCTCGAATGGCTGGTGAGCGCCGGCGTGGGCGCACGTTCTTCGGATGCCGCCGCGCTCTCTCAAGACGAGTTCGCCCCCTTTACGCGCGTCACCTCGTTCGAAACCGGCCCTCTCCTGCGCCGCGCCGGGAGCACTTCGAGTCGAGGTATTCCTAGCTATAAACTCGAAGCGCGCAGTTCGATCTTTTTTACCCGCGTCGAGCGTGATCTCGTCTTCGACGCCAATGCGGGACGCAACAGCCTGAGCGGGCCTTCTCATCGCAGTGGCTGGATGGCCTTCGGCCGCTTCGCGTGGCGGGATTGGTTCGACCTCCAAGCCAGCCTGACCTATACGCGCGCCCATCTGCCGCCCGAAGGGGCATCGACCTTCGATCTCTTCGCGGGCCCACGTCTTCCCTTCGTCCCGGAGTGGTTGGCACGCCTCGATGCCGCGGCGCAAAAGGAGTTTCAGCTTTGGGGCCAAGACTGGACCTTGAGCGGCGCTTTGGGCCTGGCCTTCGTCGGCCGTCGGCCTCTTCCCTTCGATCAATATGCCGATCCTTGGTTCGTCGTCGATGCCTCGACTGGGCTGCGCTGGCGCTGGATCGAGCTCTCCCTGATCGCGGAGAACCTGCTCGATGCGCGCTACCGGCAAGCGGAGTTCAACTACGCCTCGAACTTCAACGACCCCTCCTCAGCCCCTTCTCGCCTCCCGGCCCGGCACTTCGCAGCGGGTCCGCCTTTTCAGCTGATGGCGCAACTCACCTTGCATCTCGACTTCGACGGTCGGGCGAAGCGTCCACCAAGCCCTGCGCAACACCGAGAGGAGACACGATGAAAACCAGGACGACGCTGTATGCAACTCTCCCGAACCCCAAGGCTTCGCTTGGAAACTTCCTCCTGCACCCACTAGCCACATTGGGGATCATGGGCCTTCTCGCCTCGTGTTCGGAGAGTTCGGGGACAGGAGGTCGGCAAGTGGTCCTGCCGCTGCAAGTCGTATCGCGGAGCGAGGAGATCGCCGCTCCCCGTATCACCAGCGGTGGTTGGAGCGTGCAGATCGAAAGCGCCGCCCTGGCCTTCGGACCACTTTATTTCTACGGACCTCCGCGCTCTACGCCTAACACACCGGCCTTCACACCTGCCCCACGTCGTGCGCATGCCGGAGACGACAACCTTCAAATGGCGCCGATCATGGCCGAACATTTGTCCCCGATCGCCCTCGACTTGCGCGCGCCCGAAGAGATCGATGCTGGGGATTTCCTGGCGAAGGAGGGCGCCGTGCAGAGCCTAAGCATCGTCCTCGATGCGCCCCGCGCAAACGCAACACAGGCCGCGGACATGACGCGAGGATATAGCGCCTGGATCGCCGGACGCGCCGAAAAGGAGGGGAGAGTTCTACGCTTCGCTGGCGGCATCGACTTTCCCGACACCCCCCTCAAACGGCGCGTCGATGAGGTCCGCGTGCGCGAAGGTGCAACCTTCCGCGAGGGCGCTCGAGTACGTCTGGAAGTCCGGCCTGGAGCTTGGCTCGAGCAAGTCGACTTCGATCTTCTCGCCGCGAGCCCGGCTCCGCCTGAAGGCGTCTACGCCATTGGGGCACCTTCGCAGTTCTGGAACGCGCTTTTCCTCGGCATCCGCAATCCACAAAGTTTTGCTTTGTCGATCGAATGAAAACACCGCGTCCGTGAGCAAGGAGATTCGATGAAGACGCTGCGACAATCCATCTGTGTGTTTACTCTACTGGCGACGACGGCTTGCGCGGAGGAAGCCGGAAACGCCTTAGGCCTGGGCGGTGAAGGGAAAGGCGGCGAGCTCGTAGTCCGCGCCCACGGCGGCAAAGAAGCCCGAGAGGGCATCGCATCGAGCGCTTTCGTCGACGGCTTTGCCGTGCGCTTCACCCATTTCGTGCTCGAGATCGAAGACTTCGTGCTCGAGACGAGCGAGGGCGAAAACGCATCGGTGGCGAGCGACCCCGTCCTCGTCGAGCTCGTCCCTGAGCCGGCTCTCCTCTACCGTTTTCCCGCGGTAGCCACAGGTCGCTGGGACCGAGTGAGTTTCAAGAGCCGCGCTGCGGTCGCCGGCATCCGTCAAGCCGCTCCAATCGAGGAGCGCATCGTCACGACGATGGTCGAGCGCGCCTACAGCACCTACATGGAGGGAGAGCTGTCGTCGCCCGCAGGCCAAGTCTACTCCTTCGCGCTCGGCTTCCCCGTCGATGTCGACTATATGCGCTGCACCTCCGGTGACGGCACCTCGGGAGTCGTCATCCCGCGCAACGGCAGCGTCGAGACAGAGCTGACCTGGCACCTGACGCACGCCTTCTTTGACTCCTTTGCGGAGAACTCCTCGCTCCGTGCAGAGGCGTGGGCCGCCGCAGGCAGCGGCTCTGTCATCGACGGCGCGGCACTGGCAACGCAAAACCTCGCATCTCTGCGCGGATTGGACGGAAACCTCCTCGATGACACACAGGGCGTTCCGGTGATCTATATCCCGCCAGGAGGGGCGAACACTTCGACCCTACTCGACTTCGTGCTGCACGCCCGCTTCGGCCACTTCAACGGACTCGAAGGCTTTTGCCAAACCGACATCCGTATCCGGCCATGAATTCTGCAGACGTAGGCGCAACCCAGTTGCTCTAGCACTTGCGATGCATATAATTGCGCGATGCTCAATACATCGGTTTCCTCCGCTCCGATTTGCGAGAATTTCCCTCTCTTCTGCCCCCGAGAAGTATCCGGCAGTGATCTCGCGCTCGCTTTCCGCCTACGTGATGCAGACGTGAACCTCTGCGAAGTTCGACGACCTCTGGAACAGGCACTCGCTGAGGAACTGCAGTGCTGGACGGGCACCGCCGCGTTTACGGCCCACGGCAGAGTTTCTGTTCTTCCAGACTCCATCGAGGCCTTTCTCAAACCCTTCGCTGAGGGGCAGTCCAAAATCTTCTTCCGGCAAGAGCTCGCACGACTGCTGCCAATCTTCACCGCCCTCACGGAAGTCGCCGAACCAACGCTCACTTTGGGCATCGTCGACCACGATGCATGCCGCAAATTCCACACCGATGAGGTGGGCATCCGCATGCTCTGCACCTATACCGGCCCCGGTACCGAATGGGTGCCGAACGCAGGCGTGCGCCGCGAGCATCTCGGGCGCGGCGATATCGCCTGGCAGGAGGCCAACGCGCTCGTTCTCGGCAAAGACACGGTCACCCAGCGCTCCGGTGAGGGAGACCTGCTCTGGCTCAAGGGAGAAGCCTGGCCGGGCAATCGTGGCTGGGGCGCGGTGCATCGCTCTCCCTCTGTGCAAGGCAGCGGCGTGCGACGCCTGCTGCTCAAGATCGATATGCACCCCTGTGCTTGTTGAACCAAGCGCAACGTAACCGCTCAGGTTACATCCCGCGCCGCACTGTGACGGTGAAGGCCACAGGGGCGGCCACCTACATTGTCCCCTGAGGGTGCTTGTCCTCACGTGCGGGACTTCATCCAACGCTGCTTTTGTGATCTCACCCCATCGTCGTCGGCCCCCGCAGCCCCGAGCCGGGGACGTGGGCCGGTCCTTCCGCCCCTGGCACCGCAGTTGCATCCTGAAGGAGACATGGAGCCGAGCTTAACTTTGTTCTCCTCTTTTACGCTTGCTTAGAAATTGGCTTCGACTCTCTTCTTCGTCTCGTGGTGTCCGTTCATCTCTCTGCCGCTGGCGAAGGGGGGCTACGCCCCCCTGAAACCGCCGACAAATTTTGCGGATATCTCTGCTTTGCTTGCTTCGCGCTTGCCTTGTTCTTCGAAAACTTAGCGAACGTTAACTTCCTTGAAATGAGGTCGATCTTCGACCCTTGACTTGACTTCGAGAATCCTCGGTGGCGGATGACGTGCCCGGGATGATCGGGTCTCGCAGGCGATCAGCCGCGTAGCGCGTGACGGCGCAGCAGGCGATGCATGTAGACCCGATTGATCCCGGCAGCGCGTGCCGCTTCCGAAACGCTCCCGCCATGAAGCTCGAGAAGGCGCTGCAGGTAAGCGCGTTCGAAGGCATCGAGGGCACGACGCCTGGCCTCCGCATAGGAAAGCCTGGGGTCGACACTGATCGAGGAGGGGCTACGCCACTCCTCCTCCATAGGCGGAAGCTCGTCGAGCACCAAGCATTGTTCGATATAGTTGCGCAGCTGGCGGACGTTGCCGGGCCAAGCGCCGCGCTGCAGTCGAGCGAAGAACTCCGGCGTCAACAGGCGCCTGCGTTGATCGATGGTCGCCGCCAAGGAATCGAGGATGCGCTCGACGAGAAAGGCCAGGTCTTCCGGACGTTCCCGCAGAGGCGGAAGGCGGACGTTGACGACCGCGAGGCGATAATAGAGATCGGCGCGAAAACGGCCCTTGTTGACCTCGCTGCGCAGGTTGCGGTTGGTCGCCGCGACCACGCGGACATCGACTGGACGGTGGGCGTTTTCGCCGACACGCCGCACGGTTTTACGTTCGAGGACGCGCAAGAGCTTGGGTTGAAGCTCGAGAGGCAACTCCCCGACCTCGTCGATGAAGACGGTGCCGCCATCCGCCTCTTCGAAGGCGCCGAGGCGGCGATGCAGCGCGCCCGTAAACGCGCCGCGCTCATGGCCAAAAAGTTCGCTCTCGAGCAGGTTGGGCGGGATGGCGCTGCAGTCGATGATGACGAAAGGTTTGCCGGAGCGCGCGCTGGCGTCGTGCAGCGAGAACGAGGCTTCTTCTTTGCCGGTGCCGGTCTCCCCCTCGATGAGCACGGTGGCGTTCGACGCCGAGGCCAGCTCCAGCATGGCGAAGGCCGAGCGCATCGCCACTGAATGGCCGACCAAGGTGCCGAAATGGGTACGCGGCGAAGTGCGCATGGCGAGGCGCTCGCCCGCGAGGCGGAAGCGGACCTCGCTTTGCCCGAGACGCAGCAGGCTGTCGTGACGCAGCCAACCTTCGCTGACCCGCACGCCGTCGACATAGGTGCCGTTGCGGCTCTCGAGGTCGCGCACGCGGGCGCCAGCGGCGTCGATGACGATCTCACAATGAAAGCGTGAGACGGTGCGATCGCCCAGGATGAGGTCGTTGGCCGGATGGGAGCCGATGGCACAGCGCGGGCCGGCCGAAACCCAGGGTGACGCGTTGGGGTCTTCGGGGGAGATGGGCAGCAAGGTGAAGCGTTCGACGGAGCTCTCGGGCAGCACGCCTCGTCCACCGAGGACCTCGTCGCGTGCGGTCTCTTCTCGGCTCCACTCGCCCTTCATGCGATCAGCATACCATCGAAGCCAGGACCTGGAACACTCGGCTCTCGCGCTTGAGGAGCCGTGTGCGCGACGCGCGGGCGCACGCTAGGCTGCGCGGGTGACGATCGTTCTCGCCTCACGCTCGCCGCAGCGGGCGCATTTGCTCTCCCTGAGCGGCGTAGCTTTCGAGGTGCAAAGCCGGGAAGTCGACGAAAGCTGGCAGCCAGGCGAGGCACCGGAAGTTTACGTACAGCGCCTGGCCTTGGCCAAAGCCCTGGCGGTCGCCGGCGAGCTGCGCACGCGCTGGATCCTGGGCGCCGACACGACGGTATGGATCCCCGCGGCCGGCGTTCCGATGGGCAAGGCCGCCAATCGCGAGGAGGCCAAAGCGGCGCTCGAGGCCCTACGCGATGCGGGCAGCCACTACGTCTCGACCGGCGTCGCCCTCCTGCACCCGGCACGTGAGCGGCGCGAAGTCTTCTGCGTCAGCACCCGGGTGACCATGCGCTCCTTTGGTAAGCGCGAACTCGAAGCCTATCTGGACAGCAACGATTGGCGCGATCGCGCTGGGAGCTACGCCATCCAAGGGCCGGCTGCAGCCTTCGTGGAGCGCATCGAGGGCTCCTATACCAATGTCGTGGGTCTGCCCCTCGCCGAGGTGGTGCACATCCTCGGCGAGGGCTGAGCCAAGACTAACGCGAGACGATGACCCGGTCGCCGCTGGTCGGGTCGAGCGCCAGCAGCGAGCGAAGGCCTTCGTCCACCAGCCAAAGGACGCCGTTGGGTGCACGCTCGACGCGGCGCGGGTCGACGAGCATCGGGCCCGCGCCCAGCCCCGCCCCACCCCAGCGCACGACGCGGCTGGCGCTGCTGCGTTCGATCTCGACGATGGCGCCGTCGGCCTCTCCTTCGACGCCCGAATCGGCGACGTAGAGCACGGTACCGTCCGCGCTGCCGGTGACGCCCGTCGGCGCGAGGAGTGCCTCGCCGCTATTGGAAGCGCCCGCTCCGATGAGAACGCTGCGCTCCCCGTTGAGGAGCTCCACGACGTAGAGCGCTTTTTGCTGCGAATCGGCGACGTAGGCCTTGCCCGCGGGATAGTCGATCCAGACATCCTGCGCGCTGCCGAAAGCAGGGCCACCGCCGGTCCCAGGACCCGAGATGCGGCTGCGAACGCTGCTCGTGAGGTCCCAGTTCGAGAGCGTGTCGAGGCTACCGTCGACGACGGCCACGGAGAAGGTCTCCGGGACGAAGGCGATGCCCGTCGGATTGCTGAGGGTCTCGCCGCTGGTCGCGACGATCTCGGTGCGGTCGCCGTTCGAGACGTTGACCGCGAATAGGCTGCGGCGGTTGCGGTCGATGACCAAGGGCCGGTTGGCCATGCTGTCGTAAACGACATCGCCGGGTAGAACCCAACGCGGCCCGAAACCGGTGGTGAGGCTGGAGCGCAGGACGCGGTTGCCGGTCGCGGTCTCGACGACGAAGAAGGCGCGCAAGTTTTCGTCGACGACGAAGGCGCGCAGGCCTTGCTCATCGAGCGCCAAGCTCTTGGGCGCACGGAAGCCCACGCCCGTGCCTGCCGAGGCGCGATTGGGTTCGCTACGATTGCCCGTCGCAAGGTCGACGATGAGCGGACTCTCGGCGCGCTGCTCGGCGACGAGAAGACGGTTGGTCGCCGCGTCGAGCGCGATGCCACGCGGCAAGTCGAAGGCCGGACCCGTACCCACCGTGCCGCTCGAAACGACGCTGCGATTGCCGGTCGCGAGGTCGACGGCGAAGACGGCATCGGCACCGAAATCGCTCACCAGGAGACGGTTGTTGGCCGCATCGGCGATCACTCGGATGGGCGAGAGCAAGAGAGGCCCGGTGCCCACGGCGTTGCTCTGCGTAACAACGGTGCGCGCACCGTTGTTCAAGTCGACCGCGATGACGGCGTCCCGCCCCTGATCGGCCACCCAAGCACGCTGGTTGGCGAGGTCGAGCTCGACACCGCTCGGCACGAGAAAGCTCACCGCACCCGCGCCGACGCCCGGCCCCGAAACCAGGGCGCGGTTGCCGTTGTTCAGGTCGATGCGCACCATGGCATCGAGACCGTCGTCGACGACATAGGCGAAGCCGCTCGGGTCGATGGCCAAGCCGAAAGGCGACTGGAGCGCAGGCCCGGTGCCGCTGCCCGTGCCGGAGAGGAGGCTGCGATCGCCGGTGTTGAGGTCGACGGTGACGAGCGCCGGAATGGACGCGTCGAGGACGTAGGCTCGGTTTGCGGCCGGGTCGACGGCGAAGTCGACCGGCAGCACGAAGCTGGGACCGGCACCCCGATTTGCGCCCGAGACCAAAATGCGAAGGCCACGCGCGATGTCGACCTCGATGAGGGCGTCGGACATGGCGTCCACCACCCAAACGCGACCGCTCGTCGCGTCGAAGCGCACAGCCGTGGGCTGTGAGAGCAGGTCGACCGTACGCTGGACTTCGATGACCGCGACCTCGGGCCGAACTTCACCGCTGCTGAAGCGAACCTCGACCGCGATGCGGTTGGGGCCTTCGTTGAGCGCGATACGGGTCTGCCAGGTGGCAAAGCCGTCGTTCGACTCCGCGGGCGTGCCGTTGACCACGACGCCGGCGATGCCTTGCTCCGCCAAAGCCGTACCGCGTACCAGCACATCGCCTGCGGTGGTCAGGGATCGCGGCGGCGGGAAGACGATGGTCGCGCTCGCCGGACCGTTGCCCTCGCCGGGCACTTGGCTCCCGCTTACGCCGGCGCCCACACCGTCGCCCGGACCCGAGGGGTTTTTGTCGGAGGAGTCCCCGCAACCCAAGGCTACCAGGACGAGCAGGACGCCCAAGGAATGACCGAGCCTCAGCGCTCGTCGACGAATCCACGCAAACTCATTGCTCATGATCCACCTTCATCTCCGTCTCGGGCGACAACTAAGCCCATCCCTTATCTATCTTGCGCGTAAGCGCTTCTCTGCAGTAGCCCAGCCGGGCCAGAAAGTCTTCACGTCGCACGCTCGTTGCGAAGGGGTTTTGGGACATTCCGCTGAGAAGAAAAGTCGTGCGCCTTCGAGGGGCGAGTGAACGTAGCCGCGCGAAGGGCCAGCGGCAGCGCCCGCGCGAAACGCAGGCCCTCTCGGGGCCAGGAACACTGCCTACGTTAGCGCAGCGAAGATCACCGGCCAGCGAATTTCTAAATAGCGAGCATGGATGAGAAAAAAAGCATTCAGTCGATCCACCACTCGTCGGCGGCCAAGGCAAAGTTCAGATTCTGCGCCTCGCGCTGGATATAGGTAGTGATGCCTACGAGGTTGCCCGATTTATCGAAAAGGCCGCCCCCGGACGAGCCTGGAGAGATCGCCGCCGAGGTTTGGACATAGCCGTGTTTGGAGCTCTCGCGTACGGCCGAAACCAAACCTTCGCTCAGGGTGAGCTCGTGCCCGCGCGGAGCGCCGATGGCGAAGACCCTCTCTCCGGGGCGGAGGCTGGCGAAGCTACGTACACCCGTCACTGCTTTGAGTTCGATGCCTTTGACTTCGAGCAGGCAACGGTCCGAAACGGGATCCGAACTCACCAAACGCGCCTCGGCCATGCGTTGACGGTTTTTGGCGATGATCTGCGTCGCCCACTGCAGCACGTGGCAGTTGGTCATCAAATGTTTGCGCGAGACCGCCACGGCCGAACCTTGCGCGCTCTTGTCGGTGAGGATCACCCATACCGAATCGGCGACCCGCGCGTAGACCGCCTCCGGGCTTAGGTTGCGCTTTTCGATCTTGCGCGGGCGGGCGGTGATGTGGACCGACCAAGCGGGCCAACGTTGCGCTTGTTTTTGGTAGAGGACGATGAGCGCATTGCCCGATCCTCGCTGGGCGCGCACGACCAAGGTGAGCTTCTGCGCGTCGGTGACGCAGGTGCCCGTGATGGCGTCGCGTGCGGAACGCGTGTCGCCGTGCAGAGGCGCGACGCCTTCACCGAAGAGGGCGGCGTCGATGTCTTGCACCCCACCCGGCGCACCGAAGACCTGCAGGATGTAACAATAGCCGGGCACGACGGGCACTTCGAAGCGCTCGCTCGTGGCCTGCGTTAGAAAGACGTCTTTGCTCACCTCGATCTGGTAGCCCGAATCCTGCAAACGTTGGGCGGCTGCGCTCACGCGCGAGACGAAAGCCGATTCGCGATCCGGAGTTATTTGTGGGGCGCTAGAGCCGGAAGCCACGGGTCGCGTTTGCGGCGCCTCGGGCAGCGCTGCCGAAGCGGATAGAGAGGTGCTAGAGCCCTCGAGGGTAGCTGCCGGAGGCCGACCGGAGGTCGCGACGCGCGTGACTTCCCGCGGATGCGGACGCAAGCGATCGGGCAGTGCAGCCCAGGCCCTCGCGTCCACGCGCAAGAGGAGGTAAGTCGGCGCACGCTTGCTACGGGAAAGCGAGATGACATGGGTCGCTCCGCGGGACGAAGCTTCGGCGCGCACGCGTTCGCGCAACGCCTCGGCTCGCTCTCCAGGCTGCGCTCGCAGGTCGAGGTTCCCGAGCACGTAGGCGCCCTTTTCGAAGAGCGTGTCGAGATCGTGGGTCCCCGTCAGCAGCGCCGCCTGCCTCGATGGCGGAGGAGACGCGCCCACTCGGGCGGCACCTTTGCCTGCACCGGTGCAGCCCTGCAAAACGAGCAAGGCAGCGAACGAAACCCCGACCTGGAATACAGCTTGGACCGGGAGGCGCGGCATATGTCTCTCTCTTCATCCTACCCCAAGTCTCCGGAAAGAAGGAGAGGTGTAGAGAAAAACAATCCGCGCTCCGATATGTGCAGGCGGGCGTCCCGGGAGGTGGGGAAGACGCGATGAAAGACGACAGGGGTTGCGTCGTGCATCTTCCTGGGAGCCGCACGCCCTAGCGCCTTCGCCTGCGTCGACGCTTAGCCTAGGGCCAGATGACGAAACGTGAGTTTGCCTACCAACATCCTCCAGGCTCCCACGTTCCGGTGATCTTTCCGTCTGCGGAAATCTGACAGTCGAGCGTCCATGTTTTTCCTCCTCTCTCGACCACGTGGAAGTATGCCCCATTGCCTGTGGCGAGAAGCCCCGACTCCTTTAGCGCCGCACCACAAACGAAAGCAGGCCCCACGTTGCTCAAGGTCTTCAGAAGTGGAGGCGTAGAGTCGGCGGGAGAGATCGACGGATAGACATCGATAGGTGGGGTGGGTTGTCCGGATTTCTCGTCCAAGGGGCGAGAGCTTTGGTCAGTCAACGCGCAGCCCGCGAGACAAAGCAAGAGAAGTAGAAAGCGCATGGAGCGCGCTTCAGCAAAGGTTATGCCTGCTCTGCGAAGCCTTTGCTCATCCGCAGTCGCCGGCCTGACTTTTCGCAGAAGCTTGAAAAGGGCCCTTGGTCGAAACCTACGCTCTAGGCAAAGCCACGAGCTGCGAACTAGGGCGCGTTTGAACTTCGCTGCGGACGCTACTGGATTCGAACCAGTGACCTTTGGCTCCGGAGGCCTAGGCAAGGCTTTGATTTCAACATGTTAGCGCTCCGCGTGCCTTAGAAATGGCAACGTCGTCGAGGCCTAGAGCTACATCTTCGCGATGTGCATCAAATCAGCGATCTTCCGGTAGGCCTCGGCTTTGGCCTCGAGCCGCACCTGGATCTGCTCAGTCTCGGCTTTGCGGGCCCGCGCCATAAGGGCGTGTGCTTCGAGCCGTAGCCGGTCGCGGAAGCAATCGATGCGGAGGATGAGAGCCTTGCAGTCCGGACAGCGGATCTTATTACTGCTCATATGAGCAGTATGCAGCGGCGAGGATGAAGGTCAAGGCTGTGGAGGCCTCTCCTGTTTCGTGCCTGATTCTTCCAAGCGCGATTTTCGACGCTGAATAAAACGGTCTACGAGAAACCCGATCGGCAGGAGCGACGAGACTCCGCCCGCTATGTCCTTCCCCGCAAGGGTCAGTCCGACAGCAGCTAATAGGAACGCCATGACAACGCAGAAGGCGAAAATCTTTCCCATCCGACCGTCCGCCACATCCGCCCGAATCACATCCGTCATCAACGTCGCGTATTTCTGGAGGCAGAGTAGCCAACATTTGCATCTGCTCGGGAGAGATGGTGTTCCCGCTGTAGATGTTGTTCTTTTGCTGGATCAGAAAGGCCAAGTTTGTAGGGGCAGGTTTCAGCTCCGTTGAGGGCACAGCCTCCTTGGGAGGGCGTGACAACGCTCCGGATCTTGGTGTTCCCCTACTGCGTTCTCGCTTGCTCTTGCCTTTTCCCTGTCCCATGGCGAGAGAGGGTATTCTCGGCAACGCGCACGCCGTCAACTAGTACCTGCGCAGCGTCCCTGCCGATCTCCTCAAAAGAGGACCTAGACTTCAAGTAGGCAAGGAGGG
>ERZ1066121.1501-NODE-1501-length-17003-cov-7.043840_pt1 | contig 17003 bp, 15 predicted proteins | sample MGYA00382768_ERZ1066121 | MGnify/ENA primary metagenome ERZ1066121 (study PRJEB33369, sample SAMEA5778351) | biofilm metagenome | biome: Industrial cooling water; feature: Water cooling tower basin; material: Biofilm | place: United Arab Emirates | collected... | reverse complement strand
CTAGGCCGTAGACTCATAAGCCCGCAACCACAGCCGCATTGAGGCGAGCTGTATCATCGCGAGGAAGTTGTCGGCGAGCTTATCGTATCGGGTGGCGATGCGGCGGAAGTGTTTGAGCTTGCTGAAGAAGCGCTCGATCAGGTTGCGCTCGCGGTAGAGCCGCTTGGAGAAGCACGGCTTCCATTTGCGGTTGGATTTTGCGGGAATGTTGGGCGTGGCGCCCTGCTCCTCGATCAGCGCGCGGAGGCGATCAGCGTCATAAGCCTTGTCGGCCAGCACGATCGTGCGGGGGCCGAGATGATCGAGCAGCTTGTCGGCGATCTTGCCGTCATGCGTCTGGCCGGCGGTCAGGCCGAGCCGGATCGGGAGGCCCTGCGCGTCGACGACGGCGTGGACTTTGGTCGTGAGCCCGCCGCGCGAGCGACCGAGACAGTGATCTCGACCCCCCTTTTTGCCGTCGCGGCCTGTTGGTGGACGCGAACGGAGGTGCTGTCGATCATCTGAATGTCGCCGTCGTAAGCCGCTGTTATCGCGTCCATCAGCCGGTCCCAGACGCCTGCTTTGCGCCACCTGATAAAGCGGTTGTAGCAGGTCGTCCTTGGACCATAACGCTCGGGCAGGTCGCGCCACGGCGCGCCTGATCGCAACACCCAGAAGATGCCGTTCAGCACCCGCCGGTCGTCGACACGCGGCACGCCTCGCGGCTTGTTGGGCAGCAGCGGCTCGATCACCCGCCATTCAAAGTCGGTCAGATCGTATCGGCTCATCCCGAGCCCTGAATCAGAACCGAGCCGCCGCGCCAACCCCGTTTATGAGTTCACGGCCTAATGGTTCGGCGCGAAGGCAGCCTGCTGATCGCCGCACTCCACCGCTTCCGGTTGGGCGCCTTAAGCGACTCAGACGCGTGACGAACCGTAACCTTTCTTATCTACGGCCTAAAACTCGCGCGCTGACAAAACCACGTCCGCGCCTTAGGCATTCGTCCCGTGGCCACGCTCACCCTCACCACCGGCTTTTCGGACGCTCTCGTGATCCTCGGCGCGGCGGGGATCGTGATCCCGGCCTTTGCCCGCTTCCGCATCAGCCCGGTGATCGGCTTCATCCTGGTCGGCGCGGCCGTTGGACCCTTCGGGCTGGGGCGGCTGGTGGCCGACCAGCCCTGGCTGCGCTGGATCACCATCTCGGACCCCGAGGCGATCCGCCCCTTCGCCGATCTCGGTATCGTGCTGCTCCTGTTCGCGATCGGGCTCGAACTCTCGCTCAAGCGGTTGTGGGACATGCGCGCGCTCGTCTTCGGCGTCGGCGCGGGCGAGCTCGTCCTGTCGGCGGCACTGATCGGGGGCGCGCTCTTCTTGCTCGGCCAGGGCGTGGGCGGCGCGTTCGGGCTCGGCCTTGCGCTCGCCCTCTCCTCCACCGCGCTCGTTCTGCCGATGACGGGCACGCAGGGCGCGGTCGGCCGCCCCGCCTTTGCCATGCTGTTGTTCGAGGATCTGGCGCTGGTGCCGATCATCTTCCTCCTGGGTGCATTCGGCGCGGGCGGGGCGACGGCGCTCGGCGAGCTCGGCCGCACCGTCGCGCTCGGCTTCCTCGTCGTGGCCGGCCTGTTGATCGGCGGCCGCATCCTGCTGCCCCGCCTCTTCGCCCAGGCCGCGCGCGCCAAGAACCCGGAACTCTTCCTCGCCGCGAGCCTGCTTGCCGTCATCACCGCCAGCCTTGCTACCGCCGCAGTCGGCCTGTCGCCGATCGTGGGCGCGCTCGTCGCAGGCCTCAGCATCGCCGAGACCGAATATCGCGGCGAGGTCGAGTCAATCACCGCTCCCTTCCGCGGCCTGGCACTCGGCGTCTTCCTGATCACCGTCGGCATGAGCATCGACCTCGCCGCGATCGCCGCGGAGTGGCCCAGCCTCGTCCTCGCCATCGTCGGCGTGATGCTCGCCAAGACGGCGGTCACCGCCACTCTGCTCCGCCTGATCGGCACCAGCCGCGGCACCGCCCTCCAGACTGCGATCCTGATGGCCTCGCCGTCCGAGACGACGCTTATCGTGCTCGGTGCCGCCGCTGCCGCCGGCCTGATCGGCAGTGCGACCGCCGCCTTCTGGCAGATCGTGACGGCGCTCGGCCTTACCCTCACCCCCATCCTGGCGCGGGTGGGGCGCGACATCGCACGGCGGATGCAGGGCGCGCCCGACGAGCCGCTCGGCGAAGCGGGCCACGGCACCGTCATCATCGGCTTCGGCCGGGTTGGGCAGATGGTGGCCGACCTGCTGCGCGCGCATGGCCGCCCGTTCGTCGCGGTGGAATCGGACATCGACGCGGTCACGGCCGCGCGGCGTGAGGGCTATCCGGTGCTGTTCGGCGACGCCTCGCGCGCCGACTTCGTTGACCGCCTCCGGCTCGGCCATGCCGATGCGCTGGTGCTCACCATGGACGATCCGGTGCTGTCGGTGCAGCTGACGCGGCGGGTGCGCGGCTGGGTGCCCAACCTGACCATCATTGCTCGCGCGCGCGATGTGGACCATGCCGCCGAACTCTACCGCGCGGGCGCGACGGACGCGGTCCCCGAAACGCTCGAAAGCTCGCTCCAGCTGTCGGAGGCGGTGCTCGTCGATCTTGGCGTGGCGATGGGCCCGGTGATCGCCTCGATCCACGAGAAGCGCGACGCGCTGAGGCAGGACATCAGACAGGCCGGTGCACTCGATCGCGAGCCTCGGCTCGCACGCACCCGCCTGTCTGATCTCAGGTCGTAAAAGGCTTAGGCCGCGACCGCCTTTATGCCGCGGCGGCGCAGGCCAAGGCCCGCGACTCCGAAGCCCGCGATCATCATCGCCCAGGCCGCCGGCTCGGGCACGGCTGTGATCCGCACCGTGTAGTTGTCGAACGGTCGCGGCGAGTTGTTGCGCGCCGTGGTCGACACGGCGAAGGTGCCGAGCAGGTAATCAGGGCGGCGGTTCGGGTTCGGGCCGGTGTTCGAAAAAGCCGTGTCAGTTACAAGCGCCGTGTTGAAGAACTGGTAGTTCGCGGCGGTACCTCCCAGGCTGTTGATGGTGAGGCCGCCCTGCCCATTCTGCGTCCGGAAGTTGACGCGCGCTGTGGAGGAGCTGCCGGTACCCCTGTCCGGCACGTTGAAGAAGCGCACCGCCACATTGGAAAAGATCGCCTGGTTTGGGGGCAAGATGATGTTTGCGTCGCGCGTTTCGTCGAGCGTGAACAGGAAATTCCCGATGTTGGGCCCTCCCTGGTTGTTGTAAGTAACGAGAAACTGCAGAACGCGGGCCGAAGCCGGCGCGCCCGTGAGCGCGATCGCGGCAACCGCCGCGTACAGAAACGCCTTCATGTCGATGTGTACCCCTATGCCGCACCGGCCCCGGCCGGTTCGCGATGCGCGGTAGTTAAGATTCGCGAAACATATGTGACAACAGCGGAAAAGCGCGGCAACACGTCCCGCGACGGGACGGTGCTCAGGCCCGCCCGGCTCCGGCCGGCGTGTCCAGCACCTCGCGCACCTTCGCCGCGAGCTCCTCGACCGTGTACGGCTTGCCGAGCAGCTGCACGCCCGCGTCGAGCACCCCGTTATGCATCACCGCGTTACGGGTATAGCCGGTCGTGAACAGCACCTTGAGGTCCGGCCGCCGGCGCAGGGCTTCATCTGCGAGCTTGCGCCCGTTCACCTCGGGCATGACCACGTCGGTGAACAGCAACGCGATTTCAGGATGCAGGTCGAGCAGCCGAAGCGCCGCGCTTGCCCCGTCCGCCTCGAGCACGCGGTATCCAAGCTCGGCCAGCGCGTCCGTGCTGAACTGGCGGACGGCGGGCTCGTCCTCGACAACCAGCACCACCTCCTGCGCTTCGCCCAGCGGCAGGTCCGCGACGGCCGTCGCCTCGTCCGACTCCTCCGCCGACCCGATCAGCCGCGGCAGGTACACCTTCACGGTCGTCCCCTGCCCCGCCTCCGAGTAGATCTTCACATGCCCGCCCGACTGTTTAACGAAGCCGTACACCTGGCTCAGCCCCAGGCCGGTACCCTTGCCGACCTCCTTGGTCGTGAAGAACGGGTCGAAGGCCTTCGCCATCACCTCGGATGACATGCCCCCGCCCGTGTCGGTCACCGCGATCAGCACATAGTGACCGGGCGTCACGAACGGATGCGCGGCCGTGTAGCGGTCGTCGAGGTGGCAGTTGGCGGTTTCAATCGTCAGCCGCCCGCCCTCCGGCATCGCGTCGCGCGCATTAACCGCGAGGTTCAGGATCACGTTCTCGAGCTGGTTGGGATCGGCATGGGTGCGCCACAATCCGCCTGCCAGCACCGTCTCCAGCTGCACGTCGCCTCCCAGCGAATGGCGCAACAGGTCCGACATGCCCGCCACCAGCTTGTTGGCGTCGACCGTTTCGGGCTTGAGCGGCTGCTGGCGCGAGAAGGCGAGCAGCCGCTGAGTGAGGTTGGCCGCCCGCCGTGCGCCGTCGGTCGCCGCATCGACATAGCGCTTGGCACGCGCATCCGCCGTTCCTATCCGCCGTCCGAGCAGGTCGAGCGAACCGATCACCACGGCCAGCATGTTGTTGAAGTCGTGCGCGATGCCGCCGGTCAGCTGGCCCACCGCCTCCATCTTCTGGCTTTGCCTGAGTGCCTCGTGCGCCTGCTCCAGCTCCAGCGTACGAGCGGCGACCCGATCTTCGAGTTCGGCATTGGCGCGCTGCACCTGGTCGAACAGCCGCGCATTGTCGATCGCGACCGCCGCCTGCGCCGCCAAGCCGGTCAGCGCCCGCTCCGACCGCTCGTCGAACATGCCCGGCTCTTCATGGCCGAACAGGATCCCGCCGATCACCTCGCCTCCGCGTGAGGTGACCGGCACCGCGAGATAGGACCGGACGGGCAGGTGCCCATGCGGCATGCCGCTGTACGGCGCATTTTTCCCGTACCGCTCGTCGAGCAGGATATCGTCCGACCGCACCACCCCTTCGCCGCGAAAGGTCGGCCCGAACACATGGGTGTTGCGCGGCATCGGATAGTCCGCAAAGGCCGACAGCGGCGCGCCGGAGAGGGCATAGAGCATGTAGCTCTCACCCTTGAAATCGGTGTGATTGTAAAAGAACGCGCCGTAACGCGCGCCCGTCAGCTCAACGCCGGCGTCGACCACCGCCTGCACCAGCGCCTCGAGATCGAACTCGGCCGCGACCTGAGTGCCGACGCGGTTGAGCGTCTCGAGCGCGCGCGTTTCCTCCGCCAGCAGGTCACGGCTCTCGCGCAGCGCTTCCTCGGCGACCTTGAGCGCGTGAATGTCGGTGCATGTGCCGTACCAGCGTTCGATCGCGCCATCGGGCCTGCACACCGCCTGCGCCCGGCCGATGACCCAGCGATACTCGCCGGACCTGTGCCTGAGCCGATACTCGATGTGATACGGCTCACCCGTCTCGAGCGAGTGACGCCAGCGCGCCCAGGCCCGCTCCTGGTCCTCCGGATGGAACATGCCGTTCCATGCCTCGCCGTCCGTCGAGCCGTGCGGGACGCCGGTAAACTCGTACCAGCGATCGTTGTAATAATCGTGGAATCCATCCGGCAGGGTGGACCAGACCATCTGGTCGATCGAGTTGGCGATCGCGTGGAACTTGGCCTCGCTCTCGCGCAGCCGCGCTTCCGCCTCCATGCGGCTGGATAGGTCCAGCATCGCGCCGATCATCCGAACCGCACGCCCGTTCGCGTCACGGAGAACCGTGCCGCGGTCGAGGACATTGGCGTACGAGCCGTCTGCGCGGCGGAAGCGATATTCAGCCGTCCACGTCGTACCGCCGCGCTTGATCACCTCGCGCATGCTCTGGTCGACCCGCGCGCGGTCGTCCGAGTGGATGTGCTCGATCCACCAACCGACGCCCGTCGCGCGCTCCGGATGGGCGAACAGCGCGCCCATCGCCTCGTTCCAGCTGACCCTGCCGTCCGCGATCCGCCAATCCCAGATCACGTCGTTGGTCGCCTGCGCCGCAAGTTGGTAACGCTGCTTGATCTCTTCGCGCGTCTGCTCCGCGCGCACCTGACTGCTGATTTCGGTGTTGGTGCCGAACCACCGCACCACCGCCCCGCTCGCGTCGCGCACGGGCTGGATGCGGGTCAGGAAAGGGCGGAATACCCCGTCCGCGCCGCGCAGCGGAAAGATCATCTCGAACGGTTCGCCCGTCGCGATGGACGCCGTCCACCGTTCCAGGACGGTCGGCAGCTGGTCGGGGTCATGAACCTCCGTCCAGCCCCAGCCCTCCATCTGCGCAGGCGTCGTGCCGCAGTAATCGTGCCAGCGACGATTGTACCAGACAACGTATCCGTCGCCGTTCGCGATCCAGCACAGGGTGGGTATGCTGTCGGCAAGCAGGCGAAACGTGCGGTCGTCGATGCTCTGGGCGGTCAGCTCCGGCAATGCCTCCTCGACCGTCGGCTGCTGCCGCCAGAACGATCGACCGAACGTGTCGGCGGCGATGGGCGCATCGGCGGCTGGCATGCTCACCGGCCGCGCTTACCCAGCCATAACGCCCTAATCCAGATGATTTGTTTTTGAATGGTGCGGGCGGTCGGGCTCGAACCGACACTCCTTTCGGAACCGGATTTTGAGTCCGGCGCGTCTACCAATTTCACCACGCCCGCATGCGTCGCGCCCTTGGGCCGATGCCACGAGGCGACCTGTGCGTCTAGGCCCCGCGGGCCTCCACGGCGCCCCGGAGCGCCGCCAGACTGGCACCGAGCTCTTTACCCGGAACGGCTTGGTCAGCCGCGGCAGATCGGGCGCGATGCCTTCGACATCCGCATAGCCCGACACGATCAGTACGGGAAGGTGCGGTTCCTGCGTGCGCAATCTCCGGGCGAGGTCGGTTCCGTTCATCCCGGGCATGAGGTGGTCGGTCACGACCAGGTCGGGCTGGAGTCCGTCGCGAACCATGTCCATCGCGCGTTCGGCACCATCGGCCTCGACGACTTCATAGCCAAGGTCCGACAGCATGGCAGCGGTGCTCATCCGCACCTGCTCCTCGTCGTCCACCAGCAGGACGGTGCCCGCCCCTGCGGTCATCGAAGCCTCGCCCGGCGATGCACCCGCCTCCGTTGCGGAAAGCTGGCTGGCCGGCAGGCAGCCACAGCTCGACAGTCATTCCCATGCCGCGGCGGTTCTGGATGGTGAGGGCGCCGCCCAGCTGTGCCGCGAGGCCGTGCGCCATCGACAGGCCCAGCCCCGTGCCCTTGCCGGTCCCCTTGGTCGAGAAGAACGTCTCCACCGCGCGTGCAAGCGTCGCCTCGTCGACCGCGACTTCCGGGTGATCGACAATCGGTTGCCGCACGATCTGCGCCCGGGCGGCAGTCATCAGCCCGACACTGGTCCGAAGCGCGGTCGACCATCCATCCGGGTGACCGATGCTGAAGGCGGCCCCGTCGCAGCTGCGCATGAGGTCGACGACACTCGGGGCGTCGCTCGGCTTCATGGCACCGCCCGTGCGCTCCCCGTCCACCAAGATCCGCCCTTCCCTCGACCGAGAAGCGCGACTTCATTCGGTCCGGATGGGCCCGTCATCCTGCAACAAGCGCCTTGAGAGGTAGGCCGAAGCCGCGCAAACTGGGCTTGTGAACGCGCTGACCCCGACACTCGGACAGCTCGCCCTTGCCCACCAGCTGGCGGGCGGCGAGGGACGGCGCGCAGACGCGATCACCACCGTGTCTGCCGCGGCCTATACCGATCCCGTTCGGCATGGTCGCGAGATGCAGGCGCTCTTCGGCGCGCTGCCCAACGTGATCGCGCCGTCGGCCCTGCTGCCCGAGCCAGGAATGGCGCTGCCGCACGACGGTTTTGGCAAGCCATTGCTCCTCACGCGCGACAAGGCGGGCCGGGCGCATGTTTTCCTGAACGTCTGCACGCATCGCGGTACGCGGCTGGTGGAAGGCGACGCGCCGGTCTGCGTGCCACGGCTGATCTGCCCCTACCACGCCTGGGCCTACACGCTCGACGGGCGGCTGGCCGGCCTGCCCCGGCCCGACACTTTTCCCGGGCTCGACAAGAGCGGGCACGGGCTGCACGAACTGCCGTCACGCGAGGCGGGCGGGCTGATCTGGATCGCCTTCGACGACGCGGCGGACTTCTCGGCGGCGGAGACGCTGGCGCACGATTTCGACGCGTTCGCACTTGCGGATCAGCATCTGTTCGCGCGCCACACCCACGACGTGCCTGCGAACTGGAAGCTGATCGTCGACGCCTTTTCCGAAAGCTATCACGTCCAGCGGCTTCATGCCGGGACGATCGGGCCGATGTTCCAGGATGGCGTCACTGCGGGCGATCATGTCGGCCCGCATCAGCGCTCGGCCGTAGGTCGCGCCGCCGCCGTCGCCGCAGCCGGCGGCCAGAACTGGCCCGAACTTCGCGCCGCCATCACCTATGCCTACCAGCTCTTCCCCGGCGGCATCCTGATCGTCAGCCCCGATTACATAAACCTCATGGTGCTGATGCCGCAGGCGGTGGACCGCACCCTGGTCGAGGACTTTATGCTGATCCCCGAGCCGCCCCGGACGGACAAGGCGCTCAGCCATTGGCGCCGCAGCTGGGAACTGCTCGACAAGGGCGTGTTCGCGTCCGAGGACTTCCGAGCGGCCGCACTGGGACAGCAGGGCCTCGCCAGCGGCAGTCTCGCCAATCTCACGCTCGGCACGCTCGAAGGCGGCATTCGCGCCTTCCACGATCAGGTCGAGGCGCGGCTTCAGGCCGCCGAGGCATTGTCCGCGTAGAGCGTGAGCTGGGGCGGTGCCTTGCGTACGCTGCCCCGCTGCAGCAACGTCTCGATCGCCTCGATGGAGGCGCGGAGGTCGCGCGAGGTGAACGGCTTTTCCAGGCAGCCGATGCCGAGCGACTCGGCACCCTTGGGGCATCGCCCGGTCACGAACAGAACGTGCATGCCTTTGCGCCGCGCCGCCGCCGCGACCTCGACACCGTTGCCGCCGTCCGTCAGTCCCAGATCCACCAGCGCGAGATCGAGGCCGTCGCTCTCGATCACCTCCAGCGCCCCCTCCACGCTGTCGACCGTGGCCACGACCGTATAGCCCGCGTCGGAGAGCACATGTTCGGTATCGAAGGCGATCAACGGCTCGTCCTCAACGATGAGGATACGCTTGATCCTTGGCGCCTTCTTCCCGAACAGCATTGCCGCCCCGCCCGTCCTTCGCCATGGCCGGCGCCAGTCGCCGCCGATGGCCGCGATCAAAACGCCCGTCGGGAGATTCTTTCCCGCGACCATGAAGATTTCTGGGAGCATGATCGTGCCCGCGCCGTCAACCACTCGCGAACCGCAGCGCATCGCCAAGCTGCTCGCCCGCGCGGGCGTCGCGTCGCGCCGCGAGATCGAGCGCATGATCGCCGAGCGGCGCGTGGCGCTGAACGGCGCGGTGGTGGAGACGCCCGCCACCCTCCTTGTCTCGCTGCACGGCGTCACCGTCGACGGCAAGCCCGTCAAGCCCCCCGCCCCCGCGCGGCTGTTCCGCTTCCACAAGCCGGCGGGCCTGCTCACCACCGAACGCGATCCGGGCGGGCGTCCGACGATCTACGACCGATTGCCCAGCGACCTCCCGCGCGTGGTGCCGGTCGGGCGCCTCGACCTCAACACGGAAGGCCTGCTTCTCCTCACCAACGATGGCGAGCTCAAGCGCCAGCTGGAGCTGCCGTCCACGGGCGTGCCGCGCACCTACCGTGCCCGCGCCTATGGCACGGTCACGCAGGCGCAGCTCGAGGAGCTGATGCTGGGCGTCGAGATCGAGGGCATGCGTTACGGGTCGATCAACGCCAATCTCGAGCGGCGCACCGGCGCAAACGTCTGGATCGAGCTGACGCTGACCGAAGGCAAGAACCGCGAGGTGCGCCGTGTGCTGGAGTATTTGGGCCTGCGCGTCAGCCGGCTGATCCGCACCAGCTACGGCCCTTTCCCGCTTGCTGACCTGCCCGTCGGCGCAGTCGACGAGGTCCGCCAGCATGACCTGGTGCTGTTTCGCAAGGGATTGAACAAAGCCCCTCTCCCCTCGAGGGTGAGGGGAAGAGCGACAGGCGAGGCTTCGCCCCCCTCATCCCGCTCACGCAAGCGCGAGTCTCCCTCTCCCGCAAGGGGAGAGGGAAGGAAGTGAGGATCATCGCTGGCCGCTGGCGCGGACGGGCCCTGCTCGCACCGCCCGGCGAGGCGACCCGCCCCACCGCCGATCGCACCCGCGAGGCGCTTTTCTCGATGCTGACCAGCCGCCTCGGCAGCTTCGAGGAGTTGCGCGTGGCCGACATCTTCGCCGGCACCGGCGCGCTCGGGCTCGAGGCCCTGTCGCGCGGTGCCGCGCACTGCACCTTTGTCGAACGTGACCGCGACGCGCTTGCCGTGCTCAAGGCCAACGTGGAGAAGCTCGGCGCGAGCGGCACCGACATCCGCGCCCAAGCGGCCGAGGGCTTCACCGGGGGGCCCTTCGACCTCGTGCTGCTCGACCCGCCCTACGCCTCCTCGCTCGGCCAGAAGGTCCTGCCCCGCCTCGCCCTCGAGCCGGGCGCATGGGCAAGCATCGAGACCGCCTTCAACGAGGATGTGGACCTGCCCGGCTTTTCCGTCGAGACCAGCCGCCGCCATGGCAAGGCCAAGCTGACCCTGCTCCGCAAGCTCTAGCCCTCCATGCCGGCTGGCGCGCGCGTCGGCACCATGCGAGGCGGAGCCATGGGGACGACCATGACGGGCCGCGACTGGGCCATCCTCTTGCTGCTGTCCGTGCTGTGGGGCGGGTCCTTCCTCTTTCTTGCGCTTGCCCTGCGCGAGTTGCCGCCGATCACCGTTATGCTCCTGCGCGTGGCGGGCGGCGCGGTCCCGCTGCTTGCCTTCCTGCTGCTCCGAGGCGAGCGGCTGCCCTCCGGCCTGCGCATCTGGGCCATGCTGATCGTGCTCGGGCTGCTCAACAACGCCCTGCCTTTCGTGCTCTACGCGTTCGCGCAGCTGCGCATCGAGAGCGGCCTCGCCTCGATCCTGAACGCGACGACTCCGCTCTGGGGCGTGCTGGTGGCGCACCTGTTCACCACGGACGAGCGCGCGACGATACCGAAGATCGTCGGCGTGCTGATCGGCTTTGCAGGCGTCGGGGTGATGGTCGGTTCGGGTGGCAGGCTGGGCGGCGAGGCGATCGCGATCCTCATGTGCCTGGGCGCGACCCTCTCCTATGCGTTTGCGGCCGTCTATGCGCGCCGCTTCCGCCCGCTCGGCATTGCGCCGCTCAGCGTCGCGACCGGCCAGCTGATCGGCGCGAGCCTTCTGCTTTTCCCGTTCAGCCTCGTGCTCGAACAACCCTGGCGCGTCCCCGTCCCCACCGCCGAGACCTGGTGGGCGATCGCCGGCTTCGCGCTGATTTGCACAAGCTTTGCCTATTGGCTCTATTTCCGCCTGCTCGAGACCGCGGGTGCGACCAACGCGCTGCTCGTCACCTTTCTTATCCCGGTCACCGCCATCCTGCTCGGCGTGCTGGTGCTCGGCGAGGCGCTGGCCCCGCGCCACTATGCAGGCATGGCGCTGATCGCGCTCGGCCTCGCCGCAATCGACGGCCGCCTGCTGCGAGGGAACCGGAATGTGCCCGAACAGCGAACGCGATGAATTTCGTGGGCCGGAGCAGATCACTCGGCCGCAGTCGGGCGGGACACAAACTCGTCGCGCCGATGTGCGGTGGACACCGGCTCTGCGCGCGGAGCGCGCGCCTGCGCCGCTAGTCGACGGGCCTGGTCGGAGCGGACGTCAGCCACCCAACGCAGAGCCATGCCCGTCAGCGACAGGCAGACGCTCAGGAACAGTTCGACATTCTGGAGTGCGCCATGATCAATCGAGGCGGCATAGGCGAGCAGGCACACGCTCGCCGCAGAACATACATAACCGATGGATTTCAACGTCAGCGTCTGCAAAATACACCGCCTCCCACTTTCATGCCGCCGCTACCGCGCCGCTCGACGCCTCATCGCTTCATGGCATCGACCGCAACGTCGTACGCGCCGACATGATCCTCGCGCCGCTGTATGCCGGGTGAATGGCCGCGGCTCCGAATGCGACCGCAGCAGTAATCCAGAACGGCCTTGGCGCGAAATGAGCGACATGGCTGTCGGATCAACAGACAGTTCGACGAACAATGCCCATTGCACTCAAGGCTTGAGCGGACAGAACACGTTCCCTAGCTGTTCAGGGTGAACCAAGCCGAGACCGCCGCGCCTGAGCCTCCCTATATGCACGGCCTGAACCCGCCGCAGCGGGAGGCGGTGCTGACCGCCGAAGGACCGGTGCTGGTGCTCGCAGGGGCGGGCACCGGCAAGACGGCGGCGCTCACCGCGCGGCTCGCGCACCTCGTCTACACGCGCCGCGCCTGGCCGTCGGAGATCCTGGCGGTCACCTTCACGAACAAGGCCGCGCGCGAGATGCGCGAGCGGATCGGGCGTATGCTGGGCGAGGCAGTCGAGGGCATGCCCTGGCTCGGCACCTTTCACTCGATCGCGGCCAAGATGCTCCGCCGTCATGCCGAGCTGGTCGGGCTCCAGTCCAACTTCACCATCCTCGACACCGACGACCAGCTGCGGCTCCTGAAGCAGCTGATCGCCGCCTCCGACCTCGACGAGAAGCGCTGGCCCGCCAAGTCGCTCGCCGGCCTGATCGACAAGTGGAAAAATCGCGGCTGGACGCCGGCTGACATCGACGCGGGCGAGTCCGAGCTGTTCGGCAATGGCCGCGGTGCCGAACTGTACGCGCAGTACCAGGCCCGATTGCGCGCGGTGAATGCCTGCGATTTCGGCGACCTGCTGCTCCATATGCTCGTCATCCTGCGCACGCACCGCGACGTGCTCGACCAATATCAGGAGCGCTTCCGCTACATCCTGGTCGACGAGTATCAGGACACCAATGCCAGCCAGTATCTCTGGCTGCGGCTGCTCGCCCAGCGCCGCAAGAACATCTGCTGCGTGGGCGATGACGACCAGTCGATCTACTCCTGGCGCGGGGCCGAGGTCGCGAACATTCTTCGGTTCGAGAAGGATTTCCCCGGTGCCGTGATCATCCGCCTGGAACAGAACTACCGATCCACGCCGCACATCCTCGGGGCCGCGTCGGGCCTGATCGCGGCGAACAGCGGGCGGCTCGGCAAGACACTCTGGACCGAGCGCGGCGAGGGCGCGAAGGTGCAGGTGCTGGGAGTCTGGGACGGCCCGGAGGAGGCGCGGCGCGTCGGCGAGCTGATCGAGGACCATCGGCGCAGCGGCGGTTCGCTCGACGATTGCGCGATCCTCGTCCGCGCCCAGTTCCAGACGCGCGAGTTCGAGGATCGCTTCATCGCGATCGGCCTGCCCTACCGCATCGTGGGTGGGTTCCGCTTCTACGAGCGGCAGGAGATCCGTGACGCGCTCGCCTATCTGCGCGTCGTCAACCAGCCCGCCGACGACCTCGCCTTCGAGCGCATCGTGAACGTGCCCAAGCGCGGATTGGGCGACAAGGCGCTGGCGCGCGTCCATGCCTTTGCGCGCGCGGAGAACGTGCCGCTCACGGTCGCCGCTGCGCGGATCCTCGATACCGACGAGCTGACGCCGCAGGCCCGTCGCGCGCTCGGCAACCTGATCGGCGACATTGCGCGCTGGCGCGACCTGGCCGGGCAGATGCCGCATCCGGAGCTCGCGCGTCAGCTGCTCGACGAGAGCGGCTATACGGCCATGTGGCAGGCCGATCGGTCGGCCGAGGCGGCGGGCCGGCTCGAGAACCTGGTCGAGCTCACCCGCGCGATGGAGGACTATGAGACGCTCGGCGCGTTCCTCGAGCATGTCAGCCTCGTCATGGACAATGACGCGGCGGAGGCGGGCGCGCAGGTCACGATCATGACCATTCACGCCGCCAAGGGGCTGGAGTTCGACACGGTCTTCCTCGCAGGCTGGGAGGAAGGGGTCTTTCCGTCGCAGCGGGCGCTGGACGAAGGGGGCACGGCAAGCCTGGAGGAGGAACGCCGCCTCGCTTACGTCGCGATCACAAGGGCACGCGCCAAGTGCTTCATCTTCCACGCTGCCAACCGCCGCATCTACGGCCAGTGGACCAGCTCCATCCCCTCCCGCTTCGTCGGCGAACTGCCCAGGGCGCATGTCGAGGAGGAGACGAGCATGACCGGCGGCGAGAGCCTGTGGCGCGCCAACTGGTCCGAGCGTGCCGACCCGTTTGCCAACATCGCGCGCGGCCAGAGCCGCGGGCCCGGCTGGCAGCGCGCCGTCTCGGGCGGGCGCTTCGATCCGCTGCCCGCCCGCGTGGCCGAACCGCGCGGGCCCGCCGTCAGCCTCGGCAACAAGGGCCGCAGCGACCTGTCGCTCGGGCAACGTGTGTTTCACCAGAAATTCGGCTATGGCCTGATCGCGGAGATCGAGGGCAACAAGCTGGAGGTCGATTTCGAACAGGCCGGACGCAAGCGCGTGATCGACAGCTTCGTGACGGCCAGCTGATCCGTCGCCGCTAACCTGTATCGCTTGACTCAAAGGCGCATGGTCCCATGCTGCCGGCCAGAGGAGCTTCCCTTGCATAATCCAAGCACCATCGAGCGCGCCTTCATGCTTGCCGACGAAGGGCGCTGCCGCACCGTGGCCGACATCCGCGCCTGCCTGAAGCGCGAGCAGCGCGAGTCGGTCGATGCGCACCTGGCCGGATCGCAGGTCCAGCGGCAGCTCAAGCAGCGGATCGCCAAGGCAGGGGCTGCCCGGACCGAGTGACCGGCGCAGCGCGGCTTGGGGGCCGACAAGCCGAACGCTGTTGCGACGCCTGATGCCGCTGCCCTAGGAGCCTGCGCGTGACCGCCGCCGCCTCGCCAGCCTCCCCGCTCGCCATCCCCGATTTCCGCTTCTACTGGGCGGCGCGGTTCGCGGCGGTGCTCGCGACCATGTCGATGGTCGTGATCCTCGGCTACCAAGTCTATGACACGGCGCGCGCCGACTATGGCATGTCCGTGCGCGAGGCGAGCTTCTATCTGGGGCTGGTCGGCCTCGCCCAGTTCCTGCCGCTGTTCCTTCTGACGCCTGTCGCCGGCTGGGTCGCCGACCGGTTCGAGCGCCGGCTGGTGGCGCGGCTCGCCAACACCATCGACCTGGGCATCTGCGTCACGCTCGCGGCGGTCACGCAGGCCGACGCGCTCACCTTGCCGCTGCTCTTCACGCTTGCGGCGCTGCACGGCGTGGCGCGCGTGTTCGTCGGCCCCGCCATGGCGGCGATCGCGCCCAACATCGTGCCCGCTCCCCTTCTTCCGCGCGCGATCGCGATGAGCTCGATTGCCTGGCAGTCGGCCTCGGTTGCCGGGCCCGCGATCGGCGGCATTCTTTATGCGCAGGATGCCGCGCTGCCGCACTGGGTGAGCGCCGCGTTTCTCGTCGTCGCGATCCTGGCGCTCACCCCCGTCCGCCGGGTCATGCCGCCGCCGATGCAGGCCGGCGCGCGCCCGGTCCGGCAGATGGTCGACGGCCTGGCCTACGTGCGCGATCACCGTTTCCTCCTCGGCGCGATCACGCTCGACCTGTTCGCCGTCCTGCTCGGCGGTGCCACTGCTCTCCTTCCCGTCTATGCGCGCGACATCCTTGGCGTCGGGCCGGTCGGGCTGGGCTGGCTGCGCGCGGGGCCTGCCGTCGGAGCCGCCGTCGTGGCGCTCTGGTTCGCCTGGCGGCCGCTCCACCGCAATGTCGGGGTCAAGATGCTCTGGGCGGTGGCAGGGTTCGGGGTCGCGACGATCGTCTTTGGCCTGTCCCGCTCGATGGCCCTCTCCATGGCCGCGCTGATCGCGCTCGGCGGGCTCGACATGCTGTCCGTCTATGTGCGCTCGTCGCTGGTCCAGCTGCACACGCCCGACACGATGCGCGGCCGCGTGTCAGCCGTGTCCGGGCTCGCCATCTCGGCCTCGAACGAGTTGGGCGAGTTGCAGTCGGGGGTGGCCGCCGCGCTGCTCGGGCCCGTGGGCGCGGTTGTGTTCGGCGGCGCGGGAGCCATCGCCGTCACCGGTCTTTACAGCTGGCTCTTCCCCGAGCTGCGCCGTGCGCGCAGCTTCGATCCGCCCCCGACCGCGCTTCCCGAAGCCGTGATGCAGGAGAAACCCGCATGAAAGCCGCCTCCATCCTCCAGACGATCGGCGCGACGCCACACATCCGCATCCAGCGCCTGTTCGGCGACTCCGAGGTTTGGATCAAATCCGAACGCAGCAATCCCGGCGGCTCGATCAAGGACCGCATCGCGCTTGCGATGATTGAAGCGGCCGAGCGCGATGGCCGCTTGCAGCCCGGCGGCACCATCGTGGAGCCGACCTCGGGCAACACCGGCATCGGTCTCGCGATGGTGGCGGCAGTGAAGGGCTACAAGCTCGTTCTCGTCATGCCCGAGAGCATGTCGCTCGAACGCCGCCGGCTGATGCTGGCCTATGGCGCGACTTTCGACCTCACGCCCCGGGAAAAGGGCATGAAAGGCGCGATCGAGCGGGCGCTGGAGATCGTCGATACCACGCCCGGCGCATGGATGCCGCAACAGTTCGAAAACCCTGCGAACATCGACGTGCATGTGCAAACGACGGCACAGGAAATCCTGAGCGACTTCCGCGAAGAGCCGATCGACGTCCTGATCACGGGCGTCGGCACGGGCGGCCATATCACCGGGTGCGCTCAGGTCCTGAAACAGGCCTGGCCGAGCCTTCAGGTGTTTGCGGTCGAGCCGACGCTTTCCCCCGTGATCTCCGGCGGGCAGCCGGGGCCGCATCCGATTCAGGGTATCGGTGCGGGCTTTATGCCCGCCAACCTGCACCGCGACCTGCTCGACGGCGTCATTCAGGTCGATCCGGCGGTCGCCAAGGACATGGCGCGCCGGGCCGCGCGGGAGGAAGGCATGCTCGTCGGCATCAGCTCGGGCGCGACGCTCGCCGCCATCCTCCAGAAGCTGCCCGACCTGCCCGATACCGCCCGCGTGCTCGGCTTCAACTACGACACCGGCGAGCGCTACCTGTCGGTGCCGGA
>ERZ1066121.1499-NODE-1499-length-17012-cov-4.879401_pt1 | contig 17012 bp, 13 predicted proteins | sample MGYA00382768_ERZ1066121 | MGnify/ENA primary metagenome ERZ1066121 (study PRJEB33369, sample SAMEA5778351) | biofilm metagenome | biome: Industrial cooling water; feature: Water cooling tower basin; material: Biofilm | place: United Arab Emirates | collected... | reverse complement strand
CTTGTGGCACCGGCCTCTGGCCGGTGCAATCGACACCCGCCAGAGGCTGGTGCCACAAGAGAACTCGTCACTGTTCACGTCACCCGCCGTACTCGACGACCAGCACCGTCAACTGATCCGGGTCGCAGCCGACCGCGCGGAGTTCGCCGGCGACGGCCTCGGCGAAGGCGGTTCCGCTGCGGGTTCGGTGCAGGCCGACCGTCGTGGCGGCCCCGGCGTGGGTGGCCAGGATCAACCGGTCACCGGGGTAAAGCGTGCCGTCGCGGGGCGGAAACTCGGCGTCGAACGAGCCGAGGAACGCGCCGGGGCCGACCCACGTCTCGGCGGGTGCGTTCGCGGGCAGGCATACCGGCGGCGGCAACCCGCCGCGGCTGACCGCGACCTGGCCCGTCGTCACGTTCAACACCCCGTAGACGCAGGACACCAGCGGCGGCGGGTCGAGTTCGAGGCCGATTAGCGCGCGGTTCACCCGGTGCAGCACCTCTTCGGGGGGACGCAGCCGGTAGCCGGTGGCGTCGATTTCCTTGCCGGTGATCGCTTGGATCACGACGAAGCCGAGTAACTCCCCCGCGGCCGAAGTCGGGTCCGCGAGCCAGAACGCGACGTGGGACTCGTCCAGCCGCACGACGTCGAAGACGGCCCCGCCGACGTGATGAACCGCGAACCGAACGCCTTCGATGTCGGGCAGTTTCGTCGGCAGGAACATCCGGCGAACGCGGAGGGTCAGTTCCGCCGTCGCGCCGATGTGGGTGTAGGCCCGTTGCAGTTGCTCGTTCAGTTCGCGGACTTCCGCCGCCCGCCCGGCGAGTTCCCGGACAACGCCCTGTCCGCGGGCCAGTGCCCGGACGTGGGCGGCCAGGACGGCGGGGTCGACCGGCCGGGCCAGGACGGCGTCCGCCCCGGCGTTCAGCCCGGCGACCGTCAGTTCCTGCGACTCGAACGGGAGCACCCAGAGGACGGGCACCGCGTCGTCGCGCATCTCGGCCTTCCACAGCCGGGTCTGGGCCGCGGCCGGGGCGAGGACGCTGCCGACGACCAGGACGATCGCGGACGCGGCCGCGAAGTCGAGCCGGTCCCCGGTGCCGACGGGGTGCAGTTCAACCGCGAACCCGGCGTCCGCCAGCAGGCCGCGGAGGTCGTCGGCCGGGGCGTGCGGCGGGGCGGCGAGGAACACCAGCGGGCGGGCGGACATCGGAACACTCCGGGACGATGAACCCAGGGATTCAGTTATCAGAATTCGGCGGTCCGGGGAATGCGTACAATTCCCGGACGACCCGACCCCGTCCGGAAGCCCCCGTGCCCGACGTCGACCCGCCCGCCCGCTGGCAAGCTCCCGTCCGCGACCGCCTGGACCCCGGCGAAGCCGTGACGGCGTGGTTCGAGCCGGACCTCGACGCGAACCTGCGGTACACGCCGGAACTCGTGGTCCTCACCGACCGCCGGGTGCTGGGGTTCGGCGTTTCGCCGGGGGCGTGGCCCATCGCCGCCGAGGCGACCGTCCGCGTCCACGAGCACGGGGCGGTCGGCACCCTGGAGATCGTCTCGCCGGACGAACGACTCGCCGCCTGGCGGTTCACCGCGGGCAAGGGCGTCGCGGCCCGCAACTTCGCCCAGAAGTGGGAAGCCGCCCTCACCGGGATTCCCCCCACCGCGTCCGTGTGCCCGACCTGCGGCGCGACCGTCCCCGCGGACACTGACCGGTGCCCCGCCTGCGACCCGGCGAACGAGAAGAAGAGCGTCGCGTCCCTGCTGCGGATCGTCGCGTTCGCGAAGCCGCGGATGGGGATGATCGCGTTCGTCTTCGTGCTGACGCTGCTCAGCACCGCGGCCGGGCTCGTGCCGCCGTACCTGACGAAGCCCCTGCTCGACGAGATTCTCATCCCCCGGCAGGAGGGGAAGGACGTCCCGTTCGAGTGGGTCTACGGCTACCTCGCGGGGCTGTGCGGGGCCGCGGTGGTGGCGTGGCTGCTCGACTGGGCGCGGTCGTACGTGTCTGCCGTGGTGAGCGAGTACATCGCCGCGGACATGCGGGCGAAGACCTACACGCACCTGCAAACGCTGTCCGTCGAGTACTTCGGCGGCAAGCGGACCGGCGACCTCATCTCCCGCGTCGGGTCCGACACGGACCGCATCTGCACGTTTTTGGCGACCCACCTCGTGGACTTCGCCAACGACGTGCTGATGATCGCGATGACGGCCGCGATTCTGCTCTGGATCGACCCGTACCTCGCGCTCGCGACGCTGATCCCGTTCCCGGTCATCGTGCTCATCACCTGGTGGGTCCGGAAGCGGTTCCTCCGCGGCTACCAGACGGCCAGCGTCGCCTGGGCGGACATGGTCAGCGTCCTCGCGGACACGATCCCCGGCGTCCGCGTGGTGAAGGCGTTCGCCCAAGAGGCCCGCGAAATCGAGCGGTTCCGCTCGGCGAACGAGCGGGTGCTGGTCACGAACAACCGCAACAACGTGACGTGGGCGTTCTTCACGAACATCGTCTCGTTCCTGACCGCGCTCGGGCTGCTCGTCGTGTGGACCTTCGCCGCGTGGCGGGTGTACAACGGGCTCATCACGGTCGGCATCCTCACCGCGTTCCTGGCGTACATCGCGCGGTTCTACGCCCGGTCCGAGTCGATGATCCGCATCTACTCGAACGTCCAGCGGGCGGCGGCGGCGGCGAACCGCGTGTTCGAGATCCTCGACAAGACCGCCAGCGTGCCGGAGCCGAAGGTGCCCGTCGAACCGGGTCGCCTCGAGGGCGGCGTCGAACTCCGTGGGGTGCGGTTCAAGTACGGTACGCGGGAAGTCCTGCACGGCATCGACCTGACCATCCGCCCCGGCGAGATGATCGGGCTCGTCGGCCACAGCGGGGCCGGGAAGACGACGCTCGTGAACCTGATCTGCCGGTTCTTCGACGTGGCCGACGGCGCGATCCTGGCCGACGGCACCGACGTGCGGGCGTTCCCCGTCTCGGCGTACCGCCGGAACATCGGCATCGTGCTGCAGGACCCCTTCCTGTTCTTCGGCACCATCGCGGAGAACATCGCCTACGGCAAGCCCGGCGCGACGCGGGAGGAGGTCATCGCCGCGGCGCGGGCGGCCCGTGCCCACGAGTTCATCCTGCGGCTGCCGGACGGCTACGACTCGCTCGTCGGCGAGCGGGGCCAGTCCCTGTCCGGCGGCGAACGGCAGCGCATCTCGATCGCCCGCGCCCTGCTCATCGACCCGCGGATTCTGATCCTCGACGAAGCCACGTCGTCGGTCGACACGGAAACGGAACGCCAGATTCAAGCCGCCCTGGAGACGCTGACGACCGGCCGCACGACGATCGCCATCGCCCACCGGCTGAGCACGCTTCGCCGGGCGGACCGCATCGTCGTGCTAGAGCGCGGGCACGTCGCCGAGGTCGGCTCGCACGACGAGCTGATGCTCCGCGGCGGGAAGTACGCCGCCCTCGTCGCGGCCCAGGCCGCCCCGGAACCGACGACGGTGGGGTGAACTGCGATCGATTCCGCACAACTGCGCTAGGCGGGCCGGGGGACGCGGCGGTAGAACGGGGGGATTGATCTCCCCGGCGAGGCTTCGGATGACCGCACGGTTCACGGTTTTGGCCAGCGGCAGTGCCGGCAACGCGAGCCTGCTCGACGTCGACGGGTTCGGGCTGCTCCTGGATTGCGGGGTCGGGCCGCACGTCCTGACGGAACGGCTCGCCGCGGTCGGCCGGTCTTGGGCCGCCGTCTCCGCGGTGCTCCTCACCCACACGCACCGCGACCACTGGAACCGGCTCACGCTCGCGCACCTCCGCCGGTTGGGCATCCCCCTCGTCGCCCACCCGGACCACTTCGCCGCGATGGCGACCTGCCGGGAGTACGACCCGCTGCGGCGGGCCGGGCTGCTCCGCCCGTTCTCCGCGGACGAGCCGTTCGCGCTCGGTTCCGCTCTGGTGTGTCGCGCGGTCGAAGTCCCGCACGACTCGGCCCCCACGTTCGGGTTTCGGATCGACGGCCGCGCCGGGTTGTTCGAGTCCGCGTGGGCGGTCGGGTACGCCTCGGACGTCGGCCACCCGACCGCGGAACTGGCGGCCGCGTTCGCCGGGGTGGACGTGCTCGCCCTCGAGTACAACCACGACGTGCGGATGCAGCGGACCAGCCGCCGGCCGCAGTTGCTGATCGACCGGGTGCTCGGCAGCCACGGGCACCTGTCGAACGCCCAGGCGGGCGAACTGACGCGGGCGGTCGCGGAGGCCGGGAACCTCCGGGCCGTCGTGCAGCTCCACCTGAGCCGCGAGTGCAACACCCCGGACCTCGCGCGGGCGGCGGCGGCCTCGGCCTTGAAGCATTTCCCGGAAACCCAGGTCGTCACCGCGTCGCAGTTCGTGCCGACGCCCCCCCTCGACCTGACCCCGCGGCTCGCGCGGCGGCGACCGCCGGTCCGGACGGCGCGGTGCCGGGCGAGCTACCAGCCGACGCTTCCGGGGCTGGAAGCGGGGTAAGCTGGCGAACCCCTGCCGGTTCTCCCGGTCCCGTCGGTTGCCCGAATCGCGACAGCTCCCCCGATCCCGCAGGTTCCGACGTTTCCCCGGACGATACCTGTCGTGCCGCCCGCCGGAGTGACCCGGCCGGGCCTTCGGCCGACGGCACGTCCGCCACGGGAGGGAGCGTCATGAAACGGCTATTCGGGATGGGGCTGGGAATGGCCTGGGCGACCGCAGCGGTCGCCGCGGCCGAGCCGGACGCCCCCAAGCCCCTGTTCTTCCCGAGCGGGAAGCCCGTGTTCCCCGTCCAGAAGCCGGCCGACAAGCCCGCGAAACCGCCGGCCTCGGGGGTGACGCAAGCGGTGCATTACTCGCCGACCAGCTACGGCAGCTTCAACGGCGGGACGGTCCAGCAGGCGACGCCCGCGACCCCGCCGCCGGCGACGATCGTTCGGACGCAGGCGACCGTCCCGGTCCCGGCCCCGATGCCGGCGGTGAAGCCGACGCCGGCGGCGGTGACCGCGGCGAAGCCGGCACCCGCCCCGGTGATGATGGCCCCCGCACCGACTCCGACGCCGACGTACACCGTGTTGCCCGCGGTGTCGCCCGTCGTTCCGCAAGCGAAGCCGATCTCTCCGCTGCTCGCCGCGAACGCCACGGGCTACCCGGTGACGCCGACGGTGCCGGCTCCCTCCGTCGCTCCGACGAGCTACCAGGCGGCCCCGATGCCGATGGCGGCCCCGCCCGCGCCAGTGCCGACCCCTACCCCGACCCCGCTCGCCCCGACCCCGGCATTCGCCCCGGCGACGGTCGCGGCAGACTGCGGCTCCTGCCAGACCGGCTGCGACTCCCGCGGGTTCCTCGCCCGGTTCCGCGACTGGTTGTGCTACAAGCCGTGCCCGCCGATCGCCCCGAAGTGCGTCCCCGCCGAATACCACGCCCCGCTGATGGCGTACTTCCCGTGCAAGCCGGTCCCGGCCCCGAACTACCAGTGCTGCGACACCGGCCGCCGCAAGCTGCTCGGGACCGTGCGCGACCAGTTCGCGGGGTGCGACATCGGCTGCGAACCGGCCGGCTGCGCTCCCTGCACCCCCTGCGGCGGGAACTACCCGACGGTCGTGGCGTGGTGGAAGGACACGTTCGGCTCGTTCCGCCGCGGGTACGATGCGTCCACCTACGGATGCGCCACGGCCTTCCCGATTCCCGCAATCGCCCCCGCCCCGGCGGTCCCGGCCCCGGCAGTCGTGCCCGTTCCCGCGCCGATGCCGGCGGCCACGCCGAACGCCCAGACCACGTCGGCTCCCCCGTCGGCGGACTGGCTCGCCGGCTACCGCTATGCGGTGGCGAACGCGGGCCGGAACCCGATGAAGAACACCGCCCCGACCGTCCTGCCCGCGGACCCGGCCCGGACCCCGCCGGCGGCCGCGACTCAGACGCCGGCGAACATGGCCGGCCAGCCGCAGTTCCAGTTCCCGCAACCGCCCAAAGCCACGCCGGTCTCCGTGACGCAACCGTTCACGGCCCCGTAAGTTCACTTCGGCGGAACGGAACCGGCGGGGGCGGGGAAGAGTGATCTTCCCCGCCCCCGCCGGTTCGTTACCCCTTCTCGCCTCACCGGCCGACCGTCTTCGCGGCCGGGGGCGGGAGGATGTTCCCGCTCGGGATCGCCGGGGTCGGCTGGGCGGGTGCCCCTTCCGGCAGGCCCGGCGGCGGGATCGTCGGGTAGGGCAGTTCGTTCGGGGCCGTGCCGCCGGGGGCGGGGCCGATCGGCACCGCCGGCCCGGACGGGTACGTCGGGTAGCCGGGCACCATGAACGTGTCCCCGCCGCCGCCCCGCGAGGTCGGCAGGACCGACGGCGGCGACCGGTAGCTCCCGCCCGAGCACGGGTCGGCGTCGCACTTCCGGTTGAACAGCCGGCAGCCCGGACCGGCGAGCAGGACGGCCGCGGCGGACGTGGTGAGGAAGAATCGTCGGAACATGATCCACCGCGGGTGAGCGTTCCGTTCCGGAAATCGCGGGAATGGAACTTGAGCAAATTTTGCCCGGACCGCGGCGGGTTCGCAATTCGACCCGGACGAAAAGGAAGACCCGCCGGCCCGGGCCGGCGGGTCTTCGCGGAAACCTCGTCAAGGACGCGCGAACCGGGGCCGCCGGCTCAACCCGCCTTCTTGAACGGCTTCTCGCTGGACGCCTTCATCTGCCCGCGGACGTACTCCAGGGCCTTGTCCAGTTGCTTGTCCTTGATCGCCTTCTTCTCCGCGTCCGGCTTGGCCTTGATGATCTCCCGGTCGCGGAAGAAGTCCGCCAGTTCCTGCTTCTCCTCGCGGGACAGCTTGACCTCGTACCCCTTGTCCGGCTTCACGCCCCACTCGTCCTCGTCCTTGCCGCCGCTGCTGAGCTTGTCGATGTTCTTGTCGCTCGGCGGGAAGTACCGGGCCGTGGTCAGCTTGATCTGGCCGCCGGTGCTCGGGAACCGCTCGATCGACTGGACGCTCCCCTTGCCGTAGCTGCGTTCGCCGACGACGACCGCGCGGCCGTGGTCTTGCAGGCATGCGGACAGGATCTCGGCCGCGCTGGCGCTGAAGTTGTTCACCAGCACCGCGATCGGGAAGTCCGCGTAGTTGGCGATGCCGCGGTCGTTGTACGTCACGGGCCGGCCGACCCGGGGCTTTACCGACACGATCACGCCGTCGTCGATGAACAGGTCGCAGATGTCGACCGCGATGTCGAGCAGCCCGCCCGGGTTGTACCGCAGGTCGATGACGAGCCCCTTCAGGCCGGTCTTCCGGAGCTTGTCGATGGCCGCCTTCATGTCGTCGAACGACGCCGGCGAGAACTGCGTCAGACAGAGGTAGCCGATCTTGTTCTCTTCGTCGATGTAGAAGTTCCAGTCGTCCTTGGCGTCCCGCTTGACGCCGAGGACGGTTTCAACGGACACGACGCCGCGGGGAATCGTGAACTCCTTCAACTCCTTCTCCCCCTCGCGCTGGACCATCAGCGTGATCGGCACCGGCGGCTTGCCGAGGATCAGTTCCAGGGCCTGCTCGGTCTTCATGCCCTTCGTGGAAATCACCTTCGGTGCCCCTTCGGGCAGCGGGTCCCCGTTCGGGTCGGTCTCCCGGCGGATCTCGGTGATGAGGTCGCCGGCCTTGATGCCGGCCTTGTACGCCGGGCTCCCCTTGATCGGGGACACGACCAGCAGGCCGTCGCGGACGAGGTCGCGGCGGATCTGGATGCCGACCCCGCGGAACTGGCCCCGCAGCTGGCTGTCCGCCTTCTTGATCATCTCGCGGTCGTAGTACGTCGTGTACGGGTCGTTCAGGCTGGCCAGCATCATCAGCACGGCGATGTCCACGTCCTTGTCGCCGTCCAGGTCTTCCCGCTTGCCGAGGGCCAGCCGGGCGGCTGCCAGCGTGTCGATGAGCTTGTCCCGGCTCGCGTCGGTCAGGTCCTTGAGGGAGTCCTCGACGTCCTTCGGCATCGGCACGTCGAGCCGCTGGTACTCGCCCTTGATCGCGCCGGCGACGAGGTCGCCCGCCTTCTTTTCCTTGACGTACCGCGACCGGACGAGTTCGACCGCCTTCATGACGTTCTTGGCGTACTTCTCCGCGTCGTCGGACGACACCTTCATCCCGTCCTTGATGGCGTCCCGCTCCTTCACAAAGTCGTCCGGCGCGAGCTTGCCGTCGGCGAGGTCCTGGTACTTCTTCCGGAGTTCCCGGACGGCCTTCAGCTTCGGCATCCGGGTGAGGAGGTCTTTGCCCTCGCCGGCGAGGTCTTTCGAGACGCGGCCGTTCTTGACGAGGTCCGCGAACGCGGCGACGCGCTTCTCGGCCTGCGGCGCGACCTTCGGGTTCTTCGTCAGCGGGAAGTGGCTCGTTTCTTCGCCCACGATGAACGGGACGGACTCCTTTTCCTGGGCCGTCTTCCCGATCGTCCGGGCCTCGTCGGTCAGCACTTTCTCGACGTACTTGACGAACTCGTCGACGGTGATCAGGCCGTCCGGCTCGTCCCCTTCGGTGTCGGCGGCCCCCTTCAGGGCGTCGATCGCGGTCGCCGTGAACAGGCCGTTCTTGCCCTTCGTCAGCGGGTCGTGGGTCGGGGTGGTGGCCAGGAAGACGACCTTGTCGCGCGGCGGCGGGAGTTCGCCCTTGTCGTCCCCGCCGAACACGGCCGCGAGGATGTCCCGCAGGTTCGGCTCGACGAGCACCTCCTTGCCGGCGTCGAACCCCTTGAAGCTGACGTCGAGGAACACGCAGAGCTTGCGGTCCTTGGCGTTCTTGAGTTCGGCTTCCAGGTCCGCCCCGAGGACGCTGGTCTTGGCCCGCTCCTTGAAGTCGGTGTCCGCGGTGAACAGGCTGGTCCGGTCGCCGGCCGACGCGCCGCGGCCGAACCACCCGACGATGATGGTGTCGTCCTTCCCGGTCTTGGCGACGGCCTCGTGGATCGCCTTGAGCACGTTCTCGCGGGTAGCCTTCTGGCCCTTCCGCTTCTCGTCCGCGGGGGACGTAAGCAGGATCATCCGGTCCGGGGGAACCCCGAGGTACTTGGTGTCCCCGAGCACGTCGTAGAGGTCCTGGGCATCCGCCTCGGCCGTGGGCCGGGCGGCGATCGCCTTGTCGTCGAACTGGCCGACGCCGACGAGGACCACGAACGGACCCTTGGAGGCCGGGGCGTCCTCGGCCCGGGCGGTGGCGGCCAGGGCCGCGACCACGGCGACGGTGGCGATCAGCGCGCGACGCATTCGAGTGGATCCTTTCAACGGGGGCCGGCGACCGGGGAACCGCGCCGGGGGCTGTCCTGTCATTGGACCGGAACGGGGCGGACGGGTCAACCTGGATTGCGCACCCGTTACGATTGATACGACCGGCACACGGGTTTCGGTTCGCTCGGGTCAAGCGGTCGCTCGCCGTTGGCCCTGCGGATAGGTGTCCTGGGAATTCTGACGAGCCGCCCACGCCAGTGGGCGGGTTGCTGCGCTTCACCCGCGGACTGGCGTCCGCGGCTCGCCAGAGTGCCACCACCAAGAGACACACCCACTCTTCACTCGTCAGGGTGTCCCTACGGATTTGGGCGACACAGTGGCACTAACACTGCCACTGTTTTCATTTGAAAGCAGTGATGGTGTCGGTGTCAGTGTCAGTACAGAAGGGGAAGCGCCGAAATCGGGAGGCACACCCCACTCTTCAATCGCGCTTCCCCCGTGTGCGGCAATCGGATACAAGGAAGGAGCACGCCCAAAGCCCACCCGTTCGGGTGGGCTTTGTCGCCTGTCGCACCCGCCCCGGCGGGTCATCTCCCGGACGGACCGCACCATGCCGCGCAAAATTCTCATCGTCGCCGACCCCGGCATCGACACCGCGTTCGCCGTCGCCGTCGCCCTGCACGACCCGGACCTGGAAGTCGTCGGCCTGTTGCCCTGCCCCGGCAACGTGAACGCCCAGCGGGCGACCGCGAACGTCCACACCCTGGTGGACCGGTTCGACCCGCGGAAGTGGCCCAAGACCGCCGCCGCCGTCCCCGCCGCCTACGAGCTCGACGGCACCGCCCTGCACGGCCCCGACGGACTCGGCGGGGTCAACGTGCCCTCCCCGGAGCGGCACTCGCAGCAGCCCGCGGACAAGGTGCTCGTCGAACTCGTCCGCGAGCACCCGCGGGAACTGACGGTCGTCTGCCTCGGCCCGGCCACGACCGTCGCCCTGGCGTTCGACCGCGACCCGGAGATCCTCCCGCTGATCGACCGGCTCGTGATGGTCGGCGGCGTCTGGAAGGACCCCGGCAACGCCGGCCCCGTGTCCGAGTTCCACTTCTACCTCGACCCCGACGCGGCCCGGCGGTGCGTCCGGTCCGGGCTGCACCCGACCATCGTCCCGCTCGACGTGACCCGCCGGCTGGTCCTGTCCCCGACGGAACTGCTCGAACTGCCGAACCCCGAGTCGAAGACGTGCGCCTTCCTGCGGAAGATCGCGCCCGCCGGGATCCGGGCGTCGTCCAACCTGTACGGCATTGAGGGCTTCCACTTGAAGGACGTTCTGGGTATCGCCGCGGTCGCGCTGCCGGGGTCGATCGTGACGGAAGACCGGTATGTCGACGTCGAAACGAAGGGCGACCTGACCCGCGGGATGCTGGTCGTCGACGGCCGGAAGACCCCGGCGGGCCGCCCGAACGCGATGATCGGCGTCGAGGCCGCCATCGGGGAAATCCGTCAGTACGTCGAGCGAATCCTGAAGCACGCCGCGTGAGTGGGAGAAGCCCGTGACCCCGCTGATCGTCGCCCTCGCGCTCGCCCCGGCCGCGGACCCGGTTCCGCCGGCGGACACCGCCCACCTCGCGAAGCTCGTCCGCGGGCTGATGCTCGCGAACTTGCCGACCCCGCTCGTGCAATCAAGCCGCGACTGGGGCAACCAGCGGGACGCCTTCACCGGCCTGAAGTGGCACCGCCTCAAGCCCGAAGCCCAGCACGGGCTGCGGAACGACGGCCACTGGGAGAAGATCCACCTCGACGCGATCGACCCGGACAAGACGCTCGCCCTCGGCATCAAGGACTTGAAGTACCCCGAACCCGGCAAGGCCACCTTCGAGGCACTGATCGGCCTCGACGTTCGGGCCACCTACGAGCAGCAAATCTGGAAGGCCGGCGTCCGCCTGTATTCGGGCGAGACCCGCGTCCGCTGTCGGGCCGCCGTCGCCCTCACCTGCGAGGCGACGAACCGCCTCGACCGCAAGCCGGGGTCGCTCCTGCCAGACGTGATCTTGCGGGTCCGGGTCACGAAGGCCGAGATCTATTACACCGACCTCGTCTGCGAGCACACGGCCGGCGTCGGCGGCGACGCGGCGAAGCTACTGGGCGAAGCCGCCCACCGGTTCCTGAACCGCGTGAAGCCGTCCTTCGAGCGGGACTTGCTGGACAAGGCGAACGCCGCCATCGTGAAAGCCGCCGACACGAAGGAAGTGCGGGTCGCCCTGGATAAACTGCTGGAGGGCAAAGCCCCGACCGTGACGAAGGAGAAGAAGTAGGCCGAGGCGTCGCGAGGCCCCCTCGTCATCGCGTTCTTCATGGTTCCGGAAACAAGACGGTTGAGCATCCTCAATCGATGACCTTCCGGATCGCCTCGGCCAGTGCGGTCGCGGCCGGGGGGTGATTCCGCAGCCACAACTCGGGTTCGATCAGTTCCAGTTCCATCACGACCAGCCGGCCTTCGTCGTCCCGGACCATGTCGACGCGGCCGTAGCTCGGGGCGGGGGCACACGCGGCCACGGCGCGCTCCGCGAGGGCGACCTGTTCGGCGGTCGGGGTGCGGTCGTGGACCGTGCCGCCGTGGTCGTCCTGCACGCGAAAGTCGCCGGCCTTTGCCACCTTCCGGACCGCGTGGGTGAACCGCCCGTCGATCACCATCAGGGTGTCTTCCCCGGTCCGGACCACGTCCCGCAGGAAGGGCTGGAGCAGGAACGACTCGCCGGCGAGCAGCGGCCCGACGACCGCCTGCACCGCGTCGGCGGTCGCGCGGTCGACCCGGTACGTGTGCCTCGCCGCGCCGGACACGCACGGCTTCACGACGGCCTCGGCCCACCCGGTCGCGTCCAACAGGCCGGCCAGGGTCGCGTCGCTGCCGCGGTCGATGTACCGCGTCGGCACGACGGGAACGCCCCGCCGGTCCAGGTCCGCGAGGTAGTGCTTGTCGAGGTTCCAGCGGACCGTCGCCGGGTCGTTGCACAGCCGCGTGTGCCGGCCGACGCGGTCGAGCCAGGCGAGGAACTCCGGCAACCGGTTGAAGTAGTCCCAGGTCGTCCGGAACACGGCACACCGGAACCGCGACCAGTCGACGTCCGGGTCGGCCCAGTCCACGCGGGCGGACGTGAGCCCGAGCCGGCCGAGGGCGGCGCGGACGAGGTCGTCTTCGCGGAGGATGTTGCCGAGGTACCAGTCCCCCGCGGCGGCGACCGGGGCGGTGTACCGGCGGTCGGTCAAAAGCGCGACGTCGGCCTGAAGACGGGTCATGAACCCCCCGGTCACGGAATCCGCAGGGTACGACACGTTTCCTCGTAGGTCGCGTCCAGGGTCAGCGGCACGACCAGGTCGTCCCGCAGCCACAGCGGCAGCGTCGGCAGCGGCCCGCCGACCGTCAGCGGGTGGTCCCACACGTCGAGCCGCCAGGCCCGCTTCCCGGGGCGGACCCGACAGGCGGCCGCGGAGATCGGGGGCGGCTCCCCGAGCCCCCCGCCGTGCCCGAGGGCTTCCAGCACGTCCCGGAACAGGTTGTGCGGCCGGCTGGTGACGAGGTCCACGACCGCGACCGAGACCCGCGCCTGGATCATCGCCACGCACTTCGCGACGAACGCCCGCCGGTGCTCCGGCCGGTCCTTGTTCGCCGGGCTGACGAGTTCGACCGCGGCGACGAGCCGGCGGCCGTCGGTCAGGTTGTGGATGAGGATCTCGTAGTCGTCCAGGTCGGGCAGGTCGGTGTCGACCGACAACGCCGGTTCCGTCCAGAGCGCCGTCGCGACGCCGCCCCCAGAGTTGTTCGGGGAAAAGCGGGAACCCGAGTCGTGATCGAACGCCGCCACGTCGATCTCGATGTACGGTCCGTGGTGGATGCGCGGCTGAACCACGAACTCCGGCGGAAGCGTCTTGGCGATGTCGATCACCAACAACGCCGGCCAGAGGCCGTGAACCCCCTCCCACGTCGGGGGGCTGTTCAACGGCGGTCGGAAGTGATCGCGGACCGGCATCGTGTTCCCCCGGTTTGGCACTCCGTTTCAGTCTACTCCGCGGCGGCTCGCGTCTGTAGCCTGCTTCCGCCCGCAGGCGGGGCGACGGAGCTACGCTCACATCGCGGGAATTGCGCCTCGATCGCCTCCAGCGTCCGCTCCGTCGCCCCTTGTTGGGCGCGAACGAACGCGCGGGCCGCGGTGCCCATTTTCGCCCGGAGGTCCGCGTCGCCGAGGATCGCGGCGAGGTCGCGTTCGAGGTCGGCCGCGTCCTGCACCACCTTCGCGCCGCCGGCTTCGACCAGCAGCCGGGCGGCGTCCCGGAAGTTCCAGACGTGGGGGCCGAAACACACGGGCACGCCGTAGCCGGCCGGTTCGATCATGCTCTGCCCGCCGCGCTTCCCGTCCAGGCTGCCGCCGGTGAACCCGACCGCGGCGACCGCCCACGCCTCGCCGAGTTTCCCGATCGTGTCCAGCAGCACGACGGCCGGCGGGTCCGCGAGCGGGGCCGTGACCGCCGTCCACCGGGCGAACGGCAGCCCGCTCGCCTCGACGAGGTTCGCCACCTCGCCGAACCGGTCCGGGTGCCGGGGAACGAGGACGAGCCGCAGGTCCGCGAACTGCCCGCGGAGCTTCGCGAACACGTCCAGCAGGATGGATTCTTCCGGGGCGTGCGTGCTGCCCGCGACGAGCACCCGGTGCCGGGGCGAGTACCCGAACAGAGCCCGAAGGGAGTCGCCGGTGGCGGCGGCGGTCGCGCCGTCGAACTTGAGGTTGCCGGTGACGGACACGCGCGTGACGCCGAGTTGTCGCAACCGGTCGGCGGTCTCGTCCGACTGTGCCGCGAACGCCGCGACGTGGCGGAACAAGAGCCGCCGGACGGCCCCGGAGACGGGCCGCATTCGCGCGAAGGTTCGCGGGCTGAGCCGGGCGTTCGCGACCGCGACCGGGATCCGCCGCCGGGCCGCCGCCGCGAGGAAGTTCGGCCACAACTCGCTCTCCGCGAGCACGACCACAGTCGGCCGCACGGCGTCGAGCGCCCGTCCGACGGCCCAGGAGAAATCGAACGGGAACGGGATCACCGCCCCGTCCGCGAACCGGGTCCGGGCTTCCGACAGGCCCGTGTCCGTGGTGCTCGACACGACGACGAGCCAGCCGTGGTGCCGGTTCCGGAACGCGGCGACGAGCGGGACGAGGAGGTGAACTTCGCCGACGCTGACGCCGTGGAACCACGCGACGGGCTTGCGCTCCGGGTTCGCGACGGCCACCTCCCCGAGCAGTTTCGCGGCGAGGTCGCGGCGGTACCGCCCCGTCCGCGCCGCCCGCCAGAGCAGCCACGGGGACAGGGCGATTCCCGCCAGAAGGTAAAGGGCGTCGAAGAGGAGCATGCTCAGCGGCCCTGCCAGGATCTCGCCGCCCGCTTACCCTGCGCGACGGCGTTGACGAGTCCGTTACTCACGTCCGGTCCGGAGGAGGCTGTGGAATTCCGGGGGGAAGTCGCTCGTTCAGCCCGTCCGCGATCCGCGTCGCCCAGTTGGAGGGGAACGACTCCCAGCTGGGGTGCGGCGTCAGCGGCGGGCGAAAGTGGTCGAGCAGCGGCATCGCGGTTCCTCGAACTCCGACGACTCCGCTGATTGTAACCTCGGCCGTCAGGTTGTCCCACCCGTAGACACGCCCTCCGAATGCCGGAGAATAGACGCCGTCCCGCCGGTTCCCCTTTCCCAGAGGTGCCTCATGCGTGCGCTCTCCGTCCTCGTCCTGGTCGCAACGGCCGCCGTCGCCGCCGACGAGCCGAACCTGTGGAAACTCGACGCGGCCTTCAAGGCGGCCAAGCCGGACGACCTGAAGGACGCCGTGTCCACCCCGCCGCCGGAGGGGGCGGTGGTGTTGTTCGACGGGAAATCGACCGAGAAGTGGACGAAAAAGGACGGCAAGTCCGAGGTGGCGTGGAAGCTGCAGGACGGCGTCTGGGAGGGCGTCAAGGGGCACGGGGACATCGTCACCAAGGAGAAGTTCGGCGGGAAGTTCAAGCTCCACGTCGAGTTCCGCATCCCCTACGAGCCCGGCTCCAAGGGCCAGGGCCGCGGGAACTCCGGCGTCTACGTGCAAGGCCGGTACGAGGTGCAGGTGCTCGATTCCTACGGGCTGAAGAGCGGCAAGAACGACTGCGCCGCGATCTACAACGTGGCCGCCCCGAGCGAGAATGCGTGCAAGGCCCCGACCGTGTGGCAGGCCTACGACATCGAGTTTACGCCGCCGGTGTTCGAAAACGGCAAGAAGACCGAACCCGTTCGGCTCACGGTTTATCATAACGGGGTGAAGGTGCAGGACGACGTGAAGGTGCCGGTCGACAACACGACGTCCGGCCTCGGCGGCGACCCCGCCACCCCCGGCCCGATCCTGCTGCAAGACCACGGCCACCCGGTGCAGTACCGGAACATCTGGCTCCTCCCCATCAAGTAACCCGGAGTGCGGAATGCGGAATGCGGATTTGCAAACCGAGCAGCTGGAACCCTCTGCCATTCCGAATTCCGAATTCCCCGTCCCGCAATCCGAAGAGGGTGGGAGCAAGGAGCTCCTGAAGCTCGCGCTGCCGTTGATCGTCAGCCAGAGCTTCATGACAGTGCAGGTGTTCGTCGACACGATCCTGCTGTCGTGGCACAACCCGGACGAGATGGCCGCGTCGTTCCCGGCGGTGATGTGGTACTGGCTCGCGTTCGGGATGCTGTCCGTCACGGCCGGGTACACGTCCACCTTCGTGGCGCAGTACACCGGGGCGAACCGCCCCCACCGCGTCGGCCCGGCCGTCTGGCAGGGGATCTACTTCGCGGCCGTCGCCGGGGTCGCGTTCCTCGCGATGATCCCGCTCGCCCCGTGGCTCATCTCGGTCGGCGGCCACGAGTCGCACCTGCAAACCCTGGAGGTGACGTACCTCCAGACGCTCGCGCCGGCGGCGCTGCCGATGCTGGTGATGCACGCCGTCAACGGCTTCTTTTCCGGCCGCGGGCAGACGTGGACCGTCCTCGGGATCGAAGCCGCCGGCACCGCCGCGAACATCGGACTCGCATTGTTGCTGATCTTCGGCCGCTGGGGGTTCCCGGAACTCGGCATCGCCGGGGCGGGGATCGCCACGGCGGTCGGGTCCGGGGTGTCGGCGCTGGTCGCACTCGGACTGCTGCTGAGGAAGCCTTACCGCGACGAGTTCGACACGCTCGCCGGCTGGCGGTACGACCCCGACCTGTTCCGCCGGCTGATGAAGTACGGCGGCCCCGCGGGGATGCAGCTGTTCCTCGACGTGCTCGTGTTCCACCTGTTCGTCCAACTCGTCGGCCGGCTCGGCGACGCCGCCCTCGGCGCGACGACGCTGGCGATCCGGCTCAACATGGTCGCGTTCATGCCGATGATGGGGATGGGCCAGGCGCTGTGCATCCTCGTCGGCCAGCGGCTCGGGGCGGACCGCCCGGACCTCGCCGAGCGCTCGGCGTACACGGGGCTGCGGTGGGTGTTCGGGTACATGTGCTGCGTGGCCGCGGCTTACGTGCTGATCCCGAACGCCATCGTCTCCGCGTTCGAGGGGGACGACCCGGCGAAGTTCCGGGCGATTGCCGCGGTCGTGCCCCAGCTGCTCGTCTGCGTCGCGATCTACTCGCTGGCGGACGCGGTGAACGTGTCGTTCGCGTTCGCCCTCCGCGGGGCCGGCGACACCCGGTTCGTGTCGCTGCTGACGTTCACCTTGGCGTGGCCGATCATGGTCATTCCCACCTACCTGATCGTTTCCGGCGGCGGCGACCTCTACTGGGCGACCGACGACGAGCTCGACGCCTCCATCCGCTA
>ERZ1066121.1485-NODE-1485-length-17122-cov-8.581414_pt1 | contig 17122 bp, 13 predicted proteins | sample MGYA00382768_ERZ1066121 | MGnify/ENA primary metagenome ERZ1066121 (study PRJEB33369, sample SAMEA5778351) | biofilm metagenome | biome: Industrial cooling water; feature: Water cooling tower basin; material: Biofilm | place: United Arab Emirates | collected... | reverse complement strand
TTCTCTGGTAGAGCGTCACGCCGCCTGCGAACACGCCGGGCGCGGCGCGCGCGATGCGCAGGATCATCTCGTAATCCTGCCCGCGCGGCAAATCGGTGCGATAGGGCCCGACCGCCTCCTGCACCGTTCGGCGCACCATCCATGTCGGGTTGGGAAGGAAGCAGCACACCATCAGCTGCACCAGCAGCCGCCTTTCGCCCGGTTCGGGCACCGGTTCGAAATCGGTGCTGGCGGGAGCATCCTCGCCCCGTCCGGAAAATCGGGCAAACCGTCCCCACGAGAACCCCGCATCCGGACGTGCCTCGAGCGCGGCAACATGCGCGGCGAGCGCACCCGGGGGGAGCAGATCGTCATCGTCGAGGATCAGCAGGTAATCCCCACCCGCCGCCGCGATGCCGCGGTTGAGGGCAGCCGATTTGCCCGCGTTGGCCTGTCGCAGACAGGTGACGCTGCCCGCAAAATGCCTAAGGACATCAGGGGTATTGTCGGTCGAACCATCGTCCACCACGATGATCTCGGCAGGTCGCAGCGATTGTCCGAGCGCCGAGGCGATGCTCTCGCCGATGAGGTGCGCGCGGTTGCAGGTCGGCATCACCACCGACACCCGCGCGCTGCTCCGCGCGCCGCCATGCAGGGCGTGTTGCAGGGGATTGGCTTGCATATCCTTCCACTGGCCCCGGTCAGCCGACACGTCCCTAACCTGCTTAGTAGCCCCGGGCCGCCCGAGCCGGTCTTTTCGCAGCCGCAGCACAGGCGCACGCGCCGCCGCAGGCCGCCGATTGCTGCGCAAACGCCGCCTTGCGAGTTCCATCCCAGCCAAGGGAGCACCCATGACGACGCCCCTCAATATGCCGATGCCGGCCATCGCCTCTTCCGCCCCGCACGCCCTCACGCCGCGGTCGAACAAGCCGCGCGTGCTGTTCCTGCTCAAGGAATATCCGCAGATCAGCCAGACCTACATCAAGAACGAGATCGAGGCGCTCGAGGCGGATTACGAGATCGGCATTGTCACCCGCAAGGGGCCGGACATCCCCTTCGCCAATCACCGCCCCTACGGGTTTGCGAACGAGATGGAGGAATTCGTCGCCGCCACACGCGCCTTCAAGCCGGACCTGCTCCATACGCACTATCTCACCGAACTGCGCTTTATCGGCGAATTGTCGCGCATCACCGGGGTGCCGTTCACGGTGCGCACCCATTCCTTCGACACGATCGCGCTGCGCCGCAAGAACTGGAAAGGCCGCATCAAGCAGATGCTGCGCCGCCAGCCGCCGCTGGAACGCACGCCGTGGTTCGTCGAGGGGCTGAAGGCGATGGACAGCGAACTGTGCCTCGGGGTGCTCGGCTTTCCCTGCGCCCGGCCATGGCTGCTGCGCGCCGGCGTGCGCGAGGCAAAGCTCATCGATTGCTTCCCGGTGGTGCGCTACGACCACTTTCATGACCGCTCGCAGAACGGCGATGCGGTGATGAACACCGGCGTTGCCACCGACAAGAAGGCGATGCCCGATTTCCTGCGCCTCGCCAAGAAGGTGCCGGGTCGCGAGTTCAACCTCTATGCAATGGGCTACAAGACCGACTGGCTCAAGCAGCAGAACGAGGAGATGGGCGCGGGCGTCAACTTCGTCGATCCGATCGAGCCCGAGGCCATGCCTGCCGAATACAAGAAGCATCGCTGGCTGGTCTACACCGGCGATTTCGCGATCCCGACGGTCGGCTGGCCGATGGCGATCGCCGAGGCGCAGGCGGCGGGCGTGGGCGTGTGCATGCCCAACCTGCGCCCCGATCTTGCGCAATATGTCGGCGAGGGCGCGGGCATCCTTTACGATTCCATCGACGAACTGCCCGCAATCGTCTCCGCCCCGGTGCCCGACGAGATGCGCGAGCGCGGGTTCGAACAGGCGAAGAAATCCGATATCGAGCGCCACAAGCATCTGCTGACCGATCTGTGGGACGATGCCCTGTGCGGCCGCACCCCGGATTATGCCGCAATGGCGCAGGCCGCGGCAAGTCGCCCGCTTGCAGCGGGCGTTGCGACCTCGGCATGAACGCCGTCACCCTGACCGGCCGCCCCGCCGCGACCCGGCCCCGTGCTTTCGTGCCGCTGCGCGGGCTGATGACGCTGCTGTCGCGGCGCGACCGGATCAATGCGCTGGTGCTGTTTGCCATGATGCTGGTCGGCGCCGGGCTCGAGATTGCCGGGCTCGCCGCCGTCCCTGCCTTCGTCAGCGCCGTGGTCGACCGCGAGGCGATGGCAAGGCTGCCGCTGGTCGGAGCGTTCCTCGGCCGGATCACCGCAGGCCTTTCGAGCAGCGAGCTGGTGCTGTGGGGCGCGGGGCTGCTGCTCGGCATCTTCGCGGTCAAGAACGGCTTTCTCGCGCTCAATTACTGGGCGCAGATCCGCTATGTCACCAACCGCCGCATGTCGATCGCCGGGCGGCTGATGCGCGCCTACATGGCCGCGCCCTACACCTTCTTCCTTCAGCGCAACCGTTCCGAACTGCTGCGCAATGTTGACGGCGAGGTCATCACCGTCTGCTACAACGTCATCAGCACGATCCTGGAACTGTGCACGCGGATCGTGATCCTCGTTGCGGTGCTCGGCTTTCTGCTGTTCGTCGAGCCGGTCATCACTCTCGCCTGGATCGCATTCCTCGGTGCGATCGCGTTTCTCGCGGTGCGCGGGGTGAGCGGGCGGCTGCGCCGTTATGGCCTGATCCAGCAGCAGAACCGCAAGGTCTTCAACCAGAACCTGATGCAGGCCTTCGGCGGCATCAAGGAGATCCGCACGCTCGGGCGCGAGGATTTCTTCACCGGCAAGGTGATGGCCGCCGTGGCGCGCATCACCCGGGTCAATGCCTTCAAGATGTTCATCACCCGCATCATTCCGCCCGCTTCGGAGATGGTGGCGATGACCGGACTGCTCGCGCTCGCCTGCGGGCTGGTGCTCCAAGGCCGCTCGACCGAGAACATCCTTGTGACCCTGTCGCTGTTCGTCGTCGGCCTGGTGCGCCTGCGCGAAGCGTCGAGCGCGGCGATGCACCAGTTTGCGGACCTGCGCTACAGCCTCGTCTCGATCGAGCCAATCGCCCGCGATCTCGCCCGGCTCGGCGATGCGCCGCCGCGCGAGGTCGCCACCACGCCGCTTCGCCCGCACCGCACGATCGGGCTCGATGGTGTGTGGCACCGCTACGAGGGCGCCCCCGATTTCGCGCTGAAGGGGGTCGACATTGCCATCCCCGTCGGCACCGCGGTCGGACTTGTCGGCAGCACCGGGGCGGGCAAATCGACCGTGGTCGACGTGCTGCTCGGCCTGCTTGCGCCGGAGCGCGGCGGGCTGGTGGTCGACGGGCACCGGCTCGATGCGATGGAGCTGCGCCGCTGGCGGCGGCAGGTCGGCTACGTGCCGCAGTCGATCTACCTTCTCGACGACACCATCCGCCGCAACATCGCGCTGGGCATGGAGGATCACGAGGTCGACGAGGCCGCGCTTGCCAATGCCATCCGCCTCGCTCAACTGAACCGCTTCATCGACCGCCAGCCCGAGGGGCTCGACACTGTCGTCGGGGAGAGCGGCGTGCGCATCTCCGGCGGAGAGCGCCAGCGCATCGGCATTGCCCGCGCGCTCTATCACGATCCGGCGATCCTGATCCTCGACGAGGCGACGAGCGCGCTCGACAACACCACCGAACGCGCGGTGATCGAGGCGGTCGAAGGGATGCGGGGCCGGCGCACCGTGGTGATGATCGCCCACCGCCTGTCGACCGTGCGCAGCTGCGAGATGCTCTACTACCTCAAGGACGGGCAGGTCGAAGGCTGCGGCGACTATGAAACACTGAAGGAAGGCCACAGCGAGTTCCGCGAAATGGCCGCCGCCTGAGCCGCCGCCGGACCTCCGCCCCCGCCTTGCCCCTGCTTATGCCCATGCCCATGCCCATGCCCCTGAAGCCGCTCGCCGATCTTCCCCATTCCGTGCTCTGGCACCTGCGCCGCATGCCCGAGCGCGCGGTCGAACGCGGTGTTGATCCGGCGCTGCTCGGCTGGCGCTGGCGGGTGCGCGAGGGGCTGGACAGCTACCTCGCGCGCACCGGGCGCAGCTGGGCCAAGACCGTGCTCGCCCCCGAGCGCACTGCCTTCGCCCCGCTGCCCCGCAACGTGCCCTCGCGCGAGGCCCTGTCGGATGACGGCGCCCTGTGGGGCTATGCGATGCGCGACGTGCCCGAGCGCCGCGTAGCGGAAACCTGCCTCGCCCGCATCCCCGAGGCGCGCCTCGTGTTCTTCCACACCCCCGACAAGCGCGACTTCTTTCCCGCGCTCCTCACCGCCGAAGGCACATCGCTCGAAACCCGCGAGATCGCCCACCGTCCCGGTCACGCCTTGCAGGCGGCCGCCACCGAGCGCGGCATGGCGCGCGTCCAGCACTTCGATGAGGCCACATGGGTGCTGGAGCGCGCCTATCACAACCATTCGCACTGGCTGACCGCGCATCTGCCCAAGCTCCTGCTGCTGCGCGAGCGCAATTCGCTGGGCACGGTGCTGATGCCGCGCGAGATGACCCCCGTCATGGAGCAGAGCATGCGCCTGCTGGGGATCGACCCGGCGATGTTCCGGCGCTTCGACCCGGCCAGGCCGGTCGAGGTCGACGATCTCACGCTGATGGTCACCGACCGCTTCGACCCCGCGCACATGCGCCGCGTGCGCAATGCCTTCGCCGATCCGGCGCGCCACATGGCGGCGGTATCGCGCAAGGTTTTCATCAGCCGCGAGAAATCGCGCGGGCGGCGCATCACCAACGAGGCCGCCTTGTGGCCGGTGCTGGAGCGGCGCGGCTTCGAAAAGGTGTTCATGGAAGACCTCGCCTTCCCCGAGCAGGTCGCGCTGATGCAGCACACCCGCGTGCTGCTCGCCCCCCATGGCGCGGGGCTGACCAACATGCTGTTCTGCCCGGAAGCGGGGCATGTGGTGGAACTCGCCGATCCGGGCTTTCCCAACCCCAATTTCTACAACCTCGCGACCGGCCTCGGGCTCCACTACTGGCTGCTCCACGCCCAGGCAGGCGCAGCCGCGCATCCGCTCGACCGCGATCTGACGGTCGATATCCCGGGCGTGGAGGCGGTGCTGGATCAGATCGGGTGAAGGTCTCGGTCATCATACCCTGCCTTGATGCCGAGGTCTATCTCGGGTTGGCGATCCGCTCGCTGCTCAACCAGACCCGCCCGCCGTTTGAAATCATCGTCGCCGACAACGGCTCTGTCGACGCGAGCCGGGCCATCGCCGCAAATTTCGGTGCGATGGTGCGGCTCGTCGACGTGCCCGAGCGCGGCGCATCCCGCGCGCGCCTTGCGGGCCTTGCCGAAGCCGCAGGCGAGGCGCTCCTGTTCTGCGACGCCGACGATCTGCTCGCCCCCGAGACGCTGGCAGCCCTGATGGATACGCTGGAGGCGGGCGAAGGCGATGTCGCCTGCGCCCCTTGGCATCGCTTCGAGCAGGGCGCGGGCGGCGCGTGGCACTGGGCGCCGCCCTCCTGCGCTCCGCGCCGCGTGGGGCAGGACGATCTCTCCGCCTGGCTGACCGGGTGGTACCACCCTCCGTGCAGTGTGCTGTGGGGCCGCGCGGCCTACGACCGCAGCGGCGGCTGGGACCCGGATATCGGAGTCAACGACGATGGCGACGTGATGATGCGCGGGTTTGCCCGCGGGAACGTGCTGGCGCGCACCGCCACAGGCGCGGGGTTCTACCGGCGGCTCCCGCAGGGCGGCTCGCTCTCCGCTGCAGGGCGCACCCCGGCGGGGCTGGCCTCGCGGCTGGCGGTGCTCGGCAAGGTGATGGACGCGCTCGACGAGACCGCGCGCCGGGCTGCCTATCGCGATCCGCTGGCAAAGGCGCTCGCCGCGGTGATCGCGGATATCCCCGAGGACGCGCCCGAGCACCTCGGGGTCGCGTGCGACACGCTGGCGCAGCGGCTCGTCGCCCCGCCCCCGGCCTTACCCGCGCGCGCTGCACCCGCGCAGGCCTGTGGCGCCCTTGGCCCGGTCCGCGCCGCCAGCACGGTCGCTCCCGCCCCGCCGGCAGACCGCCCCCTGCGCGTGAGCGTGGTGATCCCCGCCTGGAACCGCGCCGCAACCATCGCCCGCGCGGTGGCGAGCGCGCTCGCGCAAGACCCGCCGCCCATGGAGGTGATCGTCGTCGACGATGGCTCCACCGACGCCACCCGCGACGTGGTTGCCGCCATCGCCGATCCGCGCCTGCGCCTTGTCGCGCAGGCCAACGGCGGGGTCGCCGCCGCGCGCAACCGCGGCATCGCCGAGGCGCGCGGCGAGCTTGTCGCCTTCCTCGATTCGGACGACGAATGGCTTCCCGGCAAGCTCGCCGCACAGTTCGCCGCCTTCCGCGCCGGCGGCCCGCGCCTTGGCCTCGTCTACACCGGGATCGAGACCATCGCGGCAGATGGCACCGTCACCCGCCACGAGGCGCGCCACCGCGGCTGGATCTACCGCGACCTCCTCGCCAGCAACGTGGTCACCGGCTGCGGATCGACGGTGATGGTCTCGCGCCCTGTGCTTGATCTTGTCGGCGGGTTCGACACCGCTCTCCCGGCAAACGAGGACTACGACTTTGTGCTGCGCGTCGCGCGCTTTTTTGCCGCCGACTGCATCGCCGCCCCGCTGTCGCGCTATCACGACGCGGCCGACGAGGCAGCCGGTTCGGGTACGGCGCGGGTTTCGCGAAGGGCGGATGCCAACCGCGCCTCGCGCGCGCTGCTGCTGTCGCGCTACGGCGAAGACATGCGCCGTGCCGGGACCGCGCACCTGTTCTTCATCGCCAGCGCCGAGCGCGAACTTTTCCTTGCCGCCGGCACGCCGATGGCCGCAGCACGTGCTGCGGCGAAGGCGATCCTGAGCGCCCCGCGCCGTGTCTGGCCCTATCGCTGGGCACTCACGCACTTCCTGCCCCGCCTGCTCGGCCGCCTGACGCAGCGGTCCTCGCCTGGCGCCGTCCGCACGTCGCGCTCCTGAAACGGGCCCCCGCAAAGCCAACGAGGGTTAGAGCAATCCCGCCCGGCGCGGGGCAGGGCCGCGCTCGAGTCCACGACCGGCCCCAATGCCGAGGAGCACCCGCCCGCCCATGCCTTGTGCCCCTGCCACCACGATCCGGACCCGCCGCGCTGCGCGCGCGGTCGGCGCGGCGATGGTGCTGGCGGCGCTGACGGTGCCGGTGGTGCCCGTCGAGGATGGCCGCACGGGCGGCGGCGCAGCAGACTTCCCGCGAGCCGCCGCCCGAATGCTCGCGGCGCTGGAGATGCAGCCGCAAACTGCCGCCGACACCGCGCCTGCCGGCGACTTCGCGCTCGCCCCGGCAAGCCCTTTCGTCGCCAGCTACGGCGATGCGGCCAGCGCGCTGCGTGCAGAGACCTGCCTGACCGAGGCGATCTATTACGAAGGCGCGCTCGAGCCCGAGGCCGGCCAGCGTGCCATCGCCCAGGTGGTGCTCAACAGGGTTCGCCACCCGGCCTACCCTGACAATGTCTGCGGCGTCGTCTTCCAGGGGCAGGAGCGCGCCACCGGCTGCCAGTTCACCTTCACCTGCGACGGCTCGCGCGCCCGGCCCCCGGTCGCGAGCTTGTGGGCGCGCGCGAACCGCGTGGCCAAGGCGGCGCTCGGCGGCGCGGTTGCTGCCGAGGTCGGGCTGTCGACCCATTACCATGCTGACTATGTCGCGCCCTACTGGAGCGCCTCGCTCAACCCGTCGGGACAGATCGGGCGTCATGTCTTCTACCGCTGGCGTGGGGACAACGGCGAGCCGGGCGCCTTCACCACGCGCTATTCGGGGCGCGAGCCGCTGATCGCGGCGTGGACCGCGCGCCCCGCCGCGCCGGACGGAGCATTGCCGGGGCGCGGCAGCGATCCGGTGATGCGCGGTCTCACGACTGCTGCGGCCGCAACCGACGGCGCGCCCGAGGCTGCCACGCCCGACGCGGCAGGTCCGGCACCGGCCCCCACCCCGTTCAGGGCGCGGCCTCTGCCCATGGCTGGCAAATTGGCGGACGCAGCGCAGTGAGACCGGCCTTGCGGGGCATGATCGCGCTTGCTTCGGGCACCGCGCTCGCCGCCATGCCGATCGCTCCGGCTGCCGCACAGGCCGCAGGGACGGATGCGGTCGCCGGTTTCGAATCCGCAGGCGAGCTTCTGCGCAAATGCCGCGAGAGCTCGAGCTTTGCGAAGAACTACTGCTTTGCCTACCTCGCCGCCGTCGCCGATGCGGCGCGCGCTTACCGGGTGTGGACCGGCGGGGGCGACCCTTGCCTGCCGGCGGGGCTCAGCTTGGGCCGCCTCGCCGATGTCTTTGCCGCCTATCTCGTGGCCAATCCCTCGCAGACGCGGGCGCAGGCCGCCTCGGTGATCGTCGCCAGCCTGCAGGAGAGCTTTCCCTGCGCGCCCCCGTCGCCGGCATCTGCACCCATCCCTCCCGGGCCGGCCGCTTCTGCCGGTTCAGGACAAGGCGCGCCAGATGCCGACGATGCCGCCCCACAGCAGCACGGGCAGCCCTAGCCACAGCATCAGCCGCACCGGCCGCGAAAACTTGGTCTGCTTGCGCGCGCGCACCTTGCGCCGCGAACGCCGCCGCACCCTGCCCCGCACACCGCCACCAGGTTCGGGTGCGGGATCCTGCGTAAGGCCTGTGTCGCTAATCATCTGCCAATCCCGACCTGTTTATTCTTCATTGCCTGCGCCAGAACGTTGTGTGCCAGCCATCGCCGACGTTCGTCGAAACACATTGTTAACCTATCCTAGAGCCGCCCCGAGCTGTGCACACTAGGAACGGCGCAGGTCGGCAGGGGCCTTATCGCACATCTGACGGAACAACCGAACGCCAAAGCTTTCGGACAGCCTGAAAGGTAGCAGGACCGTGTATATCGAACCGAGCAACACCTTCCAGCTTCAGTCCATTGCGCGGGGCGCGGGAAGCGGATGGCCAGTGGCGCTGTCGCGCTTGCTCGACATCCTGATCGCCTCGCTTGCCATGATCTTCTTCCTTCCGCTGTTCGTGCTGATCGCGGTCGCCATCAAGATCGCCGATCCCGGCCCGGTGTTTTTCCGCCACCGGCGCGTGGGATTTGGCGGGCGCACTTTCGGGTGCTGGAAGTTCCGCACGATGGTGGTCGACGCGGAGGCGCGGCTCGAGAAGATCCTGCTCACCGATGCGGCCGCCGCGCGCGAATGGGCCGAGCACCAGAAGCTCACCTACGATCCGCGCGTCACAAGGCTGGGCAACTTTCTGCGCCGCTCCAGCCTGGACGAGCTTCCCCAGTTCTTCAACGTGCTGATGGGCGAGATGAGCATCGTCGGCCCGCGCCCGATCGTCGAGACCGAGGCGGCGCGCTATGGCCAGCACTTTGCGCTCTATTGCCGCGTAAGGCCGGGCATCACCGGGCTGTGGCAGATCTCAGGGCGCAGCGACATCCACTACTTCGAGCGCGTGCTGCTCGACGTGCGCTATGTCAGCAGCCGGACCATGCTGCGCGATCTCAGGATCATCGTGCTGACTGTGCCGAGCGTGCTCGCCGCGCGCGGATCGAAGTAACCCCGCAGCCCTCCTGCGGCCGCCCCGAACATTGACGAAGGTTGGCTTTGCGCCAGCTGCGGAAGGCCATTCCTTGCCCGAAATCCTGACCCAATCGCTGTTCACCGAGTTTTCGGCCCTGCTGATCCTGGCAGGCGCGATCGGCTTTGCCGGTCACCTGCTCAAGCAGCCGCTGGTGGTGAGCTACATTCTCGTCGGCATCATCGCCGGGCCGGCGGTGCTGGGGATCGCACAGTCCGAAGGGCCGCTTGAACTGCTGTCCGATCTCGGCATTGCGGTACTGCTGTTCCTCGTCGGACTGAAGCTCGATTACCGGCTGATCCGCTCGCTGGGGCTGGTGTCGCTGACGACGGGGCTCGGGCAGGTGCTGTTCACTTCGGGCTTCGGCTTCCTGATCGCGCTTGCGCTCGGGTTCGATACGGTTGCCAGCCTCTACATCGCTGTCGCTTTGACGTTCTCGAGCACGATCATCATCGTCAAGCTGCTCAGCGACAAGCGCGAACTCGATTCCCTGCATGGCAAGGTCGCGCTGGGTTTCCTGATCGTGCAGGACATCGTCGTGGTGCTGTCGATGGTGGTGCTCTCGACCATCGGGGTCGGCGCGGCGGCGGAAGGCGAGGGAATGTCGGTGGCTGGCGCGCTGACGGCAGGCGCGATCCTCGTTGGAGTGGTGATCCTCATCATTCGCTTCGCCGCCGACCCTGTCACGCGCCTGCTGGCCGAAAGCCAGGAACTGCTGATCCTGTTCTCGCTCGGTCTTGCTGCGCTGTTCGCGGCGCTGGGTGAATATCTCGGGCTGGGACTGGAGATCGGCGGCTTGCTGGCAGGCGCGGCGCTCGCCTCGACGCCGTACCGCGATTCGATCGCCTCGCGGCTTGCGACCTTGCGCGATTTCCTGCTGCTGTTCTTCTTCCTCGTGCTCGGCACCCAGCTGGAGCTCGACGTGCTGGGCGCCAATATCGGCGCGGCCCTGATCTTCTCGGCCTTCGTGCTGATCGGCAATCCGCTAATCGTGCTCACGATCATGGGCCTGCTCGGCTATCGCCAGCGCACCGGCTTTCTTGCGGGGCTGACGGTGGCGCAGATCAGCGAGTTCTCGCTCATCTTCATCGGCATGGGGGTGACGCTCGGGCACGTTACCGAAAGCGAACTCGGGCTGGTGACGCTGGTCGGCCTCATCACCATCGCCGCCTCCACCTACATGATCACCTATTCGCACAAGCTCTATCCGATCTTCGAGCCCTATCTGGGCCTGTTCGAGAAGGCCGACCCCAAGCAGGAAAAGCAGGAGGAGCGCGAACGCGAGCGGGCCGATGAACCGGCCGAGGCAATCCTGTTCGGCCTTGGGGAACCGGGCGAACGCATTGCCGAACAGCTTGGCAAGCGCGGCATCCGCTGGCTGGGCGTGGATCACGATCCTGCCACCGTCGAGGCATGGCAGCAGCGCGGGATCGAAGCGGTCTATGGGGACGTGTCCGATCCCGAATATCTGATCGGCCTGCCGCTCGCCTCGGCCAAGTGGATCATTTCCACGCTCAAGGACCACGGCCCCAACCTCAACGAACCCGACCCGCGCCAGACCCTGCTGAAGGTGCTCGCGATGGAAGACTTTCAGGGCAAGCTGGCGATCACCGCCTACGACCGGACCGAGGTGGCGCTGTTCGAGGAAGCGGGCGTGGACGTCATCCTCGACCCCTTCGGTGCCATCGCTGCCGACGTCGTCGACCGAATCGCGCAAGGTGCCGGCGAGGAAGCGGAGGGCAAGCCGGAGCGCCCCCCTTGCGAGCCCCTCCCCGCGTGATCGGCAAAGGGATGCGGCCGTAGACGATGACGGCCCGCCTCCCCGCAAGGAGACGGGCCGCCTGACGCTGCGCACGGGCAACGATCAGACCGACTTTACCGCTGCTGGTCGCGGTCCTGCTGGTTCTGCGGGTTGCTGTCGTTCTGGTTCTGGCGATTGCCATCCTGCTGGTTCTGCTGGCCTTGCCGACCAGAGCCCTGCTGGTCCTGACGGTTGCGGTCCTGCTGGCCCGGCTGACCCGACTGGTTCTGCTGTTCCTGCTGGCCCGGTTGGCGCTGCTGACCCGGCTGGTTCTGCTGCTTGTCGCGATCGTTCATCTTGAATCTCCTCGTCCCTTGTCGGTTCATGTCGTGGTGCCCAGCGAAGTGGGCAGAAAGGACTACAGCGTATCTTGCGGCGAGGTTCCGCCACGGGTTGCCTCGGCGACCCGGCAGCCGCACGAACGCGCCGCCTGGCCGCAAACTTGCGCAGGCTTCGGACAGGAGGTTGCGCCGATCGCGACCCTTTCGACAGGCCTTGGAGGGAATTGTTTCCGGCAAGGTCCAATTTTTATCGGGTGCCTTGCCGCATTTGCGGCTATGGAGGCGACCCGGAACCGGAGGTTGTGCCAACGGCACCTCTCAGCAATCCGGCCCCCGGCGCCCAACAGCGCGATCCTGCCGCTGCGGCGAGCCTATCCAGACGAGTTTTCCTCCCCATGACCTTCCCTGCCCTTCCCGCCACCGTCGAGGCCGCCCTCGCGGCACGCGGCTATGCCGCCGCCACCCCCGTCCAGGCCGAAGTCCTGCGCCCCGATGCGGCAGGCCGCGATCTGGTCGTCTCGGCACAGACCGGCTCGGGCAAGACGGTCGCCTTCGGGCTGGCGATGGTGCCCGAGGTGCTCGGCCCGGATGGCCGCATCGGCTTTGTGGAGGCTCCGCGCGCGCTGGTCGTCACGCCCACGCGGGAACTGGCCTTGCAGGTCAGCCGCGAGCTCGAATGGCTCTACGGCCAGACCGGCGCGCGGGTCGCGACCTGCGTGGGGGGCATGAACCCTTCGGCCGAACGCAAGATGCTCGGCTCGGGCCCGGCGATCGTCGTCGGCACCCCGGGCCGCCTGCGCGATCACTTCGAGCGCGGCGCGCTCGACCTTTCCGCCCTTGCCGTCGCGGTGCTGGATGAAGCCGACGAAATGCTCGACATGGGCTTTCGCGAGGAACTGGAGGCGCTGCTCGACGGCACCCCCGACACGCGGCGCACCCTGCTGTTCTCGGCCACCATGCCGCGCCCGATCGAGGCCCTCGCCCGCCGCTACCAGACGGACGCGCTGCGCATCGCCACCATCGCCGAAGGGCGCGGTCACGGCGACATCGCCTACCAGGCCGTCACCGTCTCCCCGCCCGAGATCGAGAACGCGGTGGTCAACCTGCTGCGCTTCCACGAGGCCGAAACCGCGATCCTGTTCTGCGCCACCCGCGAAAAGGTGCGCCACCTCCACGCGACCTTGCAGGAACGCGGCTTTGCGGTCGTCGCGCTGTCGGGCGAGCATTCGCAAGGCGAACGCAACCACGCGCTCCAGGCGCTGCGCGATGGCCGCGCGCGGGTGTGTGTGGCGACCGACGTTGCCGCGCGCGGGATCGACCTTCCGACCCTCAGCCTCGTCGTCCATGTCGAACTGCCGCGCGACGCCGAGACGCTCCAGCACCGCTCGGGCCGCACCGGGCGCGCCGGACGCAAGGGCGTTGCGGTGCTGATCGTGCCCTTCCCGGCCCGCCGCCGGGTCGAGGCGATGCTTGGCCGCGCGCAGATCACAGCGCAATGGCACGACGTGCCGGACCGCGAGATGATCGCGCAGCGCGACCGGGAGCGCCTGCTCGGCAAGCTGCTCGCACCCACCGAATTCGACGAGGCCGACCGCGACCTGGCCCGCCAGCTCCTCGCCGAACGGTCCCCCGAGGACATCGCCGCGATGCTCGTCCATGCCCACCGCGCGCGGATGCCCGAGCCCGAGGACATCCTTGCCCATTCGCGCGAGGCGCACAAGGAGCGCCATCGCCCCGGCTTCGAGGACACGGTGTGGTTCCGCATGGAAATTGGCCGCAGCGAGGGCGCCGACCCGCGCTGGCTCCTCCCGCTGATCTGCCGCCGCGGCCACGTGACGCGGTCGGAGATCGGCGCGATCCGCATCGGGCAGACCGACACCTGGTTCCAGATCCCCCGCGCCATCGCCGACAAATACGCCGCCGCCGCCGCCCGCACCGCCGAGGGCGAGGACGATGCGCTGCTGATCGAGCGTTCCGAGGCAGGCCCGCGCGAGGCGGCGCGCAGCAACCGCCAGCGCCGACCGTCAAGAAGCGCGGCCGACAACGCCTTCGTCAAGGCGAAGCCGGTCGGTCGCAAGATCGCCGGCAACGGCCCCGCCGCCCCGCGCCCGCCGCATACCGGGTCAGGCCCAAAACCGGGTAAGCCTGCACACAAGCACAAGCGCAAGTTCAAGCAGCCGTGATGCGGGAGGGGGTACAGGGCAAGAAGCTCTGATGCTCAGCCCACGCCGAACAGCACGCTGGCCGCAGGGCCTTGCGCCTCACCGCTTCACCGCGCGATCTCGTAGGGAACCACGCCCCTTCGCGACAGGTTGACCGCAATCGAACGGTCGCTCGGCGGGTAGGCGCGCTGTTCGCAATCGGGGCGTGGGCAGATGCGGCACGAGACGCCGATCGGCGTCACGGAACGAGCGGTCCCAAGGTCGATGCCGTCCGCGTAAATGAAGTCGCTGGCATGCTGGACCTCACAGCCCAGCGCCACCGCATAGCGGCGCGGATTTCGGTCGAATCGCCCGGCAGTCTTCACCAGACCCTTGGCAATCGAGACATAGCGGACACCGTCGGGGGTTTCGGCCAACTGGACGAGAATGCGGTCGGGAATGGCGGCGGCCTCGTGGACGACCCACAGCGGACAGGCGCCCCCGAAGCGGGCGAACTGCAGACGCGTGGCGCTGTGGCGCTTGGTGATGTTGCCCGCCATGTCGACGCGGCAGAAGAAGATCGGCAGCCCCCGCTCGCCCTCGCGCTGCAAGGTCGACAGCCGGTGGCAGGTCTGCTCGAAGCTGCTCTGGTATTGCAGCGCCAGCCGGTCGACATCATGCCGGAACGCGCGCGCCGATTTGCGGAAAGCGCCATAGGGCATGAGCACCGCGCCCGCCGCATAGTTCGCAAGCCCGATCGTCAGCAGTTCGCGGGCCGCATCGCTGCGCAGCGACGCCGCGCCCGCGATGTCGCGGAGCACACTGCCAAGACTGGTCGCGGCGACGTGATAGGCAATCTGGAACCGGACACTTGCCACCGGCTGCCCGGAATTGATCGCCAGCACGCCGCGCGCCTGATCGAAGTGCCGCAGATCGCCTTGCAGGTGCAGCTCGACCGCAATGCCGTGCTTGTCCTGCAGGTGTTCGCACAGGGCATTGGTCGACGGCACCCCGCCCTCGCCCGCAATGGCCGCCGCCAGATCCTCGGCCGCCCGGTCGATCGGATCGACATAATTGTTGGCGAGATGGAACCAGTCGCGCACCTCCTCCCACGGGAGCCGCACATCCTCGTTGAGGTCGACCGCGAGAGCCTCGTCGACCATCTCCAGACGCTGGCTCGCACCGCGAAACGCAGCGTGCATTTCCACGAAGCGCCGCGCGAAAGCAGGGTGCTGCTCGGCGAGCCGGGCGACAGTGTCGGCAGGGAGCGGCGCATCGAACAGCGGATCGGCCACCGCCTCGCGCAGCGCCAGCGCAAGCTGTTCGGCATCCGCGCGGGGAAAATCCTGCCAGTCGAGCGGGAACTGGGCCGCAACCCGTTCGACCAGCGCCGGCGTCAGGGGCCGGTCATCATGTTCGAGCTGGCTCAGATAGGACGCGCTGATCGCCAGCCGCCGCGCAAGCTCGACCTGCTGGAGATTGTGGCGCTCGCGCAGCATTTGCAGATGAGCACCTGCAAAGAGGCGTTGGCGTTTCGACATGCCCGGCAACATAATTCGCAAAGTTGGCCTTTGCAAATTTGCAACTTAACATTGGACGCCAGCCGCCCCTTGCGCGATCACGGCGCTCCCGAACGGGAGAACCGGCATGGCTACCAATGTTCTCGAACTGCACCGCAACCGCCTGCTGCCGCCGGGCCGCAAGCTCAGCGAAGCTGTCAGCATCGCAAGCCGTGAAGATATTGCCGAGGCTGCCGCAATGCTGGCTCTGGCCGGTCGCCGCGAGGGGCTGCGGATCATGGTGTGGCACGATCTGGCCACCTTCGAGCCGATGGTCGATGCTGCGGGCGATCCGCTCAACACGGGCGCCTTCGGATGGCGGGAACAGGATCTTGTCGCCTGGCAGTGCCGCGACACAATGCTGCGATCGCCCCTGGTGCGCGCATTGCGCGTCGAGAGCGACACCTTCTGGGCCGACCGCCACGGCATCCACACGCGCCATGACAACCGGGTTGTCGGTCAGATCGCCTGCGCTGATGTGGAGGCCGAAATCTGTGCCAGGGCGGCAATTCTCGTACCGGTGCATCAGGCCTTCGGTCAGGTCGGCGGGGCGATCCTCACCAGCATCGACGCCAGTGAGGAGGACCTGTCGTCGGCATGCGCGCGCGTGGCCGAGACACTGGCCCCCGCCATCGCGCGGTTCGTGCGCGGCTATGTCATGGTCAGCCGCGACGAACGCTATCTGCCCGACGACTGCACGCTGACCAGCCGCGAGCTCGACTGCCTCAACTGGATCGCGCTGGGCAAGACCGACTTCGAGATCGGCATCATCCTGGGATGCAGCCATGCCGGAGTGCGGTATCACGTGACCCGCGCCTGCGCGAAGCTGGGGGCGGTCAACCGCGCCCAATCGGTGTTCCGGGCTGCACAACTCGGCCTGCTCGGCACCCCCCGCGCCAGCGGTTCCCGCTAGACGGCTTGCCAGCGACTGCTTGCCCTCGCAGGGCCCGGCGATCCGGGCGGATGACGGGATCGCGATGATCGCCAGCCGTTTCATGCGCCTCTCGAACGGTCTCCGATATGACTTCGTCCGGGGCGAGACGCTGCGCAGCATCGTCCAGCCCGACGCCACCTAACGCATCTCGCCAAACTGGTGATCCGGGCGCTACATGGCCGCGCCGAAGGCCGCTCCGAAGGCGGCCAGCAGCCGGTCGCATTGCTGCCGGTAAGCGCCCGCGCCCGCATAGTCGCCCGCTCGCGCCGCGAGGCCGATCTTTCGCCTGAGGCTGAAATCGGCGAGCCCCACGAACCGCGTCCCGGCAATCTCCAGCGAGCGCGGCGCGACGGTGATGCCGAGTCCTGCCGCGACCATCGCCAGCGCGCGCTCGTCATTGTGCGACTTGAACGAAAAGCGCGGCCGCACCCCGCGCGACGTGAAGAAGGCGCTGGTCTCGCGCAGCCGCTCGCAGGATCGGCGCGCGATCATGACGTCGCCCGCGAGATCCTCGGCATGGACCACCGACAGCGTGGCGAGCCGGTGGCCTTGGGGCAGCAGAACGCCGTATCCTTCATGAAGCAGCGGGAAGATTTCCAGCCCGTCGGTGTCGTGCCCCGAATGGTCGATCAGGGCGCAATCGATCCGCCCTTGCCGTGCCGCGCGCAGCAGGGAGGCGGCGTCCTTCTCGACGATCTCGAGTTCGAGGCCGGTCAGCCTCTCGACCCCCTCGGCCAGCTTCGCGATCGGGAGCGTCGGCATGACGCCGAGGATGAAGGGCCGCGCCTTGGTGGCGAGGCCGGGGA
>ERZ1066121.1484-NODE-1484-length-17126-cov-5.551344_pt1 | contig 17126 bp, 8 predicted proteins | sample MGYA00382768_ERZ1066121 | MGnify/ENA primary metagenome ERZ1066121 (study PRJEB33369, sample SAMEA5778351) | biofilm metagenome | biome: Industrial cooling water; feature: Water cooling tower basin; material: Biofilm | place: United Arab Emirates | collected... | reverse complement strand
GTCAACGAGGCTTCGGCGCCGGCCTCTACCTGCTGCGTGATCTGCGAGTCGCGTTGCTCGGCGAGCTCGAGGAGCGAACGGATCACCTCGTAGCGCCGGCCCGCCGCAACCCAGTTCCAATACGCGCTCGTCGCCTCCACCGCGATCTTGAGGCGCGCGGCGTCGTAGGCGCGTTTCGCGGCCTGCCAGGCGAGATCGCTGCGCCGCCTGCCCGTGCGCCGGCTGTCGATGCGCCCGTCCCGCCAAAGGGGGACGACGATGCCCGCTTTCACCTCACCGCGACGCAAGGTCTCGAGGTAGCCGTAGTAGGGCGGGATGTCGCCTTGGCCGTAGCGCCAGCCGCCAAAGACGCTGATGCCCCAGAAAGGCGTCGCCTGTTCGAGCTTGGTTTCGACGTAGCCGTAGTCGTAATAGCCCACCGGAGCGAGATAGCCGCTAGCGGAGGCCTTGAGGTCGAAGACGCCGCGCGCTTCCATTCGCTTGCCTTCGGCGGCTTCGACCTTTTGGGCTTCGATGCGGAGCACGGGATAGTGCTTGTCCACCGAGCGCAGCACATCCTGCAGCAGGAGCGGTCGACCCCCTCCGGTGCGGGGATGAGGCTTCATCGTGAGCGGTTTCAGTTCGGCGCGCGAGGCTTCGGCAGCCTGCGCCCGCGCTCGTTCACGATTGCGTTCCTCGGCTTCGAGTTCCTGCGCCCGCGCCTGCAGGTTGCCCATGACGCAGACCAGGGGCACGATCAGCCCGCGGCCGACGTTCCTGCCCCATGACGATCGCTGCGTCGCCCTAAGCACCCGCAGGTCGCGTGACGGAGGGTGGGAAACCATTGAACTGCCTCCAGAGCTCGTAGCCTAGGGGTACACGGTTGAGCAAGACCCAGCCATTGGTCTGCACGCCTTGGCGAAGATAACGCGAGGGGGGCCACTTCTCGTCTTTGGCGTCGGGGATGATGACGATGCGGAAGTTGCCTTTGCCGTCGTCGGCGGCATCGATGAAGGCCACACGCCCGCCGAAGGTGCCGACCGCGACCGAAGGCCAGCCGGCGAACTGCACCGCGGGCCAGCCTTCGAACTGCAAGCGCACATGCCGACCGGGGGTCACCAGCGAAGCGTCGTTGCCATCAAGCCAGAGCTCGACGGCGCGGTCGTCTGTTTCGGGGACGAAGGCGACCAGCGGGTCGCCGCGCTTGACCTGTTGCGCGTGCTGAAATGCCAGCAGCTTGAGGATCGAGCCATTGCGGGGAGCACGCACCAGCTGCGTCGCTTGCCGGGCGATTCTTACGTCGATCTTTTGCAACTCCCCCCGAATCTTTGCGGCATCGCTGGTCGCCGACTCGCTCGAGGCCGTGGCGTTGTTCAGCTCGGCATCCCGGGTAGCGAGGGCGCGCGCCAAGTCCGCCTTTTTTGCTTCGAGCTCTCCGTGCGCGGCGTTCACCGCGGCCTCGGCCCTTTCACGGCCCGTACGGGCGCGCGTCTCTTCGAGTTGTGCCAGTTCGAGCTCCCGCTTTGGGGTCAACCCCTGCTCGAAGAGCAGACGCTGGCGTGCCAGTTGGAGCAGCACGGCTTCGACGTTGGCTTCGGCCGCGTGGAAGGCTTGCTCGGTCTCTTTGAGCTTTTGATTTGCGACACGGACTTGTGCCTCCGCCGACGCAATGCTCCCCTGCATGGCGCGCGTCACCGCACCGACCCGGGTCTCGAGAGCCTGGGAACGATTCGTATAGCTCTCGAGCTGCATTTCGAGCGCTTCTTTTTCTGCTTCGAGGCGCGAGACCAGGAGGGGGTCGTTGTCGCTCAACTCGAGGATTGGGTCGCCTTTGCGCACATGAGAGCCTTCGCTCACCCACCAGCGCACCGGCCGGCCGTCGACGGGCGCTTCGATGGTTTGCTGCCGCTCGGCGGGTGCGTAGGCGATGACCTGCCCGCTCCCGGTCACGTTCTGCTGCCAGGGCGTGACGATGGCGACGACGAAGAGAAAGAAAAAGGAAAACGTGAGCCACTGCGCCACGCGTCGCGCATTGCGTGGCGGAGGCACCAGACGCGCCGAAGGCAACTCGAAAACGAAGGGCGGCGGTGTTGGATTCTGACTAGGGATCATCGGACCCTTGCCTCCTTGAACATCGTCTCCAGTTCATCCTTGTTCCATGACGCGTCCAGCCTCGACCCTCAGGACGCGATCGCAGCGCTGGAGCACTTCCGGATCGTCGCTCACCATCACGAGTGTCCAAGGCATGGCGCGGTCGAAGATGGCATCGAGAACACGCAAACGGCAGCTCTGGTCGATGGTTCCGATGGGGAAATCGCAGACCAGAAATGCGGGCCTTCCCGCCAGGGCGCGCGCGAGCGTCAGACGCAAGGCCTGACCCGTCGAGAGCGGCGAGCCGCCCGAGACCAGGCGCGTGCTCAGGCCTTCGGGAAGTCGGTCCCGCTCTTCGTGCAAGCCTACGGCTGCGAGCGACTTCCACTCTTCTTCGGTGCCGATCCAGGGGCGGCCCATGCTCAAGTTGTCGGCCACGCTGCCTTCGACAATCTCCGCCTGTTTCACCAGAGCGACGCGGTCTCGCAAGTTGTTGAGGTGCAGCTCGCGGATGTCGCAACCGTCGATCTCGATCAGGCCATGGTGGGGATCGCGCAGGGCGAACATCGCGTCGACGAGCATGCTCTTGCCGCCGCCGCTAGGGCCGGTGACGGCGATGCGCTCTCCCGAATCGATGCGGAAGCTGACGTTTTGGAGTACCGCGCCGTGACCTTCGATGGCCAGGGAGACGTTACGGAACTCCATGCATGCCCCCCGAAGGTTGCTTTCGGGAGGACGATTGCGTCCTTCGTTGCGCTCGAGAGGCAGGTCGACCAAGAAGCCGAGCTTGTCGACCGCCGCGATCAGGTCGTAGAAGTTGTTGAGGTGTTTGCCCATCTTCGTCAGGGCGACGACCACCGCGGCGACGACGAGCTCCGAGGCGACGAGCTGGCCCAAGGTGAGCTGACGATGGATGACCAACCAGCCCCCCAAACCCAGGAGACTGGTGCTGGCGACCACCTGCAAAATCAGCGAGCCGATGATCTGCCGAAACACCACGCGGAAATGGTCGCGACGCGCGATCAAATACGCTCCCGCCAAAGCATCGACTCGGTGCCTGGCGAACTCGGGTGCACCGGCGAGCTTCATGGCGACCGGGTGTTGCACCATCTCTTCGAGCCAACTCGCGACTTTGTATTTGGTCGCGGACTCGCGAATCGACGAGCGGATGGCGCCGCGCCCCAGACCGAAGAAGATGAAGGCGATCACGCTGATCAGCACCACATCGAAGGCGAGCAGAAGAGGGTGATAGAAGGCCAAGAGCAGCAGACCGCCGCCGGCGCTGAGCACGTCTTCGACGCCGTCCACCAGCAGCGATGCGGTGGCTTTTTGTACGGTGAAGACGTCGAAGAAGCGGTTGACGATCTCGGGGCCATGCCGATGGTCGAAGACCGAGAGACGCACCCGCGGCAGCCGGTAAGCCAAATCGGCGACGACGCGCAAAAACAGACGCCGCTGCAGGATTTCGACGACCCAGGTCTGAAGTGCGCGCAAGGTAGCCGCAAAGAGCAGCCCGGCGAAGAGCAGCAGAACGAGGATGAACAGAGGCTGGACGAGGGTGCCGAAAGCGACGGTGTTGACCAAAGCCTGCACCGCGATCGGTGTACCCAACGCCAAGAGGCCGACGCCCATGGCGTAAAGGACTACAACCCAAACGTCCTGGCGCTCGGCGCGCAAGAGACCGAATAGCCGTCGCACTGGCGGGATGGGGGCACCCGGCGAGAGGGCGGACATTCGCAAGGTCTCGCCCATCGCCGAGAGGGGAGCGCCGGAATCGACGACGAGCCATTGAGTCTCGTCTTGCTCCGAGGAGGTGCCGACGTGCGCCTGCAGCGTCCTCAGACGAATCCAGCGCCCCTCCGCTTCGTCCAGGGTCTCGATACGGACTTTCCTGCCCCGGCGCTCGGTGATGAGAAAGGGCTCGCTCTGCGCGACGTCATAGCCGACTACTGGGCGCTCCGGGCCGATGGTCTGCAGGATATCCTCGGGCGTGCCGCGCACTTTGCGCACGCGCAGCGGAAAGCTCTGCGACGCCAGTTCGATCCAGCCTTGATACGCTTCGAGACCCTCGAGGCCTTGATCGTTGAGAGGATACGATTTGCGCAGGTGGTCGGAGCAAAAGCTCCGGAGCGCGTCCCGCTCATAAGGAGTCGAGGTCGCGGCCAAAAGGCGCTCGAGGAGCCAGGTGTAGCGGAGGGCGGGGTCGTGTCGCATCGGGTTTCATGAGCCTCAGCGAGGCGGCCGAGCCTTCTTCTAGAACGTGAGGGGCCGAGCGACAATAGACTGAGCTGGCGAAAAGGCCCGCGCTTTCCTCTTTGCCGAAGGTCTCGGCGCTCGCAGCGGCGCAAAACCCCGAGTTGAAAGCGATTTGACCTGCCGCGGGCCTTGTCTCGTGCGGAGCGTTGACTCTAGCTCCGGTAGGCTCATGAACGCGTCTGCATCCTCGCGCCACGTCCGTCCCGCTCCGAACGTCGCCATCATCGGAGCCGGGATGGCGGGCATCAGTTGCGCCCGCGCGCTCCATGAGCGCGGCTGGAGGGTTCGAGTTTTCGATAAGGCGCGTGGAGTCGGTGGACGCATGTCGACGCGGCGTCTCACTCCCTGGCATTTCGATCATGGGGCTCCGGCCTTCGAAGCGCAGGATCCGCTTTTCCGCCAGGCCTTAGGGCGCTGGGCGCGTGAGGGCTTCGTCCGCCCATGGCATGCGCGCTTGGCGAAGGTCGACGCCGAGGGCGATATTCAAGAAGCCGAAGACGAAAACCTTTGGGTAGGCATCCCGCGGATGAGCGCGTTGGTGCGCAGTTTGGCCTCGGGCTTGGAGATCGAATACGAGCAGCGCATTACCGCGCTCGTACGCCAGCAAGAGCAGTGGTATCTCGACACCGCGGAGGGCGAACGCCGCGGCCCCTACGACATCGTCGTCAGCGCCATCCCTGCCGAGCAGGCCGAGGCCCTGCTTCGCGGCACGAGCGAGCTGGCGGAACGTGTGGCTACCCAGAGCTTGGTGCCCTGTTTTGCGCTTTTGCTCGGTTACGAAGGCTCGCTCGATCTGGAATGGGACGGTGTGAAGTATCAAGCGCACCCCCTCTTGAGCCGAGCCTATCGCAATAGCGCCAAGCCTTTGCGTCCCGCGGAGGAGGCTTGGGTCCTCTACGCCAACGCGGCATGGTCGGCCGAACACGAAGAGAGCAATCCGGAGCGCCTAGGGCCTCTTCTGCTCGAGTCCTTTGCGGCCTCGCTTCGTCTGCAGCTGCCGACGCCGGCGTATCTCTCCCTGCACCGCTGGCGTTTTTCACAGGCGACGCAGGCCTTGGGCCCGAGCTGCCTCTTCGACTACGAGCAGAATCTCGGGGTTTGTGGCGATTGGTGCCTGGGGAGTGGGGTAGAATCCGCCTTCCTGAGTGGCTCCGCCATGGCGCAGCAACTCGTTTCCGATTAAGGCACTCTCATGCGTTTCTGCAGCCAGTGTGGGACCGAGCTCGTCGAGCGAATTCCCGAGGGGGAAGACCGCCTCCGCTCGGTATGCCCCGCATGTCATTTCGTCCACTACGTCAACCCCAAGCTGGTGGTGGGTTGTCTCGTTGAGGAGCAGGGGCAGATCCTACTCTGCAAGCGCGCCATCGAGCCGCAGCGAGGCCTATGGACCTTGCCCGCCGGCTTTCTGGAGATCGACGAGGGAACGGCCGAAGGCGCCGTGCGCGAGACCTGGGAAGAAGCCCGCGCCGAAGTCGAAGTCACCGGCCTGCACGCGCATCTCGACATCCCGCATATCGGCCAGGCCTACGTGCTCTTCCACGCCCGCTTTCGGCGCCCGGGCTACGGAGCCGGTCCGGAGAGCCTGGAAGTCGAAATGGTCCCGCTCGAGGCCATTCCCTGGGAGGAGATCGCCTTCCCCGTCATCCGCCTCAGCCTCGAACTTTATGTCGAAGATCGGCGCCGGGCGCAGCCGCATGTGCACCACGGCATCGTCCGCAAAAACGCCGCCCTTGCGACGCCCTATATGCACACCTCCTACGCGCTCGACGCGCATTTGGCACTGCCTCTACGGAGCTGAGCCCTCGTTCCGGAGGGCTCGGTGGGCCGGCGTGTCGCTCAGGAAGGGCAGGGTTTCTTCGCGTCGCAAAGCTTGTGGTCCTGCATGTAGCGCAGGTACTCGACGACACGGTCGAGTTCGGCGTCGCTGAGATGAGAGTTGGCCGGCATGGCGCTCCGGGCCCGGAAGCTGCGCGGGTTCTTCACGAAGGCGCGCACATTTTCTTCACTCCAGTATTCCAGGATGTTCTTCGGCGCGTTGAGCTCGGGACCAACGGCGCCACCGATGAGATTGACGGAGTGGCAGGACATACAGTGCGTGCGGAAGGAGTGGAAAGCAGGCAGCTTTTCGGCATCCTTGGGCACGGCGGCGCTGTATTCCTTTTGCAGGTCGATGAGCTCGATCTCCACGAGGTTGTAGGGCCATTTGAAGCGAAGATCGTCGGCGGGGACATCTTTCCAGACCACGTAAAAGGGCTCGGGCGTGATCTCTTTTTTGCCATGCGCGAAGCTTTTCCACTTCTTCCCCGAGGGCGCATCGAGGTCGCGGAACACGACAAAGCCTTTGCGCGCCAAGGCGAGCGAAAGCGGCATGGTGGCGGCATAACCGTCGGCGCAGCGGAACATGATCTGGGCGTCCGCCTTCTTGAGGGCCTCCATCTGCGGAATACGTCGCAGCACCGCTTCGAGCGCATAACCCTCGAAGCGCGCCGGGCCGCCGTAGTCGGGCACATCGCCGACGCGGACCTCTTCGACCGGGATTTTGGGCTGCAAGGTGGCCAGCCGGCTCAGCTCCATCGAGGCTTCTCCGGTATTGGAAGGCTGCGCGGCGCTTTGGCCTTTATGCACCTTGCCCTTGGGTCTCTCGCCTCCGGGCGGGCAGGCCGCGAGGGCTAGGAGCAGACTCAGCAGGGAGAGCAAGCGAAGCTGGGGGCCGAGGGCCAGAGGTCGACTGGGCATGATGCGCCAGAGCTAGCAAGTTTTGCTCCCTGCCGGTAGCGAAGCCGCGATCAGGTGCAGACGCGGTTTTTGCCCGCCAGCTTCGCCCGGTAGAGTGCCTCGTCGGCGCGGCGAAAGAGATGCTCGGCGTCGCGCGCGCTCGAAGGGAAGGAAGCGACACCGACGGAGATGCCTGGCCGGAGAGGAACTCCCTCGTAGGCGAAGGCGTAGTTGGCAATGGCGGCCAAAATCTCTTCGCCCACGGCCACCGTTTTGGTCAGGTTCGAGTCGGGCAGCGCCGCGACGAACTCGTCGCCACCAAAACGCGAGGCGATGCCGCGGTGATCGAGCACTTCGCCGATCACATGCCCGGCCTTGCCGATCACATAGGCGCCGAAGAGGTGGCCGTGGGTGTCGTTGATGGCTTTGATTCCGTCCAGATCCATTACCAAAAGCCCAAGGGGCTGCTGTTTCTGCCGAGCGATGCCGAGGAGGATCTGCAGCTCTTGATCGAATTTGCGCCGCACATAGAGGCCGGAGAGCTCGTCGATGTTGATGAGGCGTTCGACCACCGCATCGAAGGCCTGCTCGAGGGCGTCTTGGACCTCGAAGCGCGTCACCGTAGCGCCGAAGGTGATACGGTCGCCGGGACGTAGCACCGCCTCCTGGCAACGCTGGCCGTTGACCAAGGTGCCGTTGGTGCTCTCGAGGTCGACCACCGCCCAGCTGTCGCCGCGGTCCTCGATGCGTGCGTGATGGAAGGAAACCCCCGGGTCGCTGAGCAAGATGCCAGCGTTCGGGTCACGACCGATGAGGAAGGTCTGGCTGAGCACCTTGCGCATGCCCACGTGTTGTCCCGAGAGCACGACCAAACAGGGGCGATGGGCGGTGCGCACGGCGGCCGCGATCTTGGATTGGAGATCGTGGTGCGTGTCGAGGCGGACGGTCGAGTGGCCGCCGCCCCGCTGCTTGACGCCTTCGTCTTCGCTCACCCCCCTAAGGTAGCATAAAGCGTATGGCACGTACTCCGCTTGCAGCGCGGAGACCGCGAAGGAGCGAGCGCCCCGCTCTGGTCGGCCGGAGCCCGCCAGAGCGCAGGCTCATTGGATGCGCATTTTCTGGCTGGCGCTGCGCCCGAAGGTTTCGGGGTGGTACATTTCCTCCGCTTTCGCCGGCGGGATCACGAAGTCGCCTGGGGTGGTCGCGCGCGCCAGATAGCTATATTCGTGGACGCCTTCCCAAAGCAGGGTGGTGAAGGCCTCGACCCGCTCGTCGCGGAAGTTCTGGTGCTGAAACCAAGAGAAAAAGCTGGGCCAGCTAGCGGCGATCTTCCCGCGGCGGCCCGGGAGGGGTAGGGCATCGACGGGGGTCGTCGCGCTCACCTTGAGATCGCCTTGCAGGGCCTCGAGGCCCGCCGGCAGCGGATCGACGAGGGCCACGTGGTAGCGCCGGTCGGAGGCCACCATCTGGATGCGCACCCGCACCCGCGCCCCCGCGCGCACGCGGTAGCTGCCGTCGCGCTCTTGTTTGACGTCGTCCGGGTGGTCGACGGCCTCGTAGCGCCGCTCCACTGTAAAGCCATAGTCGGCCGCGCCGACCTTCAGGTCGCGTGGCGCATAACGCAAGCCGAGGCGGTAGTAGAGCCGGCCTTTGCCTTCGCGGTTCAGCAAGAGCTCCGCTGTCTTGGTCGAGGCGATGCGGAGCATCGGCAACTTCAGGTCGACTTCCTCGTTTTTATGCCCCTGGAAGCGTTGCTGGAGCAGCCCTTGCACGCCCAACCAGGCGCGCGCCGTGAACGCCGGCGGCGTTTTCTCGAAGCTCTCGAAGTAGTGCCCGAGGGCCAGGAGCACGAAGACGTTTTCCTGCGTGCTCGACCATTTGCCGCGGACGCGATGCGCGAGCAGGCCGCGGAGCAGCTTGGGGATGAGGTCGCTCTGCGGCTGATCGTAGATGAGGGCCTCGAGCATCAGGGCATCGACGCGTCGATCCGAATGCAGGAGCAGATAGGCCCCGTCGCCGTAGGAGGTGACGAAATGCGCGTTGCCGGCGGTCTCGCTGACGCGGTTGCCGAGATGACGACGGAGGGCCTCGCGTTCGCTGCTGGCTCCTTTGTCGTCGTGCAGGGTGGGGAGCAGCCAGGCCAAAGCCTCGAGGGGCTGCTCTTCGATCTTGGCCTCGCGCAGAAGCGCGCGCGCCGCTTTGGGGTCGGCATCGCCCATCCGGCGCCGCACTTCGAGCGCGTAGGCGCGGATGCTCCGCTTCACTTCGGCGGGATAGTCGGACGGGAAGCGATTCGCCACTTCACGCAGGTACGCGCGACTGCGTTCGAGGAGCTCGGCCGGGACGGCAAAGCCCTTGCTCTTGGCGAGCGCCGCTGCATGCGCGACGTGGACGCTGACGAAAGGCCAGGAAGGATCCCCCCGGCGCCAGAAGGGAAAACCGCCGTCGCCATTTTGGAGCGAGCGCAGGGCCTGCAGATCGCGCTCGACCCGCGCTTTCATCTCGCCGGCTTTGTCCTTCGACTCCGGAGCCAGCGCCGCGAGCGCGTCGCCGAGGGCTGCGATCGCCAGCACCCGCGAGGCGAGCTGTTCGCCGCATTCGAAGGGGTAGCCGACCAGGTCGAGGAAAGCATCGCTGAGCGAATGCAGTTGGGTGGAGGCGAGGCTCAGCTCGAGGCCGCCGAAGTCGGGCATCGCGTCGCTAGGCAGAGCGAGGGGTTGCGCCAAGGCTTTGTTCTCGACGACGCCGTAGGTGGCGAAGGCCTCGGTGGTTGCCGGCGTCCATACCGGCAGGCGAATCTCCGCCGCGTCTTGCACGCCCGCCGCCGCGGCGCCCACCTGCACGAGGGCCTGGCCGGCACCCTCGGTCTCCGCCGGGAAACGCAGCTCGACGCGCTCCCGGGCGCGGAGGTGCAGCTTGCGTCCGGGGCTTCCGCTCAGCTTGAGGTTTTGGCTGCGCAGCGCGACCTGGACGTCGAGCTCGCGACCCGATTGGTTCTGCACGACGACCGGCAATTCGAAGCGGTCGCCGTAGTTGAGGAAACGGGGTGCCGAGGGGCGCACCATCAGCGGCAAGCGCGCCGTGAGCGTGCTCTCGCCTTTGCCGAAGTGGCGCTCGCCTTGGACGGCCGCAGCAAAAATCCGGTAGCGCGTCAGGTTGTCGGGCAATCGGATCTCGACCTCGGCTCGCCCTTGTGCATCGCTGCGTAAGGCGGGCGCAAAAAGCGCGAGGGGGGTCAGGTCTTTGCGTAGCGCGATCGCTTTGCCTTCACTCGCGCCCTCCCCACCCGGGGCCATCTTCTTTTGTGCCATTCGGGGCGCGGGTGCGGCCTCGGCGTCGGCAGAAGCCGCCATCGAGCGCATCACCGACTGCTCTCTCATCCCGCCTGTGGCGGCGCCATTCTGCTTCAGGGGGTCGCCGAGCTGCACGAAGGAGCGAAGGCGGTAATCGACTACTCCGCTGGGGCGCTCTTCGTAAAAGACCTTGAGCGGATCGGCGAAGGCATAGCCGCTCAGCGCCAGCACGGCCTCATCGACGACGACGACCGCGACCTCCGCATCGCTCACCGCCTTGCCCTCTGCGTCTTTGACCTCGACCGCGAGTTTGGTTTTGCCCCCGGGTTCGAGTTCGCGCTGGGCGGGCGTAAGCCTCAAGCGGAGCGCTCGTTCACGCAGCGAGACGGGCAAAGAGAGCGTTCCGCTCGCGAAGGCAGGGCGTCGAGTCTTGCCCTCGACGCTCGATCCGGCGAGGTCGACTTGAACGTGGACGTTCGGCAAGTCGCCGGATCGGATCGGAATCCGCAGGGTATAACTCGGACTGCGCATGGAGAAACGCATCTCTTTGCGGATCCCGTCGCGGCGTAGCGTCATGATCGCTTCGGCGGGATAGAAGGGCGACTGAACCAGCACTTTGGCCTCTTCGCCCGGCCGATACTCCTTCTTGTCGGGGATGAGCTGCACATTTTGCTGCCCGAGCTCCCGCGAAGGCGGCATCTTGCCGCCCGCCACCCAGACCTGCGCCTCGCTCTGGTTGGTGCGCCCGGCCTCGTCGCGAACCAAGGCGGTGATCTTGTACACCCCACCTTCCTTGGCTTGGAAGCGGCAGTCCGCCGCCTCTTGTCGCGAACGCAAGGTGCAGCTTTGGGAGGCCTTCTCCTTTTGCTTCCACTCGTCGCCTTCCTGCTCCCAATCGAGACGTGCGCTGCGGATCTCGACGCTGCGGCCGGCGACCGCCTTGCCTTCGGTGTCGACGACGATGCTGCGGACCTCGATCGTCTCGCCTTGCCCAAGGAAGGCTTTGGCGAGCTTCAACCCGACGTACACCGAAGCCGGATGCACTAGAAGCGTCGTGCGACCGCTCCACTCCTGACGGTTGACGTCCTGCACGCTGGCTTCGGCCACCAGCGACTGCGGCTCGGGCGGATTGGAGGCGACGAAGTCGATGCGCAGACGATGTTTGCCCTGACCGTCCGTACGCGCCCGATAGACCAGGGTTTTGGGCGGCGGCGCAGGTCGCCAGAAGAAGGGCTCCCACCAGGGGCGATAACGCCCAAACTGATATTCTTCGTGATTCGGCGGCCGGAACTCGGCGACCGTCGACTGCAGCTGCCAACGCGCCTCGGCGTTGGCCAGGGCTCCGCCGGCGTAATACTTCGCCTCGAGCTCGACCCAGCCTCGGGCGCCGATACGATGCGGCGCTTCACTGTTGCGCACGCTGACCTCGTATTCGGGCCGCCGGAACTCCTGGATCTGGAAGGAATGCACGTAGTCGCCCCCTTCCAGCGAGGTCGCGGCCTTGAGCTCGACGCGGGCGTAGCCGAGGTTGGGCGTTTCAGGCAGCGCGAAGCGGAGATCGAAACCGCCCTGTTTCGAGAGCGAGGCCGTGCCTTTGCCGATCTCTCGCTCCTGCGAGTCGACGACGCGGTAGCTGAGCTTGCTGACGCTCTGCGGCGCCCGCGGCTCGCCCGGGTCGCGGGGCTGGAAGCGACGCAGCCAGCCCTTGAGATGCACGCTTTCGCCCGGTCGGTACATCGCCCGGTCGTCGAAGACGAACCAGCGCAGAAACTCGCGTCCGCTTTGCGTCTTCCAGTTCGAGCTCTCGCTCCAGAAGTCGGTGAACTCGGGCAAGAGGGCTACATCCTTGCCGCGCCGTGCGATCAGCATGCCGCCGCGTCCGCCCTGCGCCGGCAGGGGCAAGCTGGCCAAGGCCCCCCGAGCGCTGCGCTGCTTGCTTCCGCTGGGCAAAAGCTCGAAGTCGACGTCGCTAAGCGCCGCACCGTCTTTGAGCGAGGTCGCCCAGGCCCAGAGCTTCTCGGCGTCGACGAAGGCGTCGAGGCCGATCGCGGTCGACTGAAACCAGAAGTGCGTGCGCGGCGCTTCCATCCCCCGGTAGGGACCTTGATTTTTGACCCCCTCGCTCTCCAGCAAGACGAGCACATGACCCCAGCGTTGCGGCAGCGCCGACGAGAGGTCGATCACGCTTTCGCTCCACTCGTCGGCCGCTCCCTCGAGCTTCTGCGTCCGCTCCCAGAGCTTGGTGCCCGGAGGCTCGGGCCATCGTCTTTCGTTGGCGACTTTGCGCCCAAACGCGAGGTAGGCAGGCCAATCGCTCGCTTTGACGCGGTAAACCCGCAGCTTCACGCGCGGCACGTTGACGCTGGAGAGGTGCACTTGCGGCTTGTCGAGGCGCGGGTCGCCGACGACCATGCCCGAAGGGGCCATCATCGCCGCGGGCGCGCTTCCCATCCGGAACTCACGCGTCTCGGCTTTGCCCAAGCGCTGCCCAAAGGTATCGACCAAAGCCTCTGGAAAACGCACGCGGTAGGTGGTGCGCCCGCGGGAGCGACCCTGGATCGAGATCGCGTTGCCGTAGATCTCCACTTTGCTCTCCGGCAGCTCCGGCTCGATGACTAAGGCTTTTTTGTCGAAGCGCGCAGGGTCGAGAGGATTGTTGAAACGCACATACCAGGCCGAAAGGGGAGGGCACTCCTCGGGGCGCTGGCAGTTGCTCTCCTCGATGCGCAGCCCGGCGTAGGTGCGAAAGCGAAACGACTGCTCCCGCTCGGTTTGCAAGGGACCTTCGGCCGAAGGCGCACCCGCGGCGAGCACGACCTCGACTTCGCTATCGCTCGGCAGGGCTTCGGCCGGCTTGAACAAAAGCCGATGCGTCGACGAGGAAGCGGCGAGCAGCGTCCGCAGCGAGGATTTGGCGGGGATTTCCTTGGCCTCGGCGATGCGAACTCCGTAGGTCTTGCCGCCGGCGCGGAGACTGAGTTTAGGCAGCAGCGCGCGCGCATCGACCTTCTGGTCGAAGCCGAGCATCAAGACCTCGTCGCGCCGGGCGGGTTCTCCTTGCGGCCAGCTCTCGACCAGGCGCGGGGGCGGCGTGCGAAAGCTCCAGCGCTTGCCTTTTGCGAGGCGAAGTCCTTCGGCCGAGCGCGTCCCGGCGGGCACCTCGACCTCATAGGAGGTGGCCATGGGCATGCGCGCGCTGTTCTCGAAGACCAAGGTCTGCGTGCCGAGCCAGCGCCAGCGGCCCGCCACTTTGGGCGTCAAACGCAGCGGCACCTTGCTCGCGGCATCCTGCTGCGAGCTGAGCGCCACCATCGGATGCGAAAAGGTGATCGACACCTTGGGCGCCAGCTCCACCTTGCCTTGGGGCGCGACCCGCAGCACCTCGAGACGCCCGCCCTCCGCCTTGGGCTTGGCGCGCATCGCCTCTTTGGGAGGGAAGACGGCCTCTACCTTGCGCTCGCCGCGGGGAGGGGGCTGCGAAGGGCCACGCAGAGCCAGGGCCTTGGCTTTGGTGTCGGCCGGCATCGCCGGCAGGCGCGCCAGGAGCTTTTGCTGCTCGCTCGGCGTAAGCGCCTGGCCCTCGACGGCTTTGTTCGGGGTCTGCCTTTCGCTTCCGCCCTGGCCCTCTGCGAGTTCGCCGACCCGTAAAATCAGCCCTTCTTCGTCGGCTTCGACCCCTTGCAGGGCGGGCGGATCCCCTTTGTTTTGCCGCGAGAGCTCTTTCAGGGGGCCGGAGCAGTTGCCCAGCCACAGGCATGCGAGGAGAGGATAGGTGCCGGCCCGGCGCGAGAACGCCGTCAGGAAGGTGGAGGTCGACATAGGCTGCGAGGGGATTCCTTTTCGACGGCAGCCTATGTCGAGCATTCAGGCCGATGCAATCGCGATCGGAGCAGGGAGCGCGGAAAAGCGCGGCTCCCTTTGGAACGCGAAGCGATCAGCGCGTCACGAGGTAACGCACTTGCCCGTTCGCCCCCGCGTAGGCGAGATGAATGCGGCCGCGGGCATCGAGGGCCAAGGCCGTCCAAGCGCCCGTCGAGACCGCCACCGCACCCGAGGGAACGACCGTACGCAGCTCCCAACCATCGCCCTTGAAATAGGCGTAGCGGAGCGCCGCGTTGTTGGCCCCACCCGCACTGCGATCCAGATAGGCGATATGCGGCCGATCCTGGGCGTCGAGCGCTAGCGAGGGCCCCCAACCGGTGTCGCCCTGCACGTCGATGCTCTCGATTTTCCATTCGCTCCCCGTCCAATAGGCGTATTTCAAATCGCCCGCCGCCGGATCGCTGTACGCGACATGAGGCCGTCCGGCGCTATCGATGGCCAGGGAGGGATAGAGATAACCCGTGCCCGTCGTCAGGCTCGCATCGACATCCGCCGCGTTCCAGCTGCCCTCGGTGAAGCGGCTTTGCCTCAAGCTCAGGCCTTGAAGGGTACGCGCCTCGTACATCACCCAAGGCGTCCCTTGCGGGTCGAGAGCGATCGCGGAGCTGCCGCCTACACTGGTATCCGTCAGGGCCGCCGGCCCGACGACCTCGAAGTTCCAGGTCGCACCCATGCCGGTTGCCAAGACCAGACCGGCGCGCTGATTGCTCCCCGGCGTGCCGTCACGATAAGCAAGCTGGACTCCGTTGGCCGAAAGCGCGATCGCGACCTGCGGCCCAAGGAGCGCCGCCGTCTCCGCGACATCGGTCTGCCAGCTCTGACCCTGCCGCGAGGCATGAACGATGCTCGTCTGGCCGCCGCTCTCCGGTCGCGCGAAGGCCACATGCGGCACTCCGTCTGCACCCAGGGCGAGTTCGGCCTCGAAGCCCGCCGTCGCCCCCTCGAGGCTAGCGAGGGTTTCCGCCGTCCACTCGCTTCCGGACCAGATCGCGTAACGTAGCCCTCGCGCGGCCACCCCATTTGCGCTCGCCTGCACATCGTAGCGATAGACGAGATGGGGCCGGCTCTGCGCATCGACGCCTAGCGAGGGATGCGGCCCATGAGCCGTCGCGTTCTGCGTCAGTTCCGCGTCGACGGGCGAGGCCGTGCCTTCTCCGTCCCAGAGGTCGGGGCAACAACCGCTCGCGCAGGGGCTAAAGCCTTCGCGGCATGCACTCGCTGTGCAGCGCTCCTCGGCGCAAGCCACGTCGCTGACGCCGATGTTCGGGCAGACCACACACTGGCCACCGCAAGCGCGCTGCGTGCTCCCGCAACTCAATCCGGGCGTCGACGCATCGGCGTCCGGTAGCGGGAGCTCCGGTTTTTCGTCCGAGCCGCAGGCCTCGAAACAAGCGAGCAGCAGGAGGCAGGGAAGAAGCTTCAAGAAAGGATGAGTTTGTCGCATGAATGCTCTCACGGGGCTTCAGCCTACTGGGCCCGGGCGCGGCTGCAAACTCTCTTGCGCGGAAGGTGGGATGCGCTCCTACATCATCTTCGCCGCGCGGCGAGATATGCTAGGCCCTCGAGACGATGAGGAAACATCCTATTTTCTTCGCCAACGAGACGCATCATGGGCAAGAGCGCCTGCAGGTCCTCGACAAATTCTCGGGGAGTCCTTTCGCCGAGACCTCCCTCGCCTCGGCGGAGATGCTGCGCGAGGCAGGAGCGCGCGCGCAGGCCGCAGTGCCAGCGATGTCGCGACTCCCGACCCACCGTCGGCGGAGCGTCCTCGAGTTTTGTGCCGCTCGCCTCGAGGCGAGGCGCTCTGAGTTCGTCGAGGTACTGCGGGCGGAAGCGGGCAAAGTCTTGCGCGACGCGGAGGGCGAAGTCTCGCGTGCGATCGACACCTTTCGTTTCGCCGCGGCCGAGCTCTTGCGTCCTCTGGGCGAAGTTCTTCCTCTCGATGCTTCCCCGCGCAGCGAGGACTACATCGGCATGTGGAAACGCGTGCCCATCGGTCCTTGCCTCTTTATCTCGCCCTTTAACTTTCCCCTCAACCTGGTCGCGCATAAGGTCGCTCCGGCCCTCGCCGCCGGCTGCCCTTTCGTGCTCAAGCCCGCGTCGATGACCCCTCTGAGCGCGCTGCTGCTCGGGGAGATCTTGGCGGAATGCGATCTTCCGGCAGGCGCGTTTTCGATCCTGCCTTCTTCCCGCAAAGAGGCCGAGATCCTGACAGGCGATCCCCACTACCGCCTCTTGAGCTTTACGGGTTCGGCCAAGGTCGGCTGGGCGCTCAAAGAACGCGCGGGCAAGAAAAAGGTTATCCTCGAACTCGGCGGCAATGCGGCGGTCATCGTCCACGCCGATGCCGATCTCGACGACGCGGCCGAGCGCATCGTGGCGGGAATCTTCGCGCAGTCTGGGCAGAGCTGCATCAGCGTGCAGCGGGTGTATATCCACGCCTCCATTTACGAAAGCTTCCGCGCGGCCCTGCGGCAGCGCGTGGCCAACCTGCGCTCGGGAGATCCCAGCGATGCCGAGACGGTCGTCGGCCCGATGATCTCCGAGGCCGAAGCCGAACGCCTCGAAGGCTGGCTCCGCGAGGCCTGCGAAGGCGGCGCGAAAATCCTCTGCGGCGGTTCACGCCAAGGCGCGCTCTTCGCCCCGACCTTGGTCGAAGACGCACCCCAAGGCAGCGCCCTAGCGCAGGAAGAAGCCTTCGGTCCCATCGCTTTGCTCTTCCCCTATTCCTCCTTTGAGGAAGCCATCGGCCTGGTGAACGGCAGCGCGTACGGCTTGCAAGCCGGTGTGTTTACTCGCGACTGGACGCAGGTACTCGAGGCCTGGGACCAGCTCGAGGTCGGCGGCGTTTTGGTCAACGACGTGCCGACCTTCCGCGTCGACCACATGCCTTACGGGGGCGTCAAAGAC
>ERZ1066121.1483-NODE-1483-length-17130-cov-8.830395_pt1 | contig 17130 bp, 17 predicted proteins | sample MGYA00382768_ERZ1066121 | MGnify/ENA primary metagenome ERZ1066121 (study PRJEB33369, sample SAMEA5778351) | biofilm metagenome | biome: Industrial cooling water; feature: Water cooling tower basin; material: Biofilm | place: United Arab Emirates | collected... | reverse complement strand
GATGAGCATCACCAGCGATGTGAATGCCGTGCTCGGCACGCGCACGGTGGGATCGAACGGCGGCCGCTATGCCATCGTCGGCCCCGGCTGGCGCGGCGAGCTGCCGGCCGGCGTGGAGAAGGTCGTCAGCCAGTCGAACGATGCCTGGCTGCTGGTGCGCGTGGTGGTGAACGGGGAGGCCGATCTGCCTGCCGCCGCCGATGCCCTCACCCGCTACACGCTGTCGGCCACTGGCAGCGGCCGTCCGCTCGATCTGAGGCTGCCGATGCAGCCCGACGGCCGGGCGTTCCTCACCGCCATCAACACCGCCATCGAACGATCGGGGGATGCGCTGCTGCAGGACCGCGCGCGGCAGTTCGCCGATCAGGGCATCGGCCAGGCCTGGGAGGCGCTGCCCCCCGAACTGCAGCAGCGCTGGAACGACAGCCTGCCGGCGCTGATCGCCGAACTGAAGCGCGGCCTGCCGAACAACGAATCCGTGAACGGCTGGATCTATCCCCGGTTCAACATGGCGCTGTATGGCGAGGATGATGATCTGCGCAGCGTCATCGCGCTGGCCGGCCTGGCGGCGCTGCCGCGGGTGGAGGCGGTGTATGTCTCGTCCGCCAGGGATGGCGAGGGCCAGGTGCTGACCGGGAAGAAGAGCTGGCGCCTGAAGATCCCGGCCGGGCTGCCGGTGGGCGGCTTCTGGTCCCTCACCATGTACCAGCAGGAACCCGACGGGCGGCTGTTCTTCGTGCCCAACGAGCTGAACCGGTTTGCCGTGGGGGATCGTTCGCAGCATCTGGTGCGCTATCCCGATGGCAGCATCGAGCTGTTCATCCAGCACGCGAAGCCCTCGGGCGAGCGGGTGGTGAACTGGCTGCCCGCCCCCAAGGGGCCATTCGTGCTGATCTTCCGTGCCTATCTGCCGGGCGCCGGGCTGCTGGATGGCTCGGTGCGCCTGCCGCCGGTGACCGAAGGCGAGATGATCCCATGAGCCACAGCTTGGACACGCGGCGGGCCGGCAAGCACATCTTCCTCGACATCCTGCATTCCGAAGGCGTCGAGATCATCTTCGGCAACCCCGGCACCACCGAACTGCCCCTCCTCGATGCCTTCGTGGTGGAGGACCGGCTGCGCTATGTGCTCGGGCTGAACGAGGTGGTGGTGATGGGCATGGCCGATGGCTGGGCGCAGGCCACCGGCAGGCTGGCCGTGTGCAATCTCCACGCCGCGCCGGGCCTGGGAAACGCCATGGGCATGCTCTACAACGCTGCCAAGGCCGGCGCGCCGGTGCTGGTGACGGCCGGGCAGCAGGACATGAGCATTCGTCTGACCGAGCCGCTGCTGTGGGACGATCTCGCCACCATGGCCCGCCCCCTGTGCAAATGGTCGTTCGAGGTAACCAGCATCGCCGAACTGCCGCGCGCCGTGCGCCGGGCGGCCAAGGTGGCACTGACCGCGCCGACCGGCCCCGTGTTCCTGTCCATACCCGGTGACATCCTGAACGCCATCGCACCCGATGATATCGATCTCGGCGCGCCGACCCGGATCGGCAAAGGGCTACGCGGTGATGCAGAAACCATCGCAAGGGCCGCAGCGCTGATTCGCGCCGCCCACAATCCCATCATCTTCGCCGGGGACTGCATCGCCAACCGCGATGCATTCGCCGAGATGATTGCCTTCGCCGAGGCTGTCGGCGCGCCCGTCTACATGGAGGGCATGGCCAACCGCGCCGCCTTCCCTTCCAACCATCCGCTGTTCGCCGGCACGGTGCCGCGCATGACGCCGGCGCTGCGGGCAGCCACCCGCGATCATGATCTGGTCATCTCCATCGGCGCCGACCTGCTGACCCAAAGCCAGGCCACCGGCATGGAAGGGCTGGAGCCCGGCAAGACCCTTGTGCACCTGGACGACAACCCCTGGGAGATCGGCAAGAACTTTGCCGTCACCGCCGCCATCCAGGGCTGCCCGAAGGCGACACTGCCGGAGCTGACCTCGCTGGTGGCCGGCTGCGGCGCTGCTCGCCGGGCCGGGGCGGAAGCCCGCATCGCCGAGGCGAGGGCCGCGCTGTTGGCCAAGGCCGACGCTGCGATGGACGCCAGCCCGCTCGATCCGCTCGCCGTGCTGAAGCGGCTGGGCGAGGTGATGCCCGATGATGCCATCATCATCGAGGAGCTGCTGTCCTCCGGCATGAACGTGGTGCGCAGCCTGCTGCCCGCCACGCGCCCGGACTCATGGTTTGGCATGCGCGGCGGCGGCATCGGTGTGGCACTGCCACAGGCAGCGGCGATCAAGCTGGCGAAGCCTGACCGCCCGGTGGTGGCGCTCTCCGGCGATGGCAGCCTGATGTATTCGGCCGCCGCGCTGTGGACGCTGGCGCATTACAGGCTGCCAGTTGTCACCGTGGTGTTCAACAACAGCAGCTATCGCATCCTGAAGCAGCGCACCCGCGCCATCGGGGACCACAGCGCGCGCGAGAACCGCTTCGTCGCCATGGACCTGACCGAGCCGGCGATCGATTTCATGGCGCTGGCCGAGGCCCACGGCGTCAAGGGCGTGCGGGTGGAACGCATCGACGCGCTCGTCGAGGCGTTCAAGGCAGCCCTGCAGAGCGATGCGCCCACACTGATCGAGGTGCCGGTGGCGCGGGCGGTATGACGATCCTCCCCATGCTGTGCATGGGGAGGGGGACCGCCGGAACGGCGGTGGAGGGGCAGGCAGGGGCGTGAGTTGCCCCTCCACCACGCTTTGCGTGGTCCCCCTCCCCATTCGCAGAATGGGGAGGATCTAGAACACCACCACGCTGCGGATGCTCTTGCCTTCGTGCATCAGGTCGAACGCGGTGTTGATCTCCTCCAGCGTCAGCACGTGGGTGATCATCGGGTCGATGGCGATCTTGCCGTTCATGTACCAGTCGACGATCTTCGGCACGTCGGTGCGCCCCTTGGCGCCGCCAAAGGCACTGCCCTTCCACACCCGGCCGGTGACCAGTTGGAAGGGCCGGGTGGCGATTTCCTTGCCGGCCTCGGCGACGCCGATGATGATGCTTTCCCCCCAGCCGCGGTGGCAGGCTTCCAGCGCGGTGCGCATCACCTCGGTGTTGCCGGTGCAATCGAACGTGTAGTCGGCGCCGCCATCGGTCAGCGCGACAAGGTGGGCGACGAGATCGCCCGCCACATCCTTCGGGTTGACGAAATCGGTCATGCCGAACTGGCGGCCCCAGGCCTCACGGTCCGGGTTGATGTCCACGCCAACGATCTGGTCCGCGCCCACAAGTTTCAGGCCCTGGATGACATTGAGGCCGATACCGCCCAGCCCAAAGACGATGCAGCGCGCGCCGGGTTCCACCTTGGCGGTTTTCACCACCGCGCCGAGGCCGGTGGTGACGCCGCAGCCGATGTAGCAGGCCTTGTCGAACGGCGCATCGGTGCGGATCTTCGCCACCGCGATCTCGGGCAGCACCGTGAAGTTCGAAAAGGTCGAACAGCCCATGTAGTGAAAGACGGGCAAGCCCTTGTAAGAAAAGCGCGTGGTGCCATCGGGCATCAGCCCCTTGCCTTGCGTGGCGCGGATGGCCGTGCACAAATTGGTCTTGCCGGAAAGGCAGCTTTTGCATTGCCGGCATTCGGGTGTGTAGAGCGGGATCACGTGATCGCCGGGCACGACGCTGGTGACGCCGGCGCCCACCTCGCGCACGATGCCAGCGCCTTCGTGGCCCAGGATCGAGGGGAAGATGCCTTCGCTGTCCTTTCCCTCCAGCGTGTAGGCATCGGTGTGACAGATGCCGGTGGCCATGATCTCCACCAGCACCTCGCCGGCCTTGGGGCCTTCGAGATCGACCTCGACGATTTCCAGCGGCTGGTTGGGCGCGAAGGCCACGGCGGCACGGCTTTTCATGGCGGCTTTCCCGACTGCTTTGCGTGTTGCGTTGCGGGCTCACCTGCCGGGATTGGCCGGGCTTGCCAAGGTGGCGGACTTGCTTTTTTTGCCTGCACGCGCCATGGGGCAGGCCGGTCGCAACGGGCGGCCGCACGAGCCATGGGAAGCTTCATGCAGTCTGCCAGCGGGATCAAGGCCTAACATGCCGAAAGAGGAAATCATCCGGATTGAAGGTGAAATCACCGAAATCCTGCCCGACGGGCGTTTCCGCGTGAAGCTGGAGAACGAGCACGAAATCATCGCCTACACGGCGGGCAAGATGCGCAAGAACCGCATCCGCTCGATCGTGGGGGACCGCGTGCATGTCGAAATGACTCCCTATGATCTGGACAAGGGCCGCATCGTGTTCCGCGAGAAGACGGCGCCGATGCCCATGAACCAGCGGCGGTTCTTCCGCCGCTGACCTGAGCGCACCAGCGGCGGTTCTTCCGCCGCTGAAGACAGCGCACCCGCGGCGGTTCCTCCGGCGCTGACAAGAGCGCACCAGCGGCGGTTCTCCCGCTGCTGAAGCCTTCGACTATTTGCGTGTCACCCGGTCGCCGGGCTTCAGGCCGATGCGTGCGGCTTCGCCGGCATTCAGCTCAATTACTTCACCAGTCAGTCCGGTGGCAGAGAGCGGGGTGCGGTCATAGGGCCGGCCCTGCACCACGTTGATCACGCGGCCCCTGGGCGACACATAGATGATGTCGAGCGGCAGGATGGTGTTTTCCATCCAGAAACTGGCAACGCGCGGCGGCACCATCGGGAAGGCCATGCCGGCGTCCCTGGGCAGCGTCTGGCGGAACATCAGCCCACAGGCCTGCTGATCGGCGTTGAGCGCCAGTTCCATCTTGTAGGTAAAGCGGCCCTTCGCGGTCTCGAAGGTGGCGGTGCCGCGCTTCAGATCGTTGTAGGGGCAGGCCTGGGCGGCACTCGCGCCGCCCAGCAGCGCCAGCCCGATCAGCAGGGAAAACCGCAGGCGTGTGGGCATGGCAGCCCGGCTCAATCCTCGCTGCCCGGCTTGCGCGCCGCCACGGCCAGCGGGCCCTTGTGCCCCGGCGCCACCCGCACTTCCAGCGGCACGCCCGGTTCCATCTCGGTGACGCCCGCCTTGCGGACGGTTTCCATGTGGATGAAGATATCTTCGGCCGCATCGGGCCGGATCACGAAGCCATAGCCCTTCAGCCTGTTGAACCACTTCACGGTCACCGGTTCAAACGGACCGGCCGCCGCCAGCATGGACTGCGGGTTCACCCGCTCAGCCGCCTTGGCCGCCGCGGTTTCGGGATCGGGGCCGATGGCCGTCGTCAGGTCGCAATCGATGATGCGACGGGCCTGGCGGCCGCGTTCGCGCGCCACCGCGGCAACGGTGAGCGTGGCGCCTTCCGGCAGGGTGCGACGGCCGAGTTCGCGCACCAGCGAATAATGCACCAGCACGTCGGTGCCTTCGCCGGTGGAGGGGACCAGGAAGCCATAACCCCGCACCGGATCAAACCATTTCATCGTGCCGCGCACGATGGTTTCGTCAGCAGCCGGTTCAGTGGGCGCTGCGTCCGTTTTCATCATGTCCCCCATCGTGAACGCAACCATCCTCGAAAACGGAGTTTAGATGACAAATCCATTAACGGATAGTGTTTTGTCATGCAAACTGCCTTTTTCGCGACACAAACTATGACCTGCTTCGCGACGGCTGGTCATGCCCTGTCATTGACTCCACCGCTTGCATCACGGCAAGCCCTTTGTGAGTCATCGGCAGGTCATTTTCCCTGCAAGCTGTGGATGAATTGCCATGGAACTGGCCGGAAGCGTCATCATCGCCGCCCCGCGCGCCCGCTTGTGGGCAGCGCTCAACGATCCCGACGTGCTGGCGCGCTGCATCGAGGGCGTGGAAACACTGACCCGCACCGGGGGCGACGTGCCCAGCTTCGAAGGCACCATGAACGCCAAGGTCGGCCCGGTGCGCGCCCGCTTTGCCGGCACGGTGCGGCTGGAGGATATCGTGGCGCCTGAGCGCTATCGGCTGGTGGGTGAAGGCAAGGGCGGTGTTGCCGGCTTTGCCAGGGGCAGTGCCGACGTGGTGCTGGCAGAGCAGGGGCCGGACACGACGCAGCTTGATTATCTCGTGAAGGCGCAGGTGGGCGGCAAGCTGGCCCAGCTCGGCGCCCGGCTGATCGAGGGCACGGCCCGGCAATATGCCGAAGGCTTCTTCGCCCGCCTGAAGGACGAGGTGGAGGGCAAATCGGCTGAACCGCAGCAGGAGCCAGCATCTGCGCCAGCGCCTGACGCGACTGCACCCGCGCCCGCCGGCGGCCTATCGCCGCTGCTGTGGGGCGGCGGGCTGATCCTCCTCACCTTGACCTTCCTGGCCTGGCAGTGGGGTTGACCAGGCTCATGGGCAGCGCCGACGACGATCTCGCCACGCTGGCCACCGCGCTGGCTTGGCAGCAGGCCGGCCATGGCGTGGCGGTCGCCACCGTCACCAGCACATGGGGTTCGGCGCCGCGCCGGGAGGGCAGCCATCTCGCCATCCGCGATGATGGCCTGTTCGCCGGCAGCGTGTCGGGCGGCTGCGTGGAGGCCGATGTGATCCTTGCCGCCCAGGATCTGATCAACGCCGGCAGCGGCCATGCCGTGCTGGACTATGGCGTGGCCGATACGGTGGCCTGGCAGGCCGGCCTGGCCTGTGGCGGGCGCATCAGCATCCTGGTGCAGCGCCTGGCCGAAGATGGCCTGGCGCCTGCTCTGGTGGAACGGGTGCTGGCGGCCAGCGCTGCCGGCGAGGGGCTGACACTCAGCAGCGATCCGGCGACCGGGCGCAGCGCGGCGGGGGACGGCGGACCCTTCGTTCGCCCCTATCCGCCGCCGCGCCGGCTGATGATCATCGGCGCCGTCCACATCGCGCAGGCGCTGGTGCCGCTGGCGCAGGGGCTGGGCATTGCCGCGCACGTGATCGATCCGCGCGGACTCTTTGCGGATGCGGACCGTTTCGCCGGCCTGCCGCTCGATCGCCGCTGGCCCGACGAGGCTTTGGCCGCGCTGAAGCCCGATGCCGCCACGGCGCTGGTCGCCCTTACCCATGATCCCAAGATCGACGATGTGGCGCTGGCCTGTGCGCTGGGCTCGCCGGCCTTCTATGTCGCGGCGCTGGGCAGCCGCAAGAACCATGCCGCGCGGCTGGAACGGCTGGCGGCACAGGGCTTCGGGCCGGAGGACCTGGCGCGCATCCATGGCCCGGCCGGCCTTGCCATCGGTGCCGCCAACCCTGCCGAGATCGCGCTGTCCATCGCGGCGGAGCTCACGGCGGCATGGCGCGGCGCGCTGGTGCCGTGAAATTCGGGCCAGTCCCGCTGGCCGAGGCCGAGGGCGCGATCCTGGCGCACGGGTTGGTGATCGATGGCCGCCGGCTGGCCAAGGGCCGGGTGCTGGACGCGGCCGCCATCGACTTGCTGCGCCGCGCTGGCCATGAAGCTGTGGTGGTGGCGCGGCTGGAGGCGGGCGACGTGGGCGAGGATGAGGCAGCCAGCGCGCTCGCGGCTGCGCTGGCCGGCAGCGGGCTGCAGGCGCTGCCGGCCGTGCATGGCCGCGTGAACCTTGCCGCCCGTGCCGATGGCCTGCTGCTGATCCCGCCGGGGCTGGTGCGGGCGGTCAACGGCTGCGATGAAGCCATCACGCTCGCCACCCTGCCCGCCCATGCCCGGGTGAGCGCCGGCAGCATCGTCGCCACCATCAAGATCATCCGCTATGCCGTCGATCAGGCGACGCTGGATGCGGCCATCGCGGCGGTTGCCGCACCGCTGCGCCTCGCCGCCTTCCAGCCGCGCCGCGTGGCGCTGGTCGCCAGCCAGCTTCCGGGTACCAGCGCCAAGGCCCTGGCCAAGCTGGAACAGGTCACCCGCGCCCGCATCAGCGCGCTAGGCGGCACGCTTGTTGTGCTGCCACCTGTGCCGCACACCGAAGCTGCGCTGTCCGCCGCGATCTCCGATGGCCTTGACATGGCCGATCTCGTGCTGGTGGCCGGCGCTTCGGCGACGGTGGATCGCGGCGACATCGTGCCCGGCGCCATCACGCAGTTGGGCGGCTCGGTGAGCCGGCTGGGCATGCCGGTCGATCCCGGCAATCTGCTGGTGCTGGGTGTAGTGGCGGGCAAGCCAGTGATCGGCCTGCCTGGCTGTGCCAAAAGCCCTAAGCGCAACGGGCTTGATCTGGTGCTGGAACGGCTGCTCGCCGGGCTGGCAGTGACCAGTGACGATATTGCCGCGATGGGTGAAGGCGGCCTGCTGCCGGAAGCCGAGCGGCCGGAGCCGCGCGCCGCTGCCACCAGGCCGGGCAAGGTGGGGGCCGTGCTGCTCGCCGCCGGGCGCTCCAGCCGCTTCGGGGATGGCCACAAGCTGCTGGCCGAGTGGCGGGGCCTGCCGCTGGTGGCGCACGCGGTTGACGCCATCGCCGCTGCCGGGCTGCCGCCGCCGATCATCGTGCTGGGGCACCAGGCCGAAGCGGTGCAGGCGGCGCAGGCCGGCCGCACGGCGACCTTCGTGGCAGCGCCGGACTGGGCCGACGGCATGGGCCGCAGCCTGGCCGCCGGGATTGCCGCGGTGCCCGCCGACTGGGAGGCAGCCCTCGTCTGCCTGGCCGACATGCCGGCGGTGGAACCGGCGCTGATCGCTGCATTGGCCCACGCCCCCGGGGAGGTGGTGGTGCCGATATGGGATGGCCGGCGCGGACACCCGGTGCGCTGGCCACGCGCGGCCTTTGCCCGCCTGCTGGCGCTGGAGGGGGATATGGGCGGCAAGGCCATCATGGCGGATTTCAGTGTTACCGAGATCGAGGCGCCCTCGGCCGCCTGCCTCCTCGATATCGACACGCCTGCAGCACTGGCAGACTTGCCATCGTCCTGAACGACAGACTTTCCGGCTTTCATATCTGCAATTGCAGTTTATTCTAAAGCCATGACCGCACCCGAATCCGGCATCACCGTCGAGGCCGCTGCTGGCCCGGCCGGTGTCTGCACGGCCGCCAAGGTGCGCCGCCTGTCGCGCCGGGTCAGCCAAATCTATGACGAAGCGCTGGCGCCGCATGGCCTGACCATCGGGCAGTTCGGCCTGCTCGCCAGCCTGTCGCGCCGCCGCGGGCTGTCGATCAACGCGCTAGCGGCGCGGCTGGCGGCCGATGCCTCCACCGTTTCGCGGCTGGTGCGGCCACTGGCGGCCGATGGCCTGCTGCGCATCGCGGTTGACCCCGATGACCGGCGCGGCCGGCTGGTGTGGCTCACCGATGCCGGCCACGCCCGGCGCGCCGCCGCGAATGATGCCTGGACCCGCGCCCAGGCCGTTGTTGCTGAACGGCTTGGCGCTGGCCGGCTGGCAGCCCTGCGCTTTCTGCTCGACGAGGCCCATGACCGACTGGAGCACCAGGAATGACTGCAATTGCATCTGATGGCGCGGCCGTCGTCATCGGGGCCGGCGATGCCACTGGCGGCGCTGTTGCCGCGGCCTTTGCCGGAATCGGGCTGACCGCGGTGCCGGTGCGGCGCAACGGTGACCAGCTGGCGCCGCTTGCCGAACGGATCCTGGCGGCGGGTGGCCGCTGCGTGCCGGTTGGTGCCGACGCGCGCGACGAAGCCGAAATGATCGCCCTGTTCGACCGGGTCGAGCACGACATCGGCCCGATCGAGGTGCTGGTGTTCAACATTGGCGCCAATTCACCGATGCCGATCCTGGAGGAGACGGTACGGCGCTACACCAAGATCTGGGAGATGTGCGCGCTGGCGGGCTTCATCACCGCGCGCGAGGCGGCGCGGCGCATGGTGCCGCGCGGGCGCGGCACGATCATCTTCACCGGCGCCACCGCCTCCCTGCGCGGTTCGGCCGGTTTTGCCGGCTTTTCCGGCGGCAAGTTCGCTCTGCGGAGCCTGGCCCAGGCCATGGCGCGAGAACTGGGGCCCAAGGGCATTCATGTCGCCCATGCGATCATCGATGGCGCCATCGACACCGATTTCATCCGCAGCAACTTCCCCGACCGCTATGCCCTGAAGGACGAGGACGGCATCCTCGATCCCGAGGCCATCGCGGCGGAATATGTGCGCCTGCACCGACAGCCGCGCACCGCCTGGACACACGAGCTGGACCTGAGACCCTGGATCGAGCGCTGGTGAGGGAGAAATACATGCCGCAGACCATCGAGTATCTGTTCGACGTGGGCTCGCCCACCGCCTATCTGGCCTGGCACCGGCTGAAGCAGATCGCATCCCGCACCGGCGCCACGCTGAAGCCCGTCCCCATCCTGCTGGGCGGCGTGTTCAAGGCCACGGGCGGCAGCCCGCCGGGCAGCGTGGCAGCCAAGGGGCGCTGGATGAACGAGGACATGGCGCGCTGGGCGGCACGCGATGGCATCGAGCTGGTGATGAACCCGCATTTTCCGGTGAACACGCTCACCATGATGCGCATCCTGGCCGGGCTGGAGGGCGATCCGCGCTTTGCTGCCGTGGCCGACACGCTGTTCGCCGGCATGTGGCGGCACGCCCGCAACATGGCCGATCCGGCCACGCTGCACGCCACGCTGGGCGAAGGCGGCCATGATGCCGATGCGCTGCTGGCGCTGGCGCAAGCGCCCGACGCCAAGGCCCGGCTGATCGCCAACACGGAAGCCGCCGTGGCGCGCGGCGTGTTCGGCGCCCCCACCTGCTTCGTGGCCGGCGAGATGCACTTCGGGCAGGACCGGCTGGACTGGGTGGAAGCCGCGGCGGCGCGCGGCTGAACGCCCCACCCCCGACCCCTCCCGCAAGCGGGAGGGGAAACATTTGCGGCGCTGCACCTTTGCTCCCCGCCCGCTTTCGGGAGGGGTCGGCAACGACAAAGGAAAAGGCCCGGCAGGTTTCCCCGCCGGGCCTTTCGATTGGCTTCGCCTGTCAGCTCAGTCGCGGTTGCCCATGAAGCTGAGCAGGAACTGGAACAGGTTGACGAAGTTCAGATAGAGCGTCAGCGCGCCCATCACCGCCGCCTTGCCAGCAAAATCGCTGCCGGCGGTGACATAATACATCTCGCGCAGGCGCTGTGTGTCGTAGGCGGTGAGGCCGGCGAACACCAGCACGCCGACGATGTTGATGGCGAGCTGCAGCGGGCCAGACTGGAAGAACATGTTGGCCAGCATGGCCAGCAGGATACCGATCAGGCCCATCATGAAGAAGCGGCCCATGGCAGACAGATCGCGCTTGGTGGTGTAGCCATAGAGGCTGAGCGCCGCGAAGCTGGCCGCCGTCACGAAGAAGGTCTGCGCCACCGACGCGCCGGTGTAGCGGGCGAAGATGGTGCTCATCGACACGCCCATCAGCGCGGCATAGGCCCAGTAGAGCAGCTTCACCGTGCCTTCGGACATTCGGTTGATGCCGAAGCTCATGGCGAGCACCATCACCAGCGGCGACAGCATGGCCACCCAGCCAAGGATGGTGGGGCCACCCACTTCGTTGAAGAAGATGCTGAACAGCGCCGGCGTCGAATAGACGAGCAGCGCGACGATGCCGGTCAGCAGCACGCCCGACGCCATGTAATTGTAGATGCCGAGCATGTACTTGCGCAGGCCGGTGTCATACCCGGCCTCGGTTGGGGCCTGGGCCCGGAAGGCGGCAAGCCGGGGGTCCATGTTGTTGGCCATCGAATCAAGTCCTCCTGAAACCGGCAAATGGCCGGTTACGATCTGCAATATCGGGCATCATGCCTGAATTTTCAATGACCGGACATGACAGGAAGGTCATCATAGTTGTCGCAGCACCGCCGCCGGCCGCGCCGACAGCGCCCGCCAGTTGCCCGCCAGGCCCAGGAGCACGGTGGCCAGCGCGCCGGCGCCCACGGTGAGCAGCACCCGCCCCCAGTCCGGCTTCCAGTCGAGGCTGAACACCTTGGTGATGACGAACCAGCCGGCGGCGCTGCCCAGCACCAGCGCGAGGCCCGACACGATGGCGGCAATCGCGCCATATTCGGCCAGCGTGGCGCGCGCCACCTGCCCGCGCGTGGCGCCCAGCAATTTCAGCAGCACCGCATCATAGGTGCGCGCCCGCGCCCCGGCGGCAATCGCGCCGACCAGCACGGCGATGCCGGCCGCCACGGTGACGCTCGCCGCCGCCCGGATCGCGGCGGACAGTTGCCCCAGCAGCGTCTGCGCCTGGCCGATCACATCCCTGACGCGGATGACACTGGCGGTGGGATAGCTGCGGGCGATGTTGCGGGAGACGGCGGCTTCGCGATCCGGCGGCACCTGCACCGTGGCCATCCAGCCATGCGGGGCGGCCTCCAGCGCACCGGGCGCGAACAATATGGCGAAATTGAAGCCGAGCGAGCCCCAGTCGATCTTCCTTGTGTTGGCGATGCGCGCCGTGAGGTCGACGCCCAGCACCGAAACACTGATCGTGTCGCCAATCTTCAGGTTCAGTGCCCGCGCGGCTTCGGCATCGAGGCTGACCAGCGGCGGCCCGGCATAATCCTTCGGCCACCATTGGCCGTCCACCAGCGTGTTGGCCGGCGGAAAATCGGCGGCATAGGAAAGGCCGCGATCGCCGCGCAGGATCCAGGCCTCCGGCGCATTGATCTGCTCGGCCGGCACGCCGTTCACCGCCGTCACCGGCCCGCGCAGCGAGGGCACGATGACAAGATCGGCGCCGGGCGCTGCGGCGCGCACGGCAGCGGCGAAGCCATCCTTCGCCTCGTTGGGGATATCGAGCACGAAGAAGCTGGGTGCCTTCTTGGGGATGGTGCGGTTGATCTGGCCGGCCAGATTGCCCTCGATGCTGGCCAGTGTCGCAAACAGGGTGAGCCCCAGGCCCAGCGCCACGATCAGGTTGCGGGTAGGCGCGCCAGGGCGATGGAGATTGGCCAGCGCCAGCCGGGAGAGCGTGCCGGCCGGGCGCGGCGCGCGGGCAGCCAGGTGCTTCACCAGCGCCGCCAACCCCCACAGCAGCAGGATGAGGCCGATGGCGCCAGCGAGGAAGCCCATCACGAACAGCCGCTGATCGGCGAGGCCAATGGTGAGGGCCACCACCGTGATGCCGGCCGCCGCGATGGCGGCAATGCTGCCCCAGCCGGGCCGCACCGGCCGTTCAGTGAGGCTGCGCAACAGCCGCGCCGCCGGCATGGCCGCACCCTGCCCCAGCGGCCACAGCGCGAAGGCCAGCGCCACCAGCAGGCCATAGGTGGCAGCAAGGCCGAGCGCGCCCCATTGCGGGCCGGGCGCCGGCGGCACCGGCAGGCTGGCCGCCGCCAGCTGGCCGACCACCGCCGGCGTGGCAGCGCCGATCAGCAGCCCCAGCGCCACGGCGCCGGCCGAAACAAGGCCCAATTGCCAGAGATAGACGGCGCGGATGGTGGCGCTGTCTGCCCCCAGCAGCTTCAGCATGGCGATGGTGCGAGTGCGCGCGCCCATATAGGCCGCCACCCCGCCGGCCACGCCCACCCCGGCGACCACCAGCGCGGTGAGGCCAACGAGCGTGAGGAACTGGCCGAGCTGGGTGATGAAGTTGCGGGTGCCCGGTGCGCCGTTGCTGCGATCGCGCACGCGGCCGCCCGCCTGCACCCGCTCCAGCGCCTCCCGGCCCTGCGCCACCGATACGCCCGGCTTCAGCCGTACGCGCAAATCGCTGGTGTAGAGGCTGCCCAGTGTGATGAGGCCCGCCTTTTCCAGATCGGCACGGTGGATCACCAGGCCCGGGCCAAAGCCGAAGCCATCGGCGGCGCGGTCCGGCTCTTCCAGCAGCGTGCCGGCATAGATCAGGCTGGCCAGGCCCAGTTGCAGCCTGTCGCCGGGCTTGAGGCCCAGTTTCTCGGCCAGCGTGGCCTGGGCTGCGGCATGGCCCGGCGTCACCCGGCCGCCGCCCGACAGCACCACCTTGCCATAGAGCGGCCAGGCATCGTCCACGGCCTTCACTTCGGCCAAAGTGGCATCACCGGGCGTTGCATCATCGGCCGCCGACGTGCTGACCATGCCGCGCAGCTTGACCACCTCTCCGATGGTGCCGATGGCGGCGGCGGCCTCGCGCTGGCCGGCGGTGGCGAACTGACCGGACTGGCGCAGCGCGACATCGCCGCCGAGCAGGAACTGCCCGCGCTCCGCCAGCCCGGCGTTGATGGCGCTGGCGAGGCTGCCGACGCCCGCAAGCGCCGCCACGCCAAGCACCAGGCACACGGCCAGGATGCGCAGGCCGGCAAGCCCGCCGCGCAGTTCCCGAAGCGCGAGGCGAAGTGCGAGGCTCAGAGGACGTCCGCCAGGAGGCCGGTCATCGCCGCCCACGACCGCTTGTCAGCCGCCGCGCTGTAGAGCGCCGTGCCGGGCGCGTTGGCATGTTCGTTGGTGAAGCTGTGATAAGTGTGGCCATAGGCGTGGATCTGCCAGTCGGCACCGGCGGCGGTCATCTCGGCGGCCAGCGCGTGATGGTCCTGCGGCGGCGTGTAGGGGTCTTCCCAGCCGTGCAGCGCCATCACTTTGGCAGTGATGGTGCCGGCCGCACCCAGGCCCGGATTGTAGATGCCATGGAAGCTCACCGCCGCCTTCACGCGCGGATCACAGCTGCGCGCGACATCGAGCGCGCACAGGCCGCCAAAGCAATAGCCGATGATGGCGAGGCGGTTGCCGTCGACCATGGGCAGCCCGGCCGCAGCCTCGACCGCCGCAGCCAAGCGGCGACGCAGGGCGGTGCGATCGCTCACCCAGGGGCCCATCAGCGCGCTGTTGTCTCCGGCGGGATCGCCGCGGCGGCCCTTGCCATAGACATCGACGGTCATCGCGGCATAGCCGAGCGCGGCGAGCCGATCGGCCACCTTGTTGTCCCACACCGTCTGGCCCACCCAGTTGGGGGCGATCAGCACGCAGGCGAACGGGCCTTCGCCCGCCGGCATCGCCACATAGGCTTCCAGTTCGTCGGTCCCGTCGAAGTAGCTGAAGCTGCTGCCCATCTTGTCCTCCCTATTCGGCTGCCTGCTTGAGGGTCTTGCGATCATCGACGATCCGGCCATCGCGCATGGTGATCACGCGATCACACAGGCGGGCGAGATCGGCATCATGGGTGATCAGCACCAGAGTCGCGCCGGTTTCGGCCAGCCGGCCAAACAGCAGCGACACGATGGCCTCGCCGGTGGTGGCATCAAGATTGCCGGTGGGTTCATCGGCGAAGATCAGCGCCGGGCGGCCGACGAGGGCGCGGGCGATGGCGACGCGCTGCTGCTCGCCACCGGAAAGCTGCGTGGGATAATGGTTCAGGCGATGGCCAAGGCCGACCGCTTCCAGCTCGGCCCGCGCGCGGTTCTGGGCATCGGCCTCGCCGGCCAGCTCCAGCGGCACCGCGACATTTTCCAGCGCCGTCATGGTGGGAATGAGGTGAAAGGCCTGCAGGACGACACCGATGCGGCCCCGCCGGGCGCGGGCCAGGCCATCTTCATCCAATGCGCTGAAATCGGCACCGGCCACGCGCACGCTGCCGCTGGTGGCCCGCTCCATGCCCGACAGGATCGCCATCGCCGAGGACTTGCCGGAACCCGATGGCCCAAGGATTGCCAGCCGCTCGCCGGCGGGCACCGACAGGCTGACCCCGCGCAGCACTTCGACTGCGGCATCGCCATCACCAAGGCGGAGGGTGACATCGCGGGCATCAATGACGATATGAGAGTCCATCACGTCCCGCTTCATCGAGGAGTTGAGTCTTGCCCGAATTAGGCTTGCGCCAGCGCATTTACCAGATGGGCATGGCGATTTGTGCGCTGTTCATGTCGCAGGCTGCCCTGGCAAGGCCACAGCTGGTCCTTGCCTATGGCGATTCCCTCACCGCCGGCTACCAGCTGCCGCCCGGCCAGGGCTTTGCGCCCCAGCTGGAAAAGGCGCTGCGCGCCAAGGGCCGGGATGTGCGGGTGGTGGGCGCTGGCGTCTCGGGGGACACCAGCACACAGGGGCGCGCGCGCCTCAACTGGGTGCTGGCCGGGCTGAAGCAGGTGCCGGACGTGGTGGTGCTGGAACTGGGCGCCAACGACATGCTGCGCGGCCAGCCGCCGAAGACCGCCAAGGACAATCTTGATGCCATGGTGAAGGCCTTCAAGGCCAAGGGCGCCCGGGTGCTGGTGGCCGGCATGCGCGCCAGCCCCAATCTCGGCCGCGCCTATGTGAGCGAGTTCGAGGCCATGTATCCGGCGGTGGCGAAGGCCAACGGCGTGGCGCTCTATCCCTTCTTCCTGGATGGCGTGGCGGCGCAGAAATCGCTGTTGCTGGCCGACGGGATGCACCCGAACCCACAGGGCGTGCAGGTGATCGTGACGCGCATCCTGCCTTCGGTGGAGCGGGAGCTGGACGCCAAACGCTGATGCGGCTGTTCGTCGGCCTTGAGCTGCCGGCGCCGGTGAAGGCGGCGCTGGTGGCGTTCATGGGCGGGGTGGCCGGCGCGCGCTGGCAGCGCGAGGCGCAACTGCACCTCACCCTGCGCTTCATCGGCGAGGTGGACCGGCACCAGGCGCAAGACATTGCGGCGGCCCTGGGCCGCGTGAACATCCGTGCGTTCGCAGCCGAGCTGGGCGAGGCCGGCCTGTTCGAGCATCGCGGGCGGGTGGATACCTTGTGGGTGGGCGTGCGCCCGGCGGAACCGTTTGCAGGACTGGCGAAATCGGTGAACGCGGCGCTGGCCGGTGCGGGCATCGCGCCCGATCCCCGCGCCTTCCTCCCCCATATCACGCTGGCGCGCGGGCGGGGGATGATCGGCGTGACCGGCTGGCCGCAGGTGCCAGTGCCGCGCCTGCAATGGCAGGTGGGCGGCTTTGCGCTGTTCGAAAGCCACATGGGCAAGGACGGCAGCGATTATGCCGTCCTTGCCCGCTGGCCTCAGAGCGGTTTCCGACCAATCTGAACCACCGTCATCGCGCTGGGGCGCGACCCCTGCGGAGCGGGCTGATTTTGCTCCGGGACAGCGTCGCTCGTCGGTTACGATGCGAAGAGCATCGAGCCCTCCTCGCTCCTTCCCACGAACCAAAATCCGCTCCGTGGCGGCGATCCAGATTGATCGGAAACCGCTCTAAGCCGCCGCGCTGTCCTTCCAGCCCAGCACTGGCTTCCTCGCCGCCTGGGTCTCATCCAGCCGACGGCGCGGCGCGAAGTGCGGGGCAGCGCGCCAGGCATCGGGATCGGCCAGCATCTGGGTGGCGATGTGGCGCATGGCGCCAATCAACTGGTCAAGATTGGCTTTGCTCTCCGTCTCGGTGGGTTCGACCA
>ERZ1066121.1481-NODE-1481-length-17138-cov-6.334250_pt1 | contig 17138 bp, 18 predicted proteins | sample MGYA00382768_ERZ1066121 | MGnify/ENA primary metagenome ERZ1066121 (study PRJEB33369, sample SAMEA5778351) | biofilm metagenome | biome: Industrial cooling water; feature: Water cooling tower basin; material: Biofilm | place: United Arab Emirates | collected... | reverse complement strand
TTTTGCGCGCGACCGGGACCAGAAATGGACCTGTCCCGTCGTCAGCGTCCGGTCGATGGCCTCGCGGTTCATATGCGCCAGCATCAGCACAGCGCCGGTGTCCGCATCCGTCACCACCGCCGTCACCAGTCCGGCCGCATCAAAGCGCGGCGTAAAGGACAGCCCCGTTTCGGTCGCATTGCTCATGTCATATGGCTTAGCGCGCCGCTGCACTTGATGCCAGTTGCCATTCGCCGCTTTTCGCAAACGGTATCACCATGTCATTGGACAGGCGGATCGTGTTGGCCAGCACGGTGAAATCCCGAGTGAAGTTTCGCAGTTTGCAGCAGCTTTGCGGGCACTTCACGGTTTGGTCTTGTTCGTGGCCATAATGCTCCCAATTAAAAGGGCGACAAAGCCTGCCGCCCTTTCTATAGGACCGCCAGCCACGCTGCCTGACCGGGATTGCCGATGCTTACGACCCACCCGTTCGACGATGACAAGCTGCGCGAGGAGTGCGGCGTCTTCGGAATCGCGGGCGCCGACAGCGCGGCAGCTGTCGCCGCACTGGGCCTGCACGCCCTCCAGCATCGCGGCCAGGAAGCGGCAGGCATCACCAGCTTTTCGGGCCGCGATTTCCATACCCACCGGGCCATGGGCCATGTCGCCGGCAATTTCGACCGCGACGACATCATTCGCCAGCTCGAAGGGCGCAGCGCCATTGGCCATGTGCGCTATTCAACCACGGGCGAAACCGCGCTGCGCAACGTCCAGCCGCTGTTCGCTGAACTTGCGACGGGCGGTTTTGCGGTCGCACACAACGGCAATATCTCCAACGCTATGCACCTGCGGCGGGGCCTTGTCCGGCGCGGTGCGATATTTCAGTCGACCAGCGATACCGAAGTCATCATCCATCTGGTCGCGAACAGCAGCTACCGCACGCTGCTCGATCGCTTCATTGATGCACTGAAACAGCTTGAGGGCGCCTATTCGCTCATCTGCATGACGGCAGAGGGCATGATTGGGTGCCGCGACCCGCTGGGCGTGCGCCCGCTGGTGATCGGTCGGCTTAACGATGCGATCATCTTTGCCTCGGAAACCGTGGCGCTCGATGTCGTCGGCGCGGAGTATATCCGGTCGGTCGAACCCGGCGAAATGGTTATTGTGCGCGACGGGGAAATCAGCTCGATCCGCCCCTTCGTGGATCAGAACCCACGCCCCTGCATCTTTGAATATGTCTATTTCTCGCGGCCCGATTCGATTGTCGAGGGGACCAGCGTCTATTCGGTGCGGAAAGCAATCGGTGCCGAGTTGGCAGCAGAAAATCCGGTCGATGCCGATATTGTCATTCCCGTGCCCGACAGCGGCACGCCCGCCGCCATCGGCTATGCCCAGGCATCGGGCATCCCGTTCGAGTTGGGAATCATCCGTTCGCACTATGTCGGCCGCACCTTCATCCAGCCGGGCGACAAGGTCCGGCATCTGGGCGTCAAGCTCAAGCATAATGCCAATCGCGCATTGATCGCGGGCAAACGCATCGTCCTGATCGACGATAGTATCGTGCGCGGCACGACCAGCCTGAAAATCGTGCAAATGATGCGCGAAGCGGGCGCGGCCGAAGTGCATATGCGCATTGCCAGCCCGCCGACCTCGCACAGCTGCTTTTACGGCGTCGACACGCCGGAACGCGCCAAATTGCTGGCCGCGCAAATGACGGTGGGCCAGATGGCCAATTTTATCAATGCCGACAGCCTCGCATTTCTGTCGATCGACGGGCTGTACCGCGCTTTGGGTGAAGCTGGACGCTGGAGCGACCGGCCGCAATATTGTGACGCCTGCTTCACTGGCGATTATCCCACCACGCTCACCGACCACGACGATGCGGCGGGAGAGGACCAGTTTGCTTTGCTGGCCGAACGGGTAGTGTGACGATGACAGAGGCAACCACCAAACCGCTCGCCGGTCAGCTGGCGCTTGTCACCGGGGCAAGCCGCGGCATCGGCGCGGCGACGGCGGCGATCTTGGCGGACGCGGGTGCCCACGTCATCATCACCGCACGAACGCCAGGTGGGCTTGAGGAGTTGGAGGACCGGATTCACGATGCGGGTGGCAGCGCGACGATAGCGCCGCTTGACCTGACCGACGGCGATGCCATTGCGCGTCTCGCGAGCGCGGTCGCAGAACGGTGGCAGCGACTGGACATCCTGGTGGCGAACGCGGCGCAGCTCGGCACGCTGACTCCGGTGGCGGCGATCGACGGCAAGGAGTTCAACCGCGTCCTGACACTGAACCTGATCGCGCAGCAAGCGCTGATCGCGAATTTCGATCCGCTGCTGCGGCGTGCGGCGGCCGGGAAGCTGATTGCGCTCACCTCGTCTGTCGCGCGCGCGCCGCGGGCCTATTGGGGTGCCTATGCCGCGTCGAAGGCGGCGCTGGAGGTGCTGGTCACCAGCTATGGCGCGGAGATGGCCAATATCTCCAACGTGCGGACGGCGATCGTCGATCCCGGCGCGACCCGCACCGAAATGCGCGCGCGCGCCTTTCCGGGTGAAGATGCCGCGACCGTGAAGGATCCGGCCGTGGTGGGGCGGGCCATCGCCGATCTGTGCATCGCGGGCTTTGACAGCACGGCGTTTGTCCAATTGCCGAAATAGGCGTTTAACCGCTTCTTTCCAGCTTTGGCCTATATCATCTCGCCACGCCGCCTGCGCACGCCAGTACAGCGCGGCTGAAGCTGTATCGTACAGCATTCGATCAAGGGAGTGCTATGCAAGGCAACATATTCCGGACCGCCATCGCAACTGTTGCGGGCATGCTGCTCGCCTTCGCCCTCATTTGGCTCGCGCAGACGGTCGGCAACGGCATCAGCCCGGCCATGGCCGTGCCCGATGCAGGCGATCCGGAGGCGCTGGAAATCCAAATACCTCTCATGAATACGCTGGTCCTGCTGGCGGGCTGGTTGATTGGCGGGTTTGCGGGGGGCTGGGTGGCAGCGCGGGCGTCAGGCATCACGGGATCGGCATGGATCGTCGGCGGCGCGGTGTTCGGCGCGTGCGTGGTGCGCGCAGCATCGCTGGGCGAGCCATGGTGGATGCTCGCCCTTGCCTTTGCCCTGCCGATGCTCGGAGCGCTTGGTGCCGCGCGCGCCGCGAGAACTGCTGCCTGATCGCAACCAAGCGCCATTTTTTCAAGCTAAGCCGCAGGCCAACGTCCCCCGGCACAACGCGCTTATTCGGCATCGATGGCTGCCTGCACCGCTTGATAGAAGCGTTCGCGCTCTGCCCCCACGCCGTCCGGATCGGTGGCGGTGGGCCAATTGCCGTTGCTGGCGATTACCAGCTTGCGTTTGGGGTCAATGAAGATGCCCTGGCCGAAAATCCCCTGTGCGGCAAAGCTGCCATCGTCATTGGTCCACCATTGATAGCCATAACTCCGACCGGGAGCGCCGATGTCTGCCTGCCGCGTGGTGGCCGCCGCAATCCAGCCGTCAGGGAGCACCGCTTTCCCGTCCGCCAAGCCGCCCCCGACGATGAACTGACCAAAGCGGGCATAGTCACGCAAGCTGGCGGAAATGCAGCAGCCGCTGATTTCATGACCCGTCGGGCCAAGCATCCAGACCGCATCCTGCTCCATCCCGAAAGGACCCCAGATCTTCTCGGCGAGATAGGCCGACACTGTCTTGCCCGTCGCGCTGGAAACCAGAACGCCAATCAAATTGGTCTCGCCCGTCTTGTAAACCCATTTCGACCCAGCGGGGGCCTCGCGCGGTAAGCCCTTCATATAGCTGACCGTTACATCCTCTCCCGCCGGTGCCTTGTGCAGGTTGAACAGCGCGACATCCGATTTGGGGTCAGTATAATCCTCGTTCCACTTTACCCCCGATGTCATGGTCAGCAGCTGCCGGACCGTGACATCATCATAAGCGGACCCTTTAAGCCCAGGTATATACATCGTTACTTTGTCATCCAGGCTCTTGATAAAGCCGTCCTTCACCGCCGCTCCGACAAGCGTTGAGGTTAGCGATTTCGCAACTGAGAAGCTGGTCCAGCGCCCTGCAGCATCATAACCCAGCGCATAACGTTCGAACCGCACCTTGCCGTCGTGCACGATGATGAGGCCAGCGCTGCGCTGCGCTCGCATATATTCGTCGATGTCGACGTTGCGAATATCGAGCGGCGGTCCTTCGATCAGAGGAAAGACGACATCACCGGCCTCGATCACATTGGTCTTGGCCAACTTTTCCATCTGGCGAAACGCCGCGTCGCGTTGATCCTGTTTCCAGAAAAGCACATTCTGATCCTTTGGCAGATTGTCAGGGCCGTCCGCCGCCGCCCCACTGCATGCCGCGAGCAACAGCAGCGCGGTGGCCACCATCGTCTTGCCGAGAGTCGTCATCATCCCCCTCCCCCTTTTCATCACGCCTTGACCAATGTCACCTGCGCCACGCTGATCCCGCCGCCGCGAAATCCGCCCTCGCAATATTGGAGGTAATAACGCCACAGTCGGATAAAGCGGTCATCGAAGCCGTGCGGCAAACGTCCGCCTGTAACGGCGGCATCAAAGCGCGTCCGCCACTGCTGTAATGTTTCGGCATAGTCTGCGCCAAAATGCTCCGCGCTTTCCCAGCTTAAACCGCGTGCCTCTGCGAGCCTGCGAAATTCGCCTTCCCCGATCAGGCAACCGCCCGGGAAAACAAAGGTCTGGATGAAGTCGCGGCTGGCCGCATAAGCGGGAAACAGATCATCGCGGATCGCAATATACTGGATCGCCGCGCGGCCCCCTGGCCGAAGCAGCCGCGCAATGGCATCCAGATAGGCTGGCCAATAGTCGCGGCCGACAGCCTCCACCATTTCGATGCTGACGATGGCGTCATAGTCGCCGGTGACGTCCCGATAGTCCGTCAGCATGACGCGCGACTTGCCGCCTGGGTCGAGCGCGGTCAGCCGTGCGGCGGCCACGCGCGCCTGCTCCTCTGACAAGGTGATGGCATGCACGATCGCATCATGACGTTCGACCGCCCGCGCAGCCAGGCTGCCCCAGCCGCACCCGATTTCAAGCAATCGGCTGCCCGAGTGCAGGCGTAACCGGTCAAGCGCTGCATCAATCTTGGCGGTCTGCGCATCTTCCAGCGTAATGTCCGGCACCGTAAAGCGCGCGCTGCTATAGGTTAGCGTCTCGTCGAGCCAGCTGGCGTAGAAATCATTGCCAAGATCATAGTGGGCCAAGATGTTGCGCCGCGATCCCGCACGATCATTGCGCCTCAGCCAGTGGCGTACCGCCCCTGCCAGCCGCCAGCCACCCTTGGCCCGCGCTGCGCCCCCAAGAGTGGCGGCATTGCGCATGAACAGGTCAAACAACAGGACCGGATCGGGACTGGACCACTCACCCCGATCCCACGCAACATACCAGCCGACCGAACCCGACAAGGCGAGGCGGACGAGCGCTCGCCAGCTTTTGAGATTTACGACCGCCATCGGCCCAGGGCCGCGTCCGCCCAATATGCGCACGCTGCCATCGGGCAGATGCCCTTCCAGCGCGCCATGGACGAGGCCTGCGTCGATGCGATCAAGCTGGCGGTGGAACCATGCTGCGGGCCCTTTTGCCAGCAGCCGGGCGAGAAGACCCGCCGTTGCAAGGCCGTCCTCGGCCCCCACCAGATGTTGTCCGCGTTTTGCCCGTGGCTGCGTGTTCATCGTGGCACCTTGTCGCAAAGCGCCAGCGTGCGCAATCGGCTATTGCGCTGCTTTCATGACGTCATGGGCCGCGAGCGCGCGGTCGCGGGCAAAGCGGTGATCGACGATCTTTGCCGGGTATTCCTTGGGCCGTGCGCCAAAATTGTCGGGATCATGAATCTTGCTATCACCAAGCCCGCCGAGTTCGGGCACCCAGCGGCGAATATACTCCCCGGCACCGAATTTTTCCGATTGGGTCAGCGGTGCCATGATCCGCACGAACATGTTGCTGTCGACTCCGGTCCCCGCCGTCCACTGCCAGTTGACGGCGTTGCTGCCATAATCGGCATCAACCAGCGTGTCCCAGAACCATGCCTCGCCCACGCGCCAGTCGATCAGCAGATGCTTGATCAAGAAACTTGCGGTGATCATGCGTACCCGGTTGTGCATCCACCCCGTGGCCCAGAGCTGGCGCATCCCGGCATCGACGATGGGATAGCCGGTGCGGCCCTGCTGCCATGCCGCGAGGTCGGCTACGACGGCCGGATCATCGACATCGCGCCACGGAAGATGATCGAAAGCGGCGCGGGCATTGCGGCTGGCATAGTCCGGATATTGCTTGACGATATTGGCGGCATAATCGCGCCACACCAGTTCCTTCAAAAATGTTTCGACCGATCCGCCGCGATCCATCACGGCATGCCAACAGCATGCCGGTGAAATCTCGCCGAAATGCAGGTGCGGAGACAGAAAGCTGGTGCCCGCTTCGGAGGGCAGATTGCGGCGCTCGTCATAATGGCAGGCATGGTCAAGGAAATCGCGAAGCCGCGCGTGCGCACCCGCCTCTCCCGGCGTCCACATCGTCTGTAACCCGCCGGCCCAGTCGGGTCGGGTCGGAAGCAGGTGCCAGTCGGCCAGAGTGTCGCTCGCTGGCCATGATGTCGGCGCATCAAGGTGCGCGGGAGCCAGAACGGGCACGGCGGGCGGCATGGTGGCGGACAGCGCGCGCCAGAAAGGGGTGTAAATCTTGAACGGCGTGCCCCCGCCCGTCACGAGGGTGCCTGGCGGGGCAAGATAGAGGCCCTCGTGGCGGACAAACGCGCAGTGCGCTGGCAACGCTTTTGCCAGGGCGCGCTCGGCATTGCGCCACCATGGTTCGACATGGCGCAGTGCATGGATGGCCCCTGCCCCAACCTCCTCGGCCAGCGCAGCAAGGACCTGATCCGCCCGTCCACGGCGAAGGATCAGGCGCGATCCGCGCGCCGCGAGATCGGCGGCAAGCGCCGTGAGGCTATGGTGCAGCCACCAGCGTGAAGCCCCGCCCATACGGCGGTGCGCGGGCGTTTCGTCGTCGAGAACATAAACAGGAATGACAGGACCGGCAGCGGCCGCCGCGACAAAGGCGGGTTGGTCCGCTAGGCGCAAATCGCGGCGCAACCATATGATCTGCGGTGCGGTCATGACAGTTTATTCCCCCGGCTTGGTTACCACCGTGAACCGGTCCGCTGCACGCGGGTCGCGGAAACGCTGATCGGTCAAAGTCAGGCTTCCATCGGGCGCAAAGACCGCGATCGGCATGCGCGACCACAGCAGGAACGCCCGCACCTCTGAATTGGTTGCGGCGACCATCTGAATGCGAGGGTCGGCAGCATTATGCGGCCTCCCCGTGCCGACCGGACCGCGATTAACAAAGGGGCCGAAAGACGTATCGCCGTAACTTACTGCATTGCGCCAGAAAATGTCACGCTGCCAGAATGCGACAGGCGGCGGACTCGCGACCACAAGCGGGTTGCGCACTCCTGCTGCTTGCAACTCCGCCGCGACCCGACTTTCAGCTAGGCCGGTAAAAAGCCCATTGGCAAAGACATAGGTCGACGCAGCGACCACAGCGACCGCGGCTGTGCGCGTCCAGCCGGGACGCCCACGCCGCTCGGCACGCAGCGAGGACCATAATGCGCCGCCAAGACCGATCCACAGCCACAGATCAATGATGAAGATGCTGTCGCCATAGAACCACTGGCCGCTGAACGGTTCCAGCAATCGCACGCCATAGACATTGAGCCAGTCGAGCGCAGGATGGCTGAGCGTGCCGATATAGGCGAGTGCGAGCAGCCAACTGGCGTTAACCGGCGGACGATCCGGCCGTGTCCGTCGTCGCCAGCGATCCCACCCCAGCATTGCCGCCCACAGAATCAGTGGCAGGACCAGCATGGCGAGCGGGCCGTGGGTAATCCCGCGCCGAAAACCCAGATGCTCCGCCCCGTCGAGCCAGAAAAAACAGGCCGCGTCGATATCGGGCAGGTTCGCCGCGATGATCAGCGTCGGCATGGCAAGCGCCGTCTTGCGCTTCAACCCGGCCTGACCAAGCAGCGCGCCGACCAGGCTGTCTGTCAAATTGTCCACGGCCGATGCGCCCTAAAGCTCTGGGCCTACCTCGTCCCCGACAATCCAGGTTTGCCCCTTCTTCAACAGGGCGGCAAAATCCGCCTGCTTGCCCGCCGCAACGCTGGCATTCTGACCCAGCAACTCTGCCTCGAAAGTCGGCCGCGGATCGTCGTAGAGAACGCCGAGCGCCATGGGAAATTCCCCAAAGCGCATTTCAACGAGCATGTGCGCAACGCTGCGGTTGGTGACATCATGGACGATCACGCCCGCTGCCTGCCAGTCGCCATCAATAACATCGACGACTTTGAGCGTCAGGGCATCACTGTCGAGCGCAATGCCCTTTGTGCCTTTGGCGAAGAGCATGGGATCGCCATTGCGCAGCCACAGTTGCCGATCCTCCGCCCCCTTTGGAGCAGCAAAGTCCTCGAAGACGTCTTTATTATAGACAATACAGTTCTGAAATATCTCAATAAAAGCAGCACCCCTGTGCGCATGGGCGGCCTTTAGAACTTCAGGCAGGTTTTTTGAAACGTCAAAGCCGCGCGCGACAAATCGCGCACCTGATCCCAGCGCAAAAGCGCAGGGGGCCGCAGGGCGGTCGACCGAGCCATAGGGGGTGGAGGGACTGTTGGTCCCCACCCGGCTGGTCGGCGAATATTGCCCCTTGGTCAGCCCGTAAATCTCGTTGTTGAACAGCATGATCTGGCAGTCGAGATTGCGGCGCAGCAGATGCATCGTGTGGTTGCCGCCGATCGACAGCGCGTCGCCGTCACCGGTGATGATCCACACATCCAGTTTCGGATTGGCCAGTTTCAACCCCGTGGCCACCGCTGGCGCACGGCCATGGATGGTGTGAAAGCCATAGGTTTCCATGTAGTAGGGAAACCGGCTGGAACAGCCGATACCGCTAACGAACACCGTGTTTTCGGGCGTGCTGCCGATCTCTGGCATGGTGCGCTGGACAGCCTTCAGGATCGCATAGTCGCCGCATCCAGGGCACCAGCGCACTTCCTGGTCGGTTTCCCAGTCCTTGATGGTGGTCTGGCGGACGATGGGGGTCATATCATTCATGCAAGGGCTCCCGCGATGGCGGCCTCGATCTCGGCAATGGTGAAGGGTTGCCCAGACACTTTGTTCAACGGCCGTGCGTCGATCAGATATTGGTCACGCAGGACCGTCTTGAACTGTCCGGTGTTCATTTCAGGCACAATGACTTGGTCAAAAGTGCGCAGCAGATCGCCAAGGTTGGCGGGCAACGGCCAGATGTGGCGGACGTGGATATGGCTGACGTCCAGGCCACGCTCCCGCGCGCGGCTGACCGCCTGACGAATGGGACCATAGGTCGACCCCCACCCGACGATGGCGAGCTTGCCGCCCGGCGCGCCCAGTTCGCATGACTGGTCAGGGATGGATTTTGCCACACCATCGACCTTGGCCTTGCGCAGGTCGGTCATGACCTGATGGTTGGCGGGGGAATAGTTGATGTGGCCGGTATCGACCTCTTTCTCGATGCCGCCGATCCGGTGGAGCAAGCCGGGCGTACCGGGCTTGACCCAGCGGCGCGCCAGCTTTTCATCACGGGCATAGGGCTTGTAGCCCCCCTCTGGCACATGATCCAGAAACTCGACCGGGAAAGGGGCATAATCGCCAAGTTCCGGGACCGCCCATGGCTCCGCCGCGTTGGCAATATAGCCATCGGTCAGCAGCATAACGGGCGTCATATACTCAACCGCGATGCGTACCGCCTCTATCGCACATTCGAACGCATCGCCGGGAGAGCGTGCGGCGATGACTGGCATCGGTGCATCGCCATTGCGGCCATAGACGGCCTGGTACAGGTCGGACTGTTCGGTCTTGGTCGGCAAACCCGTCGATGGGCCGCCGCGCTGCGAATTGACGATTACCAGCGGCAGTTCGGTCATGATGGCAAGGCCCATGGCCTCACCCTTCAGCGCGATGCCCGGACCGGACGAAGAGGTGACGCCAAGCGCCCCGCCATAGCTTGCCCCGATGGCCGAACAAATGGCGGCGATTTCATCCTCCGCCTGAAAAGTCGTTACGCCATATTCCTTAAGCCGCGACAGATGATGCAGGATGGCAGACGCGGGAGTAATCGGATAACCGCCAAAGAACATCGGCAACTTCGCCAACTGCGCGCCGGCAACCAGACCCAGAGCAATCCCCTCTGCCCCCGTCAGCGAGCGATAAAGGCCCGAGGGCACGTCGGCAGGGGCGACATGATATTGCTTGAGCGGGCCGGACAGCTCGGCCGTTTCGCCATAAGCGTGACCGGCATTGAGCGCGGCGATATTGGCGTCGGCCAGCACCGGGTTCTTCGCGAACTTGGTGCGCAGCCAATCGACCAGCGGCGCGCGATCGCGGTCGAACATCCACAGCGCCAACCCGAGCGTCCACATATTCTTGCAGCGCAGCGCTTCCTTGTTACCCAAGCCGAACGGCTTGACCGCGTCCAGTGTCGCCTGACTGATGTTCAGCTTGAGCAGTTGCCAGCGTGCCAAGCTGTCATCATCCAGCGGGTTGGACGTGTACTTCGCCTTGTCGAGGTTGCGCGCATTGAACTCGCCCTCGTCCGCGATGATCAGCCCGCCAGGCTTGAGCACGCCGACATTGGTCTTGAGCGCCGCAGGGTTCATCGCCACCAGCACGTCGGGCGCGTCTCCAGCGGTGTCGATGGCGGTGGAACCGAAATTGATCTGAAACGCCGAAACGCCGAACAAAGTCCCCTGCGGAGCACGGATTTCCGCCGGAAAATCGGGGAAAGTCGCAAAGTCATTGCCCGCGAGCGCGGACGACAAGGTGAACTGACCACCCGTTAGCTGCATGCCGTCGCCGCTGTCACCAGCAAAGCGCACCACCACCGCGTCGGACGCTTGCAAGGGTGCTGCGCCCGTCGGTTGGTCTGCTATCGTGGCCATTGTCCGTCCTTAAATTCATGCGCACGTCGGCGACTTCGGTATCGCCATGCTTGTCCGTCAAGTAGGGCCTGTATCCGCCGCCCGCAATTCAGAAAAATTATCGCCGTGCCAAGGAATATGTGACAAGGGCGCGCAAAAGGATTTGCCGATGACCGAGCCTGCACCCGACCCTCACGCTCATTTGCCCTATCGCCCATGTGCGGGGATCATGCTGCTTAACGCAGATGATCATGTGTTCGTCGGCCAGCGGCTCGATAGCGTGAGTGCGGCATGGCAAATGCCCCAAGGCGGGATCGACAAGGGCGAATCACCGCTTGAGGCCGCCATTCGCGAGTTGGGTGAAGAGGCGGGTATTGCCCCGCACCATGTGAAGATCTTGGCGGAAAGCACCGAAACACAACGTTACGATTTACCGCCTGAGTTGATGGGCCGGATGTGGGGTGGGCGCTATCGCGGGCAGGAACAGCACTGGTTTCTGGCCCGCTTTCTGGGCACCGACAAAGACATCGACATTGCGACCGCCCATCCCGAATTCCGCGCATGGCGCTGGGCCGAGATGGAAAGCCTGCCGGAGCTGATCGTGCCCTTCAAGCGGGCACTCTATACCGTGCTTGTCGCCGAATTCGGCGCGCGCCTCCATTCTGGTTCCGCGTGACGACCACGCTTTACGCCATCGCGATTGGCAGCAACCGGGCGGGCCGCGCCGCTCGCTCTCCTGCCGCGATGGTTACGGCGGCGATGGCAGCACTTGATGACGGACCGCTGTGCCTGCTCGATGCGTCGCCCATTATCATGACGCCGCCGCTCGGGCCGAGCCGACGGCGCTATGCCAATTGTGCCGCACTGGTCGCCAGCACTGCCATGCCTGATGCCGTTCTTGCGCAGCTCCACCGCATCGAAGCCGAGTTTGGCCGCCGCCGTCAGCGCCGCTGGGGCGAGCGTGCGCTCGACCTCGATCTGATCCTGTGGTCCGAGGGCAGCTTTGCGCAGGACGGTACGATTGTCCCCCACCTCGCCTTTCGCGCCCGCGATTTTGTGCTGCGGCCACTTGCGCACATCGCGCCCTTGTGGCGCGATCCAATCACCGGGCTGACAGTCCGCCAGTTGATGGCTCGCCAACGCCGCGCAAAGCCGGTTGACCACACGGGCACAGGCGATTAGGGGCAGCGCGTCCACCATAAGAGCGACAGTTGGCGCTCTCCGGGGGCCCTTAGCTCAGTCGGTAGAGCAACTGACTTTTAATCAGTAGGTCGCTGGTTCGAACCCAGCAGGGCTCACCATTTCCAGATATGGCGTAAGACGGCGCCACTGATTCATTTTTTCATCGATGCGCAGGCAGTTTGCAGCGCTGCTGGACGGAAGAGTTAGCGTCGTAATGCCCGTCGGGACCGCCATTTTGCTGGCAAGTTGTGCGGCCTTCAGGCCATTGAATGCAATTGCCCGAATATGCGGTAAGTTTCGCACCAGTGACGTCACGTCATTGAGGCTTGCCGCGGCCAGATCCTGGTCCAGGCTGCCTCGGCGCATCCCCGCAGCAACCACATCCCAAAGGGCGATGCCGCCATCGCACAGCGCGCCAAGCCGCGGCTCATAATCAAGGTCGGCCAGCGAGCGGTTGAGCACCGCCCCTGCCAAATGCCAGAATTGATTGCGCGGATGGGCATAGTAACGCCGCGCAGCGAGCGACATGTCACCCGGCAACGAACCCAGGATAAGGACCCGCGCGTCCTTGCGAAAAACGGGCGGCAACCCGCGCTTCATCACAATCTCCTTTGATCCTTTCCCGCCGGGAATGATTGCGTATAAAGCAGGTTCCTTAGACGGGACATGCGGGAAAATTCGCAGCGGGATCAGAAACATTCTCCGCTTTTGCGCCTTAATCATGCATGGACATGACACATGATTTTGGTGCTGCCACCGCGCGCGCCGATGCCGCACCACCCGCCCGCTGGCTGTCATATGCCGAAGCACCGCGCACAGCCTTTGCTTTGGTGCGCCTTATGTGGGCCGCGCCCCGGCTCGCGCTTGCACCGCGCGGCGATGGCAGCAAAGTGCTGGTAATCCCTGGATTCGCGACCGGTGACGGAGCGACGGCAATCCTGCGCACTTACCTCATGTGGCTCGGCTATCGCAGCTATGGCTGGGGACTTGGCCGCAACGTCGGTGCCAAGACGGTCGGCGTTCACAACGAACGGTTGCTCGAACGTCTTGACGTGGTGAGCGACGGCGGCCGCGACGCGGTGCATGTGATCGGGTGGAGCATGGGCGGCATCATGGCGCGGCTGATGGCGCACGAGGTGCCGGAGCGCATTCGGCAAGTCATCACGCTGGGCTCACCTTTCGCGGGCAATCCCTATTCCAACATCGCGTGGCAAAGCTATGAGCGCATTAGTGGGCACAAATTGTCCGACCCCGCCGCGCGGGCACAGATCGCGCTCAGCAAATTGGCACCGCCTGTCCCATCGACGTCCATTTACTCGCGCTCTGACGGAGTGGTCGCCTGGGAATCCTGTTTGGAACCGGATCATCCCCACACGGAAAATATCGAGGTGGGCGGAGCGCATTGTGGGTTGGGGTTTTGCCCTTCCGTACTTTTAACGATTGCCGAACGGCTGGCGAGTCCGCTGCCTCCTGCCGCTACATGACGGCGTCCAACGACTCAGCAAGGCAGTTTCCGCAAGGCATTGCAGCGGAACATTTGCGGTTAAGCAGAACGCGCACGATGCTCACGGTCATCGGCGTGGTGGCCTTGGCACTGCTCCTGCTGATTGGATTATCCGGATTTCTCGGCGGATCGACGGTCGCCAGTAAAGCCGTGGAAACAGCCGATATCCGCCTGACCACCAGCTTTCCCGCAAAACTCCGTAACGGCGAGATTTTCGAGATGCGGATCAGCATTACGCCAAAGCGCGATATCGACAATCTGCGTCTTGCTTTCGACATGGCATCTTGGCGTGACGTCACGATCAACTCGCTTGTCCCGGCGCCCACGGAGGAACGCGGGAGCCACGGTCGATATCTCTTCGACTATGGTCCAGTTGCGAAGGGCGAAAGCTTTGCCGTCAAAATCGATGGTCAGATCAATCCCCCACGCTGGGGCAATTCGCGCGCTATCTTCGTGGTTTATGATGGCGACTCCATGCTGGCCGCAGAGCCATTCAAAATGACGGTCATGCCCTGATGGACATCATCATACGCGCAGCGACGATGTTTTTCGTCCTGTATGTGCTGCTACGCATCATGGGCAAGCGCGAGCTGGGACAGATGACGCCGTTCGAGCTTGTGGTGATGATCGTGCTTGGCGATTTGATCCAGCAAGCCGTGACGCACAACGATACAAGCATTACCGGCGCCATTTTGGCCGTATCGACTTTTGGCATGCTGGCGATTGCGTTGAGCTGGCTCACCTATCGCTTTCCGGCGGCAGAGCGGCTGCTGGATGGCGAACCCATCGTGCTGATTCGTGATGGCGAACTGCTTCACGAAAACATGACCCGCGACCGCGTTAGCCGCGCCGAGGTTGAATCCGAGATGCGCCTCGCCGGTATATCCGACATGATGGATGTCGCCTGGGCGATATTGGAACCTCAGGGAAAGATCAGTTTTATCAAGCGTGAAAGGTGAAAGCCCGCCGGAATGATCCGGCGGGCTCGCAATAGTCATATGCCGAATTGAGGCGGTTTAGCGACTACCGCCATAGGATGCGTCCCCGCCCTCGTTGGGCGCCTGGCGCATCGGGTTCTGGTCAAAGCTGCCAGATCCGCCCTGCATGTCGGTGTCCGGATCGTCGCTCTGATAATCGGCGTCCTCGTCGAGCTCGTCTTCTTCGTCAAGCTCGTCTTCGTCTTCGTCTTCGTCGTCGAGCATTTCTTCCTCGTCGTCGAACATGCCCTCGGCATCATCTTCATTGGCGCCGGACATTCCCGATTGACCGCCGCCAGTCTGGGTTGCTGTCGCGCGATCCTCCGCCGGATAGTCGTCCGGTTGAACGGTCCCGACACTATCGCGCTGTTCAATGTCTTCAAGCGCGCCTGTACCTCCAGACGTGCCGGAATTCTGACCACCGGGCATAGCGCCCGACGTCGTCGCCTGACCCGAGGGATTGGCTGAGGCGTTGCCAACCATATCGTCGCCCGAAGTCATATTGGGGTTCTGGTCCATCATCGTCTTTCTCCCGTCATTGGAAAATTAAAGAAAGGTCGCATCTCCGCCGACCGCGGTTCTCGCTGTGGCAGGCTGTTTCGTCGTTCCGTCAGCGCCATTCATGTACCGGTTGAACTCCTCGCTATACCGATCGGCAATCATTGCATGATCGGCGTCTGGTGCACCGTCGACCAGATCCAGGAACCAGCTGCTTTCTTCCTCATAGACATGGTGTTTGACCGCGCCTTCGAGGTGGCCAAACTTGTCCTCGAAATCCTGGCTCATCGGATCCATGCGCTCCAGCAAGCCGAGCTGCATCTTGGCTGCGGCCTGTTCGGTATAGGCCATCGTGGCATGACCCGTATCGCCAGCGTCCGAAAGCGCGGGATAGATTACGCCCTCCTCTGCCATTGAATGGCCCGTCAGAAGCGTCCCAAGTTCCTTGAGCGCGGTCCGGCGGCGGGTCGCATCGCCAGCCGCCCACACCGCGGCGAAGGCAGTGTCGATTTGCTGATGATGATCGAGCACCATGCGAAGCCATGGCGCCCGCAGCGCCACTTCTTCTGCACGCATTCGGGCTGCGGCGCGGTCCTCTTCCGTTTCGGGCGGCGTTACGGCCGCGATAATCTTGTCGAGAATTGACATGGGGGGATACCTCCGTTCGTGGGGGATATGCCCTTAAGCGAGCCGCGCCGGGAATGTTCCCAGTGCTTTCAGCGGCGGCGCAACGCTTCGTCGCCAAGAACGGCGGGCAAAGTGTGTCCATCTTGCTCGCGAAGCCAGTTATGCGCGCGGGTGGCTGCAATTGCGCCATGCCCCATTGCAACCGTAATCTGGTCAAGGCCCTCGACAATATCTCCCGCCCCGAAAAGGCCGGGCACGTCCGTGCCAAATGGCGCTTGGTCGTTAAGCTTGCCAATCGGCGATAGGGGCAAATCCATCTGTGCGGCCAGCGTCGAGCGCGGGCGACATCCCAGCGCGGGATAAAGAACATCAAGTCGCAGTGGCGCTTCGACACCCGCCAGCTTGACCAGCATCGCGTCGTGCTGCGGAGAATAGGATTCGACCGGCTGCATGATGGTCTGCAGGCCGGCCGCCGCCAAGTCGCGGCGTTCCTCAGGCGTCAGTTCGACGTCCCGTCGCGGCAACAGCACGACATTTTCGCTGAACCCGCGCAGGAATAACGCCTCCGCAGCCCCCGAAGCATCGCATCCGACGACGCCGATGCGTTGACCACGATGTTCGTGCCCATCGCAAACGGGGCAATAGCGCAGTACGCCAGCGCTAACCGCCGCATCGTGCACCGTTTCCGGCAAGGGGATCTCGTTCAGTTCGATACCGGTCGCCAATATGACGCTGCGGCCATGCCAGTGGCGTCCATCGGCATCAGTCAGATCGAACCCGTCATCGACCCGCTCGACCCGCTCAATGCGGGCCAAGGCAATGTCCGCCCCATAGCGCTCGGCGTGCCCACGCATACGGTGCAGAAGATCAGGACCGGTGATGCCATCCACATAGCCCGGCACATTGTGCGACAGAGGCACCCACGAAGCTCGTGCATTGTCGTCGTGGAGGACAAGAGCCTTTCGGTTGAACCTTGCGGCATACAGCGCCGCCGTCAGCCCGGCAGGCCCCGCGCCCACGACAATGATGTCCGCGTCAATCATCCAAGTTTATCCCTATCTAAACGGCGAATGGCTGGTGATCGATGGATTAAGGCGCTTGTTCCAAAGGCGCAATTTACGGTTTAGGCGGAACAATCCGCGCCGCATGACCTTGATCCGGCCATGACCCATCATAACTCCCCGGACTTCTCCGACGACGCGCCCGTTGCAACTTCGAAGCGGGCAAAAGGCAACCGTGAGCTTCTGGCGACAAGTGTAACGATCAACCGCCCGGTAAGCGAGGTCTTCGATGCCTTCCGCGACTTCGCACAATTTCCATCGTTCATGGAGAATGTCGAACGCATCGATATTCTCGACCCCAAGCGGTCGCGGTGGGTCGTGAAGGGACCGGGTGGAGC
>ERZ1066121.1480-NODE-1480-length-17151-cov-5.318554_pt1 | contig 17151 bp, 18 predicted proteins | sample MGYA00382768_ERZ1066121 | MGnify/ENA primary metagenome ERZ1066121 (study PRJEB33369, sample SAMEA5778351) | biofilm metagenome | biome: Industrial cooling water; feature: Water cooling tower basin; material: Biofilm | place: United Arab Emirates | collected... | reverse complement strand
TCCTGCATGTCGGCGAGCGCAACCTGCTCTGGGGCTGGCTGGTCCGGGCGCTGAACGACGCCTTCCGCCCCGGCTTCCCGGCCTGGTCCGAGCAGATGACCGGGCTGCCGCTGCTGCTGGTGCTGCTCTTCGCCGGCGCGCTGGCCTGGGTCTGGCGCGGCGCGCCGGATGATCGGGCGGCGCTGCTGCGCGCCATCGCCATCGCCACGGTGGCAAGCTGGGCGCTGACGATCCGCCTGGGTGATTCCTCGCCCTGGTGGTTCGTGTACCAGCATGTGCCGGGCGCGCGGGCGGCGCGGGTGGTGGCGCGCTACCAGATCTTCATCACCGTGCCGGTGATCGGGCTGGCGCTGGCGATGCTGGCGGCACTGCTGGCGCGCCTGCCGGCCGCACGCGCCATGGTGCTGTCCGGCCTTGCCGCGGCGCTGCTGCTGGCCGAGCAGGTCAACCTCTACGCGCCGCGCTTCCTCGACCGGGGGCTGGAGCTGTCGCGGCTGCGGGCAGTGCCGCCGCCGCCCGCCGCCTGCCGCGCCTTCTTCGTCACCGCCGCGCGCACCGAAAGCCGCTTCGGCGAGGAGGTGGCGAACGTCTACAACCACAACACCGAGGCGATGCTGGTCGCCGAAGTACTCAGACTGCCGACGATCAACGGCATCTCCACCTTCAACCCGCCGCACTGGCCCGGCGGCTTCCCCCCCCAGCCGGCATACCTGGAGGCGGTGCGCCGCTACGCCGCGGCGTGGGACGTGGAGGACGGGCTCTGCGGCCTCGACCTCCAGCGCTTCGCCTGGGACACGGCGCCGCTCAGTGCAGGCGCGCCGCCCCCTCCGCGGTGAGGTGGGCGAGCCGCCCGGCGCAGAACACGGCGATCACGCGCGGCCCTTCCGGATCGACCACCACCACGTCGCCGCGCCGCCCGGGCAGCAGCGCCCCGCGGTCGGCGAGTCCCGCCGCGGCGGCCGGGTTTGCCGAGACCAGCGCCCAGGCCCGCGCCAGATCCAGGCCGCCCGGACGCCGCGCCATGGCGAAGGGCGCCTCCAGCAGCGCGGGCCAGTGGTAGTCGGAGGCGAGCACGGTGACGAGGCCGCGCTCGGCGAGCGGCGCGGCGCTGGCCCAGCCGAGATGGCTGCCGCCGCGCACCACGTTGGGCGCGCCCATCACCACCGCCTCGCCATGCGCGCGCGCGTCCTGCGCCACGCTCTCCGCCATCGGGAATTCGCAGATCGCGGCGCCGTGGCCGCGGTAGTGCGCGCGGTCCTCCGGCGTTGCGTCGTCATGGCTCAGCATCGGGATGCCGGCCGCGCGCGCGGCCGCGGCCAGGCGGGCGCGGGCGGCCGGCACCTCGCCGCGCCGCGCGGCGATGCGCTCGATCAGCGCGCGGAATTCGGGTTCGGGCAGGCCGGCGCGGCCGGCGTATTTCGCCATCTGCTGCGGGTCGTGCAGGCGCTTCAGGATCGGCGGCGTGTGGTCGTTGAAGCCGAGCAGGTGCACGCGACCGGCGGCGATATCGGCCAGCGCGTCGTCCAGCGCGCCGAGGTTGTCGGCCTCGAAGCGCAGGTGCACGCGCAGGTCGGGCGCGGACAGCGCCGGCCGCGCCCCGTCCAGCGCCGCCATCAGCGCGCGCCATGTCCCGAGCGAGCGCAGCCCCGGCTCCCAGGACAGCGTCACGCCGAGATAGGCCGTGGTGATGCCGCTTGCCAGCAGCTGCGCCGCGCTGTCGCGCACCGCGACCGCGGCGGGGAAGCCGACGCCGGGCCGCGGCTGCAGCGCGCGCTCATGCGCATCGCCATGGATATCGACGAGGCCCGGCAGAACGAGCAGCCCGGCGGCGTCGAAGCGCCGCGCCGCGCCGCCGCCGGTCGCCGCCACCTCCTGCCCGCGCAGGTGCAGCGCGCCCGGCTCCAGGCGGTCGCCGGCGAGCACCGTGCCCGCGAGGATGTCGAAGCCCGGCATGCTAGCTCTCCACCACGAGCTGCATGCGCGCCGCGGCGTAGCGGGCGATGCTGAGCTCGATCGGCGTGCCGGCGCGATCGGCATTGATCGCCTCGGTCACCAGCACGGGGCGGGCGCGGGATTGCTGCAACAGGACTGCCTCCTCCGGCGTCGGCATGCGCGACGTGATGCGCGTGACCTGGCGCAAGGGCCGCGGTGATGGACGGATCCTCGGCCAGCAGCGCCGCCATCGCCGGGAAGCGGTGCGCCGGGAAGTAATGCGTGCCGATCACCACGGGGCGGCCATTGGCGAGGCCGAGGCGCTCAGCCATCACGACGCCGCGGCCGCGGCGCAGGCCGAGCGCCTTCGCGACCGCTGCCTCGGCCGCCATTTCCGCGATGCGCAGCATGCGCCCGGCGGGTTCGCGGTTCTGCCGGCGGATGGTCTCGGAAAACCGCGTGCGGGGGCCGAGCGGATAGTCCAGCACGTCCTCCGCGACGAAGCTGCCGCGGCCCTGCTCCACGCGGATCAGGCCGCGGGCCTCGAGCTCCTCCAGGGCGCGGCGGACGGTATGGCGGTTGACGCCGAAGCGGCCGGCGAGCGCGGCCTCGGTGGGCAGGCGGGTGCCGGGCTCAGCGCCGCGGCCGGGCGCGCTGGCGCCGATGTCGCGCTCGATGGCCGAGGCGATCTGGCGCCACAGCGCGACGCCCTGGCCCCGCGTGAGGGTGTTGTCCGGGGACCGCGCCATGGCGTGCAGGGCGGCGCCGGGCGCGCTTCCCGGCTTCGGTGTCATGGAAACTTCAACCATGGGTCCGTGGCGTCCCGGCATGCTGGGATTGACCGTAGTGGCACGAACCTCTATTTGTCTAGACATCTGTGCAGGAGACGCCGCCCCGATGCCTGCGAGGGAGGCCACTGTGACGCCGGCCGGTCCCGCCGCGCCCAGCGATGACGTCGCCGCGCGGCAGGCCTGGATGGCGGTACTGGCGCGCGCGCCGGCCGCGGCGCTGGATGGGCATCTCGCCGCGCTGCCGCCGCTGCCTGCCCATGCGCGGCTGCGCGGGCCGGAGACCGGTCTGGTCATGGTGCGGGGCCGGCAGGGCGGCGATGGTGCGCCCTTCAACCTCGGCGAGATGACGGTGACGCGCTGCACGGTGCGGCTCGGCGACGGCACCCTGGGCCATGCCTACGTGGCCGGGCGGGATGCCCGTCAGGCCGAGCTGGCCGCGCTGCTCGACGCGGCCCTCCAACGGCCTGAGCTGCACGACGCGGTCATGGCGGCGGTGATCGCGCCCCTGGCCGCGGCGCAGGCGGCAGGGCGCGGGTCGGTCGCGCGCAAGGCCGCGGCGACGCGCGTCGCCTTCGCCACCATGGCGACGATGCGGGGCGAGTGACCGGCATGCTCTCCCCCGGCTTCGCCGATCCCGCACTGGACGCGCAGCGCTGCTTCCGCGCCGTGCTGGAGGCGATGAGCCGGCCCGGCCGGGTGCAGCGCCTGGCCGAGGGGGTGCTGGAGCCGCCCGCGCCGTTCGGACTGGCCGCGGCCGCGGTGCTGCTGAGCCTGACGGATGCCGACACGCCGGTCTGGCTGGACGCCGAAGCGGCGGTCGCGGCGGACTGGCTGCGCTTCCACGCCGGCTGTCCGCTGGTCGCGGCTCCGGGCGATGCCGCCTTCGTCATGGCCTGCGGCGCCATGCCGCCGCTCGACAGCGTGAACACCGGCACCGAGGAAGCCCCACACGAATCGGCGACGCTGCTGGTGCAGGTGGCCGCTCTCGATCGCGGCGTGACGCTGCGGCTCTCCGGCCCCGGCATCGCGCGCGAGCACCGGTTGCGCGTGGCCGGCCTGCCGCCGGATTTCGGACTGCGCTGGGCGCGCAACGGGGCCGGCTTCCCGCGCGGCGTGGATCTCATCCTCTGCGCCGGCGCGGCACTTGCCGCGCTGCCGCGCACGGTGCGCATCACGGAGGGCGACGGCTAGTGGCCTATGTCGCGGTCAAGGGCGGCGAGGACGCCATCGCCCATGCCCATGCCTGGCTGGCCGAGGCGCGGCGCGGCGACCCCGCGGTGCTGGAGCTCTCGGTCGCGCAGATCGGGCAGCAGCTCGGCCTCGCCGTGGACCGGGTCATGGCGGAGGGGTCCTGCCACGACCGCGGACTGGCGGCGCTGGCGATAAAGCAGGCGCGCGGCGACCTGATCGAGGCCGCCTTCCTGCTGCGCGCCTACCGCACCACCCTGCCCCGCTTCGGCGCCTCCGCGCCGCTCGACACGGCGGCGATGCTGGTGCGGCGACGGATCAGCGCGACCTACAAGGACCTGCCGGGCGGCCAGGTGCTGGGCCCGACCTTCGACTACACGCACCGGCTGCTGGACTTCGCCATGGAAGCGGAGGGCGCGGCGCCGCCGGAGCCTGCCCCGGAGGCCGAGGCCGACGGCGCACCGATGCCCCGCGTCAGCGGCATCCTCGCGCAGGAGGGGCTGATGGCGGCCGAGCCGGCGTCGGACGCGCCGCCGGGCGACCTGACGCGCGAGCCGCTGGCCTTCCCCGCCGACCGGCCGCTGCGGCTGCAGGCCCTGGCGCGCGGCGACGAGGGGTTCCTGCTGGCGCTCGGCTACTCGACGCAGCGCGGCTACGGCAACGCGCATCCCTTCGTCGGCGAGATCCGCATGGGCGAGGTGGCGGTGGGCCTTACCCCGCCCGAACTCGGCTTCGAGATCAGCATCGGCGACATCACCGTGACCGAATGCGGGATGGTGAACCAGTTCGCCGGCTCGAGGACGGAGCCGCCGCAATTCACCCGCGGCTATGGCCTGGTCTTCGGCCATGGCGAGCGGAAGGCCATGGCCATGGCGCTGGTGGACCGGTCGCTCCGCGCGGCCGAGCTGGGCGAGGAAGCCGCGGCGCCGGCGCAGAGTCCCGAATTCGTGCTCTACCATTGCGACAACGTGGAGGCGACCGGCTTCGTCGAGCACCTGAAGCTGCCGCACTACGTGGATTTCCAGAGCGAGCTGGAGAAGATCCGCACGCTGCGCGCCACCGCGGATGCCGCGCAGCGGGAAGCGGCCGAATGACCATCGCGGCCGGATACAATTTCGGCTACCTCGACGAGGCGACGAAGCGGATGATCCGCCGCGCCATCCTCAAGGCGGTGGCGATCCCGGGGCACCAGGTGCCCTTCGGCTCGCGCGAGATGCCGCTGCCCTATGGCTGGGGCACCGGCGGCATCCAGGTGACCGCCTCGATCCTCGGGCCCCGGGATGTGCTGAAGGTGATCGACCAGGGCGCCGACGACACGACGAACGCCGTCTCCATCCGCCGCTTCTTCGCCAAGGTGGCCGGCGTCGCCACGACCGAGCGCACCACCGATGCGACGCTGATCCAGACCCGCCACCGGATTCCGGAGACACCGCTGCGCGAGGGCCAGATCCTGGTGTACCAGGTGCCGATGCCGGAGCCGCTGTTCCGGCTTGAGCCGCGCGTAACCGAGACGCAGCGCATGCACGCGCTGGCCGATTACGGGCTGATGCATGTGAAGCTGTATGAGGACATCGCCCGCTACGGCCATGTCGCGATCTCCTACAACTACCCGGTGATGGTGAACCGGCGCTACCTGATGGCGCCCTCCCCGATCCCGGCCTTCGACAACCCGAAGATGGACCGAATGCCGGCGCTGCAGCTGTTCGGCGCAGGGCGGGAGAAGCGGATCTACGCCGTGCCGCCGCATACGGAAGTGCGCTCGCTGGACTTCGAGGACCATCCCTTCGTGCCGATCCGCGCCGACGCGGCCTGCTCGCTCTGCGGATCGCGCGACACCTACCTGGACGAGATCGTCACCGACGACCGCGGCGGGCGGCGCTTCATCTGCTCCGACACCGACTGGTGCGCGAGCCGGCGCGAGGAAGGGCGATGAGCGCGGCGGCCGCGCCTCTGCTGGAGGCGGAGGGCCTGACGCTCCGCTTCGGCGCCATCCCGGCGCTGGAGGAGGTTGCGCTGGCGATCTGGCCCGGCGAGGTGGTGGCGATCGTCGGCGAATCGGGCTCCGGCAAGACCACGCTGCTGCGCGTGCTGTCCGGCCTGATGCGCCCGGAGCGCGGCACGGTCCGCTACCACGGCGCCGACGGAGCGGTGCGGGACGTGCACGGCATGGCGGAATCGCGGCGCCGGCTGCTGCACCGCACGGAATGGGGCTTCGTGCACCAGAATCCGCGCGACGGGCTGCGCATGGGCGTCTCCGCCGGCGGCAACGTGGGCGAGCGGCTGATGGCCGTCGGGGCGCGGCACTACGGCAGCATCCGCGCCGAGGCCGCGGCCTGGCTGAGGCGCGTGGAGATCGACCCGGCGCGCATGGACGAGGCGCCGACGCGCTTCTCCGGCGGCATGCAGCAGCGCCTGCAGATCGCCCGTACCCTGGTGACGCGGCCGCGGCTGGTGTTCATGGACGAGCCGACCGGCGGGCTCGACGTCTCGGTGCAGGCGCGGCTGCTGGACATGCTGCGCGGCCTGGTCGCGGATCTCGATCTTGCCGTGCTGATCGTGACGCACGACATCGCCGCGGCGCGGCTGCTGGCGCACCGGATGCTGGTGATGCGGCACGGGCGCGTGGTGGAGCAGGGCCTCACCGACCGCGTGCTGGACGACCCGCAGCATCCCTACACGCAGCTGCTGGTCTCCTCGGTGCTGGCGGCATGAGATACGCCATCAGGACCGAGGGCCTGTCCAAGTCCTTCACCCTGCACCTGCAGGGTGGCGTCACCCTGCCCGTGCTGCACGACGTGGAACTGGCGGTGGCGCCCGGCGAGTGCGTGGCGCTCGCCGGCCCGTCCGGCGCCGGGAAATCGACGCTGATGCGCTGCCTCTACGGCAATTACGGCGCCGGGGCGGGACGCATCCTGCTGCGCCACGGCGGGGCGGAGATCGACCTCGCCGCGGCGGATCCGCGCGTGATGCGGGCGGTGCGGCGCGACACGCTGGGCTATGTCAGCCAGTTCCTGCGAGTCATCCCGCGCGTCGCCACGCTCGACATCGTGGCCGAGCCGCTGCTGGCGCGCGGTGTCGCGCCCGAGGCCGCGCGCGACCGTGCCACCGCGCTGCTGACGCGGCTGAACCTGCCGGCGAAGCTGCACGGGTTGCCGCCGGCCACCTTCTCGGGCGGCGAGCAGCAGCGGGTGAACCTCGCGCGCGGCTTCGCGCCGCGCTACCCGGTGCTGCTGCTCGACGAGCCCACCGCGAGCCTCGATGCCGCCAACCGCGCCACCGTCATCGGCCTGATCGAGGAGGCGAAGCACGCCGGCGCGGCGGTCATCGGCATCTTCCACGATGCCGAGGTGCGCGAGCGCGTCGCCGACCGCCTGTTCGAGGTCCACCCCATCCCCGCCGCGGCATGAGCATGACCATCGGGACCATCCTGACCAACGCCCTGCTCGTCCTGCCGGACCGGGTCGTCCCCGGCACCGTCGTGTTGCGCGGCACGGTGATCGCGGAGGTGCAGACGGGCCGCAGCCACCTGCCCGGCGCGCTGGACCTGGAGGGCGACCACCTCATCCCCGGCATCGTCGATGTCCATACCGACAACCTGGAGCGCCAGGTGCAGCCGCGCGCCAACGCGCGCTGGCCCAGCCGCTCGGCGATGCTCGCGCATGATGCGCAATGCGCCGCCGCCGGCGTGACGACGGTGCTGGATGCGCTCTGCCTCGGCGATCTCGGCTTCGATCCGGGGCGAGGGCAGACCTTCCGCGAGGGCGTGGAGGACCTGGACGCGCTGGCGGAGACCGGCTTGCTGAAGGCCGAGCACTTCCTGCACCTGCGCTGCGAGCTGCCGGCGCCGGACATGAAGCCGGCGCTGGAGCCGGTGGCCGAGCATCCGCGGGTGCGCATGGTCAGCCTGATGGACCACTCGCCCGGCATCGGCCAGTACCGCGACATGGATCGCTACCGGGCGCTGCGCAAGCGCCAGCGCGAGATGACCGACGCCGATGTCGAGCGCCGCATCGGGGAGCTGCTGGACCAGCGCGCCCGGCTGCGCGAGCCGCAGCGGCGCTGGCTGCTGGACCGCATCGCGCACCGCGACCTGCCGCTGGCCAGCCATGACGACGACGATGTCGAGGAGGTCGCGCGCAACGCCGCCGACGGCATCCGCATCAGCGAATTCCCCGTGGTGATGGCGGCGGCGAAGGCGGCGCGCGCGCTGGGCCTGGAGGTGATCGCCGGCGCCCCCAACATCGTCCGCGGCGGCAGCCATTCCGGCAACGTCGCCGCCGCCGACCTGGTGCGCGAGGGTGCGGTGGACGCGCTGGCCAGCGACTACGTGCCGGCGGCGCTGCTGGAAGCCGCCTGGCGCTGCGCGGCGGAGACGGGGATCAGCCTGCCGGCCGCCGTGGCGATGGTGACCGACTGCCCTGCGCGCATGGCGCGGCTCGGCGACCGCGGGCGCATCGCGGCGGGGCTGCGCGCGGACCTGGTGCAGGTGCGGCCGCTGGACGGGCTTCCCGTGCCGCGGCGGGTCTGGCGCGCAGGTGAGCGCGTGGCGTGACGACGCGCGGGAGGGGGCGCGTGAGAACGCGCGGGAAGGTCGCGTGACGGCGCGCGGGAAGGCGCGTGACGGCGCGCGGGAAGGTCGCGTGACGGCGCGCGGGACGACCAATTGAGCGGACGGGCGCGCTTCGCGCTCTACTGGGCGCCCGAGCTGGATGATCCGCTGCACGCGCTGGGCTCGGCGTGGCTGGGGCGGGATGCGGAGGCCGGCGCGGCACTGCCGCAGCCCGGGCTGCCCGGCGGGCTCGACATCTCCGATCTCACCGCCGATCCACGCGGCTATGGATTGCACGCCACGCTGAAGGCGCCGTTCCGGCTGGCGGGCGGCTATGCCGCCCTGGAAGCGGCGGTGCAGGCGCTCGCCGCGCGCACTGCTCCCTTCGACCTGCCGCCGCTGGCCGTGTGCGACCTCTCCGGCTTCCTGGCATTGCGCGAGACGGCGCCCTGCCCGGCGCTGCACGCGCTCGCCGATGCCGCCGTGCTGGCGCTGGAGCCCTGCCGCGCGCCGCTCACCGAAGCGGAGTGGGCGCGCCGCCGCCGCGGCGGCCTCAGCGCGGCAGCGGAGGCGCGGGTCGCCCGCTGGGGCTACCACCTGGTCTTCGAAGCCTGGCGCTTCCACGTGACCCTGACGCGGCGCCTGACGCCGGGGGAGCACGCCATCGTGCGGCCCGCGCTCATCGCGCATCTCGGTGACGCGCCGGCGCGCGTGCGGCGGGTGCGATCGATCTGCCTGTTCTCCCAGGCCGGGCCGGGCGTGCCATTCCGCATCGCCCGGCGCGTGCCGCTGGCAGGGGCCGCCCCAGGGCCGCCTCCGACCGGATGATCCCATCCGATCGGATGTCGCTCCATCGCTTGCCTGCGCGGCGGCGCCGCGGCGCTCGCCCTGGCGGCGACCACGGTCTCGTTCTCGCCGGCGGCCTGCGTCTGCGCTGGATCGAACCGCATCGCGACTTCGCCGCGCTCTGCGGCCTGCGCCTCGCCATCGGCTGGGAAGCCTGGACGCCGGCGGAGCGGCCCCTGGTCGAAGCCTATGACGTCCGCCTCGGCCTGCTCTGGCACGGCACGCTGGTCGGGTGGGTCGGGGCGGTTGAGCTGCGGCGCCGGTGCCCGCTGCTGGTGGACCTGATGGTGCATCCGGACTTCCGGCGGCGCGGCGTCGCCTCGGCGCTGATCGCGCGCTGCGCCACGCTGCTCGAGCGGAAGCGATTGCCGCGAATGGAGACGCGCTGCGATCCGGCGCGACGGCGTTTCTACGTGGCGCAGGGTTTCCGTGATTGTCCTTCGCGGCGCCTGGACGATACGCTCTGGCTCGCGATGCGTCTGCCGCGTCGGCACGGGACCGGTTGAGGAGCAGTCCGATGGACATGCGGGCGATGTGGGCGAAGGCGAAGTCCGAAATGGGCAAGGCCAAGCCGCCGCCGCCGCCGCAACCGCAGGGCCCCGCCCCGAACTACGGCCCGAAGATCGAAGCAAAGGCCCTGGCGCTCCGCGGCTGCAGCATGGTGGCGAAGTGGCAGCAGCGCGGCGAGACACCGGCCGAGGACGCGGAACTGCCGTCGCAGAACGCGATGAACACCGGAACCACCTACGCGCTGGAGGTTGCCGACGATCTCTACAACCAGACCTGGCAGGGGCGTATCCAGGCATCCATCCAGGTCTGCATCGACGGCGGTTGCGAGGCGCTTGTCGTGCTCAGGAACAACAGGGGGTTCGGCACCGCTGACTATATCGGTCGCCTCAACAAGGTCCCGGTCCTGAACACCGCGGTCCTCGTGGGCTGGGTCCCGCTCCAGAGCACGACCGCCGCCGCGGCGACGGGGGCGGTGCTCGCAATCATCGCGAATTCCTAGGCAAACCTCTGGAGGTTTGCGCTCGGACAGGAGCCTAGGCAGGCTCGCATCTCAGGGGCATGGGCCGCACGACGTGTGGGCCAGGCCACGAAAGCCTTTTTGGCGCGCGGCCTCCCGCAGCGCCGCCACCACCTGCGCGACGCCCGCGTCCACCGCGCCGTCGTTGACGATGCGCCGCACCGCGAGGCCCGGCGGCACCGGCGCCGCCCGCGCCAGGCGTTCGCCGACGGCAGCCGCGTCCTCTCGCCCGCGCGCGGCCAGGCGCGCGGCCAGCGCCGCCGGCGGCGCGGTGATCTCCAGCACCAGCAGGGGGTAGCGCGCTCCGGCCTCGGTCAGCACGGCGCGGGAGAGGTTGGCGACGACGACGCGGCCCGCGGCGAGATCGGCCTCCATGTCGCGCGGGATGCCGTAGCGCAGCCCGTGGGCGGTCCAGTCCAGGGCGAAGCCGCCAGCGGCCTGCTCGGCGGCGAAGTCCGCCGCCGTCACGTTGCGATGCGCCTCGCCGCCCGCCTCGGCAGGACGGGTGATGGCGCGCTGCACGAAGCGGAAGCGCGCATCGCCGGCGAGCGCCGCCCGTGCGCCGTCCAGCAGCGTGTCCTTGCCGGCGCCGGAAGGCCCCACCACGGCGACCAGCCTGCCCATCGGCGACATTGACCTCCTCCCCTGCGCCTGCGCCAATTCCGGCCCATCTTCGCCGAAGGGCCGCGCCATGTTCACCACCCGCCCCGAGATCGCCGGCACCTTCGGCGCCGTCGCCTCCACGCACTGGATCGCGTCCGGGGTCGGCATGGCGGTGCTGGAGCGCGGCGGCAATGCCTTCGACGCCGCCGCCGCCGCCGGCTTCACCCTGCAGGTCGTGGAGCCGCACCTGAACGGGCCGGGCGGCGACTGCCCCATCATCCTGCACAGCGCGCGGCTGGATGCGCAGCAGGTGATCTGCGGCCAGGGACCGGCACCGCGGGCCATGACGGTGGCCAGGCTGAAGGGCGAGCTGGGGCTGGACATCGTGCCCGGCACCGGCTTCCTCTGCGCGCCGATCCCCGGCGCCTTCGACGCCTGGGCGCTGATGCTGCGCGACCACGGCACCTGGCGGCTGCGCGACGTGCTCGAATACGCCATCGGCTACGCGCGCAACGGCGCGCATGTGGTGCCACGCGTCAGCGCCACCATCGAGACGGTGCGGCCGCTGTTCGAGACGGCCTGGCCCTCGAGCGCGGCGCTCTGGCTGCACAACGGCGCGACAGTGCCGGGCGGGCTCTACACCAACCCGGCGCTGGCCGACACCTATGAGCGCGTGCTGCGCGAGGCGGAGGCCGCCGGCCCCGACCGCGAACGGCAGATCGAGGCGGCGCGCGACGCCTGGTATGGCGGTTTCGTGGCCGCGGCGATCGATCGCTTCGGCCGCGGCTTCGCGGCGCTGGATACCTCCGGCCGCCGCCACCATGCGCTGCTGACCGCGGACGACATGGCCGGCTGGCGCGCCACGGTGGAGGCGCCGCTGCCCCACGACTACCGGGGCCACAGGGTGCTGAAGTGCGGCCCCTGGAGCCAGGGGCCGGCCATGCTGCAGACGCTGGCACTGCTGGAGGGCTTCGACATCGCCGCCATGGACCCGGTCGGCGCGGAGTTCGTGCACACGGTGGTGGAGGCGATGAAGCTTGCCTTCGCCGACCGCGAGGCCTTCTACGGCGACCCCGACTTCGTCGACGTGCCGATGGCGACGCTGCTCTCGCCCGGCTACACGGCGGAGCGGCGGGCGCTGATCGGCGCGCAGGCGGACAATGATTTCCGCCCCGGCAGCCCGGACGGCATGGCGCCGCGCACCGACTACGCCGCCGCCATCCGCCGCGCCGAGGATCTGGCGATGGCCGCCGGCACGGGCGAGCCCACCGTCTCGCGCCTCGGCGCCTCGGGCGGCGACACCTGCCATGTCGACGTGATCGACCGCTGGGGCAACATGGTCAGCGCCACGCCCTCGGCCGGCTGGCTGCAATCCTCGCCCACCATCCCCGAGCTCGGCTTCTGCCTCGGCTCGCGCTGCCAGATGTTCTGGCTGGACGAGGAGCTGCCGAACGGCCTGAAGCCCGGCAAGCGGCCGCGCACCACGCTTTCGCCTTCCATGGTGCTGCGCGAGGGCCGCCCCTGGATGAGCTTCGGCACGCCGGGCGGCGAGCAGCAGGACCAGTGGCAGCCGATCATGCTGATGCGCATGATCGACCACCGCTTCAGCATCCAGCAGGCGATCGACCTGCCGAGCTTCCATTCGGAGCACTGGATCAGCAGCTTCTGGCCACGCGGCGCCCGGCCCGGGAAGCTGGTGATCGAGGGCCGCTTCGCCCCCGCGGTGCTGGGCGCCCTGCTGGCGCGCGGGCACCGGGCCGAGATGGGCGGCGAGTGGTCGGAAGGGCGACTGACCGGCGCGCGGCGCGAGGCGGACGGGCAGATCTTCGCCGGCGCCAACCCGCGCGGCATGCAGGGCTACGCGGTGGGACGGTAGCGTCCGAACGCTTACATTCGGTTGTTGGACCCGGGCGCTCGCAAGGCGCATGCTGCGGCATGACAACCAGGGATTTCGAATCGCCATGAACCGACGCGGCCTGATGGGCGGGCTTGCCCTGCTGCTGCTGCCGGGCGCCGCCGCGCCGCAGATGCAGGCGGCGCCGATGGAACCCAGGGGCGCCGCGGCGCCGCGGCAACGGGTCGCCGACCAGAGCTGGGACCAGATCGCGCCCCGCAAGCGGCGCAAGATCCAGGAACGGCTTGCCGGTGCGGGCAATCCGCCGATGCCGCCGGACCAGGCACGGCAGATGTGGGACGGCATGACGCCGGCCCAGCGCCGGCAGGCGACGCGCCGCCAGCCCGGCGAGCCGCGCCAGGCCCGGGCCCGGCGGCCACAGGATGGCAGCATGCCCCCACCGCTCGGCGGGCCGATAACGCAGTAGCCGAGGGGCCTCGCGGCGGTCAGGCCCCCACGGGCTTCGCCGCCGCCTTCTCCGCCTGCGCCCGCAGCTCGGCGATGGTGGCACGGTTGGTGACCTGATCGGGGTTGGTGCGCACCTCCACGACCGCCGGCCGGCCGCTGGCCAGCGCGCGCTGCACGGCGGGCACGAGTTCCTCCGTGCGCTCGACGATCTCGCCATGCCCGCCGAAGCTCTCGATGAAGCGGGCGAAATCGGGGTTGGTGATCCCGGTGCCGGAGACGCGGCCCGGATAGGTGCGCTCCTGGTGCATGCGGATGGTGCCGTACATGGCGTTGTTGAACACCAGGATCACCGGCCCCGCCGCACCGTGGTGGAAGGCGGTGGCGATCTCCTGCCCTGTCATCAGCATGCCGCCATCGCCGACGAAGGCGATCACCGGCCGCTCCGGCTGCACGATCTTCGCACCGATCGCCGCCGGCACGCCGTAGCCCATGGCGCCGTTGGTGGGACCGAGGAAGTCCTGGCGCTCGCCCACATGCATGAAGCGCGTCGGCCAGGTGGCGAAATTGCCGGCATCGGTGGTGAACACGGTGTTCTCCGGCAGCGCCCGCTCGAGGGATTGCAGCGCCGTCGCCAGGTTCAGCGGCCCTTCGTAGGAGGGCGCCGTCGCCTGCGCCTCGCGGAGCGAGCGCAGCTCCGCCCGCCAGCCCGACCAGCGCGGACGTTCCACCGGCCCGGTCGCGCGCGCCGCCAGGGCGAAGGCGTTGAGGTCGGCGGTGATGCCGAGGGCCGGGCGATAGACCCTGCCGATCTCGGCCTGCTCCGGATAGACGTGGACGATCCTTGTCGTCCCGCGACCCGCCATGTCGAACAGCGTGTAGCCCTGGCTCACCGTCTCGCCGATGCGGGTGCCGATCGCCAGGAACAGGTCCGCCGCCTTCGCCTTCGCCACCAGCCCGGCATCCGCGCCGACGCCGAGGTCGCCGACGAAATTCGGATGCGTCCCGTCGAACAGGCCCTGGCGGCGGAAGCCGACCGCGACGGGGATGTCGTTGGCGACGAGGAAATCGCGGATCGCGGCCTTGCCCTCGGCGCTCCAGCGGCTGCCGCCGAGCACGGCCAGCGGCCGCTCCGCCGCGGCCAGCAGCGCCATCATGCGCTCGATGGCCTCGGGCGCCGGGTGCGGTGGCAGGATCGCGGCCGGCGCGATGTCGGGCACGCGCGCCGTCGCGCGCTGCATCTCCTCCGAGATCGCCACCACCACGGGGCCGGGCCGCCCGCTGCGCGCCACGTCGAAGGCATGCGCCATCAGTTCCGGGATGCGCGCCGCATCGTCGATCTGCGTCACCCACTTGGCGAGGGGCGCGAACATCCTGCGGTAGTCCACCTCCTGGAAGGATTCGCGGTCGGTCTCCTCGAACGGGATCTGGCCGACGATCAGCACGAGCGGCGTGCTGTCCTGGAAGGCCACGTGCACGCCGATCGCGGCATGGCAGGCGCCGGGTCCGCGGGTCACGATCGCCACGCCCGGCTCGCCGGTCAGCTTGCCGTAGGCCTCGGCCATGTGCACGGCGCCGGCCTCGAAGCGGCAGGTCACCAGCTGGATGCGGTTGCGCTGGTTGTAGAGCCCGTCGAGCATGTCGAGGTAGCTTTCGCCGGGCACGCAGAAGGCGTGCGTCACGCCCTGCGCCACCAGCGCATCCGCCAGGATGTGCCCGCCGATCCGCGCCTCCGGCGCGCCCGCACCACCATCCGCCATGCCGTCCCTCCCTCCGACCGCTTCGATCGGCCCTGGGTGTAGGGCAAGGGGCGCGGCAGCGGAACCGCGCCGGCCCCGCCGCGCGCAACGATCGCTTGCGTCCGGACCGCGGCGCGGGTGTCATGCAGCGTGATGATCCATCCCAGAACCGCAACGCTGCCCCGCCGCGGCCTGCTTGCGCTCGCCCCGCTGCTGGCCGCCCGCTGTGCGGCATTGCCGACGGAGCCCTGCAGCTTCGCGGCACCCAACCCGGTGCCGGTCGCGATCGCCGGCAACCTGCCCTTCGTGCCGATGACGGTGAATGGCTGGCCGGTGACGGCGCTGCTCGACACCGGCGCCGAGCGCACCCTGGTGGCCGAGACCCTGCTGCCGGCACTCGGCCTGCCGCAGGATCCGCGGCGCCGGGCCTTCCAGACCGGCGCGACTGGCCGCACCGCGGCACGGCCGCTGGCGCAGCTGCGCCGCGTGCGCCTCGGCAGCTTCGAGATCGCCAACCACATGGTCGCGGTGATCGACCGGCCCGGCATGAACGGGCCGGACGGCAACCCGCCGCAGCTCGTCCTCGGCGGCGACATCCTGGCGCAGCACGACCTCGACATCGACCTGCCGGCGCGGCGGCTGACGCTGCACCCGGCGCGGCGCTGCCGGCTGGGCGCGCCGCCGCTGCCCGGGCGGCACTACGAGCTGCCGATGCGGATCTCGCGCAACCACGTCGTCACCGACATCGAGGCGAACGGCATCCCGACGGACTGCATCCTCGATACCGGCGCGAACCTGGTCTTCATCTCGCGCGAGCGCGCCCGCAGCCTGGGCATCGGCGACGCGGAGCTGGCCGGCGCGCCGCAGCGCGGCGTCCGCGGCATCAACAACGAGACGCAGAACCTGTCCCTGGCGCGGCTGCGCACCTTGCGCATCGGGCCGGAGCTGCACCGCGACGTGCCGGTCTTCGTCGGCGACGGTGCGCCGGCGGATCTGGTCATCGGCACGCCCTGGATGGGGCAGCGTCGGATTTTCGTGTCCTACACGAACCTGCGGCTATTCGTGGCAGTGCCGGCGGGGATGCCGGCGGCAATGTGAGCATTGGCATCCAACAGCCGCTTGGGTCCGCTAACGTGCCTGCATGATCGAAGCTGCTGTTGACTGCGATTTGGGTTGACGGTGAGGTGCTGCATGCAGACGTCAACCGCGCCGTGGCACCACTTTCAGCGACGCAGCCAATTCTCTGAACACTCCTACCTCCCGCCACATGTCATAATGGCCAATCACATAGAGATTTTCCTTCGCACGTGTCGTGGCAACGTTAAGGATGTTCGGTGTGGCGCCGGCCCATTCTCGGGCCCCTCGCTGCGCTGGTAGTGGTGCGCCCAGAACGAGCACTGTGCTGTCGGCTTCCCGGCCCTGCACCGTGTGGATTGTCCCGACGCGATCTTGCACCCAGCGCTTCCAAGCGGGCGTCGTAATTTCTGGCGCGATGGTCGCAGCCAACCGCTGGCGCAGTCGGTGTGCGACGACTCGAAAGGGACTTATGATGAATAGATCAGGCTCGACGAGCCCGGCCGCCCAAAGGCGGCCCAGCAGTCCCGCGACAACCTCACCTTCCTCTTTCGACCACTTGTCATCAGTATCGCCCACCTCTACGTGCCGCCAAATTCCCGAGCCGAGAACGTCTCGAATTGCGGAGTCGCGACTTGGCGTCGCCTTCACCATCAGCCCCGCATACGCAATGCGATTGGAAAACGAGAATTGCGGGTCGGCACATCGCCGATGCACGAGCAAGGGCCAGCCTACCTGAACTGGCCCGCCCGCCGTGATGAACTGCGTGCCCTGGGCAACAGCCCTGTCGGCGAGGGTCTGCGCCGATGCACTCGGCGCGCTCCAAAGGGTTGGACTGACTTGGTACTCCCGACAGATCGCGTCTGCGAGGCTAGAGGGCAGCATAACGACGGGCTCTATCTGGAGCGGATCCCCCACAACAACAGCCCGCCGCGAACGCAACAGCGCTCCCACAGCAGCTTGCGGTGACGCTTGCCCCGCCTCGTCGATCAGGAGCCAACCGATCGCTCCTGGAGAGAGATACCCAATCATTCGGGTGACAGAGGCGAAAGTTGTGGAGAGCACCGGGACTACGAGGAAGAGGCTGGTCCACAGATGTGGCA
>ERZ1066121.1477-NODE-1477-length-17175-cov-6.444977_pt1 | contig 17175 bp, 14 predicted proteins | sample MGYA00382768_ERZ1066121 | MGnify/ENA primary metagenome ERZ1066121 (study PRJEB33369, sample SAMEA5778351) | biofilm metagenome | biome: Industrial cooling water; feature: Water cooling tower basin; material: Biofilm | place: United Arab Emirates | collected... | reverse complement strand
CGGCTCACCGCCCGCGCTGGCGCGGACTCAGGCACCTCCCTAAAAGCTGCGCGCTTCGCGCTTGTTTTAGGGGCCCTCCTATTCGCCTGCACCCCCCTGCCCTCCGGCGGGCTCCCCGGCACCGGCCTGTCCTGGCGCGCTGCGGGCGGGGTTGGGGCGGGGCTTGAGACCGGGTCTGAAACGGGGTCGCTCGGCAAGGGTTCCAGGACATAAAGGATAGTCTCGTTGGGGAGCGATCGTTTCGCTCTCCCCCACGCAAATGCCAGAGAAGGACTCATTCCCTTCAGAGTTCCCGCTTTCGCCTCCTGCCGCTAGCCGCCTCGCGGGTGCGCTTCGCCGCAACAGGAGCGCGGCATGTTGCTTGCGTCAGGTAGTGAAAGGGAGGGGAGGGTAAGACATCTAACCCCAACGAGTCGAGGTAAACGATGGCCCGAGTCCGCCCGGTGTTTCACCCCGCCTTCTCGCCTCTTACGCTCTTGTTGTCCCTGCTCGCGTGTTCGAATGAGAGCTATGGTGTAGTACGGTCAACCGTCACAAACGACCAATGTCAGAGCAACCCAGACGACTTCTGGGAGTGCAACCCCGCAGTGCAGGATCTGGCAAAGAGAACTCTCCTGACGCTTCTTGATGAAGGAAAGGCGACGATCTCGACCACAGACTGGTCCACCGGCTACCACTACAACTGCGGTGCGCCGCCGAAGCAACCGGCGGAAGTTGCCGATAGCGCAACCATTCATGCTGCCTTTCAACCTCTCGTCCCCACCTTGGCTGGCTTGAAGGCACCGGAGCAGGTGAATTACTGGGTCACTAACTCTCATGTGCGGAGGCCTTTGCCGCTGACCGACGAGCAGCGTGAGCACAGTGAACAATTGGCGCGAAGGCTGGGCATGGACCCCGAAGCCTTTACGACAAGGGCTGCGGAAAACTTATTGCTCCAGGTGGCGTGGGATGAAAATCGGCCGTCTGAGGGGCTCCCTCTGGGACCCGGGTCCATAGCGCCTGTCGATGTCGAGTTCGAATTCTTACCCACTTGCGATCGCCTTGGCGACGAGAGGCTGTCCTTGCTCTCGGTGAAACGGCGGGAACGCGTCCGCGATCCCCAATGAACTGCCGCCTGTCCGGGCTGTTTCAGTCGCGGATCGCAGGCGTTTGGCCAGCGAGGGCTTGGCGTAAGAAGCGCAATCCCTGAAGACGTGCGGGGCCCCCGGCTTCCAGAGCGACGAAGTGTCCTTCAGAGCCGGGGAGCGCCTCGTATTGCCTCAAGCCCAAGGTATAACTCTGCCCATTGAGTTTCACGTTGGCGCTGAGCGGTGCCGGTGCATTCGTAAGGCCAAAAGGCGCGAGAAGCGGCTGGACCTGAGTCAGTGCTGCCGCGCGCGCGAAGGATTGCATGCTCACCTCGGGGGCGTAGCGGTCGCCGAGACCGTAGGTCATAAAGAGGTGGTGCGCGACGCCGCCGGCCGGCAGGCTCTGCCGATAACGCCAGGCGTAGTTGAGACCATCGCCGCGATCGAAATAGTTTTGGAAAAGCCCGAGCAGCGGGTGGAAGTTGCCGGCGGCGAGATTGCCCGAAGCATCCCGATCGAGGAGCAGGGTGGGCAAGCCGGCGGCGATATCGACCGGCGCCTCTCGGCTCATCAGGCTGCGGCTGGAGTCGACGCCCAGGCCGCTCCATAAGGCGGCGAGCACGCTTTCGTTGGCGGAGGCGCGCAGATAGGGCAGCGCGATCGCTCCTTGCTGGGCCCCTTGCGAATGACCGAAGAGCACCACGCGGTTGCCGTTGAAGCGCAGCACGCGAGGATTGATCAGCAGGTCGGCGGCGCTGGCGATATTGCCGAGTGCGCGTCGCAAGGAGAAGAGGTCGGCGCTGCCTTGCAGCAGAGTGCCGAGTGCGGCTTGGGGATTGGCGTAGTTGAAAACGAGGTTCTCTGCGGCTGCGCTGGAGTCGCCTCGCCGCGCGCCATGCTGCGGCAATTCGAGGGAGAGCACGACGGCGGCCGTGCTGTGGGTCTCGCCGCTGACGCCCAAAGCCAACTCGGTGGCGAGACCGCGTTTGACCACGCTGGTAAAGGTTTCCCCTACTCCCTGGCTGAAGATCACGACCGGGAATCCGCCGGGTGGGACTGCGGAAAAACGCGGAACGACCAGGGCGAAACACACGGTCTCGCCGCGTTGCACCTTGGCGCTGTTGCCGTTGATCTCGATGCCGCCGCCCTCCTCGAGATAAGGCGCAGTGCCGCGCTGAAAGATGGGCAGGTTCAGTCGGCCGTGCAGCTCCATGACCGAGGCCTTCGGGTCGACGATCGTGCAGCTGCGCTCCACTCCGCCGTCGGCGCAGGGCGAGCGCGTGCCGCTTTGGCAGAGGGTCAGGTCGCGGACACCGAAGTAGGTGCTGGAGAGGTTCTGCACGGACTGGCGCAGCGCCGGCATCACCTCTTCGGGATCGGCGGTGGTGAACAGGGCGGCGTTCAGCACCTGGCTGCTCGCGATGCCGCCGCTCACGCCGCTGCTCAAATACGCGCGCAATGGAGCGTAACGCAGATAGGCCGTCTGGAGCTCCGGATCGCTGGGTGGGCTCGGGCCGAGCAATGCGTCCAGATCCGCAGAGGACTGAAAGCTTTGCCCCTGAAGATCACGGACGCCGCGCTCCAGGAGAACGGCGTAGGTGGTCGCGGGCCGCAGGGGTTGACGCTGCGCCGGCTGCAGCGCCAGCCAATGATCGCAGATGTATTTCGAGCTGCTCCTGCCCGGATAACCCATCAGCTCGTAGCTCCGCTGCCGGCCGTATTCGGGGCTGCCCTTGCTAATGTCGACGAGGCGGATGCGCTGCACGCCATCGCCGTTGATCGTGGCAAAGTCGTAGGCTTGGGAAAAGCGGAAGTAGACGACCGGCACGCGCGAGAAGCCCGTCACCTCACTGCGCAGCGCGGCCTGATAACGTCCGACCACGTCGAGCGGCAAGAGTGCGCCGGGGCTGGGATGGCCGCCGATATCGACGAACCCTTGCGCGTCGCGGCGCAGGTCGTTGGGAAAGGGCAGACGGTAGAAGTCCTTTGCGACGCCGCTGCGCGGGATGTCGAAATAGGCACGTGGAGTGCTTTCGTCGGGACTGCAGCTCTCGCCCGGCCAGGAGGGGAGGTCGGCGATGAAGTTGCCGGCGCTGCTCTGGCAGCTCGCCCAGGCATCGGCGGCGCGGCTGCAGCTCAAACCGCTCAAACAATCGAGGTCACGGGCGCATTCAGCGCCGATATCCGCGCTCCCGGCGGCGCGGCAATAGGAGAGGGGCGTGAGCGTGCTCGAGATGCCTTCGAAGTGACAGACCGAGCCTTTCACGCATTCGGCGCTGCTCAGACAAGCGCCGCCGATCGCGACATTTCCGGCAGGCTCGCAGAGCCGCGTCGGCGCGCAATAAAGGCCGGCGCCGCAGCTCTCGCTGAGGTCGCAAGGTGAACCTTGGCCGAGATCACCTCCAGGCTGGCAGCTGCCCTCGAGGCAGAGCAGACCGGGGCGGCATTCGGGGCTCGCGCTGCAGAGGGCACCGACGCCGCCGAAACCGTGGGGGAGATAGAGGGAGGGAGACCCACATCCCAGGAAGCCGACGTAGACCGTGAGTAGCCCCATCGCCAAGCACGGTCGCTGCGCCCCCATTTCCGACGAGCGTACGCCGAAAGCGGCAGAGACGACAAGAGCGTAAATCTACAGCGCTTCTCCATTCCGGAAGCTTAGCCATAAAAGCGGGGTTTTCGGGGGAAGTGTGATCGAAATCTCGTCGCGCCCCCTCTCCGCACAAGGCTCAATCGCGGATTACCGGCGTTTGCCCGGCCAGGGCCTGGCGCAGGAATCGCACCGCCTGACTCCGTCCGGGCGTGCCGGATTGCGTGGCGACGAAATGGCCATCCACCCCCGCGGGTGGCGTGTATTGGCGCAGGCCTTGGGTCCAGTTCTGCCCTGCCACGCTGGCGTTTGCCGAGAGCGGTGCCGCGACCGTGCTGAGCCCGAAGGGCACCAAAACGGGGTTGACGTGGGCGAGCGCTGCCGCGCGGGCGAAAGCTTGAAGGGTGGGCTCGGGGCTGTAGGAGTCGCCGAGGCCGTAGGTCATGAAGACGTGGTGCGCTGCGCCACCGCTGGGCAGGCTTTGTCGGTAACGCCAGGCGTAGTTCACGCTGTCGGCGCGGTCGAAGTAGGTCTGGAAGAGGGCGAGCAAGGGATGAAAAACCCCGCCCGGCAGCGCGCCGCTGGGCTCGCGGTCGAGGAGAATGGCGGGCAATCCGGCCGCAATATTGATCGGCTGGGTTTTGGAGAGGAGGGAATGCGAGAGATCGCCCCCGAGCCCGCTCCAGAGCGCGCTGCTGACGCTTTCGCTGGCGAGTGCGCGCATGTAGGGCAGCGCGATGGATCCGTGGTTCGAGCCCTGGGAGTGGCCAAAGAGCACGACGCGTCCCGTGTTGAAGCTGAAGGCGAGAGGGTTGATGAGCGCATCGGCAGCGCTGGCGATGCTCGGCAAAGCCCGCCGCAGCGCGAAGAAGTCGGCGCTGCCTTGCAGCAGATTGCCGAGGGCCGCCTGCGGATTGGCGAAGTTGTAAAAGAGCAGCTCGGGCGAGACCTGCGACGCGCCACGCCGCGCGCCATGCTGCGGCATCTCGATGGCCAGGACGGCGGCTGCAATGGTGTTCGGATCCCCTGCCACTCCGCCCGCCAGCTCCGCCGCTAGGCCGCTGCGTACGACGCCCGCGAAGGAACCGCCGGTGCCGTGGCCATAGAGGACGACCGGAAAGCCGCCCGCAGGCAGCGCTGCGTTGCGCGGCAGAGTGAGCGAGAAGCACACGGGCTCGGCGCGCTGCACGAGGGCGCTGCCATTGGCGATGGCGAGGTTGCCGCCCGCGCTCTCATACGGCGGGATGCCTTGCTGCAGGATGGGCAGCGTCACGCGGCCGTGCAGCTCGATGAAAGGCGAGGCCGGATCGCTGAAGGTGCAGCTGCGCTCCGGGCTGCCATCGGCGCAGGGGGAGGGCGCGCCGCTGTCGCAGCGCATGAGATCTTGAACCGTGAAGTAGTTCGCCGGCAGCGCTTGGACACCGTTGCGGATGGCCGGCATCACCGCTTCGGGATCGCCGGTGGTGAAGACCGCTGCGTTGAGGATCTGCGCCGCGCTCAAACCCGCGTTGACGGCGCCGTTGGCGAGGAAGGCGCGCAGGGGCGCATAACGTGCGTACGCCGCCTGCTGCACCGGGTCGGTGGGCGCTGTCGCGGCGAGCAACGCGCTGAGGTCTGCGGAGGGCTCGAAAGGCGTGCCGTCGGCGCCGAGGACTCCGCGCTCCAAGATCACCGCGTAGGTGGTCGAGGGACGCAGCGGCACGCGGCGGTTGGGCGTCAGGGCGGCCCAGTGACTGCAAATGTATTTCGAGTCGCTCGCGTCGGGATAACCGACGATCTCGTAGCCTTTGCGCTGCCCGTATTCGGGGCTCGAAGGCGTGATGTCGACCAAGCGAAAGCGCTGCAGGGGATCGTTGCTCAGCGACTCGAACTGGTAGCTGCGCGAGAAGCGGAAGAAGACGACCGGCACCCGCGAAAAGCCGCCGACCTCGGCCTGGATGGCGCTGAAATAGCGGCTCAGCACGTCGACGGGCAAGGCGGTGCCGGGGCTGGGATGGCCGCTCAAATCGATGCGGCCGTTGGCGTCGAGGCGCGCGTCATTGGGGAAAGGGAGGCGGTAGAAGTCTTGCGTCACGCCCGAGCGCGGCAAGTCGAAGTAGGCGCGCGCCGGACCGCTATCTTCGCTGCAGCTCTCGCCCGGCCACGAGGGCAGGCTGGAAATGATGTTGCCCGGGCGGCTCTGGCAGCTGCGCAGGCCGCTGCTCGCGTCGAGCGTGCAGCTCAACCCGGCCAAACATTCGAGATCGCTAGCGCAAGGGTCGTCGATATCGAGCGTCCCTGCAGGACGACATAAGGCGATGGGCGTGAGCGCGGCGGAGAGGTTTTCGAAATTACAGATGAGGCCTTTCTGGCAGTCGGCGGTGGTCTGGCAGGCACCGTTTTCGCCGACGTTGCCCGCGGGGTCGCAGGTGCGCAGCGGGCCGCAGTAGAGCCCTTCGCTGCAGCTCGCGCTCAGCTCGCAGGGAGCGCCTTGGCCGAGGTCTCCAGCGGGCTGGCAGCTGCCCTCTACGCAGGCGAGGCCTGGCCTACAGTCCGCGAGCGATTCGCAAGGGTCGCCGACGCCGCCATTGCCTTTGGGGATGCGCAGGGAGGGGAGGTCGCAGGCGCTGGCGAGCCCTACGCAGAGCAAGACGGGTGCCGTGTATCGGAGAGAAGGGAGCCGCTGCCACATAGGGCGAGGGTACGTCCGGGAGGGTCGGCGAAGCAATAGCGAGTGTCGCGCCCCTGGGAGCCGGCGCGGAGTCGCCTACCGGGCGCGGCGGTTTGCACGACTTTTCCGCCCCAGACCATAGTAGACGATGTCTTCGAAGCTTAGATTGCCTCTCTTTATGCTTTGCGCGCTCCTGACCGCCTGTGCGGGGGCGGAAGGAGATTCCATTGCCACGAAGAGCGAATTCGTCCTCCCCGAAGAGCCCATCGAAGTCGACGTCGAGGGCCACCACCTTCGCTTGCGACTCGAGCGACTGAGTCCCGCGCTGCTTCAGGCCCACCCAGTCCGATTCTGCGAACTGATGCGCCTCGATCCCAGCGGCATTGAGAGCGATGCAGACCGAGAGAGATGCCGGAACGATGGCGACTATCGCCGCAAGGTCGTCGACGAGAAGCTTGGCGAAAACGAGGATACGCGTCGCAGGTACAAAGTCTACGAGCTTAGCCTGGTGCTCACCTTGGTCGAAGCCTGCGGCAGCGGGTCGCGTGAAGACAGCGCCGGCAATCCCATGGCGCTCCTGCTCGCGGAAGACGGCGCGTCGAACGCCCTCTTCGGGGACGAGCCCGGGGCCAAGCCGCAGGAGCTAAACGATGAGGTGTACATGTTTCGCCTGGCGGTGACCGAAGCCTTGCAAAGCCGCGGCGTCGGCCAATGGCTCTTCTCTATGGGCCTCGCGAACATCCGCGCTCAGCAAAACCTCCTTGGCAAGCCGTTCACGATGTATTCGGACGACGTCTTTCTTCCTCGCGACAATCCGGCCTTGCTCGACCCAGCGCTGCATATCTTCGACGAAATTGCCGCGGATGCGATCCTCTACGCATGGCGTGAAGGCCCGAATGGCGAAGACCTCTTTGAACGTCAGGCCGGTCCCAACGACGATGCCAACCGCCGGAGAATCTTGGCGCAGGATGGCGTCGGGGGCTTGAACATCACCTACTACGGAAGGATCGACGAGGCCCTTGCGCGGCTGAAAGGGAAGCTCCGCTATCCCGTCAACGAGTGATCCTGGTGCCCGGCGGCCCTAGCTCGTCCTCGCGAAAGCACTCGGGCTAGGCAGGGGAGGCGGAAGAAGCCTGAGCTTTGCAAGGGTGTCTCGGCACGACGACGGGCATGAAAGTTGCGGGGCTCCCCGGCGTTGGAGACGAGGCAGAAGACGATGCGAAAAGGTGCAAAGCTCCTGCGGAGACACATGTTCGGCCTCGTCGTTCTCCTCTCGTCGGCGGCCTGCGGTGCGGAGACTCCCGATGCTCCTTCCAATCTCAAAGAGACGAGAGAGGTCTGGCGTGTCTACATCTACACTCTCGATCGCGATCCGAGGACCGCACCTGCGATGAGCGCCAAGGCGCTGGCAGCGACCATGAAGCTCCGCTTCGGCGGGGAGGGCCTCCGCGTTGCGGCCGAGGGGGAGCAGGGTCTGATCGTCGAGTGGGATCGCAAGCCTCAGCACAAGCGCTATCAGGACGCTTCACCCTATACCGCCATTTTCACCCTTGCCTTTGGTCAGGGGTTTTCCGTCGGCGGACAAGATTTGATCGCTCAGCACAGCTTCGACGGCTATCGTCGAGCCCTGGACGCGGTATGGAGAGTCTATGCGAACTGTTTGAAGAGCAAGCGCTCTTCCCCGGCGCGTCCGCAGCTCGATGCCCAGAACGCGGATTTGGAGAGCTTGCGCAGGGTCATCGCGGCTCCCGACCAAAAGGCGCAGGCCTATATGAAAATGCTCTTCGCTCAGGTCGCTGGCTATTTCCGTGAGGCGCGCGACGAGGCTCACCTCAGCGAAATGGAGTCGGCGCGCCTGCAGCTCAATCTGCACTTACTCGCCGAAGAACTCGCGAAGATCATCCCCATGTATCCCATGCGTGGTCAGGGCGACCCCTTCATGCCGGTATACCGAGTCTTGCAGGATGAGAGCCTCTTCCCCTTCTCCCACTGCGGCACGGGAAGCGACGAAGCTTCAGGCCAAGCCGGCTGCGTCCGCTCCTTGCGTCGGGGCTGGTGGGAAGTGCTGAGCAAGCCCGTGCAGCTCTTGGAATGGCTGCACCTGCTGATCGACCTCGGCATGGTCGAGACCTCGAATGCCGAAGCGATCGAGGCTTACCTCCGAGACATCGAAGCCGGGTTTTTGCCACCCTGAGCGCGTGAGCTCGACGCGCTTAGTAGAGAAAGGGAAACATGCGGAAGCGCACGCGCTCGCAATAGCGGTCCCAGAGCTCGCCGTATTTGCTGCGGCAGCGGCGGTCGTCGCGGCGCGCACGATGCGTCAGGAGCGAGGCCAGCCAAAGCGGCAGGAGGTAAGGCCAGGGCGACTGAAAGCCGTTCAGCATCGTCCAGGAGAGGTAAATGAGGATCTCGCCCGTGTAATTGAGTTTGCGGCCGATGCCCCAGAAGCCGGAGATGAGCAGGCGGCCCTCTAAGGTCTCGGCGCGGCGTCCCCAAATGCGTGCGTCGGGGTTGGCTTTGAAGCGGTTCTTCTGCGCGTTGGCGCCGCGGAAAAGCCAGAAGCCGGTGATGTAGAGCGCCACCAAGGCGACGGCCGCCCAGAGGGGCAGGTCGTGCGACTGCTCGATGAGGAAATAACCCGGGATGCAGTAAAAGAAGGGCACGAGGACGAGGTCGCCCCAAACCAACATGAAGCCGAACTTCTCCTCGATCATATCGAACATCGAGAGCAGGCCGTTTTCATATTCGAAGGAGCTCAGAAGGTAAAAGAGCGTCATCGACTGGTAGAGGGCCATGGCCAAGGTGACGTGGCCGTAGCGCTCGTATTGCAGGTAGGCGAAGGCGGCGTTGATGAGGGCCAGGCCCATGAGCGAAGGGCGGTAGGCGAAGAGCTTGAGGTCGACGCCCATCAGCGTGGGGTTGAACTCGGCGCCGTACCAATAGTCCTTGAGGAAGGAGGGGCCTTTGTCTTTGGCCTTGGCGTAGAGCCAGAAGCTGGCGACGAAGGAAACGATGTTGGCGACGGCGAAAATCTCCCAGAAGCGGTGATAGATCACCGAGAGCGAGAGGCCGAAGGTGAAGGTGCCGAGGACCACGGCCGCCACCAGCAACAAAAAGAGCAAAAAGCCGTTGAGGCGGTAGAGGGGGCGCTCGCCGTTGGGCAAGAGCGCGCCCACTTGCTTTCGGCCCGGCAGCACCAGAGAGCCCAGGAAAAGCAGCATAACGAAGCCGCAAAAAAGGAGGGATGCCTCAGCCAAGGGATTCCACGACATCGTCTTCGTACTCCTAAGGCGCTTGTCCACGAGCGCCGCAGCGAAGGTCGGTAGCAGTTCCCCCGAAAGGCGTCAATGTCGACCTATTTCCGGGCGGCCCGTGCCAGGGGGGCAGCGCTTCCCTTCGTGTTGGCTTTTCGCAGGGCCTGGGGCATGGCCCATTCGCAGATCGGGCACGAGTCGACGAGATGACGGAGCGCGGGGCAGTGCTCGCGTCCGAAGTAGATGATCTGCAGATGCCGGCGCTTCCAGGTGTCGCGGGCAAAGAGGGCTTTGAGATCGCGCTCGGTGGTCTCGACGTTGCGGCCCGAGCTCAGCCCCCAACGTGCCGCCAGACGGTGGATATGCGTGTCCACCGGGAAGGTCGGCTGGCCGAAGGCCTGGGAGAGGACGACGGAGGCGGTTTTGTGGCCCACACCGGGCAAAGACTCGAGGGCCTCCATATCGCAGGGAACCTCGCCGCCGAAATCGCGGACGAGCTTTTCGCTCATCGCCTTGAGGTTGCGTGCTTTGGTCGGCGCTAAGCCCAAGGTGCGGATGGCCGAGAGCAGGCTCTCGACCGAAAGGGTCGCCATCACCGCCGGCGTCGGCGCCAGGGCGAAGAGTGCCGGCGTTACCTCGTTGACCTTCTTGTCGGTGGTCTGGGCGCTTAGCGCCACGGCCACGAGCAGGGTGAAGGCGTCATGATGGTCGAGAGGGATGGGGGGATCGGGATAGAGCCGGTCGAGGAGCTCGCCGATGCGCTCGGCTTTTTCCGCCTTCGACAGCCTCTTTGCTGCGCCGCTCATCGTGCGCAGGCTAGCGCAGCGCATCCTCCGCCGCATCCAGGAGGCGTCGCTCGGCGCTCGGCCGCCGCCACTCCACGCCACTCCGTCGGCCGAGCGCCTTCAAGTCGCGGGAATCGCTGGCAGAGAGCTTCGCTCCAGCCTTGCAGCGTGCCAGCGCTGTGTCGCGGCGACTCGGCCGTGGGCAGAGGAGGATTCGACATGTCAGGACGGATGATGCGGATGCTGGCGCGGAGGTGCCGGAGCGAGAAGCGGAGGCGGCGTCATCTCGCGCCCTCTCTCACAGGCCCTTCCTTTTGGATGGCCACTCTCTTGCTGCTTTTCGGGCAGGCGGAAGCCTTCGCTCAGGCAGGGGAAGGTCTTCCCTCCGGAACGTCGGCCTCTTCGCTGCCGCCGCCATCTGGAGCGTCCGCAGAGCTTTCCGCGGCCGAAAAGAAGGTCGATCTCAATCGCGCCGGCGAAGAAGAGCTGCAGACCTTGCCGGGAATCGGTCCCTCGCGGGCCCGCGCGATCGTCGAACTGCGCCGCCGGCTCGGGCGCTTTCGCCAGGCGCGCCAGCTCCTCCGCGTTCAAGGCATCGGTCGCAAGACTTTCGACAAGCTCAAGTCGCGCGTCGTTGTCGATGCCCAATGAGCGCAGCAGGCCTTGCCCTCTGTCGTGGCGGGCGTGGAGCGCTATACCTCGGTATGGTCCAGATTCGCCGAGCGACGCGCGCCGACCGTGAGGTCGTCTATGCCTTCCACCGGGCGCTCTACGTCGAGCACCGCCAGCAGGTCCTCGAACCCTCGCTGCAGCTGCTTTACGCCTATCGTGATTTCGACGCGCTCCTGGGCTCCGACGTCGATTCACTCTTGCAGGGCGCCCGCAGCTCGGTCTGGCTCGCCGAAGAAAGCGATCAGGTTTTGGGCTATGTCACCGGGCGCATCGAGTTCGAACGCGAGCGGGTCTTGCCCTGCCGCGGGGTGGTGGAAGATTGGTACGTGCTGCAAAGCGCTCGGGGTCGCGGTGTGGGGCGTTTGCTGCTCGAACACCTGCTGCAGTTCTTTGCCGACTCCGGCTGCGACCTGGCGGAGTCCAGCACCCTGCCGGCCAACGCCCCCGCTCGCAGGCTGCACGAAGCCCTCGGCTTTCGCGAGACCGAGATCAAATACCGCCGTCTGCTCGAGCCTAGGCGCCGCTCAGACGATCGATCAGAGGCAAAATGAGGTTTCGTTTGAGTTTGAAACCCACTCGATTGGCGACCAGCACCGAGGAGACCTCGCAGACCGTCTCGAGCTCCTCGAGCTGGTGACGGCGCAGGGTTTCGCCGCTCTCGACCAAGTCGACGATCACATCGGCGAGACCGGTGAGTGGCGCAATCTCCGCCGAACTCTGGACGAAGATGGTCTCGACGCTCATGCCTTTGGCGGCGAAATGCCGTGCGGTGAGCTTGGGAAACTTGGTGGCGACGCGCAGCGTGCGCATACGCGCGAGGTCGGCCCAGTTGCGGTCGGGGCCGGCGACGACCAAGCGACAGCGGCCGATGCCCAAGTCGAGGGGCGCGTAGAGATCGTAGTCGCGTTCGAAGAGCACGTCGCGTCCCACCACGCCCAGGTCGGCGGCGCCGTATTCGACATAGGTGGGTACATCGTCGGGCTTGAGCAGGAGGAAGGAAATGCCCGTCTGCGCATCGTGCCGGATGAGGCGGCGGTCTTTGGCAGTGATCACTTGAGTGTCGACGCCGGCGCCTTCGAGCAAGGGAAGCAGCTGCTCGAGGACGCGCCCTTTCGAAAGAGCGATCACCAGAGCGGGCGAGCCCGCATCGTTGCCGCGCGAACGTTGGAGGTCCTCCTCGTTGCGCGGGTTGCGTTTAGGCATGACCGGGCACCCTTTCGATCCTGGCGCCGAGGCGTGAGAGCTTGGCCTCGATCTTTTCGTAGCCGCGGTCGAGGTGGTAGACGCGGCGGATCTCGGTGGCTCCTTGGCCGGCCAAGCCTGCGATGACCAAGCTGGCGCTCGCACGTAGGTCGGTGGCCATGACCTCGGCGCCCTCGAAGGTGATCGCCCCCTCGACAAAAGCATTGCGCCCCCGGACGCTGATGCGCGCGCCCATGCGCTGCAGTTCGGCGACGTGCATGAATCGGTTTTCAAAGATGGTTTCGGTGATGCAGCTGCGACCTTCGGCCATGCACATCAGCGTCATCAGCTGGGCCTGCATGTCGGTGGGGAATCCGGGGTAGGGCGCCGTGGTCACTTCATGGGCCTTGTAGGGAGCGCGCCCGCGCACGCAGAGGTCTGTGCCTCGGCGCTCGATCTCCACACCCATGGTGCGCAAGGTCTGCACCAGCGCCTCCAGATGGGCGAAGTCCGCACCCTGGACGCAGACATCGCCTTGGGTCGCGGCGGCGGCGACGAGGAAGGTCCCCGCCTCGATGCGGTCGGCGATGACGCGGTGCGAGGCGGCCTGCAGGCTGCGTTTGCCTTCGATGACGATGCGCGGACTCCCGGCGCCTTCGATCTCGGCACCCATGGCCTTGAGCATGTCGGCGAGCGCGAGCACTTCGGGTTCGCAGGCGGCGTTGTCGAGGACCGTTCTGCCCTCGGCCAGGCTCGCAGCCATCAGCAGATTTTCGGTGCCGGTGACGGTGGGGATATCGAAACGGTAATCTGCACCACGCAAGCGACCCGCCGGCACATGCATATGCACATAGCCATGGTGGAGTTCGACCCTGGCGCCCAGGGCTTCGAAGCCCTTTAGATGTTGATCGATGGGCCGGGCGCCGATGGCGCAGCCACCGGGCAGCGATACGCGGGCTTGGCCGAAACGGGCCACCAGAGGCCCGAGGACGAGCACGGAGGCGCGCATGCGTTTGACGAGTTCGTAGGGCGCCTCGAACTCTTGCAAGCGTCCGACGCGCAAGCGCAGACGGGGCAGCCCGACCTGGGTCTCCGCGCCCAGATAGCGCAAGAGCTCGACGGTGGTGGCGATGTCGCGCAGGTCGGGAACGTTGTCGAAGTGGTGTTCACCCTCGGCCAGCAGCGATGCGCAGAGCATGGGCAACGCCGCGTTTTTCGCGCCGCTGACTTGAATGTTGCCTTGAAGAGCCTGCCCGCCCTTGATGCGAATGTTGTCCACGCGAAACGCCCGCTCTCGAAAAGAAGCTGTCGAAAAGGGCGTGAAGCTAGCTCGGGGCGTCGGGCTGGGCAAGAAGCAGGCACGAGGGCCGGAGCGCTCGGCGCCGGCCGAGGCAAGGGGCTCCGGTCCAGGTTCGCCTCAGGAACGTGGGCTGCGCTTCTGACCGCGCTGCGCGAGGGCTTCGCGCAGGCCGAGCACATAGAGGGGCTCGGGCGAGAGCGAAAAGCATAACTCGGCGCCGATCTCGACCTCGTGGACGCGGTGGGTGCCGTCGAGGTAGAGCCGGGCGCTGTCCATCTTGCTGCGCAAGGCGAAGCGCGTTTGGCTGCCGAAAAGCCCGCGGATGTGTTGATAGGCCTTTTGGTGCTGGTAGGGCTCACGCACGACGAACTGCAGTTTGGCCGAGGAGAGCGGCAAGACCTGGCCGCCCGCCGATCGCAGCGCGGCGGTCGAACCGGCGGCGGGGCCCACCCAGAGCCCGCTCGACTTCTGCTCTTCGACCTCGTCGCCAAAGTAGAGGAGGTAGCGCGCCGTGGCGGCGGGGCAGGGATGGCAGAAGAGAGCATCGTTGAGGATGCGTTTGGAGAGCAGCTGCCCATCGCGCGTAATCTGCATGCGCTCGAGACGCGTGGCTTTCAGCCGGCCTTCGAGCGCGGCGCCGAGGAAGGTCTCGACCTGACCTTTGCCGGCGGCGCAGTAGTGGCCAACGCTCGCATCCGGAGCGCTGTTGATCGCCAGCATCGGCGTCTCGCCACCGACCAGGTGCGAAGCCCAGAGCAAAGTGCCGTCGCCGCCGATCGAGACGACCAAGTCGACATCGTTCGCCGCCGCGGCCTCGGCCCGGTAGCGGAAGAGCGCTTTGACGCCCAGGTGCTGCAGCGCCTTCCGCGCCTCTTCGATGGTCGAGGCGTGGGCTTCGTGCGCCTCGATCAGTTGATCGGCGACGATATCGCCGGCCTCGAGGAGCGCGGAGAGACGCGTGTTTTTGCGTTCGCGCACCAGGCGCTGGTAGGTCGATTTTTTGTACACCACGAGGACCCGTGGTGCGCGACCTTTGATCTCGCCTTCGTGCGCCATGCTGCTCGTCCCTCGCGATCCCCCGCAAGCATTCTGCGCGGCAGGGAGCGCCGCTTCAGCCCTTCGGGATTTGCCGAGCGTCCGCGAGGAAGCGCTCGAGGCCGATGTCCGTCAAGGGATGCTTCAGCAGCTGCTGAATCACCGGATAGGGCAAGGTCCCGACATGCGCTCCCAAACGCGCCGCCTGCGCCACGTGCACTGGATGGCGGACACTGGCCACCAAGACCTGCGTCTCGAAGTCGTAGTTGCGATAGATGTCGAGGATCTCTTCGATGAGCTGCATCCCCTCGAAGCTGTGATCGTCGAGACGTCCGACGAAGGGGCTGATGTAGGTCGCGCCGGCTTTGGCGGCGAGCAGCGCCTGGTTGGCGCTGAAGCAGAGGGTGACGTTGGTCGCGATGCCCTCGCTGGCGAAGATGCGAACGGCCTTGAGCCCTTCGGCGATGAGGGGAACCTTGATGACGACATTTTTGTGCAGCGCTGCCAGCTCACGGCCTTCGCGCACGATGCCTTCGCAGTCGACCGAGAGCACCTCGGCGCTGATGGGCCCGTCGACGATCTCGCAGATTTCGACGATGACTTCGCGCAGGCTGCGCTTGGTCTTCGCGATCAGCGATGGGTTGGTGGTGACCCCATCGATGACGCCCATGGCGGCGGCGTCGCGGATTTGTCCCAGGTCGGCGGTATCGATGAAAATGCGCATGCGGCTCCTCGTAGGCTCGTGGCCTACGCGCAGCCCGCGGGGTGGTCAAGCGCGCGCGTCGGGGCGACTCAAGGGACGCCCGCGGCGCTGCCGCCCCCTAGATGCTGACGTCGCATTCGTGGTGCCGATCGTATTCGCCGGCGCAATGAGTAAGGCAGGCCTGGTACTCGCATAGCTCTATGGCATTGGGTTGGTTGCAACCCGCCGCGTTTCCCACCTCATTGGCGCCCTCGCATCCCGGGACGCAGGTTTCAATCCATGGCGTGCGGACCTCTGCTGAGCAGGGGTCTTTTTCTGTCGTCCCGCCCTCGTCTCCCGACGGACTCGCCTTATTCGACTGCGCCTCGAAGTCGCCCGAGGGCGAATCCTGCGCGGCGCATCCCAGTGCAAGCAAAGCGAAGAGCGTGAAGAAAACGGTGCAAATGGGTCGGGTCGAGCTTTCCTCGCCCACGCTGGGTCGAAGCTTTCGCATGGTTCCTCCTCGAAGAGTGGTGGCGCGAGAGCAAGGTGTGAGACGTGGAGTGTTGACCCTCGTCCCCACATGCTTGCGGCGCACTGGGTCATGGAGCACGAAGCGATCCAGGTCGCAGCCGGTGCTCTTCACCTTGACGAGTCGCGAGGGCTTGAGGGGCCGGGAAACTCCAGTTCACTTGCCGCGCGAGCCAGCTCTCGATCGACTGCGAGGCGAAGCGAGAACTCAGGGTTCATGAATTCTCTTGTTCAATAGAGCAGTTGCGGAACCACCAAAGGTTTCTTTGGCATGGTGGCACCCTTGTTGCCCCCTTCCCAAAGGGTTTGGGAGGGTTGCGAGGCTTCAACGCTCGCAGAGGAGGAATGTGCCTGATGCCGAATGAGAGCTGTAAAAACTCATCGATTTCAATGAAGCACTCCACCCTCGGGGTTCTGTCGATCGCCGTGTGGATGGCAGGATGGGTTCTTACGGCATGTGGGTCTGGCGCTCCCTCGCAGACTTCGATGGAAGGCGGCAGTACGGAGGGTTCATCCCAGTCCAAGTCTCTCCCCTTTGAAGAGTTTTGTGCGCAATGGGCCGACGCACGCTGCGAACACGACTCCTGCGGAAACGCGAACTTCGACCGCCCTGCGTGTGTCGCGGGCGTGATCAAAGTGTGCCAGACAGAGTGGGAAGCGCCGCATCGCTCCGCGATCGACACGGGCAACTACGCCTACGATGGCGCAAAAGCCTCCGAGTGTCTGGACACGCTCCGTGCGACGCGGTGCAATCAGGAGCCGCCACCTTACCAATGTTGGCAGTCCACCGGGCGCGGGACGCTCGCCGCTGGGGTGACCTGCCGGACCTTGGGGAATGCCGAAGGCGAATGCGCAGAGGGGTACTGTCGTCGTGAGGCGTATGTTTGCGGGGGAAGCTGCGTCGCCTGGCAAGCCATCGGGAGCAGTTGCGATGAGGGGGAGGCGCAGCTTCTTTGCGATCCGAGCGCCAGCTTTTGCGACCCCTCCAGCAAGACCTGTGTGAGCCTGGAGCAAGCTCCAGCCGAAGGGGCGCGTTGCGATGGAATCCCCTGCAAAAAAGGCTTGCGGTGTCTGCCCGCCGAAGGCAACAGCCCCTCGCGCTGCATCAAGCTCATCGCCGAGGGAGAACGTTGCGAGGATCACCCCAAATACAGCCTTTGCGACATCGGACTCGTCTGCGGTGAACGCAACTGCGAAGTCGCTTTCCAAGGCGCCGCGGGAGATCGCTGCAAAAACGGTCTGCAATGCCGAGCCGGACTGGCCTGCCTCCCACAGAGCACGCAGTCGGATGCGACGTGCCGCGCGCTGGCAAAGGAGAACGAGCCATGCCGTTGGGCCTTCGAATGCGTCGCGGGTTTCTCCTGTACGGGGAGGAACGGTCGGCAAGGGGAATGTGCGCCCAATCTTGCGGAAGGGGCTTCGTGCAGATC
>ERZ1066121.1476-NODE-1476-length-17175-cov-7.730374_pt1 | contig 17175 bp, 7 predicted proteins | sample MGYA00382768_ERZ1066121 | MGnify/ENA primary metagenome ERZ1066121 (study PRJEB33369, sample SAMEA5778351) | biofilm metagenome | biome: Industrial cooling water; feature: Water cooling tower basin; material: Biofilm | place: United Arab Emirates | collected... | reverse complement strand
CACTGGCCGTTTTGCGCGTACCAGAAGCCCCGGCGGCCGTCGGTCTGGAAGACCAGCAGCCCGTCGGGCAGGGGCGCGGCGATGGCGGTGCGGGCGGCCGAGTCCATTCGCGGAATCAGCAGGCCCTTGTCGGCAGCCGAGATGTCGAGGGCGGCCTTGGGGTGGGGCGCCGTGGTGCCGATGCCGGTCTGCGCCAGCGCGCCCAGCGGGGCCGCCAGCAGCAGCAGGGCGGCCAGCGTCAGCCGCTGCGGTACGCCGGGCCACCCGGCGCGCGCCCACCATCGGGGAAGAGTAAAAAGAGCCATCGGTGCGGGCAGTTGAGATGGATACTGCCCACAAGGCTAGCGCACTAGCCGATGCCTCGCCAAAAAAAAGGAGTTGAACTGCACAACCGGGGTGACGAACGTTGCCGGGCCGCCGCAGGCGCCCGTTCAGCCCACGCGGTTGAGGCGCGCCAGCAGGTCGTCGCGGTAGGTGCGCCCGAAGGGTAGCTCCACGCCGCGCACCCACACGGTGGCGGCGGCCAGGTCTAAGTTGTCGATGCAGGCCACCTGCACCATCGTATCGCGGCGGATGCGCTGGAAGCGGTAGGCCGGCAATCGGCTTTCGAGCTCGCGCAAACTCACTTTGATGGTGTGCTTGCGGCCGGGCGTGTGCAGGTGGACGTGCGAGCCGTCGGCTTCGAGCCAGAGCAGGTCGTCGTACACGATTTTCTGCAAGCGGTTGTTGTCGCGCACGTAGAGGGCGCCCGGCACCAGCGCCACGCCGTCGGGCAGCAGGCCGGTGTTGGCGTCTTGCTGGCGGGCAAACTGCGCCACGGCCACTTCCACGGCCCGCACCACGGTTTCCTCGTCGAAGGGTTTGAGCAGAAACGCTAGCGGCCCGGTGGCCAGCGCCCGCTCAAACGTCGAGCGCTCCTTGTCGGAGGTCAGGAAAACCAGCGGCAGCGAGCGGCGTTCGAGCAGGCGCCGGGCCAGCTCGATGCCGTCGGTGGGGCCGCCCAGCCGGATGTCGAGCAGCAGCAAATCGGGTTGCAGCTCGTCGAAGCGGGCTTCGGCTTCTTCGGCCGTGTCGAGGGTGGCGGCTACTTCGTAGCCGAGCTGGTGCATCAGGTGGCGCAGTACGCGCGCTACCATCGGATCGTCTTCCACGATCAGAATCCGCAGAAAAGCCATAGGTAGCTGAGCAGCTTTGAGGGGTGCGTGAGAGGTGAAAAGGGTGGTCGGCCGCCGCAAACATAGGCAGCCCGAATGTCAGGCCGGGGTGCCGGCCGCCGGCGCCACGGCCTCGGCTACGGCCACCGTGAAGGCGAAAGTCGCCCCCTCGCCGGGGCGGCTCTCCACGGTCAGCTCGCCGCCGAGCAGGGCGGCAAACTGCCGGCTCACGAGCAGCCCCAGGCCGGTGCCGGGCTCGCGGGCGGTGCCGGGCGTCGAGCGGTGGGCGCGCACGTCGAAGAGGTGCGCCAGCTGGTCGGGGGTCAGGCCCACGCCCGTGTCGCGTACGCAGAGGCGCAGGCGGCCGGTGGGGTCGGGGCGCGCTTCTACGCGCACCTCGCCGCCGGTAGGCGTGAATTTGAGGGCATTGCCCACCAGGTTCCGCAGCACGGTATCGAGCAGCATGGGGTCGGCCCAGGCGGTGGGCAGCGGGTCGGCGGGCAGGTCGAGGAGCAATCGCAGGCCCTTGGCATCGGCCAGGGGCTGGTAGAGGGCCACCACGCGGCGCAGGTGGTCGGGCAGCCCGATACGTTCGGGGTGGTTGCGCACTTCGTCGCGTTGGCCGCTGCCCCAGAACAGCAGGTTGTCGAGCAGGCCGCTCAGGCCCTGAGCGCGCAGGTGCAGGTCGGTGGCGAGGGTGCGCTGTTCGGCGGGGTCGGGGTGGTCGGCGTAGTGGCGCACCAGCAGCAGCGCCTGTTGCAGCGAGGCCACGGGGGCGCGCAGGTCGTGGCCGATGATGCCCATCAGGCGGTCTTTGGTGGCGTTGGCGGCGGTGGCGCGCGCCTCCGAGCGGGCCAGGGCCGCCCGCGAGCGCCGCAGCCGCCAGTAGGCGTAGGCGGCGCCCAGCAGCAGCGCCCCCAGGCCGGCGGCCAGGGCCAGCAACTCGCGCGAGCGGGTGCGGGCGCGGTCGGCTTGCAGCGCCGCGATGCGCCGCTGCTGCTCCAGGGCGCGGATGCGGGCCTGCTGCTCCACGGCGCCCAGGCGGGCCTGGGTGCGGGCCAGCTCTTCGGCTTTGGCCCGCGAGCGGAGCGTATCGGTCAGCGCGATGGTGCGCGCCAGGGTGTCGTAGGCGGCGGCCGGCTGGCCGAGCGCGCGCAGGGCCTGGGCCTGGGTGGTGAGGGCTTCGGCCTCGAACTCGCGGTTGGCGTCGCGGCGGGCGCCGGCGGCCACCTGCCGGCTCAGGGCCAGGGCGTCGGGCCAGCGCTGCTGCTGCTGGGCCACCTGCATCAGCACTAACTGCGCGTAGGTGATGGCCGAGGCCTGATTGTCGTCGTTCGCCAGGCGGGTGCGGGCCAGGCGCAGGGCCTGTTCGGCCAGGGTGCGGGCGGTGTCAGGACGGCTGCGGCGCAGGCCGGCCGCCCACGCGGCCAGGGTCGAAAACTCCTGCACCGGCTCCCGTACGCGGCGCGCTTCGGCCAGGGCGCGGCGCAGGTAGGGCTGGGCGGCGCGGGGTTGGTTTTTTTCGAGGTAAATCTGCCCGATGGTGGCCAGGGCCTGCATATACCGGGTCTGCTCTCCGCGGAACCCCCGCCGCGGAAACGCGAGCAAACGCCGCAGAAAGCGCAGGGCGCGGTCGGGTTCCTGCTGCTCGAAGGCACTCATCGCCAGCGTGTAGTACGGGTCGGCGCGGTCGGCCTTCCCCCGGTACTGCTCGCCCAGCCGCACCGATTGGAGCGCCCACTGGTCGGTGTGCACGTAGTCGGCCTGTTGCCAGGCCAGCCAGGCCAGCGAGTTGAGCAGTTGGAGCTGGTCGGCCACGCGCCCGGCTTGCCGGCAGCGGCGCAGCTCGGCTTCCAGCAGCCGGATGCCTTCGGGCAGGCGCGGCGAATATTGCCAGTTCAGGACGCTGTCGATGAGCGCCTGCGTGGCCGAGGGCGGCCGGGGCGCGGCCAGGGCGGGGGCGGCCAGCAGCCAGCCCAGCAGCAGCCAGCACAACGTGCGGCGGCCGGTGGGGGAAGTAAGACGAGAAGTCAAGGTCGTCGGATGAGTAGCGGCCTCACCATAGCCGGAGTTGGAAGCGAGAAGCTATATAGGTTGCGTGTTGCGAAGGTATTACCGCCGCCGCATCGGCGTTGCTCGCTCGTAAGCCACAGATGGGCAGGCGTTAGGCGTTCCCACTCGCAATTTGTGCTGCCCTTGATGAGAGCAGTGCAGGAGCATTTGATTGGGCGCTGTAACAGCAGAATGCCGTGTTGCGTTGGGCAGGTCGTTGAGCAGGCGCGGCTGATGGCATTGGAGACGGGCAGCGGGCAGGCGCGGAAGTAGCGACGCGTAGTCGCGCGTCTGACTCCCTCGCCCGGCATTTCAATGCCGGGCAAGGGAATCGGAGGCGCTGCCAGCCAGTTGTCCGCCCCCTCACGAAAAAGGCCGGGAGCAACGCCCCCGGCCTTTTTCGGTCAATTACGGGAAGGCGCTCAGGCCTTCGGTTTCAGCTTTACTCGACCACCAGGCGCACGGTGCGGCCATCGGGCGCGCGCACCACGTACACGCCGGCCGCCAGGCCGTGCGTGGGCAGGGTGGCGGTGCCGGTGGCATCGGCCGGGGCGGTGGCTACACGGCGGCCGGCTACATCGAACAAGGCGACCGCCGCGCCAGCCAGACCGCCCGCGACCTGTACCGATTGCACCGCCGAAGCCGCCGGGTTGGGCCACACCGTCAGGGCGCGCGCCGGTACTTCCGGGGCGACGCCCAGCACGCGCTGGCTGCCGTGCAGCACCACGGCAAAGCGGCCCGCCACTTCTTCATTAGCGCGTGCGGCCGTCAGGGTCAGCGTGGGGTGTTGCGCCAGGTCGTAGCGGGTGTTGGTGAGGCGGTCGAGCAAGGCCACGGAGGTGGCGCCCCAGCCGCGCAGCTCGCCCACGGCCAGCGTGTAGGCGCCCGTGGCGGGCAGCACGGCCGTGAGCTCGACCAGCGTTTCGGCGGCCGCGCCCGTCAGCACCGCAGCGGGCAGGGCGTTGATGGCCGCTTCCGAGGCGCCGATCAGGCTCGCCAGCGTGGGCACGCCCACGTTGCGGCCGGGGCGGGGGGCGTCGAGGCCGGCATCGAGGCCCGTGGTGGCGCCGGGGGCCACCGTCAGGAAGGTGGCATCGGCGTGGGTGGCGGGGGCGCCCACCTGCGCCAGGTTCAGGCGCAGCACGGGGGGCGTGGCCGAGGCTCCGGCCGAGGCGGCGCGGCTGATGCCGAGCGTGCCGTTCTCGACGCGCATCGCATCGGCGAAGGCGAAGGTGGTGGGCGCCGTAGCGCGGGCGAAGAACGCCTGCCCCAGGGCCAGCTCGCCGTTGAGCAGGGTGCCGGTCTGGGTGGCGGCATTGCGGAAGCGGTAGCTGCCAGTGACCCCGCCGGCGCTTTGCCAGACGTAGATCGTGGGGTCGAGGCCGGCGGGGAGGGTGGCCAGATCCCAGTCGATGGGCTGGGGGTAGGGGTTGCCCAGCAGGTGCCAGCCGGCCTTGCCGTTGGTGGCGGGGTTGCCGGTCACGCCCAGCGGCAGCGCGAGGTCGCCGCTGGTGAGGGCACCGACGAAATCGGGGGTGCGGTTGCCGGGCACGAACACGGAGTAGCCGCGGCCGGGCGCCAGCACCGTAGCCAGGGTAGCGGGCGAGAAGTAGCCTGCCTCGAAACTCGTGTTCGTGGCTCCGCCGCGCGCCTCATCGAAGCCGAAGACGCTGGGGAAGCTGGCCGCTGACAGCACCGGCCTGGGCAGGGCGTTGTAGGCGGGGTTCACGATGGCCGTGAAGCCGGTGGTGGTCAGGTCGCCGACGGGGGCGGCCTGCACGGGGCTGCTCAGGTGGCGGTAGGAGGCCGTGGCGGGCGTGCCCACGAAGCGCTGCACCGTGACCGTGCCCGTCACGAACAGGCCGGGCTGTTGCACCACGTACGCCTGAAACTGGGCGTCGGAGAGGAGCGTGAACTTTTGGTTGTTGGTCATCAGTCCGCCGCCCGCGCCCTGCGGGCTGCGGGCGGGTCGGCCACTCAACCCTGCCAGCACCAGCCGCCGCCGCACGGCCAGCGGCTGCGAGAGGGTGGTAAGCGACGAACTGATCTGCAACTCGCGCACAATCGCGGGCAGGCCGTTGCCGGTTACCTGATTGAGCGCAAAGGCGTTGTTGTTGTAGTGGTAGATGGCATCGTTGGAAAACGAGCGCGCGCCCGACACGCGCACCGCGCCGGTGTTGCCGCTGGCGCTGATACCATCCACATCGCAGATACCCAGCGTGCCGCCGGCTTGCAGCGTGAAGCTGCCCGCGCCGGTCAGTGCCTGGCAGTCGGTGAGCAGGGCGCCGCCGGTCTGCACCAGCACGGTGCCGGCCACTTGCACGGCGCCGACGAGTTGCGCCACACCACCGTTTTCGATGGTGATATCCTGGTAAGAACCGGCCGCTACCGGCACGGGGCTGGCCGCAGTGCCCGTGTTCACTACCAGCGAGAGGAGCGCCGTGCTGAACGTTTCGGCGGTGCCGTAGGCCGTGCCCGCCGCGTTGGTGGCGTAGGCCCGCACGGTGTAGGTGGTGCCGCCGCTCAGGCCCGTGGCCGGGGCCGTGAAGGCGCCCGTGCCGTTGCCGGCTGTTACCTGCACGACGCCCATCGCGCCGACGACCGGCGTGCCCGCACCCGCCACGTACACCACGCCCCGCGCCGTTACGGGGGCGCCGCCATCGGCGGTTACGTCGCCGCCCAGAGTGGCGGTGGTGGCCGTAATGGCCGTTGCGGGGGCCGTGCTGAGGGTCGGCACTACCGCCGGGGGGCCATCTTGCAGGCGGGCCAGCACGCCCGCCGTAACAGAGCCTGCGCCGGGCGCTACCACGGGCAGGCCCGAGAAGCTGGCCGGCGGCGCCACGGTAGCGCCTACGTACACGGCGCCGCCGGTCAGGGCGAGGCTGTTGCCCTGGTCGGTGCTGGCGCCGCCGCCCAGTTGCGTCCAGTTGAAGGTAGCCGAGGTGCCGTTGTCGGTGTACTTGGCCAGCAGCACGTCGAAGGTAGAGTTGGTGCTGGTGCCCAGTTGCACGGCCGTGCCGGGCGTGGTGCCCGCGCCGCCGAAGCGCACGGCGTTGGCATCGGTCAGGCTGTTGATGAAGCCGCCGGTTACGTACACGCTGGTGCCGCTCACGGCGATGCCGTTGCCTTGGTCGACACTGTTGCCGCCGCCGACCTGCGTCCAGCCCAGCGTGGCGGAGGGGCCGTTGTCGGTGTATTTGACCACCACCAGATCGGCGCCGCCGGAGTTGCTGGCACCGGCTTGCGCCACGGTGCCCGGCGTGGCGCCCGAGCCGCCGAAGCGCACCACGAACCCATCGTTGAGGTTGTTGTGCAGCCGGCCCGTTACGTACACGTTGGCGCCGCTCACGGCGATTGCATTGCCCTGATCGATGTTGGAACCGCCGCCGACCTGCGTCCAGTCTACGCTGGCGGAGGGGCCGTTGTCGGTGTACTTCGCTACGAACAGGTCGGCCACATTCGCGCCGCTGGCCCCGTGCTGCACTACGGTGCCGGGTGTGGTGCCCGAGCCGCCGAAGCGCACACTGTTGGGATCCGTCAGCGTGTTGGTGATCAGGCCCGTTACGTACACGCTGGTGCCGCTCACGGCAATGGCGTTGCCCTGGTCGACGTTGAATCCGCCGCCGACCTGGGTCCAGCCCAGCGTGGCGGAGGTGCCGTTGTCGGTGTACTTGGCCACCACGATGTCGTTGGCCGCGTTGACGCTGGCCCCGTGCTGCACCACGGTGCCGGGCGTGGTGCCCGAACCGCCGAAGCGTACGCTGTTGGCATCCGATAGGGTGTTGATGATCAGACCCGTTACGTACACGTTGGTGCCGCTCACGGCGATGCCGTTGCCTTGGTCGGTGCCGACACCGCCGCCCACCTGCGTCCAGCCCAGGGTAGCGGAGGTGCCGTTGTCGGTATATTTCGCTACGAACAGGTCGGCGCCGGCATTGGCGCTGGTGCCGAGCAGCACCACGGTGCCGGCCGTGGCGCCCGTGCCGCCGAAGCGTACGCTGCTGGCATCGGTGGCCGAGTTGGTGATGCTGCCCGTGATATACACGCTGGTGCCGCTCACGGCAATGCCGTTGCCCTGATCGACGCCCAACCCGCCGCCCTGCACGGCCCACGCCCAGGTGTTGGTGGCGGGTACGTACTTGGCCACGAACATATCCGCAGCACTATTCGTGCTGACCAACTGCGTGTTGCCGAACAACACCGACCCCGTGAAGTTGCCCGTCACGAACACGTGGCCGCTGGCGTTGGTGGCGGTGCTCAGAATCTGCGTAGTGCCCCCGTTGTCGGCGGTCGCGACGGCCTGCCAGGTGCCGGCCGTGCTGATGCTGCTCACGAACGCAATGGTGGTAGAGAGGCCGCGCACCGGCGAGCCGGTAGCCGTGCCAAATTCGGCGGTGGGCCTGATCATTCCGGCCACGTACATCTCGGTGCCCTGCACGGCGATGGCGTGCGCCTGATCGCTGAGGGGGCCGCCGCCTATCTGCGTCCAGCCCAGGGTAGCGGAGGTGCCGTTGTCAGTGTAGTTCGCCACCACCACATCACCCGCTTCGGGGGAGGCGAGGCCGTTCTGTGCGGTGGTGCCGGGCGTAGTGCCCGTGCCCCCGAAACGTACGCTCCGGCTATCGGTCGGCGAGTTGACGATGGTACAGGTTACGTACACGCTCGTGCCGCTCACGGCCACGGCGCCGCCCAGATCGGCGGCGCTGCCGCCGCCGACGTGCGTCCAGTCCACGGTAGCGGAGGGGCCGTTGTCGGTGTACCTGGCCACGACCATATCATCGCTCGCGCTCGCGCTGGCCCCGGCCTGCACCACCGTGCCGGGCGTGGTGCCCGAACCGCCGAAACGTACGCTGCTGCCATCGGCTTGCGAGTTGTTGATGGTGCCCGTTACGTACACACTGGTGCCATTCACGGCAATGCCGGTGCCCAGGTCGTTGCCGGCGCCGCCGCCGACGTGCGTCCAGCCCAAGGTGGCGGAGGGGCCGTTGTCGGTGTATTTGGCTACCACCAGGTCGCTGGCGAGCGCATTGGTGTTGGTGCCGTGCTGTGCCACGGTGCCGGGCGTGGTGCCCGCGCCGCCGAAGCGCACGAGGCGCCTGTGGTAGAGGTTTTCGAAAATCTGGCCCGTTACGTACACGCTCGTGCCGCTTACGGCGATGCTGTTGCCCACATCGGCGCCGGAGCCGCCGCCGACCTGCGTCCAGCCCAGGGTGGCGGAGGGGCCGTTGTCGGTGTATTTGGCTACCACCAGGTCGCTGGAGATCGCCACACTGGCCCCGTGCTGTGCTACCGTACCGGGCGTGGTGCCCGCGCCGCCGAAGCGCACGCTGCTGCCATCGGCCAGCGAGTTGGCGATGGTGCCCGTTACGTACACACTGGTGCCGCTCACGGCAACGCCGGCGCCAAAGTCGGGCCCGGAGCCGCCGCCTACTTGCGTCCAACCGAGGGTGGCGGAGGTGCCGTTGTCGGTGTATTTGGCTACCACCAGGTCGCTGGTGAGCGCATCGGTGCTGGCGCCGTGCTGCACTGCCGTACCCGCCGTGGCGCCGGTACCGCCGAAGCGGACATTGTTGGCATCGGCAAGTGAGTTACGAATCTGGCCGGCTACGTACACGCTGGTGCCGCTCACGGCGATGGCGTTGCCTTGGTCGATGTCGGTGCCGCCGCCCTTCACGGCCCACGCCCAGGTGTTGGTGGCGGGCACGTACTTGGCCACGAACAGGTCGGTGCTGCCGCTACTCACCAGCAACGTATTGCCGAAGCGCACCGACCCGTTGAACAAGCCCGTCACGAACACGTTGCCGTTGGCGTCGAGGGCCGTGCCGCGGGTGCGGGCCGAACCGTTGGCTTGCAACAGGCTGCCCGTAATGGCGGCGTCCCAGGCGGGCACCTGCGCCTGCGCGGTGTGGGGTGCCCCGCCGCCCAGCCACAAGGCCAGACCCAACGCGGGCGCCGCCACCATCCGGCGGGTGAGGGTAGAAAGCAGGCGCCGCCCACGCGGGGCAGGAATCGAAGCCACAGGCCACGGGCGAAGCAACGCCCGCCGGGCTACGGCAACATCAGGGAGAAAAGATGGGGACATACTGCGGAGCAGAATTGGTGATGCGCCAAAACTCCCCGTCAGTGGTCGGCGCGCAATACCCGCGCGGGCGGTTGGTCGGATTCTGCGATTGAATCGACGGATTTTGGAGACTAAATAGAAAGTCTATGTTTTGCTTTGGCGCTGGTCTACGGCGGCGGGCTGTAGCGCGGACTTCAGTCCGCCGTTGGATAGCAGCCAAACTGCGGACTGAAGTCCGCGCTACAGCCCGCCGCACTACAAGCGGCGCTGCGGGTGGCGCCCGGCTCCTGCGCTACCCCCGCGCCGGGCTGTACCGCTCTGTGCAAAAAATGGAAATCACTGGTACACAGTTGTACCGATCCGTGCAAAAAATAACAATCACCGGTACAAGCGGGGCGTAGTCAGGCGCCCCCCGGTGGTGGCGCTATACCCGAGCTGGCGGGCCGGTACGGGGCGGTGGCATCACGCCTGTTTGCCGCTGGCAGGGCTTGGCGTAGCTTTGCCAGCGCCGCCCCGTTCGTGGTTCCCTGCTCATCCACCTTCCTCCACAATGGAAACGTTCTCATTCGCTCATCAGCCCGCGCCGGGTCACGTCATCAACCTGCATCTGACGGCCGATACGGAGGCCGATACCTGCCGCAAGCTCGTGACGCCGAAGCTGCGCGCCGCCGGTTGGCACGACGATCAGCTCCTCGAACAACAGACCTTCACGGCCGGCAAAGTGATCGTGCTGGGGCGCAAGGCGCGGACGCAGCCCGCCAAAAAAGCCGATTACCTGCTCCGCTACCGCCCCGATTTTCTGCTGGCCGTGGTGGAGGCCAAAAGCGCCCACAAAGCCGCCGGCACCGGAATGCAGCAGGCCCGCGAGTACGCCACCATTCTGGGGCTGACCTTCGCCTACGCCACCAACGGCACCGACATTCTTGAATTCGACTTCTCGACCGGCATCGAGCGGGCCGTCGAGCGCTTCCCCGCGCCCGAGGAGCTGTGGCAACGCCTGCACCACGCGGCGGCGGGCAATGCCCTGGTACCTGTTGCCCACCCTACCACCGCCCCGCCGCCGCTGCCGCCCATTGGGTCGGTGGGGGAGGAACTGCTGCTGGCGCCGCTGCTGGCTGCGCCGGATCGCGCCGTGCGCTACTACCAGCGCAACGCCGTGAACGCGGCCACTGCCGCTCTGCTGGCCGGGCGCACGCGCCTGCTGCTCACGCTGGCCACCGGCACGGGCAAGACGTTGGTCGCCTTTCAGCTCGTGTACCGGCTGTGGCACGGGCGCTGGACCCGCACCGGCGCCTTCCGCCGCCCGCGCGTGCTCTTCCTCGCCGACCGCTCCATCCTCATCGACGACCCGCACACCAAAGACTTCGCCGTCTTCGGCGAGGCGCGCTGCCTGGTGCCGGTCGATGGGGCGCTGGCCGGACGCGAAATCTATTTCTCGACCTACCACTCGCTCGCCGACGCCGAGGCGCTGCGCGCCTTCGCGCCCGATTTCTTCGATCTCATCATCGTCGATGAGTGCCACCGGGGGTCGGCGGCGGAAGATGGGTCGTGGCGGGCCATCCTCGACTACTTCCGGCCGGCCGCGCAGCTTGGCCTGACGGCTACCCCGCGCCGCCACGATAACGTGGACACGTACCGCTACTTCGGCAATCCGCTCTATACGTACTCGCTGCGGCAGGGCATCGCCGATGGGTTCCTGGCGCCGTATCTGGTGCATCGGGTGGTGACGGATGTCGATGCCGCCGGTTTCCGGCCCGACCAGGGCGAGCTCGACGCCAAGGGCAACCTCATTCCCGACGACCTCTACACCACCCCCGATTTCGAAACCTCGCTCTCGCACCTGCCGCGCACGCGCGCCGTGGCCCACCACCTCACAGAGTATCTGCGCCGGACGGGGCGCTTCGGCAAAACCATCGTCTTCTGCGTCGATCAGCCCCACGCCGACGATTTCCGCCGCGAGCTGGCCAATGCCAACGCCGACCTCACGGCCCAGTACCCCGACTATTGCGTGCGCATCACGGCCGACGAGGGCGACATCGGCAAGCGCCTCCTGAGCCGGTTTATGGACGTGGAAACCACCGTGCCGGTGGTCGTGACTACCTCCAAGCTGCTCAGTACGGGCGTCGATGTGCCCACGTGCGCCAACATCGTCATCTTCCGGCAGGTGGGGTCGATGACGGAGTTCAAGCAGATCATCGGGCGCGGCACCCGCCTGCGCGCCGACAAAGACAAGCTCTTCTTTACCGTACTCGACTACACGGGCGCCGCCACCCGCAAATTCGCCGACCCCGACTTCGACGGCGACCCGCCCCTCATCACCTCCGAAGCCATCGACGCCGACACCGGCGAGCCGATCCCCGGCACGTACACCGAAGAACAGTTTCCGCAGGAGGAGGAGGGCAATGCCGATACGTTCATCACCGACGACAACGGCACCGGAAACGACGAAGGCGATGACCCCCTCCTCATCCGCGACCCCGACGACCGCCCGCGCAAGTTTTACAAAGTGAGCGGCACGGTACACATCGTCAACGAAACCGTGCAGGTGCTCGACGGGGCCGGGAAGCTCCGCACCCTCGAATACCGCCAGTGGGTGGCCGACCACGTGCGCCGGCTCGTGCCCTCTGTGGCGGCGCTGCGGGCGGCGTGGAGCCACCAGACCGAGCGCGAAACCCTCGAAGACGCCCTCAGCCAGCACGGCATCACGCCGCAACAACTCGCCGAGGTGCTGCAACAGCCCGCCGCCGACCCCTTCGACCTGCTCTGCTACCTGGCCTTCGAGGTGCCGCCGCGCACCCGCGCCGAACGCGCCCGCCGCGTACGCGAGCAGGAAGCGGCGTTCTTCGCGGCCTACTCGGCCAAAGCCCGCGCCGTCCTCGACGAGATGCTGCGCAAGTACGAAGAAATCGGCCCCGACCAGCTCCGCCCCGATATCGTAACCGTGCCGCCGCTCACGCGCTTCGGGTCGGCCACCGAAATCGCCGCCCACTTCGGCGGCGTGCAGCCGCTGATGACCGCCGTGCGCACCCTCCACGAACGCCTCTACGCTGCCTAAGGTAGAGACGCGTATTCGCGTCTCCGCCGCACGGGGGCGCCCAACCGCCGCCGACACGAATTTTGCCGGTAGAGACGCGTATTCGCGTCTCCGCCGCACGGGGGCGCCCAACCGCCGCCCATAACCGCCGGAGACGCGAATACGCGTCTCTACCACCACCTGTAAAAATGTTGAATGAATGCAGTACGTCCCTGATCCTGCTTATTTCGCGGGTAAATATCGTGTCGCTTCTGCCCGGCGTCCGGGGGGCGATTATGGGCAGACAGGTGCCTATTGTATTACGATCTGTACAGCGGGCCGGCACCGGTTTTTTGGCGAAATCGCCGAATTACCGCACCCGCATCTGGTGGGTACCCGATTGGCGCAAGCGGCCGTTGATTGTTGGCTGGCCATTCCAGACTACCACTCGTACGCCACGCCGGGGGCTTTTGTCGTAATGCCTGACCACGTACACGGTCTGGTGCTGCTACATCGTCCGGACGACGCCGCTGCTTATCAGCCCCCTGCCTTCGGTCCGCAAAAGCAAAATCTGGCGGCGGTGGTGCGTGGATTTAAAGCAGCAGTAACCAAATGGTCGATTGAGCAGCAACTGCCCTTTGGGTGGCAGTCGCGTTTTCACGACCGAATCGTCCGCAACGATGATGAGCTGGCCCGGTTGGAGTGGTATATTGAGCAAAACCCCATCCGCTGGGCCGCAGAACACAACCAGCCCGACAATATCTTCCGGTAGAGACGCGTATTCGTGTCTCCGCCGCACGGGGCGCCTAACCGCCTTTGCCCAACCGCCGGAGACGCGAATACGCGTCTCTACGCCTAACCGCCTTTGCCCAACCGCCGGAGACGCGAATACGCGTCTCTACGCCTAACCGCCTTTGCCCAACCGCCGGAGACGCGAATACGCGTCTCTACCTAGCCAATGCCCAAAACCCCCAAAAAAACCGCCGCGCCCGTGGCGTCCACGGCCCAACGGCTGTCGGCCGTGATCAAGACCTGCCGCAACCTGATGCGGAAAGACAAGGGCCTCAACGGCGACCAGGACCGCCTGCCCATCCTGACGTGGGTGATGTTCCTCAAATTCCTCGACGACCAGGAGGGCGAACTCGAAACCCGCGCCGCCCTCAGCGGCCAACCCTACCGCCCCACGCTGGCCGCCCCCTACCGCTGGCGCGATTGGGTAACCGGCCTCCACGCCCCCACCGGCGACGACCTGCTCGTCTTCCTCACCAACGAGCGCGTGAAGCTGCCGCCCCCCGACGCCGACACCGAGCCGCCCACCGGGCCGGGCCTCTTCGCGTATCTGCGCGGCCTGCGGACCGATACCGGCGCCGGCCGCGCCGACATCATCGCGGAGGTGTTCCGGGGGGTGCAGCTCAAAATGGTGTCGGGGTACCTGCTGCGCGATGTGCTGCTGCAAGTCAATGGCATCCACTTCAACGCTACGGAGGAGGTCTTTACCCTCAGCCACCTCTACGAAACGATGTTGCGCGAAATGCGCGACGCCGCCGGCGACTCCGGCGAGTTCTACACGCCCCGCCCCGTGGTGCGCCTGATGGTGCAAATGACCGATCCGCGCCTCGGCGATACCCTGCTGGACCCCGCCGCCGGCACCGGCGGCTTTCTGGTGGCCGCCTACGACCACCTGCACGCCCAGGCCCGCACCATCGAAGACCGCCAGACCCTGCAAGCCGCTACCGTGCGCGGCGGCGAGGCCAAGCCCTTGCCCTACCTGCTGTGCCAGATGAACCTGCTGCTCCACGGCCTCGACTACCCCCAAATAGAGTACGGCAACTCGCTGACCCGCAAAAAACTCAGCGAAATGGGCGAGGCCGACCGCGTAGATGTCATCCTCACGAACCCGCCCTTCGCGGGGGAGGAAGAGCGCTCGACGCTTTCGTACTTCCCCGAAGACCGCAAAAGCACCGAAACCACGCTGCTCTTTTTGCAGCTCATTATGCGCCGCCTGCGCCGCGCCCACCCCACGGGCGGCCCCGGCGGCAGGCCCACGCCGGGCGGGCGGGCGGCGGTGGTGGTGCCCAACGGCACCCTGTTCGAGGGGGGCATCGCGGGGCGCATCAAGCAGGAGCTGTTGGCCGAGTTCGACCTGCACACCGTGGTGCGCTTGCCGGAAGGGGTGTTTGCGCCGTACACCGACATTCCGGCCAACCTGCTCTTCTTCCAGCACGGGCGCCCCACCACCACCACGTGGTATTACGAGGTGGCCCCGCCCGAGGGGCGCCGCAAATACGCCAAAACCACCCCCCTCACCGACGCCGACCTCAACGAGCTGCGCGCCTGGTGGACCAACCGCCAGCCCACCCCCCGCGCCTGGGCCGTAGACTATGCCGCCGCCCAACGCCGCCAGCACGCCCTCGCCGAGCCGCACCTGACCCGCGCCGCCGACCTCGACGGCCAAGTGGGTGCCCTCAGCGCCGCCGCCCGCAAGCTCCTGAGCCGCCCCACGCCCCCCGACGCCGAGGCCGCCGCCAAGCTCGCCCACGACATCAGCACCAAAACCGCCCGCGCCAAAGCCCTCGAAAAAGAAGCCCGCGACGCCCGCGCCACCGCCGAAACCCTCGTACTCGCCGCCTTCAACCTCGACGCCAAAAACCCCCACCGCACCCAACAAGAAGACCTGCGCCCGCCCCACGAAATCCTCCACGGCATCCTCGCCGCCGAAGAACAAGTGGCCCACCACCTGCGCCAACTCGCCGAAGCCCTCCACCAAACCCCCCAAACCCAAGGATGACACACGAGTGGAAAAAGGTGAGGCTGGGGGAGGTGTTGCGGCACATCAAAGAGCCGGTAGCCCTGAATCCGGAAGCTACTTACGCGCAAGTGACGATCCGTATGTACGGTAAGGGCGTCGTGAAGCGCGGCGACGTAGTAGGTAGCGAAGTCGGCTCCAAGCAGTATGTAGCCCGCAGCAATCAGTTTATCATTTCACGGATTGATGCTCGCAATGGTGCTTTTGGGTTGGTGCCGGAAGAGTTGGAGGGCGCTATTGTCACGAGCGATTTCCTGCTTTTTGACTGCGACGAGCGGCTTTCGCCCGACTACTTGCGCTTTTATTCCAGCACCCCGGATTTTACGGCCGCTTGCCGAAATGCCAGCGAAGGCACGACCAACCGGGTACGGTTGCAGGTCAATAAATTTCTAGCGGCCGAAATCCCCCTCCCCCCCCTCGCCACGCAGCGGCGTTTGGTAGCGCGGTTGCAGGCGGTGCAGGCGCAGGTAACGCAGGTGCAGGCCGTGCGCGCGCGGCAGGCGCAGGAGATGGGGGCGTTGGCGCGGGCCGCCTTCCGCGAGGCCACGCACGGCGCCCCCCGCCGCCCGCTGGCCGAGGTGGCACCCATCACGCGGCGCCCCGTGCAGGTCAGCCAGACCGACACCTACCCCGAACTGGGCATCCGCAGCTTCGGGCGGGGCACGTTTCATAAGCCGGCCGTGCCGGGTAGTGAAGTGGGCACGAAAAAACTCTACTACGTGGCCCCCGGCGACGTGCTGTTCTCCAACGTTTTCGCGTGGGAGGGCGCCATCGCGGTGGTACAACCCGCCGACGCTGGGCGCGTGGGGTCGCACCGCTTCATTTCGTGCGTGTGCAACCCGGCCCTAGCCGTGCCGGAATTCGTGGCGTTCTATTTCCTGACGCCCGAGGGGTTGGCGCAAGTCAATGCCGCCTCGCCGGGCGGCGCGGGCCGCAACAAAACCCTGGGCCTCGAAAAGCTCGAACGCTTACAGATTCCCCTCCCGCCGCTAGCCGTGCAGCAGCAGTTCGTGGCGTTGCAGGCGCACCTCACGGCGCTCCGTACGGCGCACGCGGCCACGGCGGCGGAGCTGGCGCAGGTGCTGCCGAGTGTGTTGGGGGAGGTGTTTGGGGGGGGAGGGTAGGAGCAGCTCGCCGTTTCCGTTCTTTGTACCTACTTCCTGCACACGTCCTTCCTCATCGTGACAACAACTGCCGTCACTACCACTTACTACCTGGCCCTGACCGCCACGCACGTGGCCAATTCGACAATGTTGGCGCCGCGCCTTAGCCACGCGCTGGCGGCGGTGCGCGGCCCATCGCCCCCGCAGGCCGTGGAGGTCGATTTGAACGGGTGTCGATTTCTGGAACCGTGGTGCCTCGTGGCGCTGGCGTGTGTGCTGCAAGCCTATCATCAGCGCGGGGCGCGGGTGGTGGTGTGCCCTGTGGCGCATAATCAGCAGCTACACCGCTACCTGACCAATATTGGTTTTTACACGCACTGGACGCCGGGCCACGACCGCAGCATTTACGCCCCAGCCCACATCCAGACCACGCTCAACCTCTGGCAAGTTACCCCCGAAATGATTGATTACTACGCGATGGAGGCGCGGCAGTATTACGCCCGGCATTTCTTCCCGGAGCGTAGCCTCGACGCGTTGAGCGTGTGTTTGGTCGAGCAGTTCAACAACATCAGCAACCACGCCCGCTCCGAGGTGGGCGGCTATTGCCTGACGCAATTCTATCCTAAAAAAAATCGTTTGGTAACGTCGGTTTGCGATTTGGGCGTCGGCATTCCGGCAGCGCTCAATGCCTATTGGACCACCCACGGCCACGAGGCGCTACCCGAAACCGATGCCCTGCGCGCGGCCCTGCGCCACCGTGTTACGAGCAAAACGACCCCACAGAACCAGGGCCGGGGGTTGCACACGTTGTGCCTGAATGCGGGCACTTTACGCGGTAGCATTCGGTTTCACTCTACCTTTGCGGCGTACTATCAGGCGCCCCAGCCGCTGCCGCACCCGGCGCCGACAGGGGTACATTGGGCAACCTCCGGCGCATTTCCCGGTACACTGATTACGTTAGAGTTGGACGTTACGGCTCTACCCGC
>ERZ1066121.1473-NODE-1473-length-17182-cov-6.050272_pt1 | contig 17182 bp, 30 predicted proteins | sample MGYA00382768_ERZ1066121 | MGnify/ENA primary metagenome ERZ1066121 (study PRJEB33369, sample SAMEA5778351) | biofilm metagenome | biome: Industrial cooling water; feature: Water cooling tower basin; material: Biofilm | place: United Arab Emirates | collected... | reverse complement strand
GCGCAGTACACCGTGAAGGTGGACGGGGTCCAGGTCGGCGGCACGCAGACGGCGGTGGCGCTGCGCGGCTCCGGCGTCCAGGACACGCTCACGGTGCTGGGCAACTGGGCGTCGGGCACGCGCACCGCGACGATCGAGTTCCTCAACGACGCCTACGGCGGCTCGGCCTCGGCCGACCGCAACCTCTACCTGGAAGGCGCGACCTTCAACGGCGCCGCCGTCGCCATCGCCGACCCCTGGGTGCCCGACGGCGGCATGTCCTTCGCCTTCACCAAGGCAGGCACCGAACCCGCGCCGCAGCCCACGACCGGCAAGGTCATCATGGGCATCTACCGCGGCAACAACACCTCCGACCTCGTCACCTGGGAGAACTTCGTTGGCAACGGCAAGCGGGCCGAAGCCGTGCTCACCTACACCGGCAACGCCGATTGGTCGAACTGCGACCCGGGCTGGCAGATCGGCTCTTCGCAGTTCGTCGGCGGCTCCGGCCGCCAGGCGCTGTGGAGCATCCCGAACTTCCCGCAGAACGACTACATGAACCAGATGCGGCAGGCCGCCAACGGCCAGCACGACGCCAGGTACACCGACTGGGCGACGAAGATCCTCAACGCCACGCCGGGCACGCGCGACATCCACGTCCGCACCTGCTGGGAACTCGGCGGCGAGTGGTTCTGGTGGACGCAGGCCGCGAAGGCAGACCCGACCGCCTTCATCGGCGCCTTCCGCCGCTTCTCCGATCGCCTCCACGCCGTCTCGCCCCGCTTCAAGATCGCCTTCGACTGGGTGCCGGACCGCGGCAAGATCGAGCAGTGGTACCCCGGCGACGCCTACGTGGACGTGGTCTCGCAGGACGTCTACTGGCACGTCGCCTACAACGGCGGCGACCCGGACCTCGCCTTCCGGCGCAGCGACACCGGGCAGAACCCGGACGGCGGTTTCTCCGTCGATTGGCGCGGCCTCGCCTGGATGAAGCAGTTCGCGCGCGACCGCGGCAAGCCGATGGCGATCCCGGAGTTCGGCGTGCCGGGCGCTGCCGGCAACACCTACAACGGGCGGCGCTACATCCAGCTCATGCGCGACTGGTGCGCCGCGAACCGCGTCCTCTACCTGGTCTACTGGGACAGCGACGCCGGCGGCTACAGCGGCCTGCTGTCCGACGGCAGCCCCGCCGACACGGCGGCCGCGATCCGCGAACTCTACACGAACGGCATCCCCTGGACCGCCTGACGGCGGCGCCGATCCCCTTCCCGCACCGAGGAGCTGACCCATGGCTGTGTTCCCCACCGGCTTCGCCGACAAGGCGCCCGCGCGCACCAGCAAGGTGCTCGGCGACACCGGCACCGAGAACGGCAACTTCACCGTCGCCGCCATGCTCGGGCTGATCGCGCTCAGCGACATGCAGGACAAGCTGATGGCGGCCAACGACGTGGTCGAGGTGGTCAACGCCGAGTACACCGACTACGCGGTGGTGGCGGGCGACAAGAACAAGACCAAGCGCTTCCTCACCACCGGCAACTGCGCCGTCACGGTGCCGTCGGGGATGCCGGTCGGCTTCCTGGTGGACTGGATCATGGACGGCCCCGGCACCCTCACCTTCGGCAGCGCCGCCGGCGCCGGGCAGACCGTCCAGAGCGCGGCCGGGCTGCGCTCCGGCGGGCGGTACGGGCGCGGCACCCTGGAGGTGGTGGCGGCCAACACCTGGAACCTGTCCGGCTTCACGCAGGTCTGACGCCGCGTGCCGATCTTCTTCACCGGCCGGGCGGGCAAGGCGGCGGCGGGGCGCAAGCCGGCCCCGGCCGCGCCGTCCATCCGCGGCGAGCCGCAATCCCCGCCGACCTTCTCGTCCCTGCCGTCGAACTGGTCGCCGACCGTCCACGTCTCCAACCTGGAGCGGGTGGACTGGGCGGTGTTCCGCGTGTCGGTGGACGGCCAGTACACGACGGACATGTCGTGGCAGCGGGTGGCGCGCCCGGCCGGCGCCGGCGCCTCCTGGTCCTTCGTGCCGGCGGCCACGATCCAGCAGCAGCGCGACCGGCTGGTGGTGAAGGACGACGGGCTCAACCCGACGGTGGAATGGGCGAGCGACGGCGCGGCGGTGGCGACGGCCACTGGCGGCGGGGGCGGCGGCACGGGCGACGCGACGCGCATCGACGTGATGCTGCGCGGCCAGAGCAACGCCTACCTCGCCGCGGCCGCGGGCGCCGACGACCTGTTCGCGCAGACGCTGTCGGCGCTGTGCGGCGTCCCGGTCAACCTGATCTCGCGCCGCGAGCAGGGCACGGGCGACAACACGCAGCACAGCAGCACGTCCACGGCCTGGGTGGACCCCTACGACTGGTCCTTCGGCACCTGGCTCCGCGTGCCGGGGGGCGACTACGACACCAGCGTCGAAACCCGCGCGGCGATCGACTACTCGTCCGACCCGGCGACCTGGACGGCGCAAGGCCCGATGGCGGAGACGGTCGCCGCGGTGCAGCGCTTCCGCAGCGGCGACCCCACCGCGCTGTTCGTGGACCTGCGGCTGCACCAGGAATACGATTGGGTGATGTACTACGAGGCTCAGCCCCACTACCGGGCGATGGCCTGGGAGGTGACGCGGCGCGTCCGGGCGGCGACGGGGCTCCCGGCCGACCGCTGCTTCCCGGTCTACCTGCACTGCCCCTACACCGGGAAGACGCTGCGCGCGGTCCAAGCGGTGGCGCAGGCCTGGGCGGCGGACGCGGCCGAGCGGGGCGCGGTCCTCGCCGGCAACATGATGGACGCGACCTCCTCGGACGGCGGTTCGCACTGGGACGCCGAGGGGCCGAACCGCTCCTTCCCGCGGCTGGCCCTCCAGGTCGCCAAGGCGCTGTGGGACGCCGGGAGGCTGCCGGCGTCCTCGATGGACCTGTCCGACGCGCCGGGGCCGGGGCCGCGCATGGCGTCCGCGTCGCGCGTCACCGCCCGGCGGGTGTCGGTGGCGGTGGCGCACGACCGCGGATCGTCCTTGATGGCGCAGGGTTCGAACGGGATCGATTGGGGCGCCTTCACCTGGGAGGTCGGCGACGAGCACGGGGCGGACGCCGTTTCGGGCAGGATCGCCGGGCCCGGCACGATCGAACTGGACTTCCCCGACGACATCCCGAGCACCGGCGCCGAACGGTTGCGGTACTGCGCCTGGCCGGGCCACCGGGGCGACCGCCTGATCGTGGACGATTGGCACCGGAACCGGCCGGCCAAGTACAACGCGGTGCCGAACATCGGCGCGGTGGTGTTCCCGCTGCGGCGCGACCCCCTCGGCGTGGCGTTCTGAGATGGCGCTCCCGGTCGGCAGGGGCGCGCAGGTCCGGCTCGACGGCGAGCAAAGGCGGCTGGCGCGCGGCGCCGGCGCGCCCACGCTCGCCGCCAGCCTGGAGGCGAAGCGGCTGCTGGAGCACGCCGGCGCGGTGTCCACCGGCTACGCGCCCGACGGCGCCTCGCCGCTCGGCGTGCCGCCGGAGGACGAGGTGCTGGTGCCGTTCGGGGAAACCCCGCCGGAGGCCGGCGCGTCGCTGGCGGAGCTGGCTGCGCTCGCCGCGCGCGTGACGGCGCTGGAGGCCGAGGTGGCGCGGCTGCGGGCAGCGATGGATGAGCTGCACAGGCGCTACGGCGCATGAGGATACTCATCGGGCGGATGCTCGACCACGAGCCTTGGTGGGCCGAGTTCTGGTCCGCCGTTGGCGCCATCGCGTGGTGCCTGACCGCGCTGGCGTTCTCCCCCGGGCTGCACAACATGCCGACCTTCGCCTTCGCGGTGACGGTGCTGCCGGAGTGGATGCTGTACCTGTTCGGCCTGGTCACGCCGTCGGCGCAGCTCTGGGCGGTGCGGCGAGACCACCGGGCCGCCCGCTTGGCGCTCGCCGCCGTGATGTGCTGGTGGTGGGCGGTGATGTTCCTCGGCTTGACCATCTGGTCGCAGTTCACGCCGGGCATGGTGCTGTATGCCGTCCCCATGTGCTCCAACATGGTTTCGGTGGCGAAGCTGCGGCTGCGGTAGCAGCCATGGAACGCGACAACGTGGTCCTCGCGGCCATCGCGGCGCTGGCGGCGCCGGCGACGGCCGTCCTGATCCGGCTGGTGGACCTCTGGAGCAAGCGCGGCGAGCAGGCCGCGTCCGAGCGCGACAAGGAACGCGCCGATTTCGAGAAGCGCCGAGAGGCCGAGACGGAGCGCATGTACGCGCGCATCCGCGAGCTGGAGGCCGAGACCGCCCGGCAGCGGCGCGACTGCGAGGAGAGCCTGGCGCGCGAGCGCAAGGAGCACGAGCAGGTGATGGCCTTCGAGCGGCAGGACAAGGAGCGCGTCGAGCGCGACCGCGACAGGGGCTGGGATCTGGCGCGGGCCTGGAACGCGAGGGCGCACGACGAGCGCCACGCGCACGTCAACGCCATCCAGAGGATCTACGCGCGCCACGGCGACGCCGAGGGCGCCGAGTTCCCGGCGCCCGCGCCGCTGCCCCGGCTGGCGCAGATCGTGCCCGAGAACGGCAAGGGACCGCCCCCGTGAAGATACCGCCCGTCGCCGCCGACCTGTTCCGCGCCGTGGCGCCGGTGCTCGGCACCGCGCTGGGCGGGCCGCTGGGCGGCACCGTCGCCGCGGTGGCGGTGAAGGCGCTGGACGCATGGGTCATCCCGCGCGACGGCCGCGCGCCGACGCCAGAGGACGTGGTGGCGGCGGTGGAGAAGAACGCCGGCAACCCGCGCCTCGCCGAAGACCTGCTAGAAGCCGAGAAAGCGGTGAAGGATTACGAGCTCCGGATGAAGCGGATCAACGCCGCTTTCAGCCTGACCAAGCTCGATTTCGAGGACCGCAAAGACGCGCGGGCCTTCGCCAAGGACAGCGGCCTCGCCGGCCGCATCATGACGCACGGCTTCGCCATCCTGTACGGCGGCATGTTCCTGCTGCTGCTGACCATCGCCGGGGCCCTCGCGCTGATGGCAGGGCTGGTGCGGCTGCCGGCGGAGGCGGCCGGGATCGCGGCCGGCGGCTTTTCGCTGATCGGCGTCGCCATCGGCTACGTCAACGGCTACGGCTCGCAAATCGTGAACTTCTACTGGGGCTCTTCGCGGAGCTCCGAGAAGAAGACGGACCACATGAGCGACGCGTTGCACGATTTGGGACAGGCGGTGGCCGAAGCGCCGAAGGCGTTGCCGCCCCCGCCGCCGCCCATCGTGCTCAACAACATACCGACCCGAACGGACCCCCCTATCGTTCAGGACGGCGCTTGGCGGCAGGGGCCGCACGGCGGCCAACGCTGGCGCTTGACCCCGGCCGGCGTGGTCGTGGAAGGGCAGGGGGCGCCGCTCCGCACCGTCGGCCAGCCGGCCACCGTGCGGCGCATCTGGCACGACTTCGGCCCCTGGATCGCCGCGAGCTGCGCCCGCAACGGCGTGCCGCTGGAACTGGCGGTGGCGACGATCGCCGTGGAGAGCAAGGGCGACCCGGCGGCGCGCCGGACGGAGCCCGACGGGCGCGTGTCCGCCGGCCTGATGCAGACGCTGACCGGCACGGCCTCCGACGTGATGGGCCGCGAGGTGACGGCGCAGGAGCTGCTGGAGCCGTCCACCTCCATCGAAGCGGGCGTGCGCTACATCGCCCGGCAGCGCCGCGTCACCGAATACCAGCCGCCGTTGGTGGCAGCGGCCTACAACGCCGGCGGGCTCTACCCGCCGCGCGAGGGCGACGACAACCCGTGGCGCCTGCGCTCCACCGGCGACCACGTCACGCGCCTTTGCCAGTTTTTCGGAGACAGTTGCGCCGTGGCGGCCGAAGAGGGCTGGGGCCACGCCCTGCCCGCCGCCAAGGCCGCCTGACCCCCTTCCGCAAAAGGACCGAACCATGCCGATCATGTTCGTGGGCCGCGCCGGCAAGGGCGCGGCCGGGCGCAAGCCCGCGACCGCCGCGCGCTCCATCGCCATAGAGCCCTTCGACCTCACGGTGGGGATCAAGACGGCGACGGTGAAGACCACCGGCCTGACCCACATCGGCTGGAGCGTCTTCGCCAACACCGTGCCCAACTACCCCTGGTACGCCGGCGGCGGCGACAACGTCCCGGTGGGCGCCAACGGCACGGTCGCGCTCAACGTGGAGCTGTTCAACCCCGGCGACCGGCTGAAGGTGTTCGCCTCGGCCGCCTCGCCGCTGGGGGCCGAGGCGCGCGACTTCACCGTGGTCGCCGAGAGCGGGCAGGCGGTGGCCGGGGCGCAGGCCGCCGGGCCGGCCGCCATCGTCTCGCGCATGGGCTTCGGGATGAACCAGGAGCGGTTCACGGTCCGCGACCACTCCGGCGTGCGCGAGGCGGCCTACTACCAACGCTACCGCAACGCCGGCATCCGCCAGGTGCGGTTCTTCATCCCGGTGGGCTTCGAAGGCTGGCAGCTCTACGGCAACGACGGCGAGGTGGACCTGTGGTTGGACGGCGTCGCCGCCTGCCTGGCGTCGGGGATGCCGGTGGTGCACCTGGACCTGTGCGACGTGATCGGCGTCTGGCAGCTCGACGGCGCGGGCGTGAGCCGCATAGACGAGTACCTCGGCCGCACCGCGGCGCGCATCGCCCAGCGCAACTGGCCGAAGGAGCGCTTCATCATCGGCGCGGTGAACGAGTACGGCGGCGGCACCAACGGCGAGTGGCAGCCGCACCGCTTCCGCATGAACCAGATCCTGCGCGACGCCCTGCCACAGCACACCATCGTCGAGGGCCCGGCCTACTGGAAGAACACGCAGGCGCTGTTCGACCCGAACTTCAAGAACGGCGAGTTCGCCGGCGGGGTGGGCGTCTACAACCCGTGGTCGGACACCAACACCATCCAGGACGTGCACCACTACTTCGGCTGGGATCTGGCGGGCATGACCTGGCTCGCCGAGCAGTGCCAAGCCTGGGCCGCGGCCAACAACCGGCAGGTGTATTCCGGTGAATGGGGCTTCGACGACCTGTTCCTGGGCGCGTCCGACCGCGTCTCCATCTGGATCGACCGCTTCAACGGGCAGATGGGGCAGTCCGCCATCGCCAAGATCCGCCCGACGGCTTGGGCGGTGACGGACGGCAACGACTGGCCGGTGAACAACCCGGGCGGGAACCAGTTCCGCCCCGGCATGGACACTTCGATCCCGGCTTGGTGCCGCTCGGTGGACCAACTGCTGGGGCTCGCCTGACTACGGGTAGGTGTGCAGGTCGAGGATCACGTCTTCCTGCCCGCCCCATCGAACGAACGTGGAAGGCACTTCCAGGTCCGAGCGGAAGAAGCCGGGCGGTATGTCCCGGAACACCGCGTAGCGGGGCGGCCAATCCGCCGGCGCCGCCTTCACCGGCATGAGCAGCCCCGGCGTGCGGACGATGGCCGGGGCGGCGAGCAGGCCGAGCAGGGCGCGGCGGCGGTGGATCATGCAAGAGGGCTCCTTCAGACGGTTCGTCGGTCCGTCGCGGCCGGCTCACCCGCGACCAGGGCAGCAACCTCCGCCGGCAGTCCGACATAGGCTTCCTCCACGCCGTTGACCATGCGCGCTGCTGCCTGCCATTCGCCCGACGCCAGCTTGGCGCGGAACCAATCCAGGATCGCCGGATCGCCGTCGGCCATGGCCGCTGCCCGCTCCGGGGGAACCAAACGCCACTCGCCCATGCCGATGCGCTCCCGGGGCCTTTCGCGTTTCAGAGCAGGAAGTCGCCGGCCGCCACCGAGGTCGTGACGATCATCCTGAGGTCGCCGTTCCCGTCACCGTCGGCATCGAAATGGATGTTGGTGTCGCCGGAGCGACCTTTGTAGATGCCCTCCGTGATCACCCACTGCTCATGGCGGAGCTGCGGCCCGCCGCCGGGCACGAAATCGCCGGTGCCGCGGTAGGACAGTCCGAGCCCCGAGAAGTCGAGCTTGTCGGTGCCGGTCCGGAACCCGTACACGCCATCGCCGTCGGCGTCGCCCACCGCGGCGAAACGGAAGGTGTCGGCGCCGTCCCCGGCGACCATCCAGTCGCGCCCCGGGCCGCCGATGTACACGTCGCCGCCCCCACGCCCGTCCAAGGTGTCGTCGCCTGCCTCGCCGTTGAGGGTATCCGCCAAGGCGCCCCCGAACAGCTTATCGTTGCCGTCGTCGCCCCGGATGATGTTCTGGCGGTCGGCGTAGCCGGTGATGTTGTCCCCGTATATGGTGCCGGTCATGTGGCTCGGCCCCGGCTGCGTCGGGATGTTTGCGGGCCAGGTGGGGTTCGCGGGCGCCTGGACGGCCGCCGGGGGCGGCGGGGCGGCCATCTGCGCGATGTGCTCGGGGCTGTCCGAGAAGGCGACCACGACGTGCTCGCGCAGGCCCCGGCCCTCGTCCAGCGCGCCGGTCCAGAAGGCGACGCCGCCCTCCTCGCCGGGCCGGTCCAGGATGTTCTCGTACAGGCTCTCGACGAAGGCGCGGTTGGTCGGCTGGCCGTAGGTGGCGGCGAACTCCGGGGCCTGCATGAAGCCGCCGGCGATGGCGGGGAGCGTGTGGCCCTGGCCCATGACGCCGGTCCAGTATTCGAGCCCGCCGGCGTCCGGCGCGCGGTCGAAAATCGTGTCGTAGAGGCGGATCAGGCTGGCGCGGTGGTCGGACACTGGAACTCTCCCGTTGGTGGCGGGGACCATGCGGCATCATGCGGCCCGGCGTGAAGCCCCAAAATGGTTCATTGATATCTTTTCAGCCGTTGCTAAGATGCGGGGATGCCGAGACCGTCCCTGCCCGAACCCGTGATCCGCAAGGCGGTCGGCCTGACCGCCGCGATGTGGGCCGAGGTGGACGCGCAACGCCGCGCCGAACCGCACCGCATCCCGTCGCAGAACGAGATGGTGCGCCGGCTGCTGCGCGAGGCGCTGGACGCGCGGAACACGCCCGACGCCACGCGGGAGGGAGGGCGCCGATGAGCGACACTCCCCAGACCATGGGTCCGCGGCCTGCCGCCGATGAGTACGAATGCAGCGCCTGCGGCGGCGTGTTCCTGAAAGGCCGCTCAGATGAGGAGGCGGCGATGGAGCGCGATCACCTCTTCCCGTGGCTAGGCGAGGGAGGCGGTTGCTTGGTTTGCGACGACTGCTTCAAGGCGATGGGCTTCATGCTCGTTATCGAGGGGACCGCGACGGATGCCGAGTGAGCGGAAAACCACCCCATGACCCTTGACCGGCTCGCCAATGCCCTCCGTGGGATGCCCCGCGACGCGCCGATGGTGGTCCGCCTGCCCGACGGCGGCCTCCGCGCCATCGCCCTCGTCCGGCCTGTGCTCCTCAGCGGTGGCGGCGCCGAGATGTCCGTTCGTGTCCCGGGCTGTCCGCGAAAGCCCCTGATTTGTGGGGAAAAGTGGTGGGCGATAGTGGGATTGAACCACTGGCCTTCCCCGTGTCAGGGGGAAGGACTGCAACGGTAAGCGACTGATCTCGTTCGGGAAAATTGAACCTTTGGATTGACTGCCCCCTCAGGTGCCCATTACATTTCACTCATCAAGTGGCGGTCCACAGCGGCGGCGGCTCCTCTTCGATGCCGCGCTCGGCCCGGTGCCTCATCAACTCTTCCGCCAGCGCCGCGGCATCCTCGGCCGAGATCACCACCACCGCCCTCGCCGTCCCGGCGAGCACGGCCGTTTCCGCCATGTCGTACTGTTCCGCCACCGCCATGGTGTGCCGCGCCACGCTGGCGAGCACGGACGGCTTCAAGGCCTTGCGTTCCGTCGTCATGCGATCCTCCTGGCCGCTTCCCTGAGATGCTCCGCCGTGACGCTGGCGTAGCGCTGCACCGAGCGCATGTCCTTCCAGCCGCCGAGCTGCTGGAGCGAGAGCAAATCCACCCCCGCCATCACCATCCGCGCCGCCCAGTCGTGGCGCCAGCCGTTCCGCGGCGTCCCGCGCGTCCCATGCCTTGCCGGTCATTCGCCTTCCTCCGCCTCGCCCAGCGCCTTGCGGAACAGGGCTTCGATGTCCCCCACCTGGCCCGGGTAGCCGCGCGACCGCAGATCCCCGAAGGCGGCGCGGTTCGCGTCCCGGACCTGCCGGATCGCCTTCTCCTTGGCCGCGTCGTCCAGCAGCGCGCGGCCCTGGATGGTGGCGATGCGCGATTGCAGCTCGGCGGCCCAACTGTCGGCGTCGCCATAGTCCTTGCAGTTCCCGAGCCGGTCGCAGATGGGCCAAGCCATGCCCTCCCAAGGCGCGCGGACCTCCGCCGGCGCTTCGGGCTTCGCGTCCACCACCGGACCGCGCGCGGGCGGCATCGGCGCTGCGGACGGCGCCTCGTCGAACTCCTCCGGCGCGTACACGCCCAGCATCACCTCCGGCACGTAGCGCCGCGCCCAGACGCGCGAGGCGTGGTAGGCGAGCTGCTGGTCCGGCTGCTTGGTCCACTGCTGGTTCGTGGTCTTGGCTTCGCCCAGCCGCACCTTGACCGCCAGCGGCTCGCGCTCGCCGCGGCGCGTGCCGGTGACGGTGACGGTGCGGTTGTCGCCCTCGCCCTCGTAGGCGTAGTTGAGCCGCCCGCTGAGGGCGCCGCTGGACTGCACCGCCGCCGCCACGATCTTGCCGGAGTGCATGAGCTTCCCGGAGATCACGGAAACCTCCTGCGCCACGGCGAAGGGGGACATGCCCCAGCGGCAGGCCTGCTCGATCACCAGCAGGCAGTCCGCCGGCTTGTCCTGCAAGGCCTGGGGCACGAGCTTGCCCTTGCTCATCATGGTGGCGAGGTCCATCGCCTCGCGCATGTTGGTCGGCACCAGCGCGAACCCCGCGCCGCCGCCCGTGGTGGTGAGTGCGTTCATGCTTCCCTCTCTTCCCATTCCTTCAGGAGCGCCATGTGCTGCGCCTCGGCGGTGCGCGCGTCGTTGCAGGCGGCGCGGGCGACCTCGGCCGCCTCGCCCTCCTCGGGACGGCGCGCGACGAAGCTGATGAAGTTGAAGCCCGCGGTGACGGGCTCCAGCCGCCCGCCGCCGCCCCTTTGGTCGCCCACGGTCATGACCTCGATCAGCCCGTCGTCGCGGACGTGGCAAAGCCGGAACCGGCAGCGATAGGAGCCCGCGAACAGGTCCGGCGCCGGGTAGCCCTGGGGGCGCCACCGCGTCACGACAGCCGCTCCCGCCTCGCCCCGATCGCCACGCCCTCGCCTTCCAGCACGGCGCGGTGCGTGTCCGTCACCAGCACGGCGACCGCGTCCGCGCGCATCCGCTCCGCCACGGCCCCGCGCAGCGCCCCGGCGGCGGCCTCCGTCAAGGCCCGGTGCTCCGCCACCAGCGCCTCGAAGATCGCCCACGACCGCGCCGCCACCCCGGCCGCCACCGCCGCGTCTATGGTGGCGGACACGACCTCGTCCGGGTCGTCCGCCTCCAGCACGCGGGCGGCGGCGGCGTGCATCCGCATGGTGTCGGCCCACACCGCCTTCAGCGCGGCCTCGGCCTCCCACTCCGGCGCCGCGCTCACGACGCCACCCCCACCGGCGCCGCTGGGCGCCCGCGCCGCCGGGCCCGCTCCGACGCGAGGTCCACCACCCCCGCCGGCAGCTCGCGCAGCCGCGCGCCGGGCGACAGGCGGCATTCCAGGGCGAGCGCTTGCGCGGCCATGTTGTCGAGCAGGGAGGAGATCACCTTGCGGTGGTCCTCCGACAGCAGTTCGTCGTCGCGCACCGCTTCGGACACGCGTTTCGCCCAGTCGCTCAACATCCCAACTTCTCCCCGAGGTAGGCGGCGCAGACCGCGCGCAGCCCGTCGAAATCCAGCGCGGGCAGCGCCTTCCGCGCCCGCTGTTCCTCTTCGCAAGCGATGGCGCACAGCCGCTCCGCCAGCGCCAAGCCCTGGCGCGTCGCCAAGGCCATGACCACGCGCCGGTCCGGCCTGCCGATGTTCCGCACGGCCCATTCGTACCGTTCCATGCGGTCCAGCAGCTTGCTCGCGGTGGGTTGCTGCAACAGGCAGCGCTCCGCCAGCTTCGTGACCGGCAAGCCGTGCGGGTCGGCGTCCCGCAGCGCCATCAGCACGCGGAACTCCACCAGCGACACCCCGTGCCACCGCAGTTGCGCAGCGAGATCCGCGTCGAGCGCGTGCGCCACGCGGGACAGGAGCGTGGGCAGGTGGGTGGACATGAAGGGCGCGCTCACGGCCGGATGCCCAGCCGGGGGGCGGTCGCCCGGTCGCGGGCGGTCCGCCGGGCGCGCGCGTCCAGCCAGCGCTCCCCGACGACCAGCGCCGCGGCGAAGATCGCCGCGGCGGCGCACAACGCCGCCGCCGGGACCGCGGCCAGCCAGAACAGAACCATGGGCCAGGTCATCACTCGCCCTCCATGAACAGCGCCACGCCGCCGGCGCCGAGCAGGACGGCGAGGCCCAGGCAGGCCAGCGCCGGCCAGCCGCCGCCGATCATCAGCACCGAGGCCGCGAAGGCCGCCGCCGCCATGGACAGGAGCAGCACGCCCCACAGCGTGCGCCACGGGGCGCTCATGGCCGTCCCTCCGCTTGGGCGATCACGGCGCCGATCCATTCATGCACGTCCAGGCCCAAGCCGCCCTTGCGATCCAGCCGCTTCAAAACAGCGAGCATGTCCGGCGCGGCGGCGATCAGCCGGGCGTTGGCCAGCAGTTCCTCATCCGTGGCGTCCGACGGGGACGGATTGCAGATTTCCCGGAGCCCGTCGGCGGTCTGCACGTCGCTCGGGAAGTCCGGATCGACGCGCCATGGGCCGGGGGTGTGCTTCGCGCCGCTCACGACAGCCACCCGAGCAGCGAGGGGCCCAATGTCGCGGCGAGGATCAGCGCCGCGGCGATCAGGTCTTCCAGCGCCGGGCTCACGAGCACCGCCCCGGCTGCGGGATGCGCACGCCGTCCAGCAGGATCTCCAGCCGGTCGGCCACGCGCTCCGCGTCCTCCAGGTCGTCGTCGCTGGCGTCCATCTCGTGCGTGGGCAGGCCGCCGACGCGGTAGCAGAGTTCGTCCATGCAACTGTCGATGCGGCCCAGCGCGGCGCCGAGGCGCACGGCGCGGCGGCCGCGCATCTCGCTGTGGAGGTCGGAGATGCTCGGAAACAGGTCGGGGCAGTGGCCGATGTCGTCGGGCAGGCGGCTCATGTCAGGCTCCATCGCGTTCGGTGGCGATGGAATGCACTGTACATGCACAGCACATGACCGGCAATCAGAAAAATGCATGGCACATGCACAACGACCATGCATCACACGCGGTCGTGTTCGATGGTGCGGCTGTCCGGGCAAGCCATTGGGCGCGCGTGCAAATCCAGCACGCGTTGCAATCAGGAATTAAGTTCTAAGAAAGATGGTCGCGACCAGGTTGTGGTTTTCGTCCGGATGCGGACAAAAATGCATGAAGGGTTGAAAAATACGGTTCGACCGTTCCGCTTCTGGCCTTCATACCTTGGCCAAGCGGGTGCGTTCGCTGCTTATGCGGGAGACTGTATTTTGGGACTGCGTGCCTACGCCTCGCCCCTGTCGGGACGCGTCACGCCTTTTCGGACGCCCGGCGCGCCCCCGCCGCGGGAGCCTCCGGTGGTTGTGCCGCTTCAAGGAGCTTCGCCGTCACCCGGCCCGGAAGCCCCGAAGGGTCGCCCAGGTACACCCAATCGGTGTTGACCCCGTTGATGCGGCAGAAGCGGTAGAGCTGGTACGGCGTCGGGAGGGCGTCGCCGCGCATCCAGTTTCCTAGCTGGTTGGGCGGTATCTCCATGTGCCGGGCCGCCTCGACGTACTTCAGCCCCAGCGCGTCTATGAGCTGACGCAGCCGCACCCCGCACGCGATCTTGTAGTCGCCCGGCGACAGGATGACGGTCTGCATCGGCCGTTTATCGGCCCGCTCCGGCGCTGATGCCATGCACGGGACGCTCGCAACGAGCCCCTTGCGTTCGATGCATACCGAGTGCATTATGGCCTCATGCGGACAGGGCTTGAGCAGGCGATAGCCGCCGTCGGGAGCAACGTCGCCTTGGCGCGTGGCCTCGGCGTGGTGCCGAGCGCGATCACCAACTGGAAGCGCAACGGCGGCGTCCCCCCGAAGTGGGTGCCCTACGTGTCGAAGCTGTCCAAGGTGCCTCCGCACGTCCTGCGCCCGGACCTGTTCGACTCGCCCGCGCAGACGGAAGCGGCGTGATGCAAGGCCCCGGCTGGACCAAGGGCGCGAACGGCAAGGTGGAGCTGACGCCGGGCGGGCTGGCGCTGGCGCGGACGCTGCGCGCGCAGGGCTGGAGCGTGTTCCGCATCGCCGCGCGCTTCGACCTCTCGACGGGCGTGATGCGCCGCTTCGTCCCCACCGCGCGCCGTCCTCCCAAGGGCGGCACCGCGAACCATGCCGCCGCGACGCAGAGCCGCCTATCCACCTACCGCGCCGCCGCCGCTGCCGCAACGAACATCTTGCGGTCTGACAACGATGTAACGGGGCGGCAAGCGTGAGCGCTCTTTGGGCCATGGCCGCCGCGTGGTGCGCGCTGGCGCTGCTGGCCTGGGCGCTGTGCGTGGCGCGCGCCGGCAGGGTTTCGGGGTGGTGAGTTCGCCCCAGCAGAGCTTCGCGGGTTCCATGTTCCCCGCGGAGGGCGGCGTTTCGGCGCCGTCGGACTTGGACGTTCTTCCTCCCGAGGCCGGCATCCCGCCGGTCCACTGCGCCGGTGCGGTTCACGCCGCACCGGCGGCTTTTTCATGGAGCGCGGCATGAGCGAAGGCGGGGACACCGTCGAGCTGAACAGCGACACGGTGGCGCGGCTCGGCCGCTTCGTGCGCGAAGAGCGGTACGTGGACCGCCTCGCCACGCTGCTGGAGCGCAAGCGCGAGCTGGCCGCGGAGATCAAGGAGGTGAAGGACGACGCCAAGGCGCGCGGCTTCGTGCCGGCGGCGCTGATGGCCGTCGCGGCGCGCAAGATCGAGACCGAGGACGAACGCGCCGCCCGCGTCGCCCTGGAACGCGAGACGAACCGCATCCTCCGCGGGCTCGGGATGTGGGAGGACACGCCGCTGGGCGAGGCCGCGGCGCGGCAAGCGGGCTGACGCCCCGTGCTCGTCCGCGACGACATGACGGCCGCCGAAGAGGTGGATTGGCTCGGCCCGACGAAACCCAAACGCGGCAAGCCCGAGCTGCTGGTCCAGCGCGCCGTCATCGCCTTCGTGAAGCGCTGCGTCCGCGGCGGCTACGCCTTCCACGTCCCGAACGACACCGGCGGCTCGCGCGGCAACGCCAGCCACCACAAGCTCGCCCGCCACCGGGCCGGCGTGGTGTCCGGGGTGCCCGATGTGTTCGCGTTCTGGCCGGGCGGGTGCTGCTGGCTGGAGGTGAAGGCCGGCAAGGGCAAGGCCACCGACCAGCAGCTCCACATCCACGACGTGCTGCGCAGCGGCGGGCAGAACGTGGCCGTGGTGCGCTCCGTGGAAGAGACGGAAGTTGCGCTGCGGTCGTTCGGCGCGCCGGTGATGGTGAGCGGCTGACATGGCCTTCAGGCACCCCGTCGCCCCTCCCTACGCCGTCCGCCAGCGCGCCTGGGAAATGGCGTGGGTGCTCGTGTCCGACTTCGGCGGGCGCCTCACCCGCGAGGGCGCGGAAGCTTGCGTCGAGATCGTGGCGCGGGGCGAAGCCGCCCTCGGCTGGCCCGAGATCGGCGCGGTGCGGCGCCTGTTCAACGCCGTCGTGGCCGAGAGGGTGTGATGATGGCCGGTCTCGGCGACGCGGCCGCTTCCCTCGGCCTGCCCTGCTTCGCGTGCAACGCCGACAAGCAGCCCATCGTCGCGGGCGGCTTCAAGGTCGCGACGGCCGACGCCGCGGCGCTGGCCCGCATGTTCGCCCCCGCCAACGCCAGCATGATCGGCGTGCCCACCGGCCGCGCCTCCGGCTGGGTCGTGGTGGACGTGGACGTGAAGGCTGCCGCCGACGGCCGCGCTTGGCTGCGCGAGAACCGCGCCCGCCTGCCGGCGACCCGCGCGCACTCGACCCGGTCCGGCGGGCTGCATCTCGTGTTCCGCGCGCCGCAGGGCGTCGAGATCCGGAACAGCGCCTCCCGCGTCGCGCCCGGCGTGGACGTGCGGGGGGAGGGCGGGTACGTCATCGTGCCGCCTTCGCCGGGTTACGACCTCGCCGACGAGAGCGACCCGGCCGAGATGCCCTCTTGGCTGGTGGAGGCGTGCCGCGCCCCCGACCCGCCGCGGCCCGAGACCTACCGCAAGATCAGCACGTCCTCCGGCGACGGCTCGCCCTACGGCCTGGCCGCGCTGGATGACGAATGCGATGCCATCGTCAACGCCCCGTTCGGGCAGCAGGAAACCACCCTCAACAACGCTTGCCTGAAGATCGGCGCCCTGGCCGCCGGCGGCGAGCTGGCGCCCGCCTTCGCACTGTCGCGCCTCCTGGCCGCAGGGCGGGCCATGCCGTCGCAGTCCGGCGCCCGCGCGTGGTCTCCCCGCGAGGTGGAGAACAAGGTGCGCCGCTCCTTCGCCGACGGCCAAGGCAGCCCCCGGCAGGCGCCGCCGCGCGAGGCGCCCGCCCCGAAGGTCAACGGGCACCACGCCCCTCAGCCGTCCGCCGAGGCCCGGACAGGGCCGGACAAAGCCGGACAGGACCGGACGGCCGGCCAAGAAGAGCCGGCCGAGGCCGCGGCGCCCGACGTGTTCCCCACGCTCAGCCTCGCCGAGCTGGAGGAGCTGCCGCCGCCCGAATGGCTGGTGGCGAAGCTCATCACGGTAGGCGGCAACGCCGTGCTCTACGGCCCTTACGCCAGCCTGAAGTCCTTCGTGGTGCTGGACATGGCCCTGTCCGTCGCCTTCGGCCGGCCCTGGCAGGGCAGGGACGTGAAGGCGTCCGGCGTCATCTACGTGGCCGGCGAGGGCCTCGCCGGCTTCGCCCGCCGGGTCAAGGCCTGGAAGCTGCACCACGGGATAGAGGACGGCCAAGCGCCGTTCCGCCTGCTCCACGCCCCGGTCAACGTCACCGACCCCCAGCACGTCGCCAAGCTGGTCCGCACGGCAGAACTCGCCGCCGACGTGGAAGGCGTCAAGGTCGGCCTGATCGTCATCGACACCATGGCCCGCGCGATGGTCGGCGCCGACGAGAACTCGGCGCAGGACATGGGCAAGGCGGTTGCCGCGATCGAAGAGCTGCGCGGCGACCGCAAGGAGCGCACGACGCTCACCGTCCACCACACCGGCAAGGAGGGCGACCGCGGCCCCCGCGGCAGCACCGCGCTCCCCGGTGCCGCCGACACCC
>ERZ1066121.1470-NODE-1470-length-17191-cov-6.109886_pt1 | contig 17191 bp, 15 predicted proteins | sample MGYA00382768_ERZ1066121 | MGnify/ENA primary metagenome ERZ1066121 (study PRJEB33369, sample SAMEA5778351) | biofilm metagenome | biome: Industrial cooling water; feature: Water cooling tower basin; material: Biofilm | place: United Arab Emirates | collected... | reverse complement strand
GGTGCTTGGCTGCGGGCTTGCGCGGGCAGGGCGTCTTCAACGTCCCCAGCGGCGCCAGGGCTTTGAGCTGAGGTAACCCCAGATCAGGCCCGACGCGAGGCCCACACCGTGCGCGGCGTTGGCGACCCTGCCGACGACGCCGCTGAGGCAAAGCAGGAACCAGAAGCCCATGAAGAGGAAGGTTTCGCGGCTCAGGAACAAGCCCGAGGCCGGATCGAGCCGGCCACGCAGCCAGACGTAGCCGAGCAGGGCATAGATGACGCCGCTCATGCCGCCGAAGACGGGATAACCTCCCAGCCAATATTGACCGAGGTTGGAGAGGATGCCGACGAGGGCGACGAAGAGAAAGAGGTACCACCCGGAATGCACGCTCTCGACCATGCCGCCAAGGTCGCGCAACCAGAGGAGGTTGAAGATGAGATGCAAGATGCCGAAGTGGAGGAAAATCGGCGTGATCAGGCGCCAGACTTCGCCTTGCGCGATCTCATCGAGGCCCTTCCAGCGGACGTGGCCGGCGACGATGTCGTAGCTGGTGATGGTCAGGGCCTCGACGGCCGAGCGCTCGTCACCGAGCCGCGTCAGGAAGGCGACCAGGCAGCAGGCGCCCATGAGCAGGTAGGTGTAGGGCTTGGGCCCGCCGCGCAGGCGACGGCGCCAGTTGCGGCCGACGTCGACGTTGCGGTAGCGCGAGGAGTCGCGTGAAGGCGGCGGCAGCGAATCGCGACCGGCCAGGCGCGGCGGTGCGTCGGACCAGGAGGAAGAAGGCGAGGAACGCGGACGGGTCGAGAAGCTGCCGTCTTCGGCGACTTCGATGACGGTGGGCGAGGCCGTGGAGGGCGGCACGCTCTCGCGCAGGATGGGCTGGGGGTTGCGCAGATAGGTGTCGAGCGCCTCTTTGGCCGATCGCACGGCTTTTTCGTCGATGACGAAGAGGTTCCAGCCGCCTTGCTGCGCTTGGCGCGCCTCGGAGGCGATGCCGGCCTGTTGCAGATGCTGCGCGAAGGCGCGGGCATGGTCGTGACTGTCGAAGCGATGCAGCAGCCTCATTCAGCGCTCGCCTTTGCTCTGCGGACAGCGGCAACCCCAGCTGGGTGGCAGCGCCGGGCAGGCGGTCTCGGTGAGGATGCGATGCCCCTCGGTGTTGGGATGCACATGGTCGAAGGATCGCAGCTCTTTGCGCAAAAACCACTGGGGCAAGGAGGCGAGGAGCTGCGCGTCCTTGTCGAGCTTCTGCGCGCGCGCTTCGGGGCTCAGGTCGCGGTGGAGCTGCTTCCAGTTGGCGTCGCGCTCGAGATCGCTGCGGCTTTTGGCCAAGTCACGCGGCGCGGCTTGGCGGTCACGCAGGGGCGAATCGAAGAGGTCGACCGAGATGTCGGGGAGCTCTCCGGCTTGCCATTTGTTTCCGCCTTCACGTTTGGCCGCGTAGACCCCCAAGGCAGCCTGCGGCTCGAGGCGGCCGAGCATGAAGTCGGAGACCTTGCGCGTCGCGCCCCAGTAGCGCAGCCCCTGTGCCCCTTTCCAGCGCGGGTCGCGCTCATCGCCCCAAGGCGTGAGGGTGAAGCCGACGACGCGATAACCCGCGCCATGCGCTTGGACCATCAGGTCGCGTAGGTGCCGGTTGGTTTTTTCCGGGTTGGCGACGCTGTTCAAGCCGCCGGCCAGGACCAGCCAGAACTCGCTGCCCTCCGCCGCCTTGAGCGCCCGGTTGCGCAGCACCTGGTCGCGGAAGCGCAGATGCAGGGCCCAGGCGCCGAGGCCGGTCTGCGAGAGGTTTTTGACCTCGACCTGGCTGCACATCTTGCCCAGACGTTCGGCGTAAGGTTCGCGGCGGAAGGCGCCGATCGAGCCCGCCAGCACCACCACTTTGACCTTGCGCGAAGCGTCGCGAAAGCGCCACGCCGCGGGCTGTGCCTCGGCGATCAAGGGTGCGTCTTGGGCGCGCGAAGGCGCGGGGCCTTGCGCGAGGAGAAGCAGCAGCGAGATTGCCGCTGCGAAGAGCGCCGCCAGCAGGCCCGCTTTTCTCATCGTCGCTGGACGAAGTTGCACTCCGGCCTTCCTTTCCCTGCCTGAGGCTTGACGCATCATCGACTCCAGTGCTTCATCCCGCACCTAGGAGCTCCCAGAGCCGCGCGTAGCCCTCGCGGAACAAAGGCCAGCCGTCGCCGACGAGCACCGCTTGGATGCTCGGATAATCGAGCAGGCGGCGCAGCGAATGTTTGGCCTGCTCGATATCCTGCAGTTTGGCGTCGGGCAGCAGCTCGAGGCGGCCGCCCTCCGGCGCGCGGAGCAGGTCGCCGGTGATGAGGGTGTGGTTGTCGATCAGAAATGCGAGTTCGCCCGGGGTTTTGGAGCCCTCGAGCTCGAAGACACGCATGCCGGCGGCAAAGGGCTCGTGCTCGCCGATCCAGCGTTGGCATTCGATGGGAAAGGTGTCGCGCTCGCCGCGGGGCCCCGCGATTTGCGCGCCGAAGGCCGCCGCGATCTCGTGCGCGGCGCGGCAGTGGTCGGAGTTGCTGACGACCACCCAGGCGGCGCCGCCGAAGGTCTCGAGCTCGGACCAGTCGTGTTCGCTCAGCGGCAGGGGATCGAAGACGATGTTGCCCTCGTCGCGCAACCAAAGGTACGCGTTGAAGTCCATATTGCGTGCGCAGTCGAAGGTCGACCAGCACATCATATCCTTGCGATGCAGGCGTTTCATGGCTCCTCGCGTGCGCTCCGGCGTTGCGGGCGCGCCTGCTTAATACCAGGATGGATCATGATTTCATCCCAAAAGGAGCTCCTGGCCTCACTCCGCGCCGCTTGGCGCGAGATCAGCGATTTGGAGTCGACCTTGGCGATCCTGGATTGGGATCAGTCGACCTATATGCCCCCCAAAGGGGCGCCGCAGCGTGGCCGGCAGATGGCCTTCCTCGGGCGGCTATTGCACGAGCGCCGCACCTCCCCCGCGCTGGGGGAGTGCCTTGCGGGACTGCGCCGCGTCGAAGAGCAGCTCGCGCCCGAGGAGCGCGCGATGCTGCGCGCAGCGACCCGCGACTACGAGCGCGCCATCCGCCTGCCCAGCGATTTCGTCGCCGAGTCCAAAGAGCATTTCGCCGCCTCGTATGTGGCCTGGACCGAAGCCAAGGCGCGCAGCGACTTCGAGGCGCTTCGTCCCTACCTGGAAAAGACCGTGGAGCTGAGCCGGCGCTTCTCCGACTACTACCCCGAGAGCGCGGCCTTTGCCGACCCGCTGATCGACGAAGCGGATCCCGGCATGAGCCACGCGAAGCTCCTGCCCCTCTTCGAGCGTTTGCGCCCCGCCTTGCGCAACTTGAGCGCCGCCATCCAGCGTCGCCCGGCGCCAGGCGACGCCTTTCTGCAAGGTGACTTTCCGATGCCGCAGCAGCGGAGCCTGGGCGAGTCGATCGTGCGCGCCTTGGGCTACGATTTCGAGCGTGGGCGCCAAGACGAGACGCACCACCCCTTCATGACCCGCTTTTCGAGCCAGGACGTGCGCATCACGACGCGCTTCGATGAGCGCAACCTGACGCAGGCGCTCTTCAGCACCATCCACGAAGCGGGTCATGCGATGTACGAGCAGGGCATCGCCGAGGAGTACGACGCCACCCCGCTGGGCCGCGGTACCTCCTCCGGTGTGCACGAGAGCCAGTCGCGACTTTGGGAAAACATGGTCGGCCGCAGCCTGCCTTTTTGGCGGGCGTTTTACCCCAAAGTGCAGGCGTATTTTCCGGCCGCCTTCGGTGAGGTCGTGCTCGAAGACTTCCACCGCGCGGTCAACAAAGTCGCCTCGTCGCTCATCCGCACCGACGCCGACGAGGTCACCTACAACCTGCACGTGATGATCCGCTTCGAGCTCGCTTCGCGTCTGCTCTCGGGCGATCTGCGCGCCGCCGAACTGCCCGAGGCCTGGGCCGAAGCCTATGGCCGCGATCTCGGCGTCCGCCCGGCCGATGCCCGCGAAGGCTGCTTGCAAGACGTGCATTGGTTCGCCGGACCGATCGGCGGAGCCTTCCAGAGCTACACCTTGGGCAACATGATGGCCGCGCAGTTCTTCGAGGCGGCTCAGCGCGAGGGCGCGGTCGCCGAAGCGCTCGCCGCCGGAGAGTTTGGCCCGCTGCATGCCTGGCTGAAAACCCAGGTCTATCGCTTCGGCGCGACCTACGAGCCCGAGGAGTTGCTGAAACGCGCCACGGGAACATCGCTCTCGACCGAGCCTTTTCTGCGTTACCTACGCGACAAATACCTGCCTCTCTACGGCCTGGACGAGAGCGCCTTCGCAGGCGCCGGACCGACGCCGGAGGCCGGTAAGCCTGAAGGCCCGCCATGACGAAAGCTTTCGTCTTTGGCGCGACGGGCTATACCGGACGCGAAGTCGTCGCCAGCTTGCGGCGACGCGGTATCGCCACCCTGGCGCATCTGCGGCCCGATTCCAGCGAGCGAACGCGCTGGATCGAGCACTTCACGAGTCGGGGTGCGCAGGTCGATTCGAGTCCCTGGGAACTCGAGGCGCTGACAGAAACCTTGCGCGCACACGCGCCCACCCACGTCTTTGCCCTCCTTGGCACGACGAAGAAGCGGGCCGCACGCGAGCTGCAGGGCATTGCCGACCCTTACGAGGCGGTCGATTACGGCCTAAGCCATCTGCTGCTGCAAGCGGCCTTGGGTTCGGGCCACAAACCGCACGTCACCTATCTCTCGGCTTTGGGCGTCCGCGAGGGCACGAAGAACCCCTACCTCCGCGCCCGAGCCCGCATCGAAAAAGAGCTCGAGGAGAGTGGGCTGCCGCAGCTGATTGCACGACCCGCCTTTGTCACGGGAGAGGATCGCGAGGAGAAGCGCCCCGCCGAACGGGCAGCGGCCACGCTCTTCGACGGCAGCCTCAAGGCCCTCGCCGCGCTCGGCATGCGGCGTCCGTTCGAAGCTTATGCTTCCTTGAGCGGCAAAGCCTTGGGCGAGGCGCTCGTCCATCTCGCTCTCGCTCCCGACAGCCCGCGCATCGCAGACGCGCGCTGCTTGCGCCAGGCGGCCCTCCGTTGAGGTGAGTCGCGACCGAGAGCGCCTCCCCTGGCGTCAACGCGCTCCCGTTTGCACTTGAATGCCGCGAGGAATACGCAGATCGGGAGGAGCCGCGAGCCAATAGGGCTCGGCGCCGCTGAGGAGGTCCGCCTCGAGCCGGTCTGGATGGACGCGCAGATAATCCCAAACGAAGGGGTGGGAAGCGGCGTCGAAGCCTTCGACCTGAACCTGCGCCCGCACGCCAGCATCGCTCCAGACTGGAATGTGTTCTTCGATCGGCGACAGCTTGGCCGCGGGAAGGCGAGGAGGCCTCACCTCCGGGTCGACCTGGCACAGCTTCCCTGCGAGAAAACAGTTGCGGAAGTAGTCTTCCACTCGGACCAAGCCATCGACGATGCAGTGACGAATGTTCTCGTTGACGCGCCGCGCGCGCGCTCCGCGCTCGGGATCGCTCGCGCGGGCTCCGCTCGCGTCGGTGGCAGCGTAGATCTCGTTCAGCGCGAACATGGTCCACAACATCCCGAGCCGCATCATTTGCACCTCGCCGAAACCCACCGGTGACTCCAGCGCGTTTGCGGGCTCATGGGTGGGGTCTTCCTTCACATCGGAGAGGCCCAGCCGCTCCCAATCCCCGGGTTGCGCCCAGGTATTGGACCATATTTCTCGGACAGGGTTCCACTGCACCTCGTAAACGATGTTGGCGAAGTTGCGGAGGCCGAGCGGCACATCGCTCTGCTTCGACAGTAGCCAGCGGAGCGCATACAAGCTTCGCCTGCGAAAGCTTGGGGTGTACACGGATCCATTCGATCTGGCGCTCCAAACGACCCGGTAAAGAGGGATGGGCAAGGTGGGGTGAAGCGAGATCCATTCGAAAAACTCGCTCCAGGTCTGGAAACCGCCCTGACCGTAGTTCGCATCCTCCAAAAGGGTTGGATAGCGGTCGGAGCCGACGAACGAGGACCAATGGTCCCGCTCACGCGCAAGCGCGGCTTGATCGCTACATCCGACCATCTGACCGACGTCGCCCCCGGTGAGGGCGCCCGAAGAGATCCGCCGCCGCCGCAGAGACACCCCCATTTCGTGCAGCACCCAATCTTCACGGGAGGTGAAGCCGAGCGCCTCATTGCTGAGATAGTCTTCCTCACTGTACTTCAAGAGATCGGTGTTCGTCCGCATCAGCTCGCGACGCAGACGGCGAAAACTCTGCTCATCCCTCGCCATGGCTTCGTGCGACAGCGAGGGGTCGACTTGGATCCATGAGCCTTCGCCCAAGGCGAAGCGCCTCGTACGCGTGACCCGGGTAACGGGGAGTTCGTCGCCCCCACGCGATTTCAAGGGGCGTGAAACGTAGACGGCGATGATGTCTTTGTGCGGCACTTCGACGGAGTATTTTTTGGCTCCCCGTCCGTCGAGCGTCAGCGCCCCGGGATCCGTACGATCCAGGAGCATCAACGCATGCAGCTCGCTTTGCGCTTCTACGCAACCCTGCGTGAGCTCCCGCAGCTCGTCTTCGTGAATCTGCAACTCGGAGAGCTGGCCCTTGTCGTAATCGTTCTCACGGCGCTTGTGCAGGACGTAGGCAAGATGATCGACCGCGCCCATGGCGATGGCCGCGCCCGATCCATAGCCGCCAAAGATCAGCCGGATCGGAGAGAGGCCTTTGGCGTTGAGGGCACGAGCCGATTGGCAGGACTCCTTCAGCAGGGCGCGCAAGAGGCGTTCGTCGGAGGAAAGGGTGTTGCACGCAAGGTCCTCGGCTGCGGGTGCGGGGCGATGGCTGCCCATTCCCCCAAAGAGGCGAGCCGAGACGTTTTCGCTGCGGTACGTAGTGTTCACCTGCTGCCATAAGCGGCACATCGTTTGGCCGCGTTCGCAGGAAGCCGACTCATTCACGCCGCTGTCCTCGACGAAAAGCATGACGGCGCCTACGTTCGTCGCCTCGCCCTGCTGCCTCTTGCCCAAGACATCCGGCGGACCCGCACCGACGCACGAGACCAGGGTCAGGTGAAGCCCGAGGAGACTGGCTCGCCTCCATATCCCTTTCGTCCCGCGCGCTCGCACGAGGCGAGGGAAAGCAAAGACCGGTCCACACCGCTCGAACCTCGATGGGCTCGCTTTCTCCACGACATTGCCTCCTCGTTCAAGCACCTTCCGAGCGTCGCGCCTGCACGCTCCGCTCCGCCGCGGTGGCTAGCTCCTTAGCCTCTACCGCGATCCCTCGTTTTGCGTTCTCGACTCTGGAGAAGGCATTTGAAGCAGATTTCCCCTGTCAATCTGCGCTACGCCTACTACGCAAACAATGGGCGAGAAAGTCGATCTAGAGGCACGCCGTGAGAGATATCCGAAGCGGGATCCACATTTGCAACGATGGCGCTTCGATGGGCCGCCCGCATCTGCGGCGCTGGACCGCTGCAAGGAGAAGGAGAAGCTGCATGTCCAAGCCACGTAATGCAGCGCTCTGCGGGCTCGCGTGGGTGTGGCTTTCGGGGTGTTTGGCAACTCCGAGCCCTACCGATGCCTTGCGGAAGAGCGACCCAAACTGCGGCGTCCAGCTTCGCCCACGATGCCAGGAAGTGCTCAGCGATCCCGAGGCCGCAAGCGCTGCAATTGAGGAGGGCTTCAAGCCCTACGCCGAAGGCGGCATGGGATACGCCTTCATCGGGCTGACGCCACAGGCGCACGAGAAGGCGCGCGAGGTCTTCAAGCTCTCGAAACGCAACATCGGCTTTGGGCCTGGAGATCTTCACCCCGATGAGAGTCTGCCCGATCGGCTGCGCGACATCGTCGATTGCGTCGTCGAGGTCTACGGCGATCGCTTCGGTGGCCTGCGCAGGAGTGGTCGCGAGTCCGTCGCTCCGGCGGGCGCCCTCACCTGGCATGGCTTCGAGCCCCGGGTGGTGATCGGCGTGATGACGCCGAACGACGAGGGGACAGAGGTCTGCGTCGCCGAGGCCCTGCTCCGCTCGCCACCTTCACGGAGCGACTCTCCTTCGGCCGTGTTTTTCGACTGCGTGCCGCCGTTTTCGGCGAGCGCATCCGCCATTCGCGTGCAGCCTCCTCGAGGAGGAGTCGCTCTCATCGGCGGTCTCGCGCATCCCAGCGCGCCCGATTACCAAGTGCTGCACGATCTCTGGAATGGAGCGCGGGATACACCGATGAAGCCTTGGGGCGTTCATCGTTCGCCCTACCGGCGCACAGTGTTCACCTTCGACCTCGATCGGAAGCACTGAACCCCGATGCGCTCAAGGCAGATCCCTTCGGCTCGTTGTCTTTCGAGCGGCGAGGGCGCGGAAGAACTCAATGTGAGAGACCCGAGGGACCATGCGGCAGCACGTGCAGCATGAGTTCGCTCAGGGTGGCGGAGACGGCGTGCACGCGCAGGCTGACGTCGAGCATCTCGAGAATGGACTGTCGTTTGTCGGGATCGGCGACGAAGCAATCGGCCAAGCGGTCGGCCAGCTGCGCCGGCGACTCGCGCGGATCGAGGCGGAGCTCGAAGTCGGGATGCTTGCGCCGTATCCAGGCGCCCAGGGCCGTGGCACAGCTCATCAGCGCGCGGGTGGCGTCGTCCTGCACCTCGATGCGACCGGTGTCGACCAAGCGCTCGGCTCGAGCGCGGCGGAAGGGCAGGCCTAGCTCGGGCAGTTCATGCAGGCGCACGCGGTCGGTGCCCACGAGCACCATGTCGTGCGTTCCGTCGCGGCGCTTGCGGTGTTCGACGATGCGCCCGGCGCCCGCCACGGCCTCGACGGGGGGGTTGCCCTGCCAATCGCCTTCGTGGTCCGGCAGGATGCGCACGAGCGCCAAAGCGCGCGGCCCATGTTCGACGCAGTGCTGCGCCATGGCCCGGTAGCGCGGCTCGAAAAGATAAAGCGGGACGCGGCTGCCGGGGAAGAACACGACGCGCGGCAAGGGGAACACCGGAAGCTCCCGAAGCTCATCCTCACGAAGGGGGGCATCGTCGTCCACAGGGGCAATGTAGAGAAAGGTCGGCGGCATGGGAAGGGGTCAAATGCCTTTCTTCTCGCTGAGCTCGCCCCGAAGGCCTCGAACTCGACCGTAAAACGCGGCCTTTGCCAAGCGCTGGCTTCGCATTATCTTGCGCCTCAACCCGGGCGCTCTAGCCCTGGCATACGCTTCGCTTAGAACCTTCGCGCGGAGGAGGAATCCGATGAACAGTCCCCAACAACGAACCTGGCGCAGGAACGCGCTCTTGGGCTTGAGCTTGCTCGCTGCGGCATGCGGCGGCTCCAAACCTCCGGCGACCCAATCGGAGACCTCCTTCGCGCCCAGCGCGCCCAGCAAGGCGCCGACCGAGCCCCTGAGCGATCGCGAGGTCATCGACGAGGTCAACACCCGCGTCGACCCCGTATGGAAGTGCTACCACAAACGCCTCAAGGAGCGCCCGGAGCTCGACGGTACGGTCGCGGTGCGGCTGGTGATCCAAGTGGACGGCAACTTGGACAAAGAGCAGGTCGAGCTCATGGCCCCTGGCGCCTTCGACGAGCAGGTCGAGGCCTGCATCATGGAGGTCGTGCGCTCTTGGCGTTTTCGCGCCCATCCCGGGCCGCAGCCTTTTCGCGTCGTGATTCCTTTCGGACTGCGCCGCACCCCGCCGCCCGAAGGGGGGAACCCGGACGAGGGCGCACCCTCGGAGTCGGAAGGCAAAGAGACCAAGCCGCGCAAAAAGCGCAAAGGCAAGGCGGGCGAGGCGCCCTGAAACAACCCCGCTCGGTGGAGTTGCGGGGAGCGTACTCGTACCCGCTCCCCTAACCTTATCGGCAGATTCGACGCAGCCGCAGTCGGGCGAGGTCGCTCCGGCTGCGGTTTGCGATCAGATAGCCGCCCCCTTGCACAAAAAGCCGCGCTTGGTCCTCAAGGAGGTTGCCCTCGCTGAGCTCACGTCGCTCGACGAGCACGCCCTCCGCATCGAGGCGCGCGAACACGAGCTTACGCTCTCCCGCGGGGTTCGAACCTTCGCGAACCCAGAGGAGCGTGAAACCCGTCGCTTCTACGATAAGGGCGATGTCGATGACCTTGCCCTCCTGCGCGAAAGGCGAGGTGTTGGGATTTTCGAGCAGACCCGCCTCGTCGATGCGCGAAAAACGCAAATCGCCAGCGACCGACCACGCAAAGGCCAATCGACGACCTTCGCCGAGCGCTCGAAGGGCCGACGCCTCGACCGCCAGACGTACCCCCGAGCTCTGGTTGCCCACGCTGTCGAAGAACTCGAGTTCGCGTGCCGCGCCGCGCGTCGCCATGAAGGCATACGACGTGGGCGTCGCCACCACGTGCGCCATGCCCGGGTTGGGAAAACGGGCAGGCAAAAAGGTAGGTGGAAGGCGCTCCTCTCCAGAGAGGCTCCGGCTCGCGTACACTACGCTGGCGCCGCAAGTCCAAGCGAAACCCACTTCGTTCGGCGTGAGGGCATGCTCGTAGGCGAGCAGGTTGAAATTATCGCAAGCTCTGGTGGCCAAGCTCCAGGGCGCATTGCCGGCGTACCATCCTTCGCTCCGACGGATGGGTTGAGCGTACACCCGATGCCAGCCATCGAAGGAAAAGTTCTGAAAAGTTAAGAGGAAACCGTCGCGCGTGGCCGCGAAACGGAGCTGCCAAATCCCGAAATCGTTGGAGGGGGTAAGCGATTGTCGCGGCAGGCGCGGGTTGCCTTCGGGATCACCGATGTAAGCGAAGTTGTTCTCTCCTTCGCCCCATATCCAGCCAAGGTCATCGCCGCTCAGCGCCACGTCGTGGAGTTCGAGATCGTCTGCCTCGGCGATCGTCTTGTCGAGGGCTGAGCAAGGTGCGCCGCTCTGAGCATTGCCCTCGCCGCCGCCTAGGTTACCCTCTGCAGCGATACGCTCGTAGCCGATGCGACCACACGAGGAAGACAGTGTAAGAGAAAGAGCGCCGATGTAGAGTGCCACTCGCTGGATTCGACGCACACGCGCTTCCTTTCTACACTGCCATCTCACGTATGCGTTTGGCGTGTATCTTGACGCTATCAAAGCCTGAGAACGGATGACAAGCCAACCTTCTGCCGACCTCTCTCACCGCCTCCTCGAGCAGGGTAGCCCGAGCGCTCCTGTGCTCTTCACCTGCGAACATGCCTCGCAGGCCCTGCCGCCGGGCTGGACCTGGCCCGAGGAAGACGCCTGGATCGTCGATACCCATTGGGCCTACGATCTCGGCGCTGCCGAGCTGAGCGAGGAGCTGGCCCGCGCCCTCCGCGCACCGGCGCTTTTGGCCGCCTTTTCCCGCCTGTTGGCCGATCCGAACCGCCCCGAGCATTCGGAGGAGCTCTTTCGTCAGAAGGCCGAAGGCCGCCTGGTCCACCTCAATCGCGCCATCGACGAAGAGGAGCGCCAGCGCCGCCTCGAGGGTTATTACCGGCGCTACCATCAGGCTCTCGATGCCCTCGTCGCGCGCTCGAGCGCCGAACTGCTCTTTTCGGTGCATACCTTTACGCCGGTCTACGAAGGACAGGTTCGCGAGGTGGAGCTGGGCGTGCTCTTCGATCGCGAAGAAGCGTGGGCCGAAAAGCTGGCCAAGGTGCTCACGCGGGCCGGCTTCCGCGTCGGTTTGAACGAACCCTATTCCGGCAAAGAGGGCCTGAGTTATTCGGTCGATCGCCACGCCTGGACGCATAGCCGGCGTTCGCTGGAGATCGAGGTGCGTCAGGATTTGGCGGTCGATGCCGTCAAACGGGCGGCCATCGTCGAAGCCTTGATGGAGTTTTTCGTCACCCTTTGAGGGTCTTCGAGAGGTCGAAGGAAATGCAGACGATGCCCTCGCCGATTGTATGGTCCTCATGGAGGACGACCCGAACGCTCGCGCTGCTCTGGCTCGCGTTTCCCTGCTCCGGATGTGGCTCGACTTCGCCGCGCAGCGAAACCTCTTCCGAGCCGAGCTCGCGCGTGGATGCCGCGACGGAGTCGAGCGCGAGCGCCGACGGCGGAATGAGCGCCAGCGCAACCCAAGCAAGCGAATCCGCCAAAACACGCCATAAGGCCTCTTCGCTTTTCCTGCGCTGGGAGGTTTCTCATCCGCATTGGGGTCACGAGAAGATCGAGGTCATGCAAGACGGCGAAGCGCGTTACTGGCTTCAAGCACCGAAGACGCAAGGAGGACGTTCGCAGCGCGGCGCGTTGAAGTTGAGCCCTGAAGACCTCGAAGCACTGCAAGGAACTTTCAAAGAGCAGAAACTCTGCGCGCTCAGCTCGACACGCGAGGCCGCGGACGCAAACGAGAGCAAACCCACCCTCGAGGTGCACGCCGGCTCACTGGAATGCAGTGTCAGTCTCTGGTTCGGCGAATGGAAAGAGGCCGGCGCCGCGGCCGCCTGCCTGCAAGCCGTCGCGGCCTTGCGCACGCGTTTGCAAGCCACAGTGCTCTAGAGTCTTTTTCCAAACGAGGGCATCTCAGCTCTCTTGGAGGGTCTCGCTCACTTCGGCGCTCGTGGCCGGCGCACGTTCGAGCGGCTTGGTTGAAACGGGCTCCCAGCCGGCGGAGGAGGCGCTAGGGTCGTTGAGCGGCTCCCAACGAAAGCGCTCGAAACCCGTGCAACTCAAGCCCTGGCCGGGGGCGTGCTCGATCCACGTTGCGCAGCGGAGTAGCCAATGCCGCGGCATCATGCTGGCGCGACGCGAGGCGCGGACGTCCACCTTGTAGAGCGCTCGGGAGCGGAGACCCGCGGGCGGCTCTTCAATATACCTTCCGACGATCTGAGGGATCTCGTCTTTCTTTTTGGCGAAGGGTTTGGCGTTGTGGCCAAAGACGATGTCGTCGACGCCTAAGCTCGCGAAATAATGAGGCAGCCAGTTGCCCTGGCGCGCCTGCGTCGATGGTTGACCGAGGGGCGTCCATGCCGTCCGCGTATTCCACCAGTAGGCTTCGACCAACACACCGCTGCCTGCGGCCTTGCTGCCTTCGATCGGCTTTCCGTCGTCGCCGATGCGGCCGAGCGCCATGTCGTGGATCAGGAAACCATCGCGGTTGGGCAGCAAGGCCAGACTTTTCTCGAGGCGCTCGGAGTAGCGAGCCCAGAGCTCGCCCTCGGCCTGTGCGGACGCGCAGGGGCCCTCGTGAGGATCGTAGAGCGCGTCACCCACATATCCGGTATGCGTCAGGGCGACGCGATTGATGAGCACCACTCCATAGGCCGAGCGGAGAAAGCCGCCGAAGGTCGTGTCGTTGGGGAAAAGCTTGTCGCAGACTCCCTCATCGCCATAGCGCTGCCTTAAGGCAGGAAAGAGCTTGAGCTGCGGCACCGGGAAAAACGAGGCTTCGTGATTGCCCAGGATCGAGAGATGGTTCCCCGAGCGCGCTTGGATGGCGTTGCGGAGAGCGATCGAGGCGTGGACGACGCCGACATCGTCCGAGCCTCCTTTGGTCTCGTCGCTGCCGTGGATTAGATCTCCGATTTGAACGTAGGTCGTATTCCCTTCGAGCCACTCGAAACTCCAGTTTTCGATGGGAAAGGGCGTCTGCATGGCGAGGAGGGCGCCCGCTTCGATTTCCGCGCCGCTTTCGGGCGGGGCTTCGGCGTTTCCAACGGCCTCTCCTTGCGCAGCGCTGGGCGCCGTCGCGAGCGGACGCAGGCGCAGGAGTTTGGCCGCGACCAGCGGCGCCAAGAGCGCACCGGGATCGCCTTGGATGTCTCCTTGCACCACGAGGGTCGTTTCCCCGGCGAAACGATAGGTCGTCTGCGGGTTGAGATAACGCTGTCGCGAGCTTTCGATTCCGCAGGCGAGAGGCCCGTCGAGCTTTTCTCTCGAGGGCTTCGCTCCGCCTGCCGCTTCCGCCTCACATCCTCCCGCAGAGAGGCTGCAGGCGAGCAGAAGACGAAGCGCGTCGAGACGCCAGGGGAGTCGAAAGGGTGAATGCGCCAAGACTGGGCGCCGTAGGGGCTTCGCGCCCCTCATGCCTTCTCGTTGTGCGACATGGTCCTCAGGCGTATCGAAGAAGTTACCCGGCTGTCAACGGGGGTCGAGGCTCGGTCTTGGCGTCGGAAGGTGGCCGGGTGCTCGAAGGCAGGGGACAGGTGTCCCCTACTGCTCGCCTGTGAGGGCCTTATGTTTGGGATATGCGCTTGAAACACTTGAGTTTGCCGAGCGTCCGCGCCGAGACGAACGCCTGGGCGCCCTTGCGCATCGGCGTCTACCGCGCGCTCTGGACCGCCAGCCTCGTCTCCAACTTGGGCACGTGGATGCAAAACGTGGCCGGGTCTTGGCTCATGACCTCGCTCAGCAGCTCGCCGGCGATGGTGGCGTTGATGCAGACGGCGACCAGCTTGCCCGTGCTGCTGCTGGGCGTGCCGGCGGCGACCCTCGGCGACCTCTTCGACCGCCGCAAGCTCCTGCTTTTCGCTCAGCTTTGGGCGCTCTCGGCCGCGGCGGCGCTGGCGGCCTTCACCTATTCGGGACAGATGAGTGCCTGGTCGCTTTTGGGGCTGACTTTCGCCATCGGTCTCGGCGCAGCGCTGGGCGCACCCCTTTGGCAAGCCGTGGTGGCCGAACTCGTGCCGCGGCGCGAACTCCCCGCAGCGGTCGCTCTCTCCGGCGTCTCGGTGAACCTGGCCCGCGCCTTGGGCCCGGCGCTGGCCGGCTTGCTCTTCGCCGCCGCTGGGCCGGCGCTGGTCTTCGTCCTCAATGCCCTCTCTTTCATTGGCGTCAGCCTCGTTCTCTGGAGCTGGAAACGCGAGGTCCGCGAGCGCAGCTTGCCGGTCGAACCCTTTGTTCACGCCATCGCCGCGGGCTTTCGCTTCACGCGTTATTCGAGCGAGCTGCGTACCGTTCTGCTCCGCGCCTTCGCTTTCGTCGTCTTCGCCAGCGCGTTATGGGCACTATTGCCCGTGGTAGCGCGTTCGCGCGCCGGGATGGGCGCCAGCGGCTACGGCGCCCTGCTCGGTTGCTTGGGCAGCGGCGCGCTCGCCGGAGCCCTCCTCTTGCCCCGAATCCGCCAGCGCTTCGACATCGACCGCTCCCTCACGCTCGCCACCTGCGTCTTTGCCTTCGCTAGCCTGGTGTTGGGCTGGTCGACGCAAGCCCTCGTGCTCGGCGGGGCGCTTTTCGTCGCGGGCATCGCGTGGATCACCTTTATGTCGAGCATGAACGTTTCGGCCCAGTGGTCGGCGCCTTCCTGGGTGCAGGGCCGCGCCTTAGGGCTTTACATGTTCGTCTTTCAGGGCGGCATGGCCATCGCGAGCGCCTTTTGGGGTGTGCTCGCCGAGCAAATGGGGCTGACCCTCGCCTTGAGCGCCGCCGCCCTCGCCTTGCTCTCGACGCTGGTGCTCGGCTCGAAGTTCCGCCTCGCCGGCATCGCCCAACAAGAGCTCGAGCCGGCACACCACTGGCCCGAACCTCATGTCGTGCTCGACTTCGATCCGCACAAACGCCCCGTGCACGTGCAGATCGAATACCGCGTCGAAGATCACCTCGCCTCACGCTTTTTGCAGTCCATCCGGGAGCTCGGACGCGTCCGCCGCCGCGACGGTGCGACGCACTGGACGGTGCTGCGCGACGTCGGCGACCCGGAGCGCTTCGTCGAATCCTTTTACCATCCCTCCTGGGACGACCACCTGCGCCTGCACAGTCGCATGCTGACGCGCGATCTCGAGATCGAAGACAAGGTGCGCGCCTTCCACCGCCCCGGCTTCGAGCTGCGTGTGGTGCACCTCGTCGACGCCTTTGAGCGCTGAGGGGGTAGAAGGTCTGCGCGGCAGATGGTAGTCGAGCTCTGTGCGCTCACGTGATCTCTCTTGCCTGTACCCGACCCTCTTCCTCGCCCTACTCGGCTGTCAAGGCGATGCGACCCTGCCGGCCTCACCGGCGTTCAAAGCACACCAAGATTCCTTCAAGCCACCGCGCGCATTTTTCGAGGTCGACTGCTCCTACTATCGCGAGGAAGTTTTCTGGCGACTGCCGAAAGCCAAAGTCGTATGGGCGAACTACGCGCTCTTGCTGCACGACTTTCCGCGCACCCTCGCTTCCCTAGCGGGCGGCAAATCGCCGGATGTCCACGACCCTGCGTTTCGTCGCGCCGTCGATGACTGGCTGATACGTGAGTTCGCGCGCATCTCCCAGACGCAAGCGCAGGGCAACGCCATCAACGACGAGGTCGAGGTTGTACGAGACGCGGAGGGCGAGGTCGACGAACGCACCGGCTGCCGGCCAGAAAGCTATGGTCGAGCTGCCCTCTTTGTCGCAGAAATCCCGGACACACGAGAAGTCGAAGGTTTGCTCGACGTAAAAGGTCTGGGCGTAGAAGAGGGCGTCACACCTCGGCAAGCATGGAGCGGCGTGCTTACCCTGGCTGGAGCATTGAGAGAGCTTGCCTGGCAGCAGGCGATCGAGATGACGGCCCGGCGCGAGCTTGCAAAGCGCCACTCCCCTGGCTGCGAACGCCAAGACGCGCCTTATGAAAGTTCGACCTTGGAAAGCTACGCGGTCATCGACTCTGGATTCGACGTTCGGCTCTCGGGAGGAGAACGAGCGCGCGCAGGAATGGCGATTCGGCGTGCTCAAAGCCGGCCCGAGATCGAGTCGAAGTATTTTTGCCCCGAAGCGCACAAGGAGAAAACCAAACTTTTCCTCGACCTTCTCTTGCGCTACGGCCTGACCACCTGGTGGCAAAACGCGCAGAGCGCGCCGACTCCCTCGATGCGCCTCAGCAACTGGCAAACGACCTCCGACTGCCGCACCCTCGATTTCGGCGCGTTTGCATGCCTCCACCCCGACGAAGCGGGTCGTACCGGCGCGCAGGAAGATGCTCTGCGCTTCCCCTTCGAGGTCTGGGGCCATACGATCACCGGCACGGGCATCGTCGATCATGCAAACGAGAAGGCAGAGGAGGCCGTACGCCTTTACGAGACGCGGGAGGAGGATCGCAGTGCGCTTGAAGCTTATGTCGAAGCCATGCTGAACTCCTTGCAAAGCCGGCCCGCATGGTAGAGCGATCGAGAGGGCGAGAAGAAGCGACAATCACTGCCGCTTTTTTCTTCGACCCCCCGTTGACGTCGAGGCCCACTCTTTGTTAGCAGGGTCACTAAAGTCGGCGTGAGGCGGCAGAGGCGATTCCTGTAGCGCAGGAGCGGTTCGTTTCTTTCGACACACCTCGTCAAGGAGCGCAGCCATGCCTGTGCAAGTCAGCTATCCCGGCGTGTATCTCCAAGAGC
>ERZ1066121.1467-NODE-1467-length-17231-cov-9.616500_pt1 | contig 17231 bp, 16 predicted proteins | sample MGYA00382768_ERZ1066121 | MGnify/ENA primary metagenome ERZ1066121 (study PRJEB33369, sample SAMEA5778351) | biofilm metagenome | biome: Industrial cooling water; feature: Water cooling tower basin; material: Biofilm | place: United Arab Emirates | collected... | reverse complement strand
CCTTCGCAACAATGGGTAGATAAATTTGCAGCAATTTATACACCGATTGTGATTTTAATCGCGTTAGCCATTGCTTTGATTCCACCCTTAGCATTTGCTCAACCTTCAAACGTTTGGGTATATCGGTCGTTAGTAATGTTAGTAATTGCTTGTCCGTGTTCGTTAGTAATTTCTACACCTGTTTCTATTGTAAGTGCAATCGGCGCAGCAACTCGTAACGGTGTATTATTTAAAGGTGGTCATGCGCTTGAAACAGCCGGAAGGTTGCAGACTCTTGCATTTGATAAAACTGGTACAATTACGCGGGGATTACCAATTGTTCAAGGAATTTATAACACTGATAAAATTAGTGCGGAGATGGTGCTATTAATTGCTGCATCGTTAGAAGTGCAATCTGAACATCCTTTAGCGAAAGCAATAGTAACAGAAGCAAAAAATAGAGGGATGGATTTAGCAATACCCGATAACTTTAAATCATTCACAGGACAAGGAATTTGGGCAAACTTAGGAGAACGAATTTATGTAGTCGGCAACCGTCGTCTATTTAAAGAAGTTGGTATTCCAATTTCAGGTGAAGCCGAATCTATGTTAATTAAAATTGAAGCCCTTGGGCAAACTCCTGTATTAGTAGGAAATGATAATGAATTTTTAGGCGCCATTGCATTGGCTGATGGATTAAGATTAGAAGCAAGCGAAGCATTACGACAACTCAAACAAGTTGGGCTAAAAAATTTGGTGATGCTAACAGGAGATAGAAATGCAGTAGCTCAACAAATTGCTCAATCTGTAGGAATTAATGAGTATCGCGCGGAACTACTACCGCAAGATAAATTAAATGAAATTCAACAGCTACGACGTACCGGAGTTATTGGGATGGTTGGTGATGGAATAAATGATGCTCCTGCGTTGGCTGCCGCTGATATTAGTTTTGCACTTGGTACGATTGATATCGCGTTGGAAACTGCCGATGTCGTGCTTGCGGGAAGTGATTTAACAAAACTTCCTTACGCCGTTGAATTAAGTCGTCGTACAGTATCTGTAATTCAACAAAATGTTGTGTTTTCGCTTGTTACCAAAGGGTTATTTTTACTGTTTGGTACTTTTGGTTTTGTTGGGTTAGCAGTTGCAGTCTTGGCAGATACCGGAAGCTCTTTAATAGTGACCGCAAATGGAATGCGACTGTTTAAGGTTAAGGATACCGGAATTTAACGCTTGCTTCGATAGTCCGGCACCAATTACACCCGAAATCATTTAATTGAGCTACTGTGTTAGCAAGTGTAGTGGCATTTTTCACTTTATTATATAAAGACATCTTGACTGCGAACTTTCTAAAGCAAAAGCAATTTTTTCTTGAATCCCTGAAAGTTTGGGTAAAGCTTTATCAATTGCTGGTATTTTGCATGAGAAGCTTCATATGGCAGGCTCAGTCTTCACCATTTAAAGCTGTAATCTGAGCTTATCATTATAGTTAATATTTAAGCAATTGTTATAGAAGTGGTATTTTTCACAGTTGCGAGTAAGTCACTACCAACACTGATTAAAGTATCGTTGCCACTTAAGCTAACAGTAAGTAAATCTGTTACTTTGAGAGTACTACCACGTGCAAGCTGGTCATTTGCTGAATATCCATAAATGGTTACAGAATCGGCGCCAGCATCTAAGATAAATTTATCGGCGCCACTACCTGCGTATACAGTATCATTACCAGTACCTGCTGCAATAATATTCTTACCTTCACCAGCATAGATTAAATCATTTCCTGCACCAGTGCGAATTTCATCGTTGCCGGCACCTGTATAAACAATATTGTTACCACTACCAGCAGCAGTAATATAGTTATTACCTTCGCCAGCGTAAATTAAATTGTTTCCTGCACCTGCATATATTTGGTCGTCACCAGCGCCAGTATAAATTGTATCATCGCCAGCACCGGAGAAGATATTGTTAATTCCTTCGCCTGCATAAATAAGGTCTTTACCTGTACCTGAGTAAATAAGGTCATTACCTGCACCAGTGTATACTTTATTATCACCTTGGTTAGCAAAGATATAGTTATTACCTTCTCCAGCGTAGAAAGTATCACTATCTGCTCCACCGTAGAATATGTCATCTTTGCTATCACCATAATAGGTTTGAGAACCTTTTGGTGTTGGTTTATCAGCAGAACCAGTAACCGCAGCATACATTGTTTTGTAAATTTGCGACTGGTCTACAAGACCTGGGTTTCCAGGAACTTGATAACCATAGCTTTCGTAACCAGCACCAATATAGTTTGTCAAAACATCGGCGCCTGCACCTTGATAATAAACTGGTACGGGACGGTTAGAATGGTTTCCCCAACCGTATTTCACATTTGGATCTGAACCCCAGTAATGACCTACTTCTTCCGGTGTGTCCAAATCAGTCAACGCTTGACCCCCAAGCGATTGTACCAAACCAGGGAAATCTGGATTGAGTGTTAGATAATGGTCGTGGTCAGCAGTGACAATTAGCAGGTTTTCTTCCCAACCACCATTATTCTCAATCCAGTTAATCGTGGAAGTAACAGTTTTATCAAAATCCAACATAGTACCTATTAAGTTATCCATGTTGTTGTCGTGTGCTGACCAGTCAATGTCACCAGCTTCGACCATTAACCAAAAACCATCTTTGTCTTTACTTAATACATTTAATGCTGCATCGGTTAACTCTTTGAGTGTAGGGTTCTCGTTGCGTTCTGTAGCAATGAAAGATGCGTCTGTTTCTCCCGGAAGTAAGGGACGTTTAGTATCAACTTTCTCCCCTTTGGTTGAAAACACGCTGAACATATCGAGTCCAGTTGTGCTGTAATCTCCATTTGCTGAACTTACGGGTAAATTACCATTTTGCCCGCGCGCACCATATAAACCTAATAAACGTTCACCTTTATTCGGGTCAAGATTGTTTGCAGTCTCAGCTAACGTTGCAGCAGCATTGGCGCCTCTTTCCAAAAAAGTGTAATCGTAAATATTACTATTTGGGTTTTTGCTAAGTTCGTTGTAAGTTTCTTCAGTAACAAAGTCCTCAGTGCGAGGTGGTTCTACACCTTCGGGTAATGGGTCTTTTGTATTCGATAAAGGATGTCCACCACCTAGCAATACGGTAGGCTGATAAACTCTTAACTCTTGCTGAAGAATGTTATCTATATTTGGATATTCGCCGTCGTACTTACTTCTACGGTTCACAGCTGCCGATGCTGCGCCAGGGGTCGCATGGTCTATAGGTACTGATGTCACCAAACCTGTAGACTTACCTTGTAAGTTTGCACTTACCAAGATTGTTTCTAAAGGTTGTTCGTAAATATCAACACCGATAGCGTTGTTATAACTTTTAACTCCGGTATATAAAGTCGTTGCAGTATTCGCAGAATCTGGATAACTGTACTTGATATACTCTTTGTCTGTTCCGGGAGTCCAAGGAGTGGCGCCACCACGCACAGGGTCATAACCAACCAAGTTACCGACTACACCATCAGCAACTAAAGCACCTCCAGCAGCAGTAGTCCCAGGATTAAAAGTAGGGTTAAATTCAAAACCTGGACGAACGCCACTACCTCCTGTTACGGGGTCTGAGCCATCTAACGCAGAATTATTCGTGCTGTAAACTCCTTTACTGTCAGCTATTGTTGTACCGTATGTTGTAGCGAGTGTATAGCCTGACAAATCTTGATAGCTAAGTCCTTTACCTTCGCCCGCCGTATAATAATCACTTAAGTTAGTACCTTGCTTGCCAGCTTGAATTTGTTTATAAATCGCAGTAGCACGAGCCATTTCCCAGCCCATGCCGTCACCAATCATGATAATGACATTCTTTGTCATAAAAATGTATTTCCTTTCTTATTGCGGTGAAATCAGTTCATTTACACTATTGCCACCATAAAGTATAGATAAAACTCTATACTTAGCATTTCTAAGTGTTTCACCTATAGGTTAAGAAAAGAGTATATTTTTTATTAAGAAGACGTTAATGAACAAACTTTGAAAGTTTTTAAATTCTCTTTTTCAAATTTATTTATTATTGGGCATAACAATTTAGGCATGTATGTGGTTAATCCCAATGAAAGCGCCGGAGCTTTTCATCAATATTCGCGCAGCAACGTACTTACATGATTTAACTATTGCTCAATTTGATGAGCGTAAATTTGTTTTGCTAGTAAAAACTTTACTAATCCATCTAGTCCACGTCGGTTGTAAGCACTAGCGTACCCTTTTATTTTGCTATTTCGGCAAAAATCTCGAAGTTTACGAATGCCTAACGCTTTCATATTTTGGTGCCCAGTATCAACGTTATATAGCTCGGTTTTAGTTTTATACTCATCAGTTGTTGTTGCCATGTTGACCAGCGAGTTTTTAAGAGTATGGTTATCTTCAGGTTCTTGGAAAGCAGTATCTTTATCAGTTTGAATTTGGGCAATACCATTGCTAAACTCTTCATCTACAGGTAGATTGCCTTCAACTACAACATCGATTAAGAAAATCTCACACATGAGCCGAAAAATAACTATAAACAGGACAACCGGAAACAAAATATCGTTGATAGCTTGAACTGAAGTAGAAGTTTCAAATGCAGAACAGTCTAACAAGTTAAACATGGTAGTTCCTCCAAATATTATTAGGTGACTATAAATAATTCACCCAGTAGTGGGGGAAATTCCCCCGTGCTGAATGAACTATTCACAAACCACTAACAAAACAGAAGGAATATTGCTACTACTACGGTGTAGCAGATAAACCAAATTGCATTCTTATTTGAGGTTCTTTCAAAGGAATATGTAAGTCAATAGAAATCTTTACCTCTGATACTTGGCTCTAAGTATTTTCAGTAAATCCGCGTCTCTAGAAAACTCTATTCATTTTCCAACCCTAGATTTTTTAGCTTTCAACCATCCAATAAAGGTAACTAAATTGTAATTATACTTTAACTCTACAGGAACAATCGATTCGTAAGGATACAGCGGAACACCATCAAAACGAAAACGGTAGGTACGAGTAATATAAGTATTTAAATGCGGACAATAGTTAGTCCGAATGCTAATACCCTCGTCTCCAATCTCAATAGTAGCAATCCCCTTTAACTGTTTTGCAAAGTCATCAATTTTATCGGAATAATCAAACTCAATTACCGTGCGTACAGCAAAATATTGGACGTAAGAAAGTAAGCGGGCATGTGTACCCAATTCTAAAAGTCTGTCTGAATCATTTGAGTCTTCAAGAAGAATTCCTGCCCACGAAAAGTGAAATCTACGTAAGGTGTGACTGTCCCATAATGTCAAAGTACCATCATCGTTCTTCATCAAATACGCCTGATTTGGCTCAATATCCTGATTCAAACGCTCGATAACTTCTTCTCGTTCGTATGGAAAATAAGCTCGCTGATTGTTTTTATCTGGCTGCCAATCAGGACAAGCACAACTAGAATCATAGCCGAAAGGATAGTACCCGCAGACAACTTTATCGGCACCGTGGAAATTACGACATCCAGCACATTTTTCAATGTCAGTCCCAAAATCAGCTTTAAACTGTAATTGAGGACGATGGAAATCAATAAAATCACGAGCAGCATCACGAGGTCTCGAAAGGGTTGAAGAAAAAGCTTTACCTACAAGCTTATCTTGGTCACAATCGGCGTTAAATATTTCCATTAGCATGTCAATATCGAACGAACCCAACTCATCGTAGATAACAACTTTTCTGTTTAGTTCATCTTCTATTCTCCCGACAATTAACTTACCATCAAGCGCACGACAACCATTAAGATTCATCAACTGATATAGATATAAAGAATCAGTTAGTTCTTTTTGTACGCTATCGCTTGGCTTAAATACCACACGATGATTATCAGAAGTCCGAGATTCCTCCGACTGTACCTTATCAACTGCATCTAGAAGGTTTGCAGCACCAGCAGCAGCAACAACCGCACCAGCAAATCCAACTCCACCGAATAAGCAAAGACCCATACCAAAACTAGTTAGGCTTTGGGCACGTTCTTCTGGAACTATCTCAACTCCACCTTTTGTAATTAAGCTCAGTCCCAAACCAGTAAAAGTTGAAACGGCGCCGAAAGCAATTGTAGTTAGAGAAATAAATCCCAGTGCCACATTAACCGTCTCAAATACTTTACCACAAACTTTCCTCAACATGGTTTATCCCTCTTGAAATACAGGTTTACAAGAACAAAAATTACTCTTGCCCCGGCATCTTTTTAATTGGGATTTGGAGAGAAACAATTAACCTACACCTTACTCTCTTAAATCTTCCAGAACCGTAAAATTATCCTGTACTAGTTAATTTTCAGTATCGGTCAACTGTTTTATCCCCAATTGTGATAGTAAGAATCGAAACTTACTTTATTGTCTAAAACAATAATCCACCAATTGGAATATCACTTAATATTAAGTTTCAACATCATCACCAGACTCTGACTCTAAACTAGTTATAAAACCGTACACTATATCACGTACTCGTTTATATTGCCTGCCATCCGCGCGCGATAATTTAAATACTTCTTGAATGATTTGATGCAGTTCGTAACCCCTACTGTGTAAAGAAATAATCTGAGACTTGCTTAAATCATCAAGAGAAAAACTAGAAAAAGAGTCTTGTGCTTCTTGATTCACTAATGATTTAGTAATAGCTTTATTTAACCGATTGCGTAATTGTTCATTACTGGCGCCACTATTACTACTATTTAGAGTATTAAAGCTAGAAAAATCTAACCCTGAATTCCAACAAGGGGTATCAGTATGGGCAGTCATGCATGTGTCGAGCAATGCTTGAAAGTCAGCTTTGGCGCCTAAGTATAAACCTTGGAGACGCATAACCCCTTTAGGAGATTTGTAAAGCATGTCTCCACCTCCTAATAAGCTAGCTGCACGGTCATCATCAGGATTACCTAAAATAATGCCGCTATCTTCGGGACGGGACACCATAAAAGCAATCTTACCCGAACAGTTCGACCGAATCAGGGGTTTGATTACATCCTTATCTGGACGCTGGGTAAAAAGAAAAATATTAATTCCCGCTGCACCCGCTTTTGCTAGTAGTTTCATTAATGCCATTTCCATAGGGTCTTTATAAGTGGTATCCGAGAGCAAGTCAAAACATTCGTCAGTAACAGAGATAATTCGAGGTATGGGGCAGCTAGAAAACATTTGGTTGTACTCGTTAATGTTTTCAACTCCCACCCGTTTAAATTCTTGGTAGCGGAGTTCCTGTTCTGCCACCAGGTAATTGAAAATTTGCAGCGTACTAACTGCATCTTCGGCAACAGGCGCCAGCAAATGAGGAAGTCCGTTAAAGCAAGTAAGCGAAACTAGCTTTACATCGCTGAGGGCTAGTTTGACTAAACTTGGGGGATAGCGCAGCGCTAAGTATAAAACCATCGCCTTTTCGTGTTGACTTTTACCCCCGCCGGTCATCCCACCACCTAATGTGTGGTAAACATTTGAGTCGCATAAGGAGATTTCAATATACTTACCGTCAACATCTACCCCACCAGGAATAACTATCCGGCTAATATCAATCTCACTTGTCAGGTCAACATAGTCGGAAAAACAAGCTACCTGCCTGTCAAGTCTAGGAATATCAAATACAACTGCTCCTGGTACAACAGATATCATAGGTGGGTTTTCTAAACCCAGTTCTTCACCTAACTGCTGTACTAAGTCATTACCTAAACCTTGAACTTTTTTAAAACTAACCCCCTTTCCTAACTTAATCTTGACTCGCTTAAAGGTTGGGCCAGTCTTGGTATTAACATAGCTACACGTAATACCAAAGTCGTTTAAGGTTTCAACTAAAATATCACCAACCTTATTTTCAAAGTCTGTTTTAATTATACTAACATCCTCATTATAATTATCTGATGCTATTAAAGAATTTTTCGTTACGTCCTGTAATGATAATGATGTAACTTCGCCTGTTTTCTTAGCAACTAGCTCTACTGTTTTGTAAACTAGCTGCTTCAAATAAAGATTTTTAGTTAAATTAGCCACTTTTATTAATTCATTATAAGACTTTACTTCTTGATAAAGCTTATATAAGTCAAGTATAAAAGCATCTCGCTCGTACTTACTAATATACCTATTAATTAAAATATATTCTAAAGCTAATTTAGAAAAAGCCAAATCTTCTAGACTTAATTCTGATTGACAAATCTCAATGATCTCATTTTCATTAGTACCACTAATAACTGCTTGGTAAATCATCTCAAACAGATAGTTATGGTCATAAGTTATGATAGGGCGGATAATTTTACTACCAAAGTCTGACTCTTGAAGAAGATTCAAAACATATAGTTGCTGGCTAAAGTCGAATAAGTTTTCGGCTTCTTTCAAAATCTCCTGATTTGATAAGCCTGCTTGTCGAAGACACGTAATTGCTTGATAAATTTCTTCATTGGAGTAGTTTGCTTGCATATTACTGACCTCCATAAACCAATAATTGCTGCTGATAGTAAGTTCTCAGTTGTTTTAAGGTTTTCGCATTTTGATTGTAGTTATTATAAGGTATACTCGCCCAAACTCTTCCTATTTTTTGAAGAGCAGCATCAAAATTACCTGCTTCAACGTCAGCTATAGCTTGATTACGACGAATATACTCTACTGCCATTTTATCTTGGGAAGCGGGAGAAAAATTAGTTAAGTTTAGTTTTGGCTGGAGGTCATACCAAGATTTATCTAGCATCTGGTAAGCACCAGCAGCAGTAGAACAAACGCGCTTTCTATTAATTGGCGCACATTGTTTAATCAATGGATGAGTGGAAAAATCATTAAAAGTCCCACTAAAAACTAACTTCCGATAACTCTCAATATTAGAAGTACCAGTCTCAGCCCAGCGAATCGTTGCCAAAAAAGCCTGCATTCTTTGGGAGTAAGAAGATTTCACAGCAGAAGTATTGTTATAACTCTTAATTCCTAAACCAAAAGTTTGTGAGTTTAGCGTGTAAATTCCTAAGCATAAAACTGAAGCTACCGAAACGTGACTAGGCTGCAAGCAAGATACAATACGCGAATTTCTGACTCTCAATAAACCTACCAAGGAACCAGCAATGAAACCAAATTTCCAACTGTCAAGTGACTTTGACTCTTCGCGCGTCTGACATACAGTATCGGCGCCATGAGAACCTGACCGACATGGAACTGAAGCTGCACCATAAGAAAAAGCAACAGAACTAGCAGCACCAATTAAACCAGAAATAAAAATTCTTAACAGCATAATTATCGCTTTGCTAAATACTGCTGCAAATAAGGGCGTGGGTTAACTGGTTTATCGTTAATCCTCACCTCAAAGTGCAAATGTGGTCCTGTTGAAAATCCTGTACTTCCCACTAATGCAATCAATTGTCCTGGCGCCACAGAAGCACCTTTGTTTACATAAAGCTTGCTTGCATGTCCATATAGGGTAGAAAGATTATCGTTATGCTCAATAATTACAGCATTACCATACCCACCTTTCTCACCTGAAAACTCGACTTTACCACCTGCTACCGCATAAATAGGTGTGCCAAATTGGGCGCCAAAGTCTATTCCTGTATGTAATTTCCTCTCTCCTGTAATTGGATGCAGGCGCCAACCAAACTCAGAAGTAACAAGTATACCTTTAAGAGTGGGGAAAACAAACCTAAGAGTAGAAACTTTCTTCGATACGTTACCTGCAATCGGTATTTGTACTAAATCTTGAAGAGCTACTACTAGTGGTTGCGATTGTACCCAATTAGAAATACCAGGAATAATGATTGCTGCAATTAGGATAAGCGATGCAAATGCATAACCGAATTCACTCTTTTCTACTTGTTTATGAGCGTTTTTCCTAGTCCCACCATCAGTAGTGATGACAATTCGCATGTTTTAAATATCACTAACATCCAAGATTGTTGTAGTCAAGACAAAATTCTTATCCCGACGGTAGCGAGGGTCTGACATCACAAGTTTCATAAATTTATTCAGGTGTGCATTTTGAGATTGGGCTGCAAGGCAAGCATAAGAAGCTTTATTTACGTACTGTTGGTCACTACCTGAATGTTGGTTTAATCCAATCATTCCCGACTGCACAGGTTGGTCACTTACATCACCGCTGCCTTTAGTATCACGACGAAACTTTACAGGCGCCACTTGTACCAAACCCAACTCTACACGCCCAAATATTCCATGATGAGTACCAACTCGCCAAGCCGAATACTGTCCAGGTTCAATAAAAGCGGCGCCTTGATTATTAGTCGGATTCTTAATGGCAGGCAATCCTGGCTTAACAGTAGCAGCCCAATTGCCTACAACAGTGGGTTGACCGCGAAACATCAAAACAAGCCGACGGTCAGACCATTCGTTGATACGATTGCCGTTCGAGTTACCATATTGGTCGGCGCCACGCAGGTAGATAATATTTACCTCCGAAGGATTAGTTGATAATTGATAACCCTTGCGCTGCATTGCTTTGACAATCCGATTCGCCAAATTCTCACTACGGTTATTTAAAACACTGGTACTAACTAAGGTTTGTAGATATTGAGTTGGAGGAAGCGAATCTATAAAACTAGATAGTGGAGGAATTACCATTACGGCAACTAAAAAAGCTGTTGCAATCGCATAACCCCAGTTGTTTTCAGGTGCGTCAACTTTATTGTGGCTATTGATTAGTTCAGGAGAGGGAACTATTACATCTTCTTCCTTACCTCCTTTATTAATCTCAAAAACTACCCGCATTCAATTTTCTCCAGTTGATTTACAACCAACTAATTGAGTATTCAGTATCTCTTCAAAATCATTCTTCGCTTCTCGACACTTTGCACCTTGAGTTATTGAACTATTAGGTTTACTCTCCGCAGTATCAGTGGAAAATGCAGTAGTAGAATTAAGCGCAGGTGATCTAACCCTTTGTGCCATTGTTACAAAATTACGTAAGTCATAAAATTGTAAATACCCTGGTTGCAAGATATCCAAAACCCACACTAGGAAAACTACCCAAAAAGTAATCTTTACCCACATAGCTATTCCAATTGCTTAAACACAGGTGAAAACTGAGGTATTTCCTTGGGCACTACTTCAATTTTCTTACCATTAGCGTATCCGGGTCCTGTGTAGCTTCCATTTAGAAGAAAGTTTAGTGCAAGATAAATCAGCCATAATCCGACGGCGCCAACTCCAATCGGAGATTTTATACAATCACCTAGAAAATAAGCAGGATACCATACAAATCGCCAAGGATTCTGGGGATGTAATCTATGAGCTTTCCAAGTTTCGACGTAAGGAATTTCGATGCGTGGAACTACTGGTTTATACGGTGCAGGTGCAGTAATATGCCTGACTTCAATTGGTTGAGTATCAATTACAGTTGGATAATTCGATTGCTGGTTAGTTGTTGTCCCACCTTGTTGCTGTACTTGCTGTAGCATATTTTGCAAGCGATTAACAGGTACAATGGCGCCTGCTTCAGCATAATCAATATCAAATCCACGACGATTTTTATTCATATTTAAACTTCCTTAATTTACGCAGAGTGATTGTCTTTCGATTCGTCGTCCCAGTAGTCCTCATCCTGAAGTTGGGAGAAAAATTCTTCTCTTGAAAGTTCCTCGGGTTTATTTGACTGCTGTAACGAAGATGGAAATGAAGAAACAGCGCGCGGAGCAAACTGGACTATGTTATGAGGATTATTTGCTCTAATGTTAGGATTTGTTGAGGCATTGTTCTGTGTACTTCCACTTTGCTGTTGCTTATGGTTAGGTAAATTTTCTTGACCTAATTCATCTGAATCTAAAGATTTATTGTAATCAGCAAGTCCCCAACTTAAAAAGCAAGCAAATGTTGCAGCAAACATCACAGCGCTTGTCCATTGCACAGCAGACGATGGTGATTCCATCATTTCAACAGTCGGACGAGAGGAACCAGACATTACAGTACGCACTGGTGTACGACGCACTGCCGCTACGACATTAACTGTAGCCAAAACTATACAAACTATCGCAGCAGCAAATTTAGCGTACATAACCTCACCCCCTAAGATTTAGGTTGTTTTTTATCTGTGTAAACAGGTTTGACTGTTTCCTTCATTCCCTGTAAATACTGGTGCCGTTCTTCAGAAAGTTGTTTTATCTTGGCTCGAATATCTCCCAACTGCGTCATCTGCTTTACTGGGTCAGAATATCCGCGCGCTCGTAATAACTGAGCTTGAGCTAAAGAATATGGCTCACTTGCGCTACGAATTTGAACTAGCATCTGGTTTAAATCAACCGACGGTTGTGATTCCAAATTTTGTGCATAGTCAATTGCTTCTAACTTACCTAATAAGAAAACGGCAGCGGCACCTGTTGGTATTTTTTCCTCAATTTTTGTACCATCGGTTCGGCGGTATCCCCAGTAAAACGTATTATTACCAGATGCAGCTTCCAACAAAACATCCAAAGCGTTAAATTTAACTATCTCTAAAGCTGGCATATAGTGCAGACGGTAAAATCCTGAATTCTCGTCACTTTGCATCTTGGATATCTCACTACGCAATTGCTGCGACCACAACGCTGCTGAATTCTGGCGCCATCCTGTAAGTGTTGGTACACCTTCAGATGAGGAATAATTGGAAAGATTATCGATGTTGTAATCAGTTCGAGATAGCTTCTCAAGATAAACTTCCCTAATTTGCTTTACTTGTCCTTTTGCTTGTTGTACCTCTGATGGTTGGTTGTTTGGAAGTTGCTGGCGCCAACCTACCATTAAAGCAACCGAACCAATTACACATAGGGCGCCAATAGTAAAACAAGCAGTCCACAAACCAACACTTACTTTCTTCTTTTTACGACTGAACAGCTTGGTTCGTACAGAAGTAGGAGTAAACATACTAACTCCTTTCTAAGTATTATCTACAACCAAATGTAGTTGTGGACGTTTGTTTAACTCGCGTGCAATTGCAATACTGGCGCCCCCTACTACTATCCCAGTTAGTAACAACAGTGGGTGGAGAGCAAGAGTGGCGCCTACTCCGATTAAATTACCCACCATCCCAGAAACTCCCAAATTCATTAACAACCCACCTGCTGTATTAATCAAAAAATCAAACGCTGCGCTCATGTTCACCCCGTATCCAGATTAATAAAAGTGCTAAAACTAACCCGACTAATTCACCTATACCAACACCAATCAAAATTGGTTCAATTGACGAAATTTCCTGTTTCTCTTGAGTTGGAGGGATTGCTATCCAAGTTCCAACTACTGTGCCTGCAATAACTGAAAGACAATTTATACCAACTGCTAGCGTAGATGTTTTTCTCAAAGAAAGTAAACTCTCGTCGCGCAGTTGATAACAAACCGGAAGCATTTGCTCAATTATTTCTTCTGAGATTGCCCGGTTTTCGGCTGCGACAACTTCAACTGTTTCTGAGAATGTGTCGATGAACTGACTAGCAGCGGGTGACTGCCTTCCCCCCAGTTTACCTTCGCAAAAAAATCGTTATCGATTCGAGATTGAATTCGCTCCTGGGCTTCGTTGTAATCGCTGTTGTCTATATTGCTACTGCCATTAAAGACAAATTCTTCTAAAGCAAGGGTAGAAGTTTCTAACACGACTTTATGACGCAATTGTCCTAGCTGAACACCTCTGTCAGCGTCGTGATAAAGCATTCCCACAAAACTATCAGGCGCCGCAATTTCTGGGTCAATGCCAAAACGTTGCTTAATATATTCACGCTTATCAAATTTGTGGGCGCCTGTTTCTGCTTCCACCTTACGGTCACGCATCTCAACCAAATGACGAGCTGCTTCTTCTAAAGAAATACCCTCGCGCTCTGCAACCTCTTTTAATTGAACTAGCTGTCTTTCAACTGTTTCATCAACTGTATCGTTCGGTTTTAAAGGCAAACCTAATAAATTACAGGTTGAGCGTACTAGCTCAGGCGACACTTGCAACTGTTGTGCTAGCTGATTTATATGCTTCATTGCGCTCAATCCTCTTAATTACTGCTTGGACAATATAGTTCTCTCGTTCAGTATCAGAAATATGTTTAGTCAAAAAGTCATAGAGACTAATACCGTTGACTTTTTGCATGAAGGCATCCAACCCACCCGCAGGAATCACCTGCTGTAAGTACTCCTCACAAGTTAAGCGTCGAATTTTGATAGCAACGTAAAAAGTATCAGCTATCTCAATAGTCGAAGCATCAAAATATCCCCCACGTTTTCTTGGTTTGACTATTCCCGCAAAAGGATACCACCGCTGCAAAGCTGCAATCGATATGTCATATCTCTGGGCAAGAGTTTTCTGGGTGTACATAACATCGTCACATACCATCTCAATTCCAACTAAGTAAAATCATCAATTGAATAAATAGCAACCTAAAGATTCACGTAAGGATTTGTAAATTATTTTTTAATTCACGTTGCCTATAGGTTTAGCTTGGCTTTAACTCAACTTAAGTTAAGTTAAGTTTTAGTTTTAGTTCACAATTGCCAGATTAACTAATAACTAATGCATGTGCAAGTAAAAACCAACATATAGATAAAATAGTTTTCCGCGAGATTAATACAAGTAATAATGCTTATTTTACAAAACGAGTAATATGTACCAATTATTAAAAATTTACATTTGTGTTAGATTTATCACTTAAACTCTAATAAAGTTAAGACACGTAAGCCAATAGAAAGTAATCGAATCAAACCAGTAATATGGTCTTCATATTGCAAGTAGATTGGTGTTAACGACAACCGAAAGCCTTTAATTCTGGCAAATTCGCGCTCTGTCAAAAAAATCCATAGATAGCAAGGGTTACAAGAAAATATACTTGTTCTATGTTTTATGCTTGCGGCAAACGCGACCGTCGGAGGTTGATATCTTGCATCTCATGTATAAATAAAGATAAACTTTTGAAAAACCACATTGAAAAAAGACATTATTTTTAGTCACCTTTAGAGGACTAAAAACCTGCAAGATATACAAAGCCTTGATTCTTTGCTATAAATAGATGTTTTATGGGTTTTTATAATGTAGTATTTTTCAAAGCAATATTTATTTACAACATGTCCCTTCTCGCTGGTATCTTGGCGAACACACAATTTAGTAATCGCTAAATTTTCTTCGGCTATAAATAGCTGTATTTTTTTACCAAGAGCTTATCGGGTTGTATCTTTAATAGATTTATTTAATACATTATAATTAAAAACTATATAGTTTATAGTTCTGCTAAATGCACGATAGGGTAAAAATTTGATTGGAAGGTCTAAAAAGATTAGGTGCTTTTCATAGGAATAGTTAGGACACTATTGGCAATAAATTACATTAAGCATGGGTAAAATATTTTTCACCAGATTTCGCAACAAAGTTAATCAGGAATCATGATTATTTTTTTGTTGTATTTTTGCAAGTAAATTCTCTATATTTTTGCGGACAATAACTGTTTTGGGGTGATTTTCTCCGAGTGTGTGTTCGGTAACTAGCAATGCTTTTTGATATAAAGATTCAGCATCGCTGTAACGACCTTGCGAGTTGTATAATCCAGCCAAATTGTTTAAACTCATAGAAAAGTAGGGATTTTCTTCCCCTAACACCCGTTTAAACAGTAACAATACTTTTTGATATAAAGGTTCAGCATCGCTGTAACGCCCTTGCGAGTTATAAAGATTAGCCAAATTGTTTAAAATTATAGCCAAGCCGGGATGTTCTTCTCCTAATAATCGTTTCGTCAATTCCAACACTTGTTTTAATAAAGGTTCAGCATCGCTGTAACGTCCTTGTGATTTGTAGAGATTAGCCAAATTATTTAAACTTTGAGCAAAGTCGGGATGTTCTTCTCCTAATACCCGTTTTGTCAATGCCAAAGCTTGTTTTAACAAAGGTTCAGCATCGCTGTAACGTCTTTGCAAGCCGTAGAGTGAAGCTAAACTGTTTAAAATTATAGTAAAGCCGGGATTTTCTTCTCCTGATAATCGTTTTGTCAATGCCAAAGCTTGTTTTAATAAAGGTTCAGCATCGCTGTAATGCCCCTGCGAGTTATAAAGATTAGCCAAATTGTTTAAACTTTGAGCAAAGTCGGGATGTTCTTCTCCTAACAACCGTTTTCTCAATTCCAACGCTTGTTTAAACAAAGGTTCAGCATCAGTGTAATTTTCTTGCAAGTAGTAGAGGTAAGCCAAATTGTTTAAACTTACAGCAAAGTCGAGATTTTCTTCTCCTAACACTCTTTTTATCAATGATAAAGCTTGCTGATACAAAAGTTCAGCATCTTTGTAGCGTTTTTGTGAGGAATATAGTAGAGCCAAATTACTTAAACTTCTAGCAACGGAGGGATGTTCTTTTCCTAACACCTGTTTTTTTAATTCTAAAGCTTGTTTAAATAAAGGTTCAGCGTCACTGTAACGTCCTTGCGAGTTGTAAAGTAAAGCCAAATTATTTAAATTTCTAGCAAAATCTGCATGTTCTTCTCCTAATACCCGTTTGTACAACCCCAATGCTTGTTTAAGTAAAGGTTCAGCTTCGCTGTAACGTCCTTGCGAGTTATAGAGTAAAGCTAAATAGTTCAAACTTGTAGCAAAGGCAGGATGTTCTTCTCCTAAACGTCCTTTAACTTTTTCTAAACAACGATTATACGAAGCTTCTGCAAGCGCGTATAAACCTTGTCCATCATAAAATTTTGCAACCCCAAGAAATATTGGTGTTAAATCTTCATCTGCTACAACCTCGTTTAAGCTTTTTGCAACTTCCTCTAAGTGAGGTATGCCTAAGCTAATAGAAAAGATAAAATCACGGGTAGGTCTATCGGGAATTTGTTGAGCTAGTTCTACAAATGGCTGAACAAAAATACTTTTAATTTTAGTAGCTTCAGTTTCTAAGTTAAGCTTGTTTTGTAAAAAATCGCGAATTAAAGGATGAATTTTATAGTATCCGTCTTGTTCTTCTAATCTTTGAATCAAATGTAATTTATAAAGGTGCTTTTTCGCTGGTTGTAAGTCTTGCTTATCCCAACCTAACTGTTGTACATAATTTTCATTAATTGACTTCAGCCATTCCCACGTAAAAGGAGCGGGTGCAAATAAACTTATATATTGAGCAATATATTGTGTTTTAGCGTTTAATTCTTGCCAACTTAATTCAAACGCAGCTTTTACCCCTCGTTGTGCTGTGCTTAAAGTTGATTGTTGACTTAGCAAAGCTTCATCTGAAATACGTGTATTTTCCAGCCGTGGCTCTTGCATACTTAACGTGCTAAAATGTTAGAATATTTATTCAGCGTTTAAG
>ERZ1066121.1466-NODE-1466-length-17235-cov-6.829395_pt1 | contig 17235 bp, 12 predicted proteins | sample MGYA00382768_ERZ1066121 | MGnify/ENA primary metagenome ERZ1066121 (study PRJEB33369, sample SAMEA5778351) | biofilm metagenome | biome: Industrial cooling water; feature: Water cooling tower basin; material: Biofilm | place: United Arab Emirates | collected... | reverse complement strand
CCGGAGTGGGAACGCGGAGATTGCGCTAGGCTGGCAGGGCATGAAGCTCGCCGTCCAAGCCGAAAACTTCGTAGATTGGGTCGCTCGCCGGTTCAATCTGGCGCCTTTGCCGCTCATCCATACGCAGGTGGCGGCGAGTGCGGCGCGGGCGATTCAGGCGGCGGCGGAGCTCGGCATCTTCGATGCGATCGGGCGGGAGCAAAAGCGTGCCGAGGAGATCGCGGAGGCCTGCGGGACGCATCCTGCGGCCACGGTGAAGTTGCTCGATTGCCTGACCGGCATCGGTTATCTGCGCTGGTCGAAGGGGCGGTATGCGCTGCGCCGGCGGCTGCGGAAGTGGCTGCTCTCGGAGAGCGCGCAGAGCTGCCATGATAAGCTGATCTTTCAGCAGTTCGAGTGGAACTACCTAAGCAAGCTCGAAGACTTCGTGCGCAGCGGCGAGCCCATCGATTTGCATCGGCGCTCGAGCCCCGAGGAGTGGGCCTGTTATCAGCGGGCGATGCGCGCCTTGAGCCACTCGGTGGCGGGGGAGGTGGGGCGGACGATGCCGATGCCGCCCGGGGCGCGGCAGATGCTGGATATCGGCGGCTCTCATGGCCTGATGTCGCGGGCGCTCTGCGAGGCCCATCCGCAGCTGCGCTCGACCATCCTCGAGCTCCCCGGGGCGGCGCAGAGCGTTCGCGCCATGATCGAGGGTTTCGAGAGTCTCGATGGGCGCATTTCGCTGCGGGTCGGCGATGCCCTGAAGGACGATCTCGGGGAAGAGGCCTACGATTTGGTGCTCATCTGCAACGTCGTGCATCACTTCAGCGAGGCGCAGAACCGCATGTTGGCGCAGAAGGTGGCTCGGGCCCTGCGGCCTGGGGGGATTTACGCCATCAACGAGTTCATCCGTCCTGAACTCCCCTCGCCGGGAGGGTGGATCGGCGCGACCAGCGACCTCTACTTCGCGCTGACCAGTGCGTCGGGCACGTGGACGCGCAAGGAGATCCGCGCCTGGCAAGAAGACGCGGGGCTCAAGCCCTACGCCCATCTCGACTTCTTGCGGATGCCGGGATGGGAGTCGCTGATCGCGCAGAAGGTGGCCTGAGTCGTCCTCCTCTCCTGCGCAGGCGAGGAGGACGACGTCGAGATTTCCCCTAGAGGTTGTGCATTTCGGCCTGTGCCGACGAGCCCGCCGCTTGCGCATGCAGAGCCTGCCGCAGCCAGCCCCGCACTTGCTGCAGATGTTCTTCTTCGTCGAGGAGAGCCTGCTCGAACTGCTCGACCATGTCTTTGTGGCCGAGCTCTTCGGCGAGGTCGACGAGCATATCCCAGGCGTCGTTGTCGGCCAGCTCGACGGTCAAGATGGCCTGCAGTGCCTGCGTCAGTGTGGTGCCGGGCTCGGCCAGCACTTTGACGATGCCCTCGCTCGACAAGGCCTGGGTGTTGGCGCTCGGAGTGAGCGCGGTGGGATCGGCGCCCAGCTTCTCCATGATGCCCTCGAGCATGTGGAAGTGGCGTAGCTCGTCGTCGCGGATCTTCTCGAGCTCAGCGCGAGTCGGACCGCCCGTTTTGGAATGCGAGGCCTCGAGTTTGACGAGGAGCGCTTCGTAGAGCCGGACGCCGGTGCGTTCGAAACCCAGGCGCGCGCCCAACATGTCGATGAAGACGGTGGGGCGTTCGCCTTTGAGGAGGTGCATCGCCGTTTTCGCTTTGCCTTTGACGGTGGCGGGCGGCGGGATGCTGCCCAGGGGTTCGGCCTTGCGCGAATAATCGAGGCGCATGTTTTCGAGGGCGGCGGCCTCTTGCGAGACGGTGTCGTCCGGTACGCCTTCGCTTGCGCCCTCGATGGCGCGTTTGGCCTCGAGAGGTGAGGTGGCGATGCCGCTGCGGTTGTGGCCTAAGTCGGTGGGTTTTTTGCTCATGGTTTGGCCTCCATCACTGCCGGGCGACCGTTGAGTTCCGTCCCCGGCGACCAGCGGTAGCCTTCGGCGACGATGTTCGAAGGCACCCCTTCCGAGTTGAGTTGATTGCGGTACGCGATGCTTCCTTTTCCTTCTTCGTGGCGCGGGACGAGCTGGGTGCCGCGGGCGCTCACTTCGAGTTCCTGGCGCAAGGTTTCGCGCACAAAATCACGCTGGCTCTCGAAGCGAATGGGCTTGGGCAGCTTGGCGGGCAGGAGTTCGGCCGGATCGCGGCGCTCGATCTGCTTCATCAGATCCATCACGTAGTGGAGTTGCCCGAGCTCGTAATCGAGAAAGCGCTCCCAGACTTGCTTGATGCGGGGATGGCTCTCCTGTTCGGCACAACACCAGTAGTTGTAGACCTCGCCCGTCTCGTGCAGCAGCCATTTCTCGAGCCAGCTCTCGCTGGGATCGATGGTGGACTCGTATTGGGTGACGTGTTGCTCTTCGATGGAGGCGATCTCGGCGTAGAGCTGTCGCGCCACCGGGTCGGTGAAGGTGGGGCCGACATTCATGTAGTAGTCGTGCGTTTGGTGCTCTGCGGCCATGATGGTCAGCGCGTTGAGCTTGGTGAGTGGATCGGCTTTGGCCTTGTCGTAGGGCTCGCGCAGATCGTCGTCGGGGGCGCGGTGTTCGATCTCGGTCGGTCGCCCCGGGCGGATGTCGCTGTAGCTCTGGACGATGGTGTTGGCGTCTTTGCCTTCGACGCGGTCCATGAGCGCGGCGTAGCGGTAGAGGTGGTCGAAGTCTTCGAGCATGCCGAAGCGGTAGACGGCGGCCATATAGGGGTCAGGCTCGTTTTGCGCGACGCTGGCGGTGACCTCGATCGCCACTTGTTCGAAGCCGATGGTGGTCTCGAGCACGGATTGGTCGCCCGGGTTGAGCCAGTTGACCAAGGTCTGCTGGTGCTGTTCGATGCGCCGGACGCGCGCCAGGGGCAGCTGCAGCGCGCGGTTCATGCGCGCGCAGGCGTGGCTGAAGCGCAGCGCCTCGCTTTCGATGCCGTTCATGAGGATGACGCGCACGCGCGTGAATGCATCGATGTCGGTTTTGCTGTAGGTGGGCCCGGCGAGCTCACGCCAGGTGAACTTCTGGCGCTCGATCGGGACCCCTTTGTGTTCTAGCGGGTTCAAACTCATCTCGGCCTCCTGCAGAGTCGAACGTGTGCTCGCAGCGGAATGCGCCTTCTCCATCCACCGAAGCCGCGTTGCGTGATGTTCCGTCTCGGGAAAACAGAGGAGAGTGCTGCAATGCACATGCCTCGTGAATCTCGCGCGCGAGAGCCTCTTCTTCGCTCTATACCCTGAGCTCCCTTCTGCGAGAACTGTTGCGAAATGCGTCGCTTGCCGCCTGGACGCAGCACGCTGTGGCATTTGGCCTCTCGTCGAATGCCTTCAAGGAGAGCACGATATTCGATAGGATGGGGCTATCAATTCGAGAGGAAAAATATATTTCACCCCGGTGAGGGCTTCTGCCATTCTCAACTCATCGACACCGTCGAGAGCGACGAAGAAGAGGTGAGAGATGAGAGAAGGAAATTCCGCGACCCTGACCACCGAAGCCGGCGCGCCGGTAGCCACCAACGAACACTCCCAGAGCGCGGGCGCCGCAGGGCCGGTCCTGCTTCAGGACCACCACCTTCTGGAAAAGCTCGCGCGCTTCAACCGCGAGCGCATCCCCGAGCGCGTCGTGCACGCCGTGGGCAGCGGCGCCTATGGCTACTTCGAGGTCGAGCATCCCGAGGTGGCGAAGTGGACCCACGCCAAGCTCTTCTCGGAGGCGGGCAAGCGCACCCGGGTTTTTCTCCGCTTCTCGACGGTGGCGGGTTCGAAAGGGGCGCCGGATACCGCGCGGGATCCGAGGGGCTTTGCGCTGAAGTTTTATACCGAAGAGGGGAACTGGGATCTGGTCGGCAACAACACGCCGGTCTTTTTCATTCGCGACGGCATCAAGTTCCCGGACTTCATCCACTCGCAGAAATACGACCCCTTTACCAACCGCCAGGAGCCGGAAAACGTTTGGGAGTTCTTCTCGCGCACGCCGGAGGCGACGCATCAGTTCACCTGGCTTTTTGGTGACCGCGGCATCCCCGCCTCGCTCCGCCATACCGACGGTTTCGGATCGCACACTTATATGTGGGTCAATGCGCAGGGAGAGCGCTTCTGGGTGAAGTTCCACTTCAAGACCGATCAGGGTATCCAGTGCCTAACCACCGAGCAGGCGCAGATGCTCGGCGGCAAAGACCCGGCCTTTCATCATAAAGATCTTTACGACGCGATTCAGCGGGGCGACTACCCCTCGTGGACGCTCAAGGTCCAGATCATGCCCGAGGCCGAGGCGGCGGCCTATCGCTTCGATCCCTTCGATCTCACCAAGGTCTGGCCTTACCAGGACTATCCACTGATCCCCATCGGGCGCTTGGTGCTCGACAGCGTGCCGGACAACTACTTTGCCGCGACGGAGCAGTCGGCCTTCAACCCCGGCAATATGGTGCCAGGAATCGGGCCCTCGCCGGACAAGATGCTACAGGCGCGGCTCTTCGCTTACGGCGATGCGCAGCGTTACCGCTTGGGCATCAACCACACGCAGCTTCCGGTGAATGCGCCTCAAGGCGTGATGGGCGGTGCAAGAAACTACGGTCGCGATGGCGCCATGCGCTTTGACGGCAACGGCGGAAAGGCCAAGAGCTACCCGAACGATGCGGGGCCGCAGCCGAGCGGCGAGCCCTATTCCTACGGGGTGGCCCTGCAAGGTCAGACGGGCACCTTTGTCCAGCCGCATCACGCGGAGAACGACGACTTCGTCCAGGCGGGGGCGCTTTATCGGGTGATGTCTGAAGACGCGCGCGCGCGCCTGATCGAAAAGCTCGCCGGCAGCCTGGCGCAGGTATCGCGGCCGGAGGTCGTCGAGAAGGCGCTCTCCTACTTCGAACGTGCCGATGCGGAGTATGGCGAGCGCTTGTGCGCTGCGCTGGAGGCCGCGAAACGCAGCTAGATCGCGGGCGACCGCTGCCTGTGGCTAAGAGGAACGCGTCTCTCAGGCGGTCGAGACGCGTTCCGCACCCTGCAGCAGACGCTGGAGGACATCGAGGTCGATGGGTTTGACGAGGTGGGCGTCGAAACCAGCCGCCCGGGTGCGCTGCCGGTCGCCTTCCTGCCCATAGCCGGTGATCGCCACCAGCCGGCTCGCGGCGCGACCTGGAACCTCGCGCAGGCGCTGGGCGAGCTCATAGCCGTCCATCACCGGCAAGCCGATGTCGAGGAGCGCGAACTCGAAATCGAAGTCGCGCGCGGCGCGCAAGGCCGCGGGGCCGTCGTGGACGACGTGCACCTGGTGGCCGAGTACCTCGAGAAACTCGGCCAGCAGATCGGCTGCATCCTCGTTGTCGTCGACGACCAGCACGCGCTGCGAGGTGGACGTTGGCGCGAGGCTCTGGACGGCTCCCGCGCTGCTCTCTCCCTCCGGCTCCGGATCCGTTTCGGCCGAAGCCGGCAGCCGCACGACGAACTCACTTCCGCGGTCTTTCCCGGCGCTGTACACGCTCACGCTACCTCCATGCATCGAAACCAAACTTCGTACGATGTTGAGACCCAACCCCAGCCCGCCCCGTGAGCGGTCGAGGGCTTGATGTTCCTGAATGAACATCTCGAAAATCGTTGGCAGTACCTCGGGCGCGATCCCGATTCCCGTATCGCGCACACGCAGGATGACCGCAGCCTTGCACGCTTCCGCCGCAATGTGAATGCGGCCGCCCGGCTCTGTGTATTTCGCCGCGTTGGTGAGCAGGTTGGCGACGATCTGCGCGAGACGTGCCGGATCGCCATAAATGCTCAATCCACTCTCTGGAACCTCGACGACGAGCTCGTGTTCGCGTTCCTCGATGAGCGGGCTGGCCATCTCGATCGCATTCGAGACGACCTCGGCCGCCTCGACGATCTCCTTTTTGAGCTCGATCTTGCCGCCCGTGATGCGCGACACATCGAGGAGGTCGTCGATGAGGCGGATGAGGTGGTCGACCTGCCTCTCGATGATCGTCCGCTCTCGCACTAGGCCCCGAGGATCGCGCAAGCGCATCAGGCGCAGCGCCGTGAGGATGGGGGCCAGTGGATTGCGTAGCTCGTGGCCGAGCATGGCGAGGAACTCGTCTTTCGCGCGGTTGGCGCGTTCGCTCTCCCGCCGCGCCTCTTGTTCGCTCGCCAGAAGGCGCTCCTTTTCGGCGTCGGTGCGACGTTTCTCGGTCATGTCGCGGGTCACCGCGCCGATCCCGATGACTTGCTGGCTGACCGGATCGCGGACTTGAAAGTGGGTGGCCCAGATCGGGATGCGCGTTCCCTGCCGCAGATGCTCAAACTCCGTTTCGCCCTCCCAACGTCCCTGCGTATCGACGCTCTGCAAAATGACCTCTTTGACGAAGGGGTGGAGCTCTGCCGGAAAGAGGTCGTAGAGGCGCATTTCCGCGACGGCGGCGTCCTCCGGCATGCCGATGAGCCGCTTGCCTGCCGGGTTGATGTGAATGGGTTTGCCCTCGGGATCGGCGATGCCGATGAAGTCGGACGAGGCGTCGACCAGCGCCGCCATGAGTTGGCGTTCACGCAGCAGACGTTCGCGTTCACGACCGCCAGCCACCACGTCGGTGACCTCGTAGGCGACGGTCATGACGCCGCGAACCTTGCCCTCCGCGTCGCGGATCGGTTGCAAGAAGACGTTGAAATAGCGCTCGCGCATGGCGTCGTCGTCGCTGCGTAGGTCGATGCGCTGGTTGGTGGCGTTGAAGGTTTCGCCACTGGCATAGACATGGTCGAGCAGGGCGAGCGCCGGTTGATCTTCGAGTTCGCCAACCACGTCGATGAGGCGGGCGCCGAGCTCGACCTTCTGTGCATGAACCCCGAGGAGCGAGCGGCAGGCCGCGTTGAAGAGCACGATGCGGTGTTCGGGGCCTTCGTAGATGGCGATGGAGACGGGGGCCTGCTCGAAGAAAAAGTGGAGTTTTTCCCTTTCGATTTCGGCGTCTCGGCGCAGCTCACTCAGCTCGAGATGCGTAGCGACGCGGGCCAAGAGCTCCCGCGCGGCGAAAGGCTTGACGAGGTAGTCGTCGGCGCCGGCCTTGAGCCCTTCCACGCGCGACTCTTCTCCGGCGCGGGCCGAGAGCATGATCAGGGGGAGCGAGGCCAGGCGCGGCTCGGAGCGCAGTGCCGACAAGAGCGCGAAGCCGTCCATGCGCGGCATCATGATGTCGCTCAAGACGAGGTCGGGGGGAGTGGCGCGGATCGCGGCCAAGGCCTCGAGACCGTCGCAGGCCTCCGCGACCTCCCAATGTGGCCGCAGCAGGCGGGCGATGTAAGCGCGCATATCGGCGTTGTCGTCGGCGATGAGGATGCGGGCTCGCGGCACCGAGCTCGAGCGCTCGAGCGCACGACTGCTCGGGGCTTCCTCGGCGGGGAGCCAACTGAAGGCCTCTTCGACATAGGCGCGGGCGCGGGCCGAATCGTGATGCGAATGATCTCTCGCTTGCAAGACAACCCGCTCCTGCGGCAGATGCGCGCGGCCTTTGGGGATCGTGATGCAGAAGGCGCTGCCAACGAGCAGTCGGCTCTCGACCTCGATTTGACCGCCGTGCAGCTTCACGCCCTCGTGGACGAGCGCCAAACCGATCCCCGAACCCTCGTGCGTGCGCGAGGGGCTGCCTTGGACTCGCCGAAAGCGTTCGAAGATATGGGGCAGTTCGGACTCAGGGATGCCTGCGCCGCTGTCCTCGATACGGAGCTCGGCGCCGCGCTCGGATTCGCGCAAGCGCACGGAAATCTCGCCTTCGAAGGTATGCTTGAAGGCGTTTGAGAGGAGGTTGAAGACGATCTTCTCCCAGACCTCGTGATCGATATAGTAGTCCTCGCCCAACGAGGGGCAGTCGACCTCGAAACGAAGGCCAGCCGCCTCGACCGCGGCGCGAAAATGGCTGGCCAGGTCGCGCGTCAGGGCCGCGAGGTCGGTGGGAGCAAACGCGATCTGCTCGCGGCCGGCTTCGTTGCGCGAGAAATCCAAGAGGGTGTTGACCAGCTTGAGCAAGCGCAGGGTGTTGCGGTGCAGAGTGTCGAGCTCTTCGCCGCTCAGGTGGCGCTCGGCCGAGTTCAGGGCATTTTCGATCGGGCCGAGCATGAGCGTCAGCGGCGTGCGGAACTCGTGGCTCACATTGGAGAAGAACTCCGTCTTGGCGCGGTCGAGTTCGGCCAAAGCTTCGGCGCGCTGTTTTTCGTCTTCGTAAGCCTGGGCGCGCGCGACGCTCGCGGCGAGCTGACCGGCGACCAGTTCTAGAAAGCCACGGTACGCTCGGTCGTAAAGGCGGTATCGGTTCAGCCCGACGATCAGCACACCCGCCGCATGGCCTTGCCCCGAGGCCAGGAGGGGGACGAGCGCCGCTTGTTTGGGCGGCTCCTGCCAGGCTCCGCCAGGAAAGACGCCGTGGATCTCGGGATCGAGGTCGACCACCTGAGGCGTGCCCGTGCGGAGGAGCGCCTCGAAAGGCCAGGGTGAATTGCGCAGCGCGAGCCGCTCTCTCGCGTGCAAGGCGTGTCTCTGCATTCCCGCGCTGCCGTAGAGGCGCAGCGTCTCACGCGAAGCATCGAAGAGATAGAGGAGGGCAAAAGGGAGGTCGTGCGGATTGCGTGCGAGGCTCTCGCTGCCCTTCGCACAGGCTTCCTCCACTCGGTGGACCTCGGCCGTGGCGGTCGCCAGATCGCGCAGGAGCGCCAACTGACGCTCGCCGACGATGCGCTGCGTCTCCTCGGTGTTGGCGCAGATGAGCCCACCGGTGCCACCCTGACTGTCGGGAACGGGACTATACGAGAAGGTGTAGTAGGTCTCTTCGGGATAGCCGTTGCGCTCCATGATGAGGAGCAAGGCTTCGTCGTAGGTGCCCTCGTTCGCCCTCATGCAGCGCTCAGCGCGAGGCCCGACCTGATCCCAAATCTCTCGCCAGACCTGTGCTGCGGGTGCGCCCAGAGCCACCGGATGTTTTCCGCAAAGAATGCTCCGGTAGGCATCATTGTAGAGATTGATCAATCGCTCTCCCCACCAGACGAACATCGGCTGCCGCGAGGTCAGGATGATGCGCACACAGGTCTTGAGGCTCTGTGGCCAGCGTGACACGGGGCCGAGTGCGCTCTTCGACCAATCGATCGAACGCATGCGCGCCCCCATCTCGCCCCCGCCCTGGAGGAAGGAATGAGCATCGGAAGGAGTACTGCTTTCGTCGTACGTCGATAGAGTCATCGGCGAGGGTTAGGCCGTACGGTCGAGCCTTCTTCGAAAGTCCTCGAAGAGCAGCAGGAATCGTGCCTTCCTCTAGCACGGAGCTCATGCGTGGATCGAGGCCAGCAGCCGCTGGAAACGAGCGCTCAGGAGCGAGGACGAGGGCGTGGAAAGACCGGGCCTCAGCCGGCGAGGGGCCAAGGGACGGGGGTACGACAGTACCTCAGCAAAAACGACACATGAGCACATCGTCGCGCGCCACTTTGCCTCATTGGACGAGCCTGAAGCTCAAGCGTAGTGGGCAAAGGGAAGCGAGTGCGGCGCGCTCGGCCGAAGGCATGCGGGCATCGATCTAGAGATCCATTAGAGGCGGTTTGCACTCGAGCTTGCGTCCCCGCATCCGCGCGTTTGCGGCCGAGATATGGGGTGATGTTGAGAGGAATCCAAGGGGAATGCGAACTGTTTGTCTCGACTGTTTAGGTATTTGAAACAGGCGAGATCGGGATTTGTGAGAGAGATGGCATCCAACCTGCACAAAGGGAGTTCATCACGGGCTGCCTCAGGTAGCCGTATAAGGAGGATTGAAGATGCCTGGTCAACTACGTGGATTTGCGAGCATGGACCCCGAAAAACAGCGCCAGATCGCCAGCAAAGGTGGAAAGGCTGCGCACGCCAAAGGCAACGCGCACGAGTTCACCTCGGAAGAGGCGCGTGCAGCGGGTCGCAAGGGCGGTCAGGCTCGCCATATGAATGCTGCAGCGCGCGCCAATGCGCTGCGTCAGGCTGCTGCCGAGCAAGAGCGTCGTCACGCTCCTGCGGAATAGGCTCGAGTTTCCCCGCAGAGATTAACTTAGTTCGCCGAATCGGTCGGATGAGGGAGAGTCCCCCAACACTGCGTTGCAGTGGGTTGGGGGCTTTCCTGTATGTGCAGCCATAGGCTGCCTCCCGGGCGGCGTCGCGTTCCTGAAGGTCCAGCGATGGTGGGAGAGAGCGAAGTTTTAGGTCCTGAAAAGGCGGAAGCCGCGCGTGAAGATAAGGCGCCGGCGCGCCAAGCAGAGCGGTATTCTGCTGCGATTTCAGTGGCATAGATATCGCACTCTTTTCTGCCGCGCCGATGAGCGCAGGAAGAACTCAGGACCGAAGCTCGTGAGGCTTCGGTCGCATTGAGCGATTTATAGGCATGAGGAGGAAAGCAATGAAGAACGGCAACGAGACCCAAACATCGAGCAATGCTTCGACCGGCGGCAGCCGCAAGTCGGAGGGATCCCGCAGCAGCAGTGGCGCGAGCAGCAGTGCGGGCGGCAGCGCGAGCAGCAGCAGCACGGGCGGCGCTTCGCGCTCGCAGGGCGAGAACGGCAGCAACGGTCAGTCTTCGGGTGAAGGCATGAACGTCATCGCCATGCCTCTGAAGAAGGTGTGGACGCGGGCGCAAGAGATGACCGGCGATGTCCGCTCTCGCGTCGGTGAGCGCGCGAGCACCGTGCGCGACCAAGTCGAAGGTCAGGTCAAAGAGCGTCCGCTCGCCGCGATCGGCATTGCGGCGCTCGCAGGCGTGCTCATCGGCGGCGGCATCGCCTCGCTCTCCGGCGGGCGCATGCTCTTCCGCATCGCGGAATACGCCATGGACACCTATCACCTCGCCACCAAGCGCGGCTGATCGGGGCTCTCGCGGCTAGCGAGAGATCAATAAGGGGAAACGCGGGTGAGCACGACTCATCCGCGTTTTTTTATGTGCGTGGGCAAGGGCAAAAGAAAAGGCGCGGTCGCTTGAAGCGCCGCGCCCTTAGTGCTGGTTTGTGAGAGTCGCGATCAGCGAGTCTCCTCGAGGCTGCGAAGCAGGCGGTCGAGGCTAAGGCGCACTTCGGCACGCTCTTGCCGGCTGCGGCTCAGCTCACGACGAAGCACCACGAGCGAATAGGCCAGTGCAGCCAAGAGGACGATCCCCGCACCGACAAAGAGGAGACTCAGCAGCCCGGCCGGGATCAAACCCCATTTGAGCGCGCGCGCGGCTGCGTTCTTCTCTTTGGTGTCGATATGGGGCACGAGCGAGTCGCGAATGCCCGCCGCACTTTCACGCGCGATCTCACGCGAGAATGACGCCAGAACCTCGCGCGACTCGCCGGAGAAGAGCGCACGCACCATCTCTTGAGCTTGCTCCCTGCTGGCGGCGCCAACCGCGGGAACCACTTCGGACTGCACCACGTGCACCACGCCGCGCGTCATCGCGGTGCTCAGCTCGCGCGCAAGCAGTTGCAGCCGTTTGCGCTGCTCTTCTTCCGTGAGCTGCTCGAAGACCGCGCCCGTCACCGTGCTGGTCAGATGTTTGGCAGGTTCGTCCAGTTCATAAGCGAGCTTCTCGATCTTATGCTGGTTTTTGGGGTCATCAACCGCCTTGAGGGACTCTTCTACTCCCGTGCGCACGCCGGTCTGCGCGACCTCACGGGTAAGCTGCTTGGGGGAGTGTGCACATCCTGCGACGGTCGCCGCGGAGATCCACACGCCTAGGCTAAGCTTCCGCCACTTCATTTTGCTCCTCCTTGTGCACGCTCATTGACGCTCTCGCGATCGTTGCCTTGGACTTCTTCCTTCCCTTCGCGCACGCCAGCTTTCACGCCCTTCTTGACGGCGCGCCAGCCGGTCTTCGTGCCTTCGACGACCTTGTCGGAGGCTTCCTCCAACTTATCGCCCACCTTTTCCGCGCCTCGCTCGATCTTGTTGCCGACCTTTTCGGCGCCCTGCTCGAGGCGATCGCCGGCCTTGTCGCTTCCTTGCTCGAGGCGGTCGCCGGCGTTCTCGGCCTTGTCGTCGAGCTTGCGTCCCGCCGCTTGCGCGCGCTCGAGGCCGCGATCTGCCGCACGTTCGGCATCGTTGGCCGTCGACCGCGCGGCGGCTTTCGCCTCTTCGCCCGAGGACTCCCAGTGCTCCTCGGTCTTCCGGCTGCACGCCGCCGACCCCAGAAGCAAAAGGCTGCATCCGAAAGCCATCGTATTGGCTTTTGCTCTTCTCATCGTTCCTCCATATGGTGGGCCCGTCCCTCGACCTTCGAAGGGCGGGCCGGTCAAAGAGTCCCTAGCGGACTCGCCTTCGCCAACAGCCTCAGGCTTCGGTGCCGAGGTTCTCGATTCGCTCGCTGCGCAGCTTGGACGCTTCGGCGCTACGGGCCGCACCATCGGTACCTAACTCGCGACGAAGGTTGTGCGCTTCGTTGCGCAGTCGCTCGAGCTTGTCGTCCGACTTCGGCGCAACGTGGTGGAGCTCGTCGAGCCTGCGCTTGGGGTCGTTGGGATCCCATCCGGTCGTATCTTTGATGCGTACGAGCATCTCCTGCGTTCCGTGTTTGATCTGCTTGCCTCTAGGCGTGAGCGCGATGAGCTTGCCCACGAGGTGCAGTTTTTTTTTAAGGCCCGCGAAGCGATCGTCGGTGAAACGCGCCCAGCGGTCGCGTGCCTCTTGTTTGATGATGTTCCACTTGGAATCTAGGGATTCGCGTTGAGTCTGTGTCATGTCGTCCTCCTGCCTTCGGCTGGAATGACAGCAGAGAGCGTGCCGAAAGCTCGACGCGGTGTTTTCTCGTTTGTAAGGCGCTTTCCGGCGAGTTTTCGGAGGCGTACCGCGCGCGAGATCTTCCATGTCAGAGGAGCACGGGGCAGAACGTCTCATCGTGGCATCTAGCCACGTATCGATGGGAGCTTTTCGCCACGCCGCGTCTTTTCGAGCGTTGGTATAAGCTCTGCACTGGCGCCGACTCATGCCTAAATTCTTTGATGTCGAGACGGGGTTTCATCTCGGCTTCTGGCCCGTAGGCCATTGGCTTCTCGGTCTAGCGATCGCCTTGGCGGTCTACCTCGCGGTCTGGGGAGGGACACATTGGTCGAGCGCCTGGCTCCGGCGCCTCAGCGAGCGAACGCAGACGCGCTGGGACGATCGCCTCGTCGGCGTCGTCGGGCGCACCGGCTGGTACTTCAGCGCCGCACTAGGGATCTACGTCGCAGACCAGTTCGTGTATTGGCCTGCCTTCCTTGATTCCCATTCCGGCAGAATTCTGGTTTTCGCTTTCATCGTCCAGCTTGCCCGTTGGGGCGGCTACCTCATCACCCAAGGGGTCGACGAGGCCCGCTTGCGTCAGCTCAAGAACGGGCATGGCGACCATGCGACGACCTTGGCCGCGATATCGCTGATCGCGAAGTTAGGGCTCTACACCGCGTTGCTCTTGGTCTTGCTCGACAACTGGGGCTTCAACATCAGCGCTCTGATCGCCGGTCTCGGCATCGGTGGTGTAGCGGTTGCGCTCGCCTTACAGAATATCTTGGGCGACCTCTTCGCTTCGCTCTCCATCCTCCTCGATAAACCTATTGTGGTAGGGGATTTCATCGTCGTCGGCGACTTCATGGGCAGCGTCGAGCGTGTCGGGTTGAAGACGACGCGCTTGCGTAGCCTCTCGGGTGAGCAAATCGTCTTTTCGAACTCCGATTTGCTGCAGTCGCGTCTGCGGAACTACAAACGGATGTCGGAGCGCCGCATCGAGTTTTCGATCGGTGTCGTCTATCAGACATCGCTGTCGACCTTGAAGAGCATCCCCACGATGCTTCGTCGTGCCGTCGAGGCGCAAGAGAAGGTACGCTTCGACCGCGCGCATTTCGCGCGCTTCGGCGAGTCGTCGCTGGACTTCCAGGTCGTCTATTTCGTGTTGTCGCCCGACTTCAACGTGTACATGGACATCCAGCAGGCCATCAATCTCGCAATCTTTGAGAGCTTTGCGGCCGAAAGCATCGATATCGCATTCCCCACGCGTAGCCTTCGCGTCGAAGAGATCCATGCCGAGTCTTTGGGCGAGCTCAAAAGCGAACACATGGCGCACTGAAGCTCGAGAATGCGGTGAATTGCGCGAAAAAGTGCTCATCCATGAGCCTGTCGAGATAAAAAGTCCGTGGACGGATCGAGCTTTCTGCCGTTTACTACGCGCAAGGTCCACTGAAGGATCTGTCGTTTAGGTCGAGGTCCGAGAAGGGCCTCCCGCCGCGACGAGGCGATTCATACCCGAACGCCTCGTCATGCGTGCAAACATTCGGGCTCTCCGCTCAGGAGAGCCGAAATCTGTCTTTCGTTCGAAAGAGGGGAGTGGCGTGTCGATGAAATCTACGATGGATTTAAACGATAAAGTCGTATGCAAACAAGTGCGAAAGTCGCGCTCGAAGAGCAACATAGGCGTCTGGGGAGCGCTCGCAGGAGTATGGCTTGCCTGCGGCGCTGCGCGTTCCGAGGCGCAGATGCCGGAGCGCTACGGCCTCGGCAACGGGAGTGCGGGAGCGTACGTTGCGCCCGGGGGGAACACGGTCATCAACCGCTATGCGGCACTCAGCGCCACGGTCGCCGCAGGTGGCACCGAGATCGCGCTGAGCAGCGCGGTAGGCTTCCAAGCTTCCGACCTCATCTTGGTCTGGCAGGTCCAGGCCGGAGAATACAGCTCCGGAACCAACAACGACGTCGAGCTCGGCGCGAACGCCGCAACCGGCTATTACGAACTGGCGCGCATTCAGTCGATCAGCGGCAGCATCCTCGCCCTCGACCATCCGCTGGCGCACGCTTACAACGCGCCCGGCGCGCAGGTGGTGCGCGTTCCGGAGTACACGACGGTCTCCGTTCCCGCAGCTGCGCAGATCACGGCGACGCCCTGGGACGGCAGCAAGGGCGGCATCGTCGCCTTCTTGGCGAGCGGCGCGGTGACGCTCCAGGGGCGGGTGCGCGTGAGCGGGCAGGGCTTCCGGGGTGGCGCCTTCTCGCTGCCCTGGTGCAACGGCTCATGCGCAGGCGCGCCCGCGGACGCGCAGAGCGCCGCGGACGACGCGACCTGCCGCATGGGACGTCGGGGTGAGAGCTTCGACCTCAGCGCCGCGGGATTCGGCACCAACGCGTGCGGCACGGGCAATCGCGCCACGGGCGGCGGCGGTGGCGGCCATATCAATGCCGGTGGCGGCGGTGGCGGCAATGGCGCAGCGGGTAGCGTGGGCGGCAATGCCTGGCTATCGAACGCGGACACGGGCGGCAGCGCTGGCGTCGCGGTCAGCGGATCGCTGATGAATGCGCTCACCTTCGGTGGCGGCGGCGGTGGCGGACAGCAGAACGAGGGCACCGGAACGGCCGGTGGCGCCGGTGGTGGCGTCGTGATGATCCGCGCGCTAGCGCTCGCGGGAGCGGGTCGCATCGAGGCAGACGGGCAGCAGGGCGCCAACGCGACCAGCGACGGTGCCGGCGGCGGTGGTGCTGGTGGGTCCGTGCTCGTGCAGGTTGCGCAAGCGGCGAGCTGTGAAGCGATCTGGGCACGCGGCGCTCAAGGCGGCAGCGTCGCCAATCACGGCAACGGCGGCGGCGGCGGTGGCGGACGGGTTCGCCTCGACGCGGCCGATGCGAGCGGCTGTCCGGTTGCCGTCACGGGCGGGCCGAAGGGCAACGGCCACGTCTTCCCCTCGGGTGCCAGCGGTCAGGGTGGCGATGCCACGGCGAACGTCGGTGAGATGGCGCTCGGCTGTGAGACGGCGGCCTGCTCCGGTGCCGCTCCGGTTTGCGACACGGCCAGTTACGCTTGCCGCGCCTGCAACGCGGACAGCGAATGCCCGAGCAATATGCCGGTCTGCAACGAGGGTAGCTGCGTGCAGTGCAATGCCGCCAATGCCTCGGCATGTGGTGGTGAGACGCCGATCTGCGACCAGGCCAGCTACCAATGTGTCGACCTCGCCGGCCGGCCGCAGAACCACGGCGGCAATCCGACTCCGGGCGCAGGTCCCACGACCCCCGGCTCGGGCGCGACCGGCCTCACCCCGGGTTCCGGCGCGACAGGTGGATCCGGATGCAGCCTGCACTCCGGCGGCGCTCCTGCGGGATCGCAAGCAGGTGGATGGCTCCTCGTCTCGCTGCTCGCCCTCTACTTCAGGCGTCGTCGCATCGTCGCGAAGCAGGCTTGAGCGAAGCTCCTAGTCTCCATCTAGCGGAATAAACGAAGGGAGCGTTGCCTCAGGCAGCGCTCCCTTTCTCTTGTTGGCCTAACCCAGCTCGGATCCAACGCGGCTTGGGCTCCTCGTGCGGCGAGGATGTCTTTCGCGAACTTAGAAACGCCCGCCGGTGAGCGGTGCCGAATCCCCCTCGACCTCCCGACATAGATGCTGCCGCACCTCTTCGCCGAAGAGCGCATCGTCACCACTGCGGCACACCTCTTCGCAGTCTCGCTTTTCGTCCTGCCTCGTAGAGGCCGCGTCGAAACGGGTCAGCGATTCGCCCTCCAAATTGGGGCGCAAGCCCCGCGCCTGCTCGAGATGGGTACGCACCGTCGGGCGAAGCTCCTGGTTGACATACGCCACCATCGTCGCGTTCTGCGTGCTCGGCAAGATCAGGCAGTCGATCAAGGCGAGGGTCTGATCGTGCATGCGAACCTGCTGGTCGACGTAGCGAACGTCGACTTCGCCCGTCAGGGTCGACTGAACCTGCTCATTGCTACGGCGGTTCTCCTCGACCAGGCTCTCCGAAAGCGGAGTGGGCTGTGCGACGAGGTTGGCTTGCTGCAGAAGCTGGGCTTCTTGCGCCTTCCGCCGCGAATGCTCGTCGACCATATGGAGCGCGAAGTCGCGCACGCTCTCGGCTTGGATCTTCGGAAGCGCGGCCTGCGCCGCTTCGATCTCTCCGTTATGCAGCGTCGCCGAAACCTGCGCCGCCTGCGCATCGTTCAAGAGCGCCACAGGCGACTCGTCTTCGTCGTCTTTCGCCTCATCGCCGCAGCCTTGGATGGCGATCAGCGAGAGAGACACGAGTGCAGAAAAGACGGTATATTTTACGCTATTTTTCACGGAAACCCCCTATCTCCTCGGAGAGGATGCAACGGGTGTTCCGCCGAGCGCTCTAGCTCAGGTCAAGACGATGGGATCGCCGCGAGTGACCACGAAGGTATGTTCGAACTGCGCGCCGAGGCTGCCGTCGGGAGTGCGAAGGGTCCAGCCGTCGTCCGCTTCGACGACCTCTCGTGCACGCAGCGTCAGAAAAGGTTCGATGGTCAGCA
>ERZ1066121.1465-NODE-1465-length-17242-cov-71.373771_pt1 | contig 17242 bp, 13 predicted proteins | sample MGYA00382768_ERZ1066121 | MGnify/ENA primary metagenome ERZ1066121 (study PRJEB33369, sample SAMEA5778351) | biofilm metagenome | biome: Industrial cooling water; feature: Water cooling tower basin; material: Biofilm | place: United Arab Emirates | collected... | reverse complement strand
ACATCGAGCGCGCGACCAAGATGGCGCGCAACATGGTCACCAAGTGGGGCCTGTCGGACGAGCTCGGTCCGATCGCCTACGCCGAGGACGAGGGCGAGGTGTTCCTCGGCCGCAGCGTGTCGCAGACGAAGAACGTGTCGGACGACACCGCGCGCCGGATCGATGAAGTGGTTCGCGGCATCCTCGACAAGGCGTACGCGCGGACCACGCAGATCCTGACCGAGAACATGGACAAGCTGCACGTGATGGCGGAGGCGCTGCTGACCTACGAGACCATCGACGCCCAGCAGATCGACGCCATCATGGAAGGTCGCCGCCCCGGTCCACCGGCCGACTGGGGCAAGGCGAACGCCCCCGGCGACGCAAACAGCGGCGGACCGTCGGCGGGTGCTCCGCTGGGTCCGGCGGCGCCGCAGACGTGAGCGTGCACCGCGCCGACGGTGGCCGAGAGCTGGACGTGCCGGCGCTGCTGCGCGCGTCCCGCCGCCGGCGCCTGTACGGCGCGGTGGGCGGCGGCATGGTGGGCAGCGGGCTTGCGGCGGTCGCCGTCGCGGCGATCAACGCCTGGGCCTCGCGGCCGTCGTCGATCGTCTGGATCGGGCTGCTGCTCGGCCTGCCGCTCGCCGTCCTCGGCGTCGTGCTGATCAACCGCATCGGCGACTGACCGGGCCCTGCGCGCCGCACGCGCAAGGCCCCCGACGGGACGCGCCGCCATGTTCGACACCGTCGCCACCCTCGATTGTGCGGGCCGCGCGCTGTGGCTCGATCGCCCGCGGGTCATGGGCATCGTGAACGTCACGCCCGACTCGTTCGCCGACGGCGGACAGCACGCGACGCTGGAAGCGGCCATCGCGCACGGCCTGCGGCTCGTCGAGGAGGGCGCCGACCTGCTCGACGTGGGCGGCGAATCGACCCGGCCCGGCGCCGAGCCGGTCGACGAGGCAACCGAGCGGGCCCGCGTGTTGCCGGTGATCGAGGCCCTTGCCGCCCGCACCAGCGTCCCCATCAGCGTCGACACCAGCAAGCCGGGCGTCATGCGTGCGGCGCTCGCCGCGGGCGCCGGCATGGTCAACGACGTCCGGGCGCTGCGTGCCGAGGGCGCGCTGGAGGCGCTGGCCGGATCGAAGGCCGCCGTGGTGCTGATGCACATGGCGGGCGAGCCGCGCACGATGCAGCAGGCGCCGGCCTACGACGACGTGGTTGGCGACGTGCACCGTTTCCTCGCCGAGCGCGTCTTCGCCTGCGAGATCGCCGGAATCGACAAGCGTCGCCTCGTCATCGATCCGGGATTCGGTTTCGGCAAGTCGCTGGCGCACAACCTCGCGCTCCTGTCCCAGCTGGGGCGCTTCGTCGAAATCGGCGTGCCGGTGCTGGCCGGCCTCTCGCGCAAGTCGAGCCTCGGACAGATCACGGGTCGCGACGTGGGCGATCGCGTCGCCGCATCGGTCGCCGCGCATCTGATCGCCGTCCAGAACGGCGCGATGCTGGTACGCGTGCACGACGTGGCCGCCACGGTCGACGCGCTGAAGGTGTGGACCTCGGTCTCGGCGCTGGCCGCGCCGCGCGGAAAGACGGCGCCGCCGGCGATCCGATGGCCGGATGACGAGTAGCGGCGGGCGCTTCGGGCCTCCGGCGCAGTGCGCCCGGGTCAGGCCCGCTCGCGCCGTGCGCGGAACGCGTCGATGCGGGGGTGGATCACGCGGAACCAGAGAGGCGGCACGAGGGCCAGCACGAACATCGCGGCATAGCCCCCGGGCAGCTGCGGGCTCTCGTCGTGGTGGCGGAGGATGGCGTACGGCCGCTTCGGGAAGGCGTGGTGGTCGCTGTGGCGCTGCAGCTGGAACAGCATCAGGTTCGACAGCCGGTAGTCGCTGTTCCAGCTGTGCAGGTGGGTGGTGCGCTCGTAGCGCCCGTCCGGCAGCCGCTGGCGTTCCAGCCCGTAGTGCTCGATGTAGTTGATGACCTCGAGGGAACCGGCGGCGAACAGTCCCTGCAGCAGGAAGAACGCGAGCCCCATCGGGCCGAGCCACGCGGCCATCGCCCCCGCCAAGGCCAGCCAGACGGCGGTCCATCCGATCAGCTCGTTGCGCCAGTGCAGCGCCGGGAGGCCGAGCTTGCGCAGGCGCGCCGCCTCGAGCCGCCACGCGTTGCGCGTGTTGCTCGCGAGTGCGCGCGGCAGGAAGTGCCAGAGGCCCTGTCCGTAGCGGGCGCTGGATGCGTCTTCCGGCGTCGAGACGTGCACGTGGTGCCCGCGGAGGTGCTCGATCTTGAAGCCGTGGTAGCCCACCGAAGCGAGCAGCAGGCCGCCGACGGCCTGCTCGAAACGACCGTCCTTGTGGATCAGTTCGTGCGCCGTGTTGATCGCCAGCACGCCGCCAACCACGCCCTGCGAGAGCAGCCAGCCGGCGATGCCCGCCGGGCCGAGATCGGCGTGCACGAACCACCAGCCGCTCCAGGCCAGCACGCCGAGCTGCACGGGCAGCGCCATCACGGTGAGCCCGCGGAACCAGCGCGACTGCGCGAAAGCGCGCTCTTGCTCGGGCGGCACGTTGGCGCTGTCGTGGCCCAGCGCGTAGTCGGCCAGCGGCAGCACCACGAACAGCGCGACCAGCGGGAACCACGCGGCGAGGTCGGCCGGCACGCCGATCGCCGCGAGCCATGCGCCCGCGGGCAAGGTGGCGGGGATCAGGAACACCAGCAGGAATCCGAGGGCCTTGAGCGGCGACATGGCGGGCTCCGAGGAGTGCGGGCGATCCGGTCAATCTACGCCGCCGCTGCTGGTCGGGCAACGCGGCGGCGCCATGCGTGAAGGCCGCGCGGCTATGCTCCGTGCCGATGTCGACTGCCTCCTCCCGCGCCCCCGTCCTCCCGAGCGCTGCCGACGCGCGCGCCGACGCCCGTCCGCTCGCCGTGGCGGTCATGGGCCCCACCGCATCGGGCAAGACCGACTTCGCGGCCGACTGGGCGGAAGCGCTCGACACCGAGGTCATCAGCGTCGACTCGGCGCTGGTCTACCGGCGCATGGACATCGGCAGCGCCAAGCCCGACGCCGCGACGCTGGCGCGCGCGCCGCACCGCTTGGTCGACGTGCGCGAGCCGCACGAGCCGTACTCCGCCGCCGATTTCGCCCGCGATGCGCGGGCGGCGATGGATGACCTCGCGGCACGAGGGCGCGTTCCGCTGCTGGTGGGCGGGACGGGGCTGTATTTCAAGGCGCTTCTCGAGGGCCTCTCCGATCTGCCGGAATCCGATCCGACGACGCGGGCCTCGCTGCAGGCGGCGCTCGCTGCACTCGGATTGCCGGCGCTGCACGCCGAGCTGCGGCGCATCGATCCCGCCGCCGCGGCGCGCATCAAGCCCGGCGACACGCAGCGCACGCTGCGGGCGCTGGAGGTGTTCCGGCTGAGCGGCGTGCCGATCAGCGCATGGCAGGCGAAGGGCCGAGCCGGCGCCGAGCGCTTTCCGTTCCGCGTGCTGAAGCTGGTGCTTGCACCGGGCGATCGCGCGGTGCTGCACGAGCGCATCGCGCGACGTTTTGCGCTGATGCTTGACGCTGGTTTCCTCGACGAAGTGCGCGCGCTGAAGCGCGACCCGCGCCTGCATCCGGACCTGCCGTCGATGCGTGCGGTCGGCTACCGGCAGGCCTGGCAGCACCTCGACGGCGAGACCGACCACGCCGCGTTCGTCGAGCAGGGCGTCGCCGCGACGCGGCACCTCGCCAAGCGCCAGCTGACCTGGCTGCGCGGTGAGCACGATGCACGCTGGTTCGATCCGACCGCGCAGCGCGCGGCGCTGGATCGCGCGCTGCGCGACTTCCTCGGCCAGCGCAGCTGAACCGCCGCCGCGGCGCGGCGAGCCGCACGCGGCGCTCACTCGCACCCGACCCCTGCGCGGGCTACGATGCGCGTCCCGAGAAGAACAACCACACCGGAACCCCCATGTCGAAAGGCCAGAGCCTTCAGGATCCGTTCCTCAACGCGCTGCGGCGCGAGCGGATCCCCGTGTCGATCTACCTCGTCAACGGCATCAAGCTGCAGGGCACGATCGAGAGCTTCGACCAGTTCGTGGTCCTGCTGCGCAACACCGTCAGCCAGATGGTCTACAAGCACGCCATTTCCACCGTCGTGCCCTCGCGCAACGTCCGCGTCGGGCCGGGCGGTGGGCAGGTGAACGCGACGGGTGAGGGCGGCGACGCCGACGAGCCCGTCGGCGACGGCAGCGAGTGACGATGCAGCGGCGCGAACGCCGCGCGACGCGATGAGCAGCCCCCGCAAAGAGCGCGCCCTGCTGGTGCAGCCGCAGGCGCCGGGCCACCGCGATCCCGCGCTGGCCGAGGAATTCGCCGACCTCGCGCGCTCCGCCGGCGCCGAGGTGCTCGCTGTCGTCGACGCCCGCGTCGAGCGCCCCAGCGCCAGTCACTACCTCGGCAGCGGCAAGGTCGAGGAGCTCAAGGGCTACTGCGAAGCCGCCGAGGTCGACGTCGTGCTCATCAACGCGCGCCTGAGCCCGGTGCAGGAGCGGAACCTGAGCGACGACCTCGGGCGTCGCGTCATCGATCGCGTCGGGCTTATCCTCGACATCTTCGCGCTGCGCGCCGCGAGTGCCGACGGCAAGCTGCAGGTCGAGCTGGCGCAGCTCAAGCATTCCGCGACGCGTCTGGTCGGCAAGGGCAAGGCGATGGACTCGCAGCGCGGCGGCTCGATCGGCCTGCGCGGCCCCGGTGAAACCGCGCTGGAAACCGACCGGCGTCTGATCCGCGCGCGCATCGAGGCGCTGGAAAAGCGCCTCGAGCGCATCGAGGTGCAGCGCACGCAGATGCGCCGCGCCCGCGCTCGCAATGAACTCCCGCGCGTCGCGCTGGTGGGCTACACCAATGCCGGCAAGTCGACGCTGTTCAACGCGCTGACCGGCAGCGGCGTCTACGCCGCCGACCAGCTGTTCGCGACACTCGATCCCACCGTGCGGCGCATCGACGGCCTCGCCTGCGGCCCGCTGCTCATGTCCGACACCGTCGGCTTCGTCCGCGACCTGCCGCACGACCTCGTCGCCGCCTTCCGCTCCACGCTCGCCGAGGCGCGCGAGGCCGACCTGCTGCTGCACCTCGTCGACGCCTCCGACCCGGAGCGCGACGCGCGCATCGCTGCGGTGGATGCCGTGCTTGCCGAGATTGGCGCGGGGGATGTGCCGCAGTGGCGCGTGTTCAACAAGATCGACCGCATCGAAGGCCTCGCGCCGCGCGTCGACGTGCGCGAGGGCGAAGCCACGCAGGCCTGGGTGTCGGCGCGCGATGGCGGGGGCCTCCCGGAACTGCTGCGGGCGCTGGGCGAGCACTTCGCGACCGACCTCGTGGTCGGCCGGCTGGCGCTGGGCGCGGCGGATGGGCGCCTGCGCGCGCGCCTGCACGAGCAGGGCGCGGTGGTGGCGGAAGCCGTCGACGAGTCCGGCTGGACGCTGGACGTCCGGCTGCCGCGCGCCGCCGCCGAGCGGATCGCTGCGGCACCCGGCGGGCATCCGCTTCACGGCCTGTTGATTGTTGCGCCTGCCACCCCTACCTAGAATCGCGAACCGCCCGGCACATGCGTCCCGCTCCGCCGGCAGCGGTCCCTTCGGAGCCCCCATGGCCTGGAACCAACCCGGTAACCGCAACAACGACCCCTGGCGCGGCAAGGATCCGAATCGCGAGGTCCAGGCGTTCGTCGACAAGCTGCGCGGCATGTTCGGTGGCGGTGGGTCGGGCCGCAGCGGCAGCGATTTCAATCCGCTGTACCTCGTCGGCGGCCTGCTGGCGGTGTGGCTGGTGTTCAACTCGTTCAAGCTGATCGACGAGCGCGAGCGCGGCGTGGTGCTGCGCTTCGGCGAGTTCAGCCGGATGATGGAGCCGGGTCCGAACTTCAAGCTGCCGTGGCCGATCGAAACGGTGTTCGTCGTCCAGGCGCAGCAGGTGTCCGCGGCCAGCGACCAGATGCTGGTGCTCACCCGCGACGAGAACCTCGTCGAGATCGGCTACAACGTCCAGTTCCAGATCATCGACCCGGAGCGCTTCCTGTTCGGAACGCGCAGCGCCGAGGACCTGCTCAAGCAGATCACCGAGAGCGCCGTGCGCGAAGCGATCGGCAACGCCGACCTTGAGACGGCGCTGAACCGCCGCGACACGCTGACGCCCGCGGTTCGCGAGGCCGTCCAGGCGGCGCTCGACCGGTTCGGTACCGGTCTTGCGGTGACCCAGCTGGGCCTTCCCATCGCGGCCCCGCCGGCGCCGGTCAAGGCGGCGTTCGACGACGTCATCGCGGCCGAGCAGGATGCCCAGCGCTTCACCAACGAGGCGCAGGCCTACGAGGGGCAGGTGGTGCCGCAGGCCCGAGGCGAAGCCGCGCGCGCGCTTGCGGCTGCGCAGGGCTACCGCGACGCGGTGATCGCGAGGGCCGAGGGCGAGGCCCAGCGCTTCAGTCTGCTGCTGGCCGAGTACGAGAAGGCCCCGGCGGTGACGCGCAAGCGCCTCTATCTCGAGACGGTGCAGGAAGTGCTGGCGCGCAACCCGCGCGTCCTGTCGGGGGGTGACGGCACGCTGCTGCTGCAGCTGCCGCCCTCGGCGGGCGCACCGGCGGCTGCTCCCGTGCAGGCTGCCGTACCGGAGCTGCTGACGCGTCCGCCCACCGCGTCGGAAGCGGCTCCCGCCACCCGCCCCGCGCGCCCCGCCGGCCGCGAACCCCGTGAAGGGAGCCGCTGACATGTCCCGCATTCTTCCCAATCTGCTGATGGGCGGCGCGTTGGCGCTGCTGCTGGCCGGTGGCTCGATGTACACCGTCAACCAGGGCCAGACCGCCATCGTGCTGCGGCTCGGCGAGGTCGTGCGCGAAGACGTCGCGCCCGGCCTGCGCTTCAAGATGCCGCTGATCGACACCGCGCGGATGTTCGACCGTCGCCTGCTGACGATGACCGCGGAGAACAAGCGCTACCTGACCTCCGAGCAGCAGGATGTCCAGGTCGACTACTTCGTGGCCTGGCGCATCGCCAACGTCGCCCAGTACTACCGCGCGGCCGGCGGCGGCATCGAGGAGCAGGCCATGACGCGGCTTTCGCCGATCGTCGAGGACGCGCTGCGCAACCTGATCAACCGCAGCACCTTGCGCGAGCTTGCCGAGGCGGGTCGCGGCGACGTCACGACCGAACTCGTCGCGCAGATCAACCGCAGCGCCGCGACGCTCGGCATCGAGGTGGCTGACGTGCGCATCAAGCGCATCGATCTGCCGGACGACACGTCGGGCGGCGGTGAGTCGGTGCTCGACCGCGTCTACAACCGCATGCGCGCCGACCGCCAGGAGGCGGCCACCCGCACCCGGGCCGAGGGCCAGGAGCGCGCCGAGCTGATCCGCGCCAACGCCGACAAGCAGCGCCAGGTGATCCTCGCCAACGCCGAGCGCGATGCCGCCAAGATCCGCGGTGAGGGCGATGCCCGGGCGGCCGAGATCTTCGCCGCCGCCCACGGACGCAACCCGGAGTTCTACGCCTTCCACCGCAGCCTCGAGGCGTATCGCGCCGCGCTGGCCGACGGCCAGACCACGCTGGTGCTCGACCCCGATTCCGAGTTCTTCGACTACTTCGAGCGCGCCCAGCGCTGAATCGGGCGGGGCCGCGGCGCCCCGGGGGCACCCTTGTCGGGGCGGGGTGGCCTTCGGCGAGGAAAGCGCGGATAATTTCGAAAAGTCGGGGCGCGCCAGCGCTCCGGCTTTTTCTTTTTCCGCAATCGGGGATGTCGCCGTGGGTCAGTCGGTAGTCGTGTTGGGCGCCCAGTGGGGCGACGAGGGCAAGGGCAAGATCGTCGATCTGCTCACCGAGGAGATCGGCGCGGTCGTGCGCTTCCAGGGCGGCCACAACGCCGGCCACACGCTGGTCATCAACGGCAAGAAGACGGTGCTGCACCTGATCCCGTCCGGCATCCTGCGCGAGGGCGCGCTGTGCCTGATCGGCAACGGCGTGGTGCTGTCGCCGGCGGCGCTGCAGAAGGAGATCACCCAGCTCGAGGACAGCGGCGTCGAGGTGCGTTCGCGGCTGAAGATCAGCCCGGCCACGCCGCTGATCATGCCGTACCACATCGCGCTCGATCAGGCCCGCGAGAAGGCCGCCGGCGGCAAGGCCATCGGCACCACCGGCCGCGGCATCGGCCCGGCCTACGAAGACAAAGTGGCGCGTCGCGGCGTGCGCGTGGCCGACCTTGCCTATCCGAACGAGCTGGCGGAGAAGCTGCGCGGCACGATGGACTACCACAACTTCGTGCTGACGAAGTACCTCGGCGTCGAGGCGGTGGACTTCCAGAAGACGCTCGACGAAGCGCTGGCCTTCGGCGCCTATGTCGATCCGATGAAGGCCGACGTGGCCGGCATCCTCCACGACCTGCGCAAGCAGGGGAAGCGCGTGATGTTCGAAGGCGCGCAGGGCTCGTTGCTCGACATCGACCACGGCACCTACCCGTACGTCACCTCGTCGAACACCACGGTGGGCGGCGCGATGGCCGGCACCGGCGTCGGTGCCGATGCGATCGACTACGTGCTCGGCATCGCCAAGGCCTACGCCACGCGCGTCGGCGGCGGCCCGTTCCCGACCGAGCTCAATGACGAGATCGGGCAGGGCATCCGCGACCGCGGCCAGGAGTATGGCGCCACGACGGGACGTCCGCGCCGCTGCGGCTGGATGGACATCGTCGCGCTGAAGCGCGCCGTCGCCATCAACGGCATCACCGGCCTGTGCATCACCAAGCTCGACATCCTCGACGGGATGGAGAAGCTGAAGATCTGCATCGCCTACGAATACCGCGGCAAGCGCACCGAGTACGCGCCGCTCGACGCCGCGGGCTGGGACGAGTGCACGCCGGTGTACCTCGAGTTCCCGGGCTGGAGCGAGAGCACCGCCGGCATCACCGAGTGGGAGAAGCTGCCGCCGGCGGCCCGCGCCTACCTGCGGGCGCTCGAGGAGCTGGCCGGCTGCCCGCTGTCGATCGTGTCGACCGGCCCGGGCCGCGAATCGACCATCGTGCTGCAGGACCCGTTCGCCTGATCCGCGGCGGACGCTGAAACGAGAGCGCCCCGCATCGCGGGGCGTTTTTCGTTCGAGTCCGGTTCGCCCGCGCCCGTCAGGCGCGCGCGTCGAACAGGCTGCCGATGGCGTCCTCGCGGGCGCGGAAGGCCGCGGCATTGGCTTCGAAATCGCGCTGCCCGACGCGGGCATCGAGCGCGTCGCTGATCGCGGCTTGGTCGGTGTTGTTGGCTTCCGAGGTGCGGACGGTGCGCGCCTGCACGCCGCCGTTCGGCGCTTCGGACTGCTCGACGCGCAGGCGCGTTGCGCCGTCGGTCTGGCGGTTCGCCGTGTTGCTGGCGGCGGCGTCGACGCGCTGCAGCGCGACGGCCATGCCGGACATGGAGGCGCTGGAGGCGATGCCGTTGATCATGGCCATGCCCGCGAAAAAGGTCGATAAAGCGTAAGCCCGTCCACGCAGGAAACAGTGAAGACCGGCAGGGATTCCGACAGGCGCTGGCGTGGAAGCGCTGGCCGAGCGCGGTCCCCCGGGTCTCGCGACGTGGCGCGACCTCGACGGTGGTGCCGGCCGATGAGCGGGGCAGCGGCCGGCCGTGCGGGGATCAGCCCGCCGCGGGCTCCTCGGCGTCCTTGAAGGCCTCGACGGGGATGCAGGCGCACATGATGTTGCGGTCGCCGTAGACGTTGTCGACGCGGGCCACCGGCGGCCAGTACTTCGACGCCTTCAGCGAGGGCAGCGGGAAGGCGGCGAGCTCGCGCGGGTAGCCGCGGGTCCATTCGCTCGCGGTCACGACCATGGCCGTGTGCGGCGCGTGCTTCAACGGGTTGTCCTCGCGGTCGAGGCGGCCGTCCTCGATGGCGCGGATCTCGTCGCGGATCTGGATCATCGCGTCGATGAAGCGGTCGAGCTCGTGCAGCGACTCGGATTCCGTCGGCTCGACCATCAGCGTGCCGGCCACCGGGAAGCTCAGCGTCGGGGCGTGGAAGCCGAAGTCGATCAGGCGCTTGGCCACGTCCTCGGCGCTGACGCCGGTGGCGTCCTTGATCGGGCGCAGGTCGAGGATGCACTCGTGGGCGACAAGGCCGTTGCTGCCCGAGTACAGCGTCGGGAAGTGCGGTTCGAGGCGCTTGGCGACGTAGTTGGCGTTGAGCAGGGCCACTTGCGTGGCGCGGCGCAGGCCTTCGGCGCCCATCATCACGATGTACATCCAGCTGATCGGCAGGATGCTGGCCGAGCCGAAGCTCGCGGCCGAGACCATCGGGCCATGGCCGACGCCTTCCGTGCGGAACGCCTCGGCGTTCAGCGCGCCGGGCAGGAAGGGCGCCAGGTGCGACTTCACCGCGCAGGGGCCCACGCCGGGGCCGCCGCCGCCGTGCGGGATGCAGAAGGTCTTGTGCAGGTTGAGGTGCGAGACGTCCGAGCCCCACTTGCCGGGCTTGGCCACGCCGACGATGGCGTTCATGTTGGCGCCGTCGGTGTACACCTGCCCGCCGTGGGCGTGGATGATCTCGCAGATCTCGACGATGGCTTCCTCGAACACGCCGTGCGTGGACGGGTAGGTGACCATCAGCGCGGCGAGGTTCGCCGAGTGCTTCTCGGCCTTGGCGCGCAGGTCGGCGACGTCGACGTTGCCGTCTTTGTCGCAGGCGACGACCACGACGTCCATGCCGACCATCTGCGCCGAGGCCGGGTTGGTGCCGTGCGCCGATTCCGGGATCAGGCAGATGTTCCGGTGGCCCTCGCCGCGGCTGCGGTGGTAGCCGCGGATGGCCAGCAGGCCGGCGTACTCGCCCTGCGCGCCGGAGTTCGGCTGCAGGCTCACGGCGTCGTAGCCGGTGCATTCCACGATCATCGCTTCGAGCGTGGTGATCAGCTCGCGGTAGCCCTCGGCCTGCTCGGCCGGCGCCAGCGGGTGGATGTTGGCGAACTCCGGCCAGGTCACCGGGATCATCTCGGCCGTGGCGTTGAGCTTCATGGTGCACGAGCCCAGCGGGATCATTGTCCTGTCCATGGCCAAATCCTTGTCGGCCAGCGTGCGCAGGTAGCGCAGCAGCTCGTGCTCGCTGTGGTGCGTGTTGAACACCGGGTGCTGCATGAAGCTCGAGGTGCGGCGCAGTTCCGCCGGAATCAGCGACGGCGCGCTGGCGTCGAGCGCGTCGACGTCGGGCAGCGCGGCGCCATCCGCGGCGAAGATCGACCACAGCAGGGCGATGTCGTCGCGGGTGGTGGTTTCATCGAGCGAGATGCACAGGTATTCGCCCCAAGCCTTGCGCAGGTTCACGCCGCGCGCAGCGGCGCGGGCGAGCAGCGCGTCGGTCTTTTCGCCGGTTTTCAGCGAAACGGTGTCGAAGGCGGTGGCGTGGTGGTCGTCGTGATAGCCGAGCTGCGCCAGGCCGGCCTTCAAGATCGAGGCCAAACGATGCACGCGCTCGGCGATGCGCGTCAGACCGTCCGGGCCGTGGTAGACGGCGTACATCGAGGCCATCACCGCCAGCAGCACCTGCGCGGTGCAGATGTTCGACGTGGCCTTCTCGCGGCGGATGTGCTGCTCGCGGGTCTGCAGGGTGAGGCGGTAGGCCGGGTTGCCCTGCGCATCGACCGACACGCCGATCAGGCGGCCCGGCATCGAGCGCTTGAAGCCGTCCTTGCAGGCGAGGAAGGCCGCGTGCGGGCCGCCGAAGCCGAAGGGCACGCCGAAGCGCTGGGTGTTGCCGACCACGATGTCGGCGCCCCATTCGCCCGGCGCCTTGATCAGCGTCAGCGCCAGCAGGTCGGTGGCCACGGCGACCAGGCCGCCCTTGGCGTGGATGGCGTCGGCCAGCGCGGCGTAGTCGTGGATCTGGCCGAAGGTGTTCGGGTACTGCAGCAGCACGCCGAAGACGTCGGCGCCGGCGGCGTCTGCGTCGTCACCGACCACCACCTCGATGCCGATGCCGTCGGCGCGGGTGTGCAGCAGGGCGAGCGTCTGCGGGTGCACGTGCTTGGAGACGAAGAAGCGGTTCGACTTCGACTTGGCCGAGCGCTTGGCCAGCGTCATCGCCTCGGCGGCGGCGGTGGCTTCGTCCAGCAGCGAGGCGTTGCTGATCTCCATGCCGGTGAGGTCGGTCACCATGGTCTGGAAGTTGATCAGCGCCTCCATGCGGCCCTGCGAGATCTCGGCCTGGTACGGCGTGTAGGCCGTGTACCAGGCGGGGTTCTCGAGGATGTTGCGCAGGATGACGTTCGGCGTGTGGGTGCCGTAGTAGCCCTGGCCGATGAAGCTCTTGAACACCTGGTTCTTGTTCGCGATCGCGCGGATCTTGGCGATGGCTTCGACTTCGCTGATCGGGGCGGGCAGGGCCAGCGGCTGCGTCGAACGGATCGAGGCCGGCACGATGGCGTCGGTCATCGCTTCGAGCGAGGGCTGGCCGATCACCTTCAGCATGTGGGCGATCTCGGCCGCGTTGGGGCCGATGTGGCGCTCGAGGAAAGCGTCGTGGTGCTCGAGGGCGCGAAGCGAAGGCGTGGTCATGGCGATGTCCGGAGAAGGTGGCGGATGGCCACTCCACGCGAGGTCGCGGGGAGCGACGTTGACCGGTACCGCGCGTTCCTTCGTGCGGGATACGGCTCGTCCGGCCACCGCGCCTGCAGGCGCGGTGGCGGCGCACGGATCGCTCGTGGGGCCTCGGGCCATTCGTCCGGCCCGCGCGCCTGCATGCGCGCGGGCGCGCGCAGGCTCGTGGCTTCGCCACTCGAAATCCCTGCTTGCCCCTCTGTCCTTCTGCCTGAGAGTTTGCGAAGCCGGGATCGCGCTTCGCGTGCACCTTCGGCGCCGGAGTCAACCGGTCTCTCCAGAGTTGCTCGCGCGCGGCGGTACGGGGGCCTGAGCGATTACGGGCGTTGCGCCTTCGGCAGCGCTGGCGCCGGGTCGGGACCCGTTTCCACCGCTTCTCCCGCCGCGAGCAAGAGCGTCGTGAGTATAGCCGTCGGCACCGGTGACGAGCCGGTCGCGAGCCATGAGACGGGCCTCGGTTTCCATCGGCACACGCCGGCCTGCCGGCTTCACGATAGCCACATTTTTATGTGGTACTTTTCTCTGCCGACCCGGTGACCCGCCATGCCCGTCGCTCCCGCTTCCCTCGATGCCCTGATCCACGAGCGCCGCCTGTGGCCGGCCGCGGGGCAGGCGGCCGGGCGGGCAGGGGCATCGACCGGCCACGCCGCGCTCGACGCCGCGCTGCCGGGCGGCGGCTGGCCGTCCGCGTCGCTGCTCGAGCTGCTGCTGCCGATGGACGGCGTGGGTGAGCTGCGCCTGCTGCTGCCCACCCTCGTGCGGCTGGCGCGGCAGGGGCGCGGGCTGGCGATGGTCGCGCCGCCCTACCTGCCCTATGCGCCGGCGCTGGCCGCCGCCGGGCTCGATCTCGGCCAGCTGCTGGTGCTGCGGGCGGAAGGGCGCGACGCGCTGTGGGCCGCCGAGCAGGCGCTGCGCTCCGGGGCCTGCGGCGCGGTGCTGTGCTGGCCGCAGGGGGCCGACGATCGCGCGCTGCGGCGGCTGGCCGTCGCGGCCGAGCAGGGCGATGCGCTGGGCTTCGCGTTCCGCGGCTTGCGCGCGCTGCAGCAGCCGTCGCCGGCGGCGCTGCGTTTGGAAGTGATGCCGGATGATCGCGTGCGCGTGCACAAGTGTCGCGGCGGCGCGGTGCCGAGCGCGCCGGTGGCGTGGGGCGCGTCGGCGGCGTGGGGCGTGTCGGCGAGTCCCGCGCTGCGCCTCGTGCACTGATCGCCGGTCGCCCGCATGGCCGCCGAGGCGCCGCCGTTCCGTCCGTCGAGCCCGTGGTGGTGCGCGCTGCACCTGCCGCAGCTGGCGCTGGATGCCGACGCGCGGCACCGGCGGGCGCTGGGCGAGGGCGGCGAGGTCGACGACGAAACGCCGCGTGCGCTGACCGACGGCCCCCAGCAGCGCCGCATCCACGCTGCGAACGCCGCGGCGCGTGCGCAGGGCGTGCACGCGGGGCAGGCGGTGGCCAGCGCGCAGCTGCGGTGCCCGGATCTCGCGCTCTCGCCGCACCAGCCGGTGCGCGACGCGGCGCTGCGCGAGTGGCTGGCCGGCTACGCCTACGGCTTCTCGGCCGAGGTCAGCCTGCGCGAAGGCGATGCCGTGCTGTTCGAGGCGGGGCGCTCGCTCGGCCTGTTCGGGCCATGGCCGCGCTGGCAGCAGCGGCTGCGCGATGAGCTGGCCGGTTACGGCGTGCAGGTGCGCATCGCCTGCGCGCCCACGCCGCGGGCCGCGCGCTGCTTCGCGCTCGCGCACGACGGCTTGGCCATTGCCGATGCCGCGCAGTCGCACCGGCTGCTGGCGCGGCTGCCGCTGCCGCTGGCCGGTTTGCCCGATGACGCGCTGCGCCTGCTGGAGCGCAGTGGCTTCAAGCGGCTTGGCGATGTGCTCGCCCTGCCGCGCGCCGCGCTCGCGCGCCGCATCGGCCCCGACGCAATGGCGCAGATCGATCGGATGACGGGTGCGGCGCCCGACCCGCTGCCGCTGTACGCGCCGCCGCAGCGCTACGCCGCGCGCCTCGACTTCGATCATTCGATCGCCGATTCGACCGTGCTGCTGTTCCCGCTGCGCCGGCTGCTGCAGGAGTTCGCGCTGTTCCTCGTGCAGCGCGACGGCGGCGTGCCGGGCTTCCGCCTGGTGTTCGGCCACGAGGGCCATGCGCCCACCGTGCTCGACGTGCGCCTCGCGGCACCCGAACGGGAATTCGCGCGATTGTTCGACCTCGCGCGGCTGAAGCTGGACGGCGCGCGGCTGCCGGCACCGGCCGTCAGCTTGGGGCTCGAAGCCGACGACCTGCCGGACTTCAGCCCCGAGCGTCGCGACCTGTTCGACGCGCCGCGCACGGGCGATGCCAGCCTGCTGGAAAGCCGGCTGCGCGCGCGGCTCGGCGATGCAGCGGTGCAGCGCCTCGCGGTGGTCGACACGCATCGGCCGGAAGCCGCGTGGTGCTACGCGAAGGCGCCGCGCACGCGACTGCCGGCCCTCGCCGACGGCCCGCGCCCGCTGTGGCTGGTCGACCCGCCGATCGTGCTGCGTGATGCGGTGGAAACGGTGCTCGCCGGCCCCGAGCGCATCGAGACGGCGTGGTGGGACGATGAGCCCGTGCGCCGCGACTACTACCGGCTGCGCACGCGCAGCGGGCAGGAGGCTTGGGCGTTCCGCCCGGCGGGCGGCGAGGGCGGACCGTGGTGGCTGCATGGCTGGTTCGCCTGAGGGCCGCGCGACGAGGGCCGCGCTTCCGGATTACGCCGAACTGCACTGCCTCTCGGCGTTCTCGTTCCAGCGCGGCGCCTCGACCGCGCTCGAGCTGTTCGAACGCGCGAAGGCGCTGGGCTACCGCGCGCTGGCCGTCACCGACGAGTGCAGCTTCGCCGGCCTCGTGCGCGGGCTGGAGGCCAGCGAAGCCACCGGCCTGCCGCTCGTCTGCGGTACCGAAGTGCAGCTCGCCGACGGGCCGAAGCTGGTGCTGCTCGTCGAGTCGAAGCGCGGCTACGAGCGGCTGTCGGCCCTGATCACCACCGCGCGACGGCGCGCGGCGAAGGGCGATTACGCGCTGCGTCGCGCGGATCTCGATGCGGCGTTCGGGGTGAGCGCGGAAAGCAGCCTCGCTGACGGCAGCGCTGCGGCAGCGCGTGGCGCCGACGGCGTGCTGGCGCTGTGGGTGCCCAGTGCGGGCGAGCTCGGGGGATGTCACACCACGGCCGCCATCAAACCCGCTGCGGATGAAGACGCCGCCTCGGGATCGGCGACAGCGGCGTGGCTGCATCGCCTGTTCCCCAATCGCCTGTGGCTCGCCGCGCACCTGCACCGCGGCCCGGACGACGACGCGCGCCGCGCCGCGATCGCGTCCTTCGCCGAGCGCTGCGGCCTGCGCGTGGTGGCCTGCGGCGACGTGCACATGCACGTTCGTGGGCGACGCGGCCTGCAGGACGTGCTGGCCGCGCTGCGCTTCCGATGCACGGTGCGCGAGGCGGGGCGGCGGCTGTTCCCCAACGGCGAGCGGCACCTGCGCACCCGGCAGGCGCTGGCCGCGATCCATCCGCGCGAATGGCTGGAGGAAAGCGTGGCCATTGCCGCGCGCTGCCGGTTCACGCTTCGCGACCTGAAGTACGACTATCCGCGCGAACTGGTGCCGGAGGGCGAGACGCCCTCGACGTGGCTGGCGAGGCTCACGTGGGACGGCGCGGCGTGCCGCTGGCCCGAAGGCGTTCCGCCTCCTGTGCAGACTCAGATCGGCGCCGAACTCGCGCTGATCAAGGAGCTCCAGTACGAGGCCTTCTTCCTCACCGTCCACGACCTCGTCGTGTTCGCGCGCTCGCGCGGCATCCTGTGCCAAGGGCGCGGCTCGGCGGCGAATTCCGCGGTCTGCTATGCGCTCGGCATCACCGCCGTCGATCCCTCGCGCGCCAACCTGCTGTTCGGCCGCTTCCTGTCGAAGGAGCGCAACGAGCCGCCCGACATCGACGTCGACTTCGAGCACGAGCGCCGCGAAGAGGTCATCCAGTACGTCTACGCGAAATACGGCCGCGAGCGCGCCGCGCTGGCCGCCACCGTCATCACCTACGGGCCGAAGAGCGCGCTGCGCGACGTCGGTCGCGTGCTCGGCCTGCCGGAAGACCAGCTCGCGGAGCTGTCGGCGGCGGTGGGCCACGCGGAGGATTTTGACCTCTGGCGCGCCCGCTGCGCCGAGCGCGGCCTCGACCCCGACGGCCCGCTGCTGTCGCGCGTGCTGATGCTCGCCCATGCGCTGCTCGGCCACCCGCGGCACCTGTCGCAGCACGTCGGTGGCTTCGTCATCAGCGATGCGCCGCTCTCACAGCTGGTGCCGGTCGAGAACGCATCGATGCCGGATCGAACGATCATCCAGTGGGACAAGGACGACCTCGAGACGCTGGGCCTGCTCAAGGTCGACGTGCTGGCGCTGGGCATGCTGAGCGCGATCCGCCGCTGCCTCGATCTTCTCCGCGCCAGCGGCCGCCGCGACCTCGAACTCGCGACGATTCCGGCCGAGGACAAGGCGACCTACGCGATGATCCAGCGCGCCGACACGCTGGGCGTGTTCCAGATCGAATCGCGCGCGCAGATGACGATGCTGCCGCGCCTGAAGCCGCGCACCTTCTACGACCTCGTCATCGAGGTGGCGATCGTGCGGCCCGGTCCGATCCAGGGCGGCATGGTGC
>ERZ1066121.1460-NODE-1460-length-17290-cov-8.205802_pt1 | contig 17290 bp, 14 predicted proteins | sample MGYA00382768_ERZ1066121 | MGnify/ENA primary metagenome ERZ1066121 (study PRJEB33369, sample SAMEA5778351) | biofilm metagenome | biome: Industrial cooling water; feature: Water cooling tower basin; material: Biofilm | place: United Arab Emirates | collected... | reverse complement strand
AGGTGCGAATTGAAGATGCCGGTGATCGCCATCCAGTAGCTGGAAATCCGCATCACGATCTTGGCATAGGTCGTCGCCGGCAGGCCCAGCCCGCCATATTCCTGGCCGATGGTGGCACCGAACAGGCCCATTTCGACCATCTGGTCGACCAGTTCGCGGGGCCAGATGTCGTTATGATCGTGGTGGAGCACGACCGGGCGCACTTCCTTGTCCACCCATTTCTGGATGGCGTCGAGCAGCGCGGCTTCTTCGTCGGGGTCCATCGCCGCGCGGGCGGTGTCGAGCATGGGTGCGGTTGCCATTGCCTGTCTCCTCAATCGTCGGCGGGGCCGTGCCCGCGCTTCCACACCAGCACGGTGCGCTTGTAATGACTGACGATCGTGCCATCCTGTTTCTTGCCGATGGTCTTGAACGTCACGATGCCCTGATCCGGACGGCTTTTGCTTTTGCGCTTTTCCAGCACTTCGCTTTCGGCATAGAGGGTATCGCCGACGAACAGCGGCGCGGTCATCCGCACCTCGTCCCAGCCGAGGTTGGCGATGGCCTTGCCACTGGTGTCCGACACGCTCATCCCCGTCATCAGCGCGATGGTCAGCGGGCTGACGACCAGCGGCTTGCCGAATTCGGTCTTTTCCGAAAAGGCATAGTCGAAATGCGCCGGGTGAGTGTTCATCGTCAGCAGCGTGAACCAGACATTGTCGGCGTCAGTGATCGTCCGGCCGGGGCGGTGTTCATAGATGTGGCCGATTTCGAAATCCTCGAAATACCGCCCCTGAACTTCGCGGAACCGCCCCGGTGCAACCTCTTTCACGCCGTCACGCATCGAATTTTTCCTTTAGTGCCATCATCTGTTCAAAGCGGCGCACGACCGGCGCCTCCAGCATCTTGCCCTTGTGCCGGATTGCGCGGTAGCCGCCAGCGGCAAAAGCGGCGAGCGCTTCTTCCGCTTCTGCCAGTTCGGCGGCGGTGGGGCGGAATATGTCGTGGATCACGCCGATCTGCGCGGGGTGGATCGCGGCCTTGGCGGCAAAGCCCAGCGCCTTCGCCCGCGCACATTCCTGTGCCAGCCCGGCGCTGTCATCCATATGGATGAAGGGGACGTCGAGCGCGGGCTTGTTCGCGCCCGCCGCCGCCATCACCAGCTGCGCCCGTGCCAGCGCCAGCGGCTCCCACGCCAGCGGCACGCCAAGCTGGGCCGAAAAATCGCCGCCACCGAACATCAGCATCGCGGCAGACGGGTCGGCGGCAATGGCATCGGCGGCGCGCAGGCCCGCGACGGTTTCAATGAGCGGGACGAACGCCACCGCCGGGTCGGCCAGCACGGCGCGCAGCTGTGCCAGCTCCACCGGCGATTCGACCATCGGCACGAACAGGAGCGCGGGGCGCACCGGCGCCGCCGCCAGCGCCAGAGCATCGGCCAGCCCCGCGCGCGTCATCATGCCGTTGATCCGGATGGCGAGGCGAGGATCGCCCAAAGTCGCTACGGCATCAAGCGCCGCCGCGCGCGCGTCATCCTTTTCCCGCGCTGGCACCGCATCTTCCAGGTCGATGCAGACACAGTCCGCGCCGCTCGCCAGCGCCTTGGCAAAACGGTCGGGCTTGGTGCCGGGCACGAACAGCATGGATTGCATGGCGATGGTCATTGATCTTTAATTTGTCCGGACAAATTTTTAGTCAAGCAGTTTTGCTGTCGGCGGTCACAATGCAGGCTTGACCACCCCCAGCCATGATGTGGCCAGCAACAACAGATAGACGCACCAGACCCACCAGCGGGTCCGGTTCATCGTACGCAGCAGCGGAATTTCGGTGGCGTCGCTCGACCCCTCGGTCAGGAGCTTGCCGAGCAGTGCGCCCACCGGCTTGAACGTCACGTCGATCATGATCGCAGCGACAAAGATGGCGCCGAACAGCAACGCCTTCCACGCCAGCCATGGCTGGTCGATCGGCGTTCCCGACACCAGCGATTGCGCGCCGAGCCATAGATAAGCCGCGGCCAGCAACCAGCGCAGCCACCCCTCCACCCGCCGGTTGCGGGCGGCGCGGGGCGTCATGTCGTGGGCGTGCGCGTCAAACACCAGCCACAGCCAGCCCGCGCCGACCAGCCAGCCCGCCGCCACAAGCCAGCTGGGCACGGCCCACCAGCCGCCAAGCAGCGACACCGTCAGCGATACCGGCACCATCAGCGCCCACGCCGCGCGCGGGGCCAGGTCGACAATGACGAGCAGTTTGAGGAGGGCGATCCGCTGGTCGAGGGTATAGACGGCGCGCTTGCGGAAATGCTGGCCCAGCACGAACACGCCGATGTCGCCGCCCAGCCACGCGACGAACAGCAACACATGAACATAAACCATCGTCGGATATGCCAGCGTCGCCCAGTCCATGCCCTTGTCCCCGTATCAGCGCCGCAAAGCATCGCCGCCGAGGCGAAATTGCAATGTTGCTTGACAACGCACGATAGAGCAGGAAAGTTGTCCGGACAAATAAAAATGTCCGGACAAATGATCGCGGACCAGCAGCAGGGGCACAGAGTGGCGGAATGACCGCCGGTCCAGAGGAGTGTGCGCTAATGTCGAAATCCGTTCTGCTCGCCGGGGTTGCCTTTGCGCTGACCCTTTCCCTCCCTGCCGTTGCACAGGATGCCCCTGTCGAAGAAGAAGAGGCAGGCGGCATCGTGGACATTGTCGTCACGGCACAGCGCCGCGCCGAAAATGTTCAGGACGTGCCCATCGCCATTTCCGCCTTCTCCGCCGAACAGCTGGAGGCGCAGGGGGTCAGCAACACGTTGCAGCTGGGGCAATATGTCCCCAATCTGGTGGCGATCAACAACACCGGGCTGGGGTCAGCCAACGCCTATTTCCTGCGCGGGCTGGGCAACACCGAAACCATCGCGACGTTCGATCCGCCGGTCGGCACCTATGTCGACGATATCTATATCAGCCGCCAGAACGCCAACAATCTGTCGTTGTTCGATGTCGAACGGGTGGAGGTGCTGCGCGGGCCGCAGGGCACGCTGTTCGGGCGCAACACCACCGGCGGCGCGATCAACGTCATCATGCGCGATCCCGGCGACGAGATCGGCGGCTATGCCGAGGTGGGATATGGCAGTTTCGACAAGAAATTCGCGCGCGGCTCGATCGACCTGCCGCTGGCCGACACGCTGGCGATCAAGGTGTCGGGATATTGGCAGAACGATGACGGCTATGTCCGCAACACAACCACGGGCGAGCGGCTGAACGACGATGATGGCTGGGGTGCGCGGCTGGGCATCAAAGGCGAATTGTCGCCATCGGTCCGCTGGTCGGGCAGCTATGCCCACATCGTCGCCAATGGCGAGAATATCCTGAACTTCGACTGCGATCCGCGCGCGCCGACCAATTGCGACGGGCGCTTTGCAACCACTGGCCTCCTGTCGGGCAAGCGGCTGGCGACGTCGCCCTATGCCCCGCTCGCGATTCGCGGGGAAAAGGCGAATTACGGGCTGGGCAACCGTGCGGCGAGCGACCTTATCACCTCGCGGCTCGACATCGATGTCGCGGACGCCACCACGCTGTCGCTGATCACCGGCTATATCAGTCTGACGCAGAAGTTCGCGATGGACTTTTTCGATGGCCGCGGCGGACCGAGCCTGGCCGTGCCAGTCCCGCCGGTGCGCGGCTTCGGACGCGGGGGCTTTACCATCATCAACGATGGCCAGCATCAACAGTTCACGCAGGAAGCAAAGCTGAACGGCGAACTGGGCGAAGGTCTGATCACCTATGTTACCGGTCTTTATTATTATGACGAGGATAACCGGACCGATTTTGCCGATGTCTTTTCCATTTTCACCGGTGCGCCCGGCGGGCTGGGCCTGCTGCTCGGCGACCGGACGCTGCGCAACAGTACCAAGGCGTGGGCGGGCTATGCGCAGGCCGACGTCAATCTGGGCACCGTGACGCTGACGGCGGGCGTGCGCTATACCGACGAAACCAAGACGTTCGACATCAGCGACAATCGCCCCAGCTGTAACGACGGGACGATCGAGGCGACGTGTCTGGTCAACGCCAACATGATCGCGCCCTCGGGCCGGGCCATCCCGACGCGGCAGACGGCCAAGCTGTGGACGCCGCGTTTCGCGATCAACTGGCAACCGAACAGCGACATACTGGTGTTTGCCAGCGCCACGCGCGGGTTCAAATCGGGCGGGTGGAACGCGCGCGGCACCGTGGCGAGCCAGCTGCTGCCCTTCGGTCCCGAAAAGGTGTGGAGTTATGAAGCGGGCATCAAGTCGGACTGGTTCGACCGGCTGCTGCGCGTCAACATCACCGCGTTCCGCATGGACGTAACCGACCTGCAAACCCCTTCCGCGCTGGTCGCGCCCAGCGGAGCGATCACCTTCCTAACCCGCAACTTCGCCGACTATCGCAACCAGGGGGTGGAGGCGGAGATTACGCTGGCCCCAGCCGACGGCCTGTTTCTTTATGCCAATGTCGGGTATCAGGACGATAAATATATCCTGCCACCCGGTGCGCCCGCGCTCGACATTTACGGCATTCAGTCTGTCGCTGCGCAGGCGGCGGCCTGCCGGGCGGCGGTGGCGGCGGGCAATATTCCGGGCGGCCCCGGCACGGCGGCCTGCGCGGCGGGGATCGTCGCGCCGGACGGCAGCATCTCTACCCCGGTACGCACCCCCAAATGGAGCCTCGCGCTGGGCGGCAGTTACCGGGCGGAGTTTGCGAACGGCTGGGCGCTGACCCCCTCGCTCAACGCCAGCTATCGCTCGCGACAGGAAGTGGGGACCAGCAATTTCAGCTTCTATAACCAGCCTGTCACCGGCACCAACGGGACATTCCCGTCCAACCCGTTCGGCAACGGCGCGTTCATCACCGGATCTGACAGCCCGGCCGCGTGGCTGGTCAACGCCGGTCTGACGCTCGCCCTGCCCGACAACCGCATGACCTTCTCGCTCGAATGCAACAATTGTTTTGACGAGGAAATCGTTGCCTCGACGCTCGCCAACTACAGCTATTTCAACATGCCGCGTACCTGGCAGTTGCGGGCCAAGGTCAACTTCTGACGCCGGACCATCGCGGCGGCTGGCATAATGCGGCGGTCGGTGTCATGCTGACCGCCGCAAATATTTGAGAGGAACAACAAGACCCATGAGCAGCGCAGCGCAGACCGTGACGGCGGGCGGTTCCGAGTTTCGCCGTGGCTGGCCAGTGTTGCTCGCGGGTTTTCTGGGCACCATGTGCGGGGCATCGCCGCTGCCGTTCAACGTGCTGGGCTTTCTCTTCAAGCCGCTTCAGGCCGAATATGGCTGGGACGTGCAACAGGTCAGCGCGGGGATCACCGTGTTCGGCATCACCGCATCGCTGCTCGCACCGGTGTTTGGCTGGCTGGCGGACCGGTTCGGGGTGCGCAAGGTCGCTATCTGGTCGCTGATCGGCTTTGTTCTCGCCTTCTCCTCGCTCTATCTGACCCCGCCGCAGTTGCTGGGCTTTTATGCCCTGTGGTTTCTGGTGGGCCTGGTCGGCATCGGGTCGACGCCCGTGACCTGGAGCCGGGGGATCAGCCTGTGGTTCGTGCGCCAGCGCGGCCTTGCCCTGGGGCTGATGCTGGTAGGAACCAGCGCGGCGGCGTTCATCGTGCCGCAAATCGCGGTGCGCGCCATCGAGAATTTCGGCTGGCGCGAGATGTTTCCGATCGTGGCCTTGCTGCCGCTGCTCGTCGCGCTGCCCGTCACCCTGCTGTTCTTCCGCGAACCCACGGCCGCCGAACGCCCCGCCGCGCTGTCGACCGCATCGGGGGAGGTTGCGGGGATGACGTTCAAGGAAGCCATCCGCACGCGCCAGTTCTGGCTGCTGTGGCTGTCCATCTTCCTGATTGCATCGGCCTATGGCGGGGCGCATATCCACATGATCCCGATTGTCGCCGATCATGGCATCGGCCCCAAGGAAGCAGCGGGCGTGATGGGCGTGGTGGGGATGGGATTGCTCGTCGGGCGTGTTGGCGTTGGCTATCTGCTCGACAAATTTTGGGGGCCGGCGGTCGCCTTTCCCGTGCTGTGCCTGCCCGCCGTTGCTTGTTTCCTGTTAATGGGGACCAGCAGCGAGATGACGATGATCACGATCGCAGCCTTCCTTCTGGGCTTTGCTGCTGGGGCGGAGAGCGACCTCATCGCCTTTTTGTCGGCGCGCTATTTCGGGATGGCGCATTTCGGGCGGATTTATGGCATGCTGTACATGCCGTTCGGGTTCATGTCGGCGATTTCGCCGCTGATCTATGGCACGGTGCGCAAGGAAATGGGCAGCTATGACCCCATCCTGCTTGTCGCTGCTATCGTATTTGTCGTGGGCGGGGCGTTGCTGCTGGGCCTGGGCAAATATCCGGCCCGCAATCTGAAGGACGGATGATGGCCAGTCTCGCGCTTGCCCCGGCTTCGCTGATCGGCGCGCTTGCCGCCACGGGCGCCGAGGTGCTGAGCGACCCCGCCACGCTCGACTTCTATGCCCATGATGTGTTCGAGCGCGGTGCCGACATTGCCGCCGTGGTGCGCCCTGCCGACACGGCGCAATTGAGCGCCGCCGTCGCCGCGGCCACGTCGGCGGGCCACCCTGTCGTCGCGCGCGGCGGGGGGATGAGCTATACCGGCGGCTATACGCAGACCATGCCGGGCGCGGTGCTGATCGACACCGGCGCGATGGACCGCATTCTCGACATCAACGAAACCGACATGCGGGTGACGGTGGAGGCCGGGTGCAGCTGGGCCAAGCTTTATGACACGCTAAAGCCGCTGGGCCTGCGCACGCCCTTTTGGGGCACATTGTCGGGCCTGAAGGCGACCGTCGGCGGCGGGATGAGCCAGAGCTGCCTGTTCTGGGGATCGGCCCGGCACGGCAGCGGGCCGCAAAGCTGTCTGGCGATGGAAGTGGTGCTGGCCGACGGCACGGTCCTGAAAACCGGTGAGGGCGTGGCGCGGCCCTATGGCCCGGACCTGACCGGGCTGTTCCTGGGCGACACCGGGGCGATGGGGGTGAAGGCGGTGGTCACGCTGCGCCTGATCCGCGAGGCGGCGGCGCACGGCTATGCCAGTTTCACCTTCGACACTCATGGCGCCGCCCTCGCCGCCCTGGCGGAGATCGAGCGCGCAGGCGTGGCGACCGAAATCTTCGGCTTTGACCCCAATCTGAACGCCATCCGCATGAAGCGCGACAGCCTGGCCGCCGATGCCAAGGCGCTGGCCCAGATGATGAGGGCGCAGGGGTCGGTGTTCAAGGCGCTGAAGGAAGGCGCGAAGGTCGTGGCGGCGGGGCGCGATTTCCTGAAAGACGCGCGCTACTCGCTGCATGTGCTGACCGAGGCGCGGCAACAGGCCGCCGCCGATGCCGATATGGCGGAGGCGCGGCGCATCGTGCTGGCGGCGGGCGGCACCGAAACCGAAAATACCATTCCCAAGATCATCCGTGCCAACCCGTTCGGACCGCTCAATTCGATGCTGGGGCCGGAGGGCGAACGCTGGGCGCCCGTCCACGGCATTGTGCCGCACAGCCGGGCGGCGGCCTGTTACGAGGCGATCGCGGCGCTGTTCAATGCGCGGGCGGAGGAGATGGCGAAGCACGGCATCCACACCGGCACGCTGATCACCGCGCTGGGGGGACAGGGGACGCTGATCGAACCCTGCCTTTATTGGCCCGATGCCTCCAATCCGCTGATCGACGCGACGGTGGAGGCGGCGCATCTCGCCAAGCTGCCGCGGCGCGCCCATGATCCCGCCGCCTGGGCGCTGTGCCGTGACCTCAAGGCCGCCATCGTCGATATCTTCTTCGACCATGGCGCGGCGCATTTCCAGATCGGCCGCACCTATCGCTACCGCGATCATCTGGACCCTGCGGCGGACGCCCTGCTGCTTGCGGTCAAGGCGCAGGTCGATCCCCACGGCCGGATGAACCCCGGCGTGCTGGGACTGTGACGGGTCATGGCCCATGGACCTGACCCGGCGCCAGACGCTTGCCGTTGCGCTTGCCGGAGGCGCGATGCTACCCGAAAGACTGTCCGCCATGGAAAATAGTGCCGCACCGATGACGACTTCCGCCCCTGCCCCCTATGCCGCCGTCGCGATGCAGCTAGCCGCCCGCTCGGTCGAACGGCTGAAGACCCGTGCCGAGGTGACCGCGCAGGTCCGCGATCATGTCGCGGCGATCACGCCGCAGATCCGCGCCGCGACTATTTTTATCCAGCAATATGGCGGCGCACCGGTGAAACTCGCCGTGCTGCCCGAATATCTGTTCACCAGCTATCCGGGGCGGATCGGAATCAGCGAATTTGCCGATCTGGCGGCGTTCGACATCGACGGCCCCGAATATGCCGCGATCGCCGCGATGGCGCAGCAATTGGGGATGTTCATCGCGGGCAACGCCTATGAACGCGACCGCCATTTCCCCGGCATCTATTTTCAGGCGAGCTTCGTGATCGCGCCCAGCGGCGACACGGTGCTGCGCTATCGCCGGCTGAACTCGATGTTCGCGCCGACGCCGCACGATGTGTGGAGCAAATATCTCGACATCTATGGCATCGACGGCGTGTTCCCGGTGGCGCGCACCGAAATCGGCAGTCTGGCCGCGATCGCGTCCGAAGAAATCCTCTATCCCGAAATCGCCCGTGCCCATGCGCTGCGCGGGGCCGAGATATTTGTGCACAGCTCCAGCGAAATCGGCAGCCCGCTGGCCACGCCCAAGGCCATCGCCAAACGCGCGCGCGCGATGGAAAATCTGGCCTATGTCGTGTCGGCCAACACGGCGGGAATCGCGGGCACCACCCTGCCGCTGGCGTCGGCGGACGGCAATTCGCTGGTGGCGGACTGGAAGGGCAATGTGCTGTCGGAAGCGAACAGCGGCGAAACCTTTACCGCCTTTGCCGACATTGACCTGCACGCCCTGCGCACCGCACGGCGCAAGCCCGGCATGACCAATTTCCTGTCGCGCCAGCGCACCGCGCTGTTCGCCGCCGCCTATGCCGGGGAAACCCACCAGCGCGCCGACGGGTTGATGAAGGGTGCGGGTAAAGATGGGGATGTGGTCGTCCCCGACCGCGATTATTTCAAGCGGGCCAGCGAAGATGTCATCGCCCGGCTTGCAAAGGATGGATTGATATGAGCGCGAACGACGTCCCCCCGCCCTATACCGCGGTCGAGCGCCACGGCATGTTTCCCGAAGTGCGGCACGATGAAGCCGCGCGGTTCAATTTTCTGGCCGGGCTGAACCGCTATCTGTCGGGGGCGGTCGGGGCGGGCAACAAGCTGGCCTATGACCGGCGCGTGATTCCGGCGTTTCAGGCCGAGCACGGCCGCGAACCCGCCGACCGGCACGAGGTGCGCCGCGCGATGAACCGCGATCCGTGGCACCGTTTCTGGTCGGCCATGAAACGCAATTCGATGGAGATGCGACAACAGGCGGGACGCGCGCTGGTGCTGCGCCAACTGGACGATCTCGACGCGCGGGCGCGGGCCTTTAACGATGGGGCCAATACGTTGCAGCTGAACGGCGATGTGGCGGTTCCGCGCTATCAGGCGGCGGTCGACATCCACTGCATGCCGGGCAGCTATCATGGCGAGGAACGGCCCGGCGACGTGTCGGCCGGCGCCAATTACGACTGCGGTATCTTCGCGACCACCGGCGGCGCGCTGGGCGCGCTGAACGATGGCGGGGGACAGGCGGTGGCCGCCTGGGTGAAGGCGGAGCGCCCGGACTGGCGGCCAGCGCGCATCCTCGATATCGGCTGCACCGTCGGGCACAATGCTGTGCCGATCGCGCTCGCCTTTCCCGATGCAGAGGTGATCGCGATCGACACCGCGGCGCCCAGCCTGCGCTATGGCCACGCCCGCGCCCGGTCGCTGGGCGCCGACAATATGGTGTTCCGCCAGATGAGCGGCGAGGATCTGTCGGAGTTCGCCGACGCCAGTTTCGACTGGGTCCAGACGACGATGTTCCTGCACGAACTGTCGATGAAGGCGCTGCCGAAAATTCTAGCGGAGGCGGCCCGCGTGCTCAAACCCGGCGGGCTGCTGTTCCATATCGAACAGCCCGAATATGGGCCCGACATGCCGTTGTTCGAACAGTTCATGCGCGACTGGGACGCCTATAACAACAACGAACCCTTCTGGTCGGCGATGCACACGCTCGACATGAAGGACGAAATGGCCAAGGCCGGTTTCCCGCGCGACCGCCAGTTCACCGTGGGGGTCAAGGCGGTCGTCGACGAACGTATTTTCCCGCCTTCCCCCGCCGGGGCGCAGGAGGATTATGGCCGCGCCGCGCTGTGGAACGCCTATGGCGGATGGAAACCCGAATGACCGAAGAGATTGACTGGATCGCCCGCGCGGGTGCCAAGCCCAGGGGCCGCCGTCCCGAATATCTGGACAGCCCGTTTGACGAGCGAATGCTGTCGATGCTGATGGCGGTCATCGGCGAGGTGTCGGTGCTGCGCGAGCGGATCGACACCATCGAACGGCTGCTCGACGCAAAGGGTGTGATCAGCCGCGCCGATATCGAGGGGTATCAGCCCGACCTGGAAACCGGCAAGGAACGCAACCGCATCATCCGCGACTATATCGCCCGCGTGATGCGCGGGGTGCAGCAGGATATGGAGGCGCTGGCCGAGCTGGAACCGCCCATCACCGATGTGATCGCGGAGATGGAACAGGCGCGCTAGGGTCCTAGCGCTGCTGCTTTCATTCAATGTCGATCCGGGTTAGCCTGCCCTTTCATCATCAGGAGTCGTCCGCATGACCGCCATCCGCACCTTTGCCATCGTTGCCGCCGCCGCCATGCTGGCCATGCCCTCGGTCGCCGCCGCGCCCGACACCATCAAGGCGCGGCAGGCCAATTTCAAGGCGATGGCGCGCTCGATGAAGATGATCAGCGACGAATTGCGCAAGGATACACCCGCCTTTGCCGTCGTCCGGCGCGAGGCGGCGGCGCTTGACCGCGCGGCAGGGCGGGTCGGACGGTCCTTCCCACGCGGTACGGGGGCGGAAGCGGGCGTCAAGACCGGCGCTCGCGCTGCCATTTGGGCAGAGCCGGCGGCGTTTCAGGCGGCATCCGCCAAGCTGACTGGGGCGACCAAGGGGCTGCGCGCCGCCGCCGCCGGAACCGATACGGGCCGCATCCGCGCGGCGCTGGGTGCCACCGGGGCAACGTGCAAGGGATGCCACGACCAGTTCCGCGTTCAGGATTAAGCGCGAAACGCCCGGCCATGCGCGGTGCAACCACCATCCGCCTTTGGGATTGGCCCGTCCGGCTGACGCATTGGGTGATCGTGCTGTTGTTACCCGCGCTGTGGTGGACAGCAGAAGAAGGCTTGATCGAACAGCACCGCGTGCTGGGGCTTACCCTGCTTGGCTTCGTCATCTTTCGCCTGATCTGGGGCTTTGTGGGCAGCGAAAGCGCGCGGTTCCGGAATTTCCTGCGCGGCCCCGGCACCGTTCGCGCCTATCTGCGCGGCCAGGCCACGGCGCGGCCAGGGCATAATCCGCTCGGCGGCTGGAGCGTCGCCGCGCTGCTTGCCGTGCTGTCCGCGCAGCTAGCACTGGGGCTGGTCGCACAGGATGAATATGGGCTGGTGGCCGGGCCACTCAATCCGCTTCTGTCGTTCGATGCGGCGGAGACGGCGACCGAATGGCATGAGGCGCTGTTTAATGCTGTGCTGGCGCTGACCGCTCTCCACGTCGCCGCGATCCTTTATTATCTGATCGTGAAACGCGACAATCTGGTGGGGCCGATGGTGACCGGCCACAGGCGGGCAGATGCCGGTGTCGAACCCCTCCGGCCCGCAGCACGATGGGCCTGGGCAGCGGCCATGCTGGGCGCGGCCGCGATGGTCGGCTGGATCGCGCTAGGCGCACCGCCGCTGACGTAGGGCGATGAGACCAGATTGAGCCTATTCAATGTCATCGCGCTCTAGGGGCTGTGGGGATTCAACGCGTCACCATCGGTTCGTCATTCCCGCGCAGGCGGGAATCCATCACCTGTTGTCGAAGTTTATAGCGCGGGAGATGGATTCCCGCTTTCGCGGGAATGACGAAATAAGGCAAAACGGAAACGTGCGTATTGAATCCCCACGGGCCCTTACCCCCGCCCGCCCTGAGCTTGTCGAAAGGCCGTTCTTTCTTCGGCCATGGTCAAGAAAAGAAGGGCCGTAGGCGCTTCACGCCCTCTTCGAGTCCGACAAGCTCAGGGCAGACGATTTTTTCAGAAATCAAGGGCGACGGGCCGAACCTGATCACAAAGCTGGTGACCCTGAAGCAGCATACCAATAGCGCGCGGGGCGGCCCGCGCCGCTGGCCAGACATGGTGCGAAGTTAAGTGATCCGATTTGCCCAAACCTAACCCATACCGATTGCAGAAAATGCAATGCAGAATGTGCATTTCGCAGTTGCACAATCAATGGTGCAGTGCAATATCACTCTTGCCTTTCAGGCATCCTCTCCCAAAACTTTCAAAGGGTCGCCCTCGGGCGGCCCTTTTTTTCTGGTCAGGATTGGAGTGGGACGATTGTTTCAAATCGCCGCACTTCGGCGATGAAGATGGCGGGCAAGGGTTCGGCACGCCCGCTGTCCTGCCCGACATGGGCATAGGTCAGCGCAAAATCGGTCATGCGCTCCTCCCCCCGAAAAATGGCGCAGTGGACGGTGAAGCTGGTGCGGCCGAATCGAGCAATCCGTGCGGCAATGGTCAGTATCTCGTCCAACCGGGCCGAGGCATGATAGTCGATTTCGGCATTTACCACGACAATATCCGTCAGATATTGCTGAAAAAACTGTCCCGGCTGACCTTCGCCAAGCGAACGAAAATATTCGGTCACGCCGATGTCGGCATAGACCAGATAATTGCCATTAAAGACGATGCCGGTGCCCTCGATTTCATTGAAGCGCACGCGCACATCGTGGCGCACGCGAAAATCGCCCTTGGCGACGGTCCAATAGGTGCGGTCCATCCGCGTTAAGCCGCCAGAGCCGAGGTCGCAGCGGCGATGGGCGCCGTCGCCTCCGCCAGCCAGCGCCGTTCCGCCTCGTCCAGGCCATGTTCCAATTTGGTGAAAACATCCCAGTGGTAGCTATCCAGCCAGGCACGCTCCGCTGCGGAGAGCAACGCGCTGTCGATCAACGCGCGGTCGATCGGCGCGAAAGTGATCGTCTCGAACGCCAGCATGGGGTGTTCCGCGGCGTCGATCGCGGCCTCGACCACCAGAACCAGATTTTCGATGCGAATGCCATATTCGCCGGCCTTGTAATAACCAGGCTCGTTGGACAGGATCATGCCCGCGTGCAGCGGTTCTTCGGTGCCGGCCTGACCACCCGAGGGTTTTGCGATGCGCGCCGGCCCCTCGTGCACCGCCAGATAGGCGCCGACGCCATGCCCGGTCCCATGGGCGTAATCGACGCCATCGGCCCACAGATATTGGCGCGCCAGCGTGTCGAGCTGGCTGCCGCGCGTGCCCATGGGAAAGCGCGCGGTGGCCAGCGCGATGTGGCCTTTCAGCACCTGGGTAAAGCGGCGGCGCATCTCGGCGGTGGGCGTGCCGATTGCCACGGTTCGCGTAATGTCGGTTGTCCCGTCGGGATATTGCCCGCCCGAATCGACCAGATAAATGCCCTCCGTAGGCAGGGTGCGGCTGTTCGCTGGGTCGAACCGGTAATGCGGGATGGCGGCGTTCGGCCCGGCGGCGGAAATGGTGTCGAACGACAGATCCCTCAGGTCGCCGCCCGCCTCCCGGAAGGCGCGCAGCTTGTCCGCCACCGCCGCCTCGGTCAGACCGCCCGCCGGAGCCGCGCCGTCAAGCCAGTGGAGGAAGCGCGTCACCGCCACGCCATCGCGGATATGCGCCGATTTCATGCCCGCAATTTCCACGGGGTTCTTGCACGCCTTGGGCAAGACGGCGGGGTCGCGGCGGCGCACGATGGTCGCGCCGCCCGCCTCCAGCGCGCCGAAGATCGCCGCGACCGCGCGTTCGGGGTCGGCCGCCACGCGCTTGCCCGCCATCGCCGACAGGCTGGCCGTCAGCGCGTCATAGGGGTGGAGCCGTACACTGTTGCCCAGATGCTGGCGCACCGCATCGGTCAGCTTTTCGGGCGCGATGAACAGATCGGCGGTCGCATCGGCATGGACGAGGGCAAAGGCCAGGCCGACCGGCGTGCGCGCAACGTCGGCCCCGCGCAGATTGAAGGTCCAGGCCACCGAATCGAGCGCGGTGATAACGGTGGCGTCCAGCCCCTCCGCCTTCAGCCAGTCGGCAATGGCGGCGCGTTTCGCGCTCGCGCTTTGGCCGGCCAACGCATCACTGTGCACCACGACCGGCGCGGCGCTGGGGGCGGGACGGTCGGTCCACACCGCATCGACCGGATTGGCATCGACCGCAACCAGCACCGCGCCGGTTCCCGCAATCCGTTCCGCCGTCGCCTTGACCCAGTCGGTGCCATGCAGCCACGGGTCATATCCGATGCGCTGCCCCACCGTAACCCGCGCGGCCAGCCATTCGCCGACACTCGATCCGGGCACGCCGACATAGTCATAATGGGCGCCGTCGACCTGTTCCCGCACTTGCAGCGTATAGCGGCCGTCGATGAAGATGGCGGCCATATCCGCAAGCACGGCGGCCGTTCCCGCCGACCCGCCGAAACCCGTCAGCCATGCAAGCCGCTGCGCATAGTCGCCGACATATTCGCTCATATGCTCATCGCTGATCGGTACGACGAAACCGTCGAGTCCGCGCGTCGCCAGTTCGGCGCGCAGGGCGGACAGACGATTGGCATGGACGTCGGGGGTTTCGCTGGACACGGGGCCATCCTTGTTTCTAAATCAACCGGTGCCTTGGGGGGCGGCGTTTGACGGAGTGATGATGATGCGCCCTTATTGGCTGTTCCTTGTGGCAATTGCCACCCCGCTCGTTGCCCCCTCCCCCACCCATGCCCAGCAGAAAGACGCTGCCTTGACCGCGACCCCCGCGCTTCCCCCGGAACCACGCGCCGAACAACGCCCGCACAATGTCACGTTGCACGGCGTCACTCTCGCCGATCCGTGGCACTGGCTGAAGGATCAGGGTTATCCGGTGGTCGATGACAAGGATGTGCTCGACTATCTGAAGGCCGAAAACGCCTATTTCGACGCGGCAATGGCCCCAAAGGCAGAACTGACCGAAAGGCTGTTCCAGGAAATGCGCGGCCGCATCAAGGAGGCCGACGCCAGCGTGCCGCAGAAGGATGGCGACTGGCTGTACTGGGTCGAATATGACGAAGGCGCGGAATATAAGAAATGGTATCGCAAGCCGGTTGCGGGCGGCGAGGCGCAACTGATCCTTGATGAAGTGGCGCTGGCCAAGGACAAGGAATATTTCCGGCTGGGCGCCATGTCGGTTAGCCCCAACGGCAAATTGCTGGCGTTCAGCGTCGATGACAATGGGTCGGAACGGTTCGAGGTGCGCATCCGCGACCTCACCACCGGGGCGATGCTGCCGGACGTGATTCCGGGCACTCTGTCCTCACTCGTCTGGTCGGCTGATCAGGATGTGCTGCTCTATGGTCTTGCCAATGAAAACTGGCGGACGGACAATGTGTGGATGCACCGCATCGGCACACCGCAGAGCGAGGACGTCAAGATTTTTCAGGAGAAAGACGAGGGCTTTTCCGTGGGGATCGGCACCACGGCGGCCGAAGATTATATCGTCATCGCGACGGGCGACAATGAAACGAGCGAGGTCTATCTGCTGCCCGCCGACGACCCCGGCGCCGAACCGATGCTGGTATCGGCCCGCAAGAAGGGGCGGGAATATAGCGTCGATGTGCGCGAAAACACGCTGTACATCCACACCAATGACGATCATCCCAATTTCCGTATCGCCACCGCCAGCCTTGATACGCCGGACCAGTGGCAGACGCTGATCCCCGGATCGGACAATGTCTACATCACGGATCTGGCTGTTTTCCGCGACTATTTCGTGCTGGAAACGCGCGAGCGCGGGCTCGACCAGATTGACGTGCGCCGGTACGACGCGCCGCTGGTCGCGGGCCGCATCGCCTTTCCAGAGACGACCTATGTCGCGGGGCTGGGCGACAATCCCGAGTATCATCAGGACAAGCTTCGCATCGATTATGAATCGATGATCACGCCAGATACGGTTTATGATTACGACATTGCGGCCGCCAAGCTGGAGACGTTGAAGGTTCAGGAAATCACTTCAGGTTACGACGCTAGTAAATATGTAACCGAATGGGTAAATGTGAAAGCGCGCGACGGCACCATGGTGCCAGTGTCGCTGATGTACAAAAAGGGGCTGAAGCGCGACGGCAGCGCGGCCATGCATCTCTATGTCTATGGCAGCTATGGCTATCGCGTACCGCCCGGTTTTTCGACCACGCGGCTCAGCATGGTCGATCGCGGCATGGTCTATGCCATTGCCCATGTGCGCGGCGGCGACGATCTGGGGCGCGACTGGTATCTCGCCGGAAAGCTTTATGAACGAAAGAATACGTTCAACGACTTCGTCGATATCGCGCGCGGCCTGATCGCCGATGGCTATACCAGCGCGGGGCGGATTTCGATCGAGGGCCGCTCGGCGGGCGGGCAAGTGATGGGCGTGGTCTATAACGAGGCGCCCGAACTGTGGGGCGCGGTGCTGGCGGGCGTTCCGTTCGTCGATGTCATCAACACGATGACCGACAAATCGCTGCCGCTGACCCCCGGCGAATGGCCTGAGTGGGGCAACCCCATCACCGACAAGCGCGCATTCGAATATATCCGCACCTATGACCCCTATTTCAACGTCGCGGCCAAGGCATATCCGCCGATGCTGGTTTCGGCGGGATTGAACGATCCCCGTGTGACCTATTGGGAACCCGCCAAATGGGTTGCAAAAATCCGGGCCACGCGAACCAATGATGCGCTGCTGCTCCTCCGCACCAACATGGGCGCTGGACATGGCGGCAAGTCAGGCCGCTGGGGCGCGCTGCGCGAGGATGCGGAGGAATTTGCCTTTGTCCTCACCCAGCTTGGGGTAGAGAAGTAACGCACGGTGGGGCGAGGCTGGCGTGGTGACATGTCCGATTCTGTGACGGTTCGGCACTAGAGCGTGATGACTTCATATGGAATCGTCACCCCCGCGAAAGCGGGGGTCCATCACCTGCCGTGGCAAGTTTTACCAGCAGGTGATGGATTCCCGCCTTCGCGGGAATGACGAGGACAAGAGGATCAACCTAAAGTCATCACGCTCTAGGGGCTGTTGAGATTCAGGATTCCTATTGAGTGCGTTTTGTGATTCAAGC